>Ga0126305_10000156_pt1 | contig 30063 bp, 32 predicted proteins | sample Plot26_FD_92536 | JGI IMG/M metagenome (GOLD analysis project Ga0126305, IMG submission 92536) | Serpentine soil microbial communities from UC McLaughlin Reserve, CA, USA - Plot26 | ecosystem: Environmental > Terrestrial > Soil > Grasslands | place: USA: UC McLaughlin Reserve, Lake County... | reverse complement strand
TGCGGCGGGTGGCCGTCGAGCCTTTCCGCTGACCGAGAAGCCTCTCTGCCCCCGGCCGAGCGGACGCCGCCACCCCTCGCTCGTCACGTCGAAGAGGGATAGACCGGCGCGAGCATTGAACGACGCCGGTGATCTCTACCAGGCCGAGACCGACGAGGACACCGGCTGAGGTGAGGGCGTCGGTGCGGAGGTGGGCGGCGTCGCCCTCCAGCGCCGGGGATTCGTGGATTCGCGCCTGGCGGTAGAGGTTCGCGGAGACGACCAGGTTGGCGACCACCGAGAAACCCATGACGGCGATCCCGACCCCGAGCGCCTCGACCTGGGAACCGGCGACGAGGCGGTGGGTCGCCTCGTAGACGATCACCGCAGCCCCGACGAGGATCAGGATCCCCTCGATGTTGGCTGCCAGGTTCTCGACCTTCTCGTGACCGTAGGGGTGCTCCTCGTCGGCCGGCTCGTCGGCTTTGCGGACCGAGACGAAGGCGATTACGGAGGCGACGAGGTCGATCAGCGAGTGGATCGCCTCGGTGATGATCGCGATCGAGCCGGTGATCGCGCCGGCGGCAAGCTTGAGCGCGATCAGGATCGAGTTGGAGGCGATCGAGAGCGCGGCGGCGCCGCTTTTCGTCTTGATCATGGCGCCGCGCCCGCCTCCAGGCCCAGGTGCCGCGCCAGCATCCGCACCGCCTTGCCGCGGTGGCTGATCGCGTTCTTCTCCTCGGGTGGGAGCTCAGCCATCGTCCGCCGGTCCTCGTGCCCGGTCTCGTCGGGGACGAAGGCCGGGTCGTAGCCGAAACCGCCGCTGCCGCGGCCCTCGTCCAGCAGCGTCCCCTCACAGCGGGCCTCGAAGACGTACTCGTGCCCCGCCTCGTCGATCAGGGCGATCGCACAGACGTAGGCGGCGCGGCGATCCATTCCGGCTGCGTCCACTTCCCGCAGCAGCTTCTCCAGGTTGGCGTTGTCGCTGGCGCCTTCGCCGGCATAGCGGGCGGAGTAGATACCCGGGGCGCCGCCGAGCGCGGCGGCTTCGATCCCGGAGTCGTCGGCGATCGTTACCTCGCCGGTGGCGGCGTAGGCGGCGCGGGCCTTGATCAGCGCGTTGGCCCCGAAGCTGTCGCCGGTCTCCGGCGGCGAGGCGACCTCGTCGGGCAGGGGCCGCAGGTCGACCCCCGGGAGCAGCTCCGCCATCTCCCGCACCTTGTGCTGGTTGCGGGTGGCGAGAATCAAGCTGCCGCCCGCTCCTGCACCTCCCGCAGGCGGCCGATCCCGAGCTCGGCGAGCCCGAGCAGCTCGTCGAGCGAGGCGCGCGAGAGCGGCGTCCGCTCCGCCGTCGCCTGCACCTCGACCAAGCCACCGTCTCCGGTCATCACCACGTTGGCGTCGACTTCGGCGTTGGAGTCCTCGCCGTAGTCGAGGTCACAGAGGGCGCGGCCGTTGACCATGCCGACGCTGACCGCGGCGACCGAGCCGGTCAACGGCAGCGCGTCGAGGGCTTTCTTGTCGACCAGCTTTTGGAAGGCTTGCTGCAGTGCGACGTAGCCGCCGGTGATCGCCGCGCAGCGGGTGCCGCCATCGGCTTCGAGCACGTCGCAGTCGATGTAGACGCTGCGCTCGCCCATCGCCCTGAAGTCGACGACGACGCGCAGCGAGCGGCCGATCAGGCGCTGGATCTCGACCCCGCGCCCGTCCTGTTTGCCCTTCGAGATGTCGCGCTGCTTGCGGTCGCCGGTCGAGGCGGGCAGCATCGCGTACTCAGCGGTGACCCAGCCTTTGCCCTTGCCGGTCATCCAGCGCGGCACCTGCTCCTGGATCGAGGCGGTGCAGATCACCCGCGTCCGCCCGATCGAGATCAGCGCCGAGCCGTCGGCGCTGCCGACGAACCCCGCGTCGATCGTCACCGGCCGGATGTCGGCCGGCGCTCTGTCGTAACTGCGTGAAGCTGGCATCGGGCGAGTTTCTCATGCGGACGGCCGGTGGCGCTTTTGTGGCCTCATGGTCCACAAAAGCGCCACCGGCTTCCGGCTATTTGAAGGCGACCTTGTCGACCGCCTCCTTGATCTTGTTGACGATCACGTCGGCGAGCTCGGTTCCCTGTTTGCCGTTGAACCCTTTCATCGCGGCGACCATCCCCACCATCAGCAGCGAGACGAGCAGGATCAGGCCGACATACTCGACCGTCCCCTGCCCCGTCTCCCCCGCCAACCGGCGCAGCTCGCCGACGCGGCGCGAGATCGAGGCGTGCAGGTACCCCATCAGCGTGTAGACCATCGGAGCCTCCCTTCGTTTGCTTGGAGGCGGGATGCTCAGCCGGGCCGGCGCACGGAACAAGACGCAAAAGCGCCGAGAGCGGGCCAGTTTTGAGAAAGGTTCGTGAACTCGGCGAGCTCAGCCGGGCTGGATCTCTTCGCGCTCGAGGGCTTTCACCACTGCCTCGGTCCGGGTCCGCGCCTCGAGCTTGCCCATCGCGTTGCGGACATGGGTGCGCACGGTCTCCGGGGAGAGGACGAGCCGCTGGGCGATTTCCTCGCCGGTGAGGCCACGCGCCAGCATCGCCAGGATCTCGGCCTCGCGCTCGCTCAGCGCTTTCGCCGTCCCGTTGCCGTTGCCGTCGCCGCCGTTGCGCGCCTCTGCGAAGCGCGGGTCGAAGTAGCGGCCGCCGCGCGAGACCTCGCGCAGGGCGTCGACCAGGATCGGAAGCCCGGCCGGCTTGGCAACGAGCCCACGGGCGCCGCTGCGGAAGGCGGCGCCGAGCAGGTCGGGGTCGTTGAGCCCGGTGTAAATGACGAACTTGGTTCCGTTCGTCTGGCCATTGAGGCGCCGGACCAGCTCGGTCCCGCGCTCATCCGGAAGATCGACTCCGACCACGGCGACGTCCGGGTGCCGCTCGGAGATCACCTCCTCGCCGCTTGCAGCGGTCGTGGCGCATCCCAGCACCGAAAACCCGCGCCGTTCGAGCAGCACCGCGAGGCCGTCGCGCAGGGCCTCGTGCTGCTCGACCAGGACCAATGACGGACTATTCCCGCTCGCCTCCATCTGTTCCTCCCACCTCCCGTGCCCATTGGCGACTAGCGAGCGGTCAAATACCCAAGGTCCAATGAGGCGAAACAGCTATTTGCCGTTGATCATTTCGACCACGTAAGCGGCGACGTCTTCGATTTCCTTGGTCGAGAGCAATTCGGCGAAGGCCGGCATCCCGCCCCCGCCTTCGGTTACCTGTTCGATCGAGCCGTTGAGGGATTTCGCTTTCGGCTGCGTCGTCAGGTCGGGGCCGCCGTTGCCGCCATGCCCGCTGGCGCCGTGGCAGACCGAGCAGTTTTCCGAGAAGACGGCTTTCCCGGCCATCGCGTCGCCGCCGGCCGATTCCTCTTCGACGTTTTCCTTGCCTTCTTTGCCGCCGCCGGCAGCTTCCTCGGGCGAGCCTTCCGATTCCTCGACCTCGACCTGGGGCGTTTCCTCACCGGCGTGCTGGCCCTGCTCCCCTTTGCCGCCGCCTTCGACCTCTTCCATTTCACCCTCGAGCGAGAAGAGCCAGAGGTTGTCGCCGTGGGCACTGGCGGCGAGCGAGTTGCCGCCGGCGTAGAAGGCGACGTACTCCCTGCCCTCCCATTCGAAGATCGCCGGGGTGGTGTTGGCGCCCGCGCCGGTCTGGAAGGACCAGAGCTCGTCTCCGGTCTCGGCGTCAAGTGCGGTCAGCTCACCGCCGGAGCGACCGACGAAGACGAGGTTGCCGGCGGTCGTGGTGGTGCCGCTGTAACAAGATTCGTCTTCGAATTCGCGCTGCCACTCGATCTCGCCCGTCTCAACGTCCTGCGCAGTCAAGGTGCCGTCGTAGGTGCCGAAGCCGGTCAGCGTCAGCACGCTCGAGAGGTAGACGTCGCCGAGGCTGAGTTTTTCCAGCGCGTGGGTCATGTAGCCGGCGTAGCCGGAGATGCCGCAGATGTAGACGTCGTTGGTGTTGCGGTTGAAGCTCGAGGGCGGCCAGTTGGTGCCGCCGGAGGGCCCCGGGGATAGCACTTTCATGTTGCTGCCAAAGGGGTCGAAAATCTCACCGGGACTGACGTCGATGTCTTCGCCCTTGAAGGTCTCCTTCGCCAGCTTCTCGATTTCCTTGAACTGCCCTTCGGTGACGTCGTGCGGAGTGAAAGGCTCGGTCAGCGGATAGGGCTGCGTCTCCCAGGTCGCCTGCTGGTCTTTGTTCTGCGGGACCGGTTTCTCGACGATCTTGTGGACCGGCTCGCCGGTTTCGCGGTTCAGCATGTAGAGCCAGCCGGTCTTGCCGGGCTGGCTCAGTCCCTTGACCTCCTCGCCGTCGACCTTGGCGTTCCAGAGGACGACCGGGCTGGGGGCGTCGTAGTCCCAGATGTCGTGGTGGACCTCCTGGAAGTGCCACTTGTATTTGCCGGTGGTGGCGTCGAGGGCGACGATCGAGGCGGTAAAGAGGTTTTCGCCGGGCCGGCCGCTGCCGTTCAAGTCCGGGGAGGCGTTGCCGGTTGAGAAATAGAGCATGTTCAGTTCGGGATCGACCGCCGGCGTGTTCCAGACCGGAGCGCCCCCTTCTTTCCAGCCTTTGCCGCCCTCCCAGGTCTCGTGGCCTTCTTCGCCGGGGCCGGGGACCGTCCAGAATTTCCACTCGATGTCGCCGGTTTTGGCGTCGACCGCGGTGAGGCGGCCGCGGATTCCGAACTCGCCGCCGGAGACGCCGGAGTAGACGCGGCCGTTGTAATAGAGGGGCGCCGAGGTGACGGTTTCGCCCTCCTGCCATTTGCCGATCGTCGCTTTCCATTTCACTTCGCCGGTCATCTGGTCGAGGGCGACGAGGCTGCCGTCGAGCTGACCGAGGAAGACCAATCCCTCACCGAGGGCGACGCCGCGGTTGGTCCAGCCGCAGCAGATGGTGTCGATCTCCGGTGGCAGTTTCGCTTCGTAGACCCAGAGCTTCTTGCCGGTCTCGACGTCGACGGCGAAGACGTCGTCGGCACCGGTGACGACGTACATCGTCCCTTCGTAGACGATCGGCGTCGCCTCGGCCGAGTATTTGGTCGCCTCGGCGGAGCCGTTGAGATGGGTCATCCAGACCCCCTTCAGGTCCTCGACGTTGCCGCTGTCGATTTCGTCGAGCGGCGAGTAGCGCGCGTTGGAGAGGGCGCCGCCGTTGGTGAGCCAGTTCTTGCGCGGGTCGGCGGCAAGTTCCTCGGCCGTGAAGGCGGGCGCTTTGGCGATGTCGCCGACGGTCTCGCCGCCTGGCGCGGCGGAGCGGGCGGCGACGGTTTCGGTCACCGTCTTCTCGTCGCTGTTGGCGTGGCCGATCAGATAGCCGATCGCGAAGGCGACGAGGGCACCGGTGAGGACGGCACCGAGGCCGGCGAGAGCGAGGACTGGAGCAGACGGACGTTTGCCTCTCACGTTGACGCTGCGTCTACCCACTTCGACGCCCGGCTATACCCTCAGCTCGGTGCGGGTCCTCGTCGTCACCAACTTCATGCCCGACGCCGGCGCTCCGCAGCGGGGACGCTGGGTGCGGGACCAGGTCGACGAGGTGCGCAGGCGCGGGGTCGAAGCCGACCTCTTCGCCTTCCCGCCGGGCCGCGGCGAGTACCTGCCGGCGACGCGACGGCTGCGGGCGCTGCTGCGGCGCGAGCGCTTCGACCTCGTCCACGCCCACTATGGCCTCGCCGGCTGGGTGGCGCGCCTGGCCGGGGCGAAGCCGCTGATCGTCACCTTCCATGGCACCGACGTCCGCCACCACCTGGTCGGTCACCTCTCGCGCCGGCTCGCCTGGCGTTGCGACCTAGTCGCAGGGGTGTCGCGGGCGCTGTTCGAGCCCGAGGACGGGCGACCGGGGCTGCCCGCCGTGCCGGGGTCGGCGGTGCTTCCGTGCGGGCCCGACCTGCGGCGGTTCGGGCTGCAATCACGGGCGGAGGCCAGGCAAGCGCTCGGCCTTCCCACCGACGGGCGTTTCCTCTTCTTTCCCGCCAACACGCTGCGGCCGGAGAAGCGGGCCGACCGCGCCACTGAGCTGATGCTCGCCTGCGAAGGCGAGTTGCTCGCCGGAGGATCGATAGAGCCGGAGGAGATGCCGCTGTGGATGAACGCCGCCAATGCGGTGGTCGTCACCTCCGACTACGAGGGCTTTGGGATGGCCGCGATCGAGGCGCTCGCCTGCGACGTGCCCGTCCTATCGACCCCGGTCGGCATCGCCCCCTACGCCCTCGCGGGCATCGACGGCTGCCTCTGCGCGCCATTTGACGTCGAGGCCTGGGCGCCGGTCGCGCGGCGAGCTTTGGAGGCGCCCGACCCGCGCGTCATCGGCGCCGCCCGCGCCCAGACGCTCTCCGCCTCCGGGATGGCGGAGCGCGTGATCGAGGCCTATCGCGCGGTCGTAATAGATTGAGGCGCGATGAGTTCTGAGCCGGGTGCAGCAGGAGAGAGCCTCGAGGAGCAGGTCCGCGAGGCCGAGCGCCGGCTCGAGGAGGCAGCGACGCTGGCGGCCGAGGCCGAGCAGCGGGCCGGGGAGGAGATCAAGGCGCTGGAAGCCGACCTCGAGCGGGAGCGCGAGGAGAAGGAGAAGGCGCTGGCCGCCGCCGAGGAGCGGCTCGGCGAGATCGAGGCCCAGGTGGAGACGGCCGAGCAGCGGGTCGAAGCGGCGGAGCGCCGCGCCGCCACCGCGGAGGAGACCGTCGCCGACGAGCTGGCGCGCGCCCGCGAGGGTGCGGCGAGCTGGCTCCAAGGGCAGCTGGATTCGCTGCGCCGGGAGGCCGAGGGGCGATAGAAGCTTCAGGTGAGTTCGACGTCGCCGTCGTCGGCGGCGGCGCCGCCGGCCTCTGGAGCGCGCTGCGGGCGGCCGAGCTGGGGGCTCGGGTCTGCCTCGTCTCCCGCACCCCGCTCTCGCAGAGCGCCAGCTACTGGGCCCAGGGCGGGCTGGCGGCGGCGCTCGAACCCGACGACTCGCCCGAGCGCCACGCCGCCGACACGATCGCCGCCGGCCGCGGCCTCTGCCGCACCTCGGCGGTGCGGGCCCTGGTCGAAGAGGCACCGGGAGCGGTGCGGGACCTGATCGCGCGCGGCGCCGTCTTCGACCTCGACCACGAGGGACGGCTGGCGCTGGGCTTGGAGGGCGGCCATACCTACCGCCGCATCGTCCACGCCGGCGGCAGCCAGACCGGCTACGAGCTGACCTCGAAGCTGGCGCTGTGGGTGGCGGCGCAGGAGCGGGTCGAGGTGATGGAGCGGACCTCGGCAGTGGCGCTGTGGAGTGACGGCGAGCGCTGCCACGGCGTGATTACCGACGCGGGCGCGGTGGCGGCGCCGGCGACGATCCTCGCCACCGGCGGCGCGGCGGCGCTGTGGCGGCGGACGACGAATCCGCGCGGTGCGATCGGGGCCGGTCCCGTGCTCGCCTCACTCGCGGGAGCTGACCTGGCGGACCTCGAGTTCTGCCAGTTCCACCCGACCGCGCTGGCGCTGCCCGGGACCGAGCACGACGGTGTCCTCATCACCGAGGCGATCCGCGGCGAGGGAGCAAAGCTGCTCGGGGCCGACGGCGAGCGGTTTACCGACGAGCTGGCGCCGCGCGATGCGGTGACCGCCTCGATCCTGGAGAAGATGCGCAGCGAGGGGACGGCGTCGGTGGACCTCGACCTGCGGGAGATCGACCCCGCCCGCTTCCCCAACGTCTTCGCCTCGCTGGCGAGGGCCGGCCTCGACCCGGGCTCCCGTCCGGTCCCGGTCGCCCCCGCCGCCCACTACACGATGGGCGGGATCGCGGTCGATGTCGACGGCCGCTCCTCCCTCCCAGGTCTCTACGCCGTCGGCGAGTGCTCGTGCACGGGATTGCACGGCGCCAACCGCCTCGCCTCCAACTCGCTCAGCGAGTGCTTCGTCTTCGGCGGTCGCGCCGCCGCGGCGGCGATCGAGGAGGAGGCCGCCGGGACGAGGCCGGAGCCACCCCAATGGCGTTTCGAGGCTCCGACCGACGAGACCCGGGGCGCCGTCTGGCGCTACGCCGGGCCGACGCGCAATCCCGACGACCTCGCGCGCCTGATCTCCAACCCCTACCCGCTGGCGCGGGCGATCGGCGCCAGCGCCCTGGACCGCGGCGAGTCCCGCGGCGGCCACCTGCGCCGCGACCGCCCCGAAACCGATCCGGCCTTGGACGGCATCCACGTGGTGGTACACCCCGGCGGCGGCGTGACCGAGGAGGAGTGGCACTAGATGCTCCTTGGGGTCGACGTCGGTGGCACCTTTACCGATGCGGTCCTGCTCGACGGCGGCGCGGTTCACACGGCAAAGGTGCCGACGACGCCGCGGGAGGAGTCGCTGGGGGTGATGCGGGCGGTGGAGGCGGTGCTGGAGCGCGCCGAGGCAAAGGCCGCCGCGGTCGAGAGCTTCGCCCACGGGATGACGGTCGGCACCAATGCGCTGCTCGAGGAACGGGGAGCGCGAACGGCGCTGGTAACGACTCGCGGCTTCGCCGACGTCCTCGAGATCGGCCGCCAGGACCGCCCCGACCTCTACCGGCTCTGCACCCCGAAGCCGGCGCCGCTGGTGGAGCGGGACCTGCGCTTCGAGGCGGCGGAGCGGAGCGGACCCGAGGGCGTCGTCGAAGCGCTCGGCGAGGAGGAGCCCGAGCGGCTGGCGCGGGCGATCGAGGGGAGCGGCGTCGAAGCGGTCGCCGTCTGCCTCCTCTTCTCTTATCTCGACCCCAGCCACGAGGAGAAGGTCAGCGCGCACCTTCGCCAGCGCCTGCCTGGCGTTCACGTCTCCGCCTCACACGAGGTCCTCCCCCGCTTCCGCGAGTACGAGCGCTGCTCGACCACTGTCGTCGACGCCTACCTCAGCCCACTGCTGGGGCGCTACCTCGGCAGCCTCGGCGAGACAGCGAAAGAAGCCGGGCTTCCGCAGCCGCTGGTGATGCGCTCCTCGGGCGGGGTCGCGCCCGCCGAGGAGGCCGCCCGCGGCGGCGCCTGGAGCGTCCTCTCCGGCCCCGCGGGAGGCGCGATCGGCGCCGGCCTGCTGGCGCGGCTGAGCGGCGACGGCAACGCCCTGGGCTTCGACATGGGAGGCACCTCCTGCGACGTCTGCGTCGTCGAGGAAGGCGAGGTGCGTCGCACCGACGCGCGTGAGATCGAGGGGCGTCCGATCCAACTGCCGATGGTCGACGTCCACACCGTCGGCGCCGGCGGCGGCTCGATCGGGTGGCGGGACAGCGGCGGCGCCCTCCGCGTCGGCCCCCGCTCCGCCGGCGCCGAGCCCGGCCCCGCCTGTTACGGCCGCGGCGGCAGCGAGCCGACGGTCACCGACGCCGACCTCCTGCTCGGGCACCTCGCCGGCGACTCCGAGCTGGCGGGTGGCGTGATGCTCGACGCCGAGGCCGCCGAGCGCGCCGTTGCCGAGCTCGGGCGCTCCCTCGGCCTCGAACCGCTGGAGACCGCCGTCGGGATCGTCCGCGTCGCCAACCAGGAGATGGTCCGGGCGCTGCGCGTGGTCACCGTCGAGCGCGGCATCGACCCGCGCCGCTTCGCCTTGCTGCCCTTCGGCGGCGCGGGGCCGATGCATGCAGCGGCGATCGCCGAAGAGCTCGGCGTCGAGACGATCCTCTGCCCCCGCGCCGGCGGGGTCCTCTCGGCCCTCGGTCTCTGCGCGTCGGAGCGCCGGCGCGACACCGCCCGCACGGTGATGCTGAGCGGCAGCGAGCTGACCGCGGAGCGGCTCTCCGCCGAGGTGGCGGCGATGGTCGAGGAGACCGGCGGCGGAATGAAGGAGGAGGCAGAGGCGCGGGTCGTCTACAAGCTGCGCTACGCGGGGCAAGCCTTCGAGCTGCCGGTGCCGGGCCGGGTCGACCCGGACCCCGAGGAGCTGGTGGCGGCGTTCGAGCGCCTGCACGAGGAGCGCTACGGCCACCGCGACCCCGAGGGCGAAGTTGTCGTGGTGGATATTGACCTGGCGTTGGTCGTGCCGGGCCCGGAGCCGCGGCCCGTCGCCGCGAAGGCAGCGGCCGAGGAGGGCTGCCGCCGCGTCCGCTTCGGCGGCGAGTGGATCGAGACGCCGGTCCTCCGCGGCGAGCCCGCGGCCGGGACCGAGATCGCGGGCCCGGTCGTCTTCGAGCTGCCCGAGGCGACCTTCGTCGTCCCACCCGGCTGGGCGACGAACGTCGACGAGCACGGGACGATCATTGCCCTGTTCCTTCCCGGCGCAGGGCAAGGAAAAGGAACAGGCGAATGAGTGGGCTGGGCCCGATCGCGCTCCAGGTGCTGATCGGGGGCCTGCGCGCGGCCTGCGACGAGATGGGGGCGACGCTGATCCGCTCCGCCTACTCGGCCAACATCAAGGAGCGCCACGATTGCTCGACCGCGCTCTTCGACGCCGCCGGGGAGCTGGTGATGCAAGCCGAGCACATCCCCGTCCACCTCGGCTCGATGCCGGACGCCGTCGCCGCGGTAATCGACGAGGAGCAGCGCCCGGGCCGCAGCTGGATCCTCAACGACCCCTACAAGGGCGGCACCCACCTGCCGGACATCACCCTCATCTCCCCCGTCTTCGTCGAGGGGGAGCTGCTCGGCTTCGCCGCCAGCCGCGCCCACCATGCCGACGTCGGCGGCCCGACGCCCGGCTCGATGCCGGCCTTCTCGCGGACGCTGGAGGAAGAGGGCGTGGTGATCCCCCCGACGGTGGTCGACGACGAGACGCTGGCGAGCCTCGCCGCGCAGATGCGGGCGCCGCGCCAGCGCCTCGCGGACCTGCGGGCGCAGCAGGCCGCCAACCGCGTCGGCGAGCTGCGGCTCGGCGAGCTCTGCGAGCGCCTCGGGGCGAAGGCGCTGCGGGAGGGGATGGCGGAGATCCTCGCCTACAGCGAGCGCCGCACCCGCGCCGCAATCGCCGAGCTGCCCGACGGCAGCTACCGGGCCGAAGACGTGCTCGAAGGCGACTGGAACGGCGAAGAGCGCGACCTGCGCCTGCGGCTGGAGGCGACCGTCGCCGGCGATTCCCTCCGCCTCGATTTCAGCGGCAGCGAGGAGCAGGTCGACGGCAATCTCAACTGCCCCCTTTCGGTGACGAAGTCGGCGGCGTTTTTCGCCGCACGCGTCCTCACCGACCCCGACGGGCCGCCATCGGCCGGCGCCCATCGCCCGATCGAGGTGATGGCGCCGCCGGGGTCCCTCCTCAACGCCCGCTTCCCGGCCGGCGTCGCCGCCGGCAACGTCGAGACCTCCAGCCGCGTCGCCGACCTCGTCCTCGCGGCGCTCTCGCAAGCCCGCCCGGGACCAGCACAGGGCCAGGGGACGATGAACAACCTCACCTTGGCCGGCGAGAACTTCACCTACTACGAGACGATCGGCGGTGGCCAGGGAGCCTGCCCCGACGCCGACGGCCTGAGCGCGATCCACGTCGCGATGTCGAACACGCTCAACACCCCGACCGAGGCCCTGGAGACGGAATTCCCGCTGCGGGTGCGCGAGCTCTCGCTGCGCCGTGGAAGCGGCGGGGCCGGTCGCCACAGCGGCGGCGAGGGGATCGTCCGCGAGCTCGAGGCGCTGGCGCCGATGCAGTTCAGCCTGATCACGGAGCGCCGCCGTCACCCACCGCGGGGGCATGGAGAAGGTGAGGACGGGACCCCCGGAGCCAACCTCCTCAACGGCGAGCAGCTGCCGAGCAAGGCGGCCGGAAATTTGCGTCCGGGGGACCGTCTGCGGGTGGAAACTCCGGGCGGCGGCGGGTGGACGTAGGTCACATTTCGCAAATTTCCCACTTTTTTAGTTGAGATTTCGCCGCACTCCTCTAGAATGCGCGCCTCCGGACGGGTGTAGACAGCCTGTGTAGGCCAATAGGCACGGCCCGACCCCTGGTTCTAACTACTGAAACTTCTGCTGGATTACTTCAAATGCCGATCGCTCTAAAGGAATGGGCTGTAACCGTCCGCGCTCTCGCGGAGGGTGAGCAGCTGCTCACCCTGCGTAAGGGGGGCATCCGCGAGGAGAACAAGCACTTCGAGCTCGAGCACGAGCGGTTCTTCCTCTACCCGACCTTCGACCACCAGCGGAACAACCTTGTCCGCGAATCCCACCACCCGGAGCTGCGCCGCGCGCTCGAGGAGGGTGTCTGGCCCGACGAGGAGCCGCCGCCGAAAGCGCTGCTCCAAGACGGCGGCATCCCCCAGCCCGACCGCGTCCGGCTGCGTGCTTGGGCCGAGGTGGTCGACCACGTCACGATCAACGACCGGCGCTCGCTCGACGCGCTCTCGCCTTATTACGTCTGGACCCCCGACTACGCCGAAAAGCGGCTCGCCTGGAAGCGGCGTCACCCGCTCCACGTGCTGCTGCTGCGGGTCCACCGGATCCCGCGGCCGGTCACGGTCCGCGTCCGCGACGAGTACCACGGCTGCCGCTCCTGGGTCGAGATCGACCGCGAACTGCCCTTCGAGGGCACGCCGGTGATGGCCGACGAAGAGTTCGACCGCGCGCGCGAAGAGATTCGCAACCGCGCGGGTGCCGGCGAGCCTGCGCTCGTCTAGCCAACCTCTGCGCTCGCTAGCCTCGCCTAGTGTCCTGGGTCGAGACCGAGAGCCTGAGCTTCACCGCGCGGCACGATTCCGACGATTCGGCCTACGCGGAGCGGACGCTGGATCGGCTCGAGCATCTGCGGCTGCGGCTCGAAGACCGCTTCGAGAAGGTGCCGGAGGAGGCGACGATCGTCGTCCACACCAACCCCGTATGGCTGACGGCGGCGCACCCGTTCCTCCCCGCCGCCCGCTGGTCGGCGGCGCCGGCCGGCCGTCGCTACCTCGCCGGCTGGCCGATGTCGACCGAGCTCCACGTCCTCAACGACCCCCACATGGAACGCCGCGCCGCCGGCGACGACTCCTACGAAGCCCTGCGCGGCACCGCCGAGCGCCTCTACGCGCAGATGGTGGTCGCCGTCAACAACACCGCCCTCCCCCCTTCCTGGACGCCGCGGCGCTTCGCGCGCTACCTGCGCTGGGCCTGGCTGGTCGAAGGCGGCGCCCAGTACTTCTCCCGCCAGGTCGGCCTCTACCGGGCAGCGACGATCCGTCGCTTGCGCGAGAGCTCCCGCCCCTCCTTCCCGCCCTCGCGCCGCGACGCCGTTATCCTCGGCGGCACGATCTTCGACCTGCTCGAGAACGAACGTGGCCCCGAGGCCTGCGAGCGCCTCGTCGCCAAACTCCTGCCCCAAGGCCCCGAGGTCCAACTCGAAGACGCCTTCGACGCCCGCTTCCACGAGATCGAGGATGCCTGGCGCGACTACCTCCGCGAGATGGTCCGCGGCCCAGTCGCGGTCTAGGTCGCCTGGTAGAGCAGCCAGACCAGGAGAAAGCCGGCGACCACGGCAGCGATCAGCCAGAACGCGAGCCGGCCCGCCGAGGTAACGCCGGTTTCGCCGCGGGCGAGGCGCCGTTCCTCTTCCAGCTCGGTCGCCTCGTCGCGCTCGTCCTCGATCATCACGTCGGCGAGGACCTCGCGGGCGCGCTTGGCGCTGTCGGCGCGGACGAGAACGTCGCGGGGGCCGTTGGGAAGGAACTCGGGGTTGTCGAAGCCGCCGCTCCGCTTCAGCATCGACGGGATCCCGGCCTCGGTCAGCAGTCCCTGCAGCATCTCCGCCTCCGGCTGAGTGCGGGCGAAGGCGACCTTGACCATCCGCTCGCCGTTGCCGCCGCCCCCTCCGCCGCCGCCCTCGTCGCCGCCACCGGAATCGCCGCCGCCGTGGGCGCCGCGAGCGTGACCGCTTGCCTTCTGCCTATGCGAGGTCGAGCTCGACATCGGCGATCTTCAGGTCAGCAAGGTCAAAGGCCTTCACGTCCGGCGCCTCGTCGTTCTCCAGGGAGACGATCACGTAGGCCTGTTCGGGCCACATCCGCGCCTCGTTGACGTCGGTCTGGGAGGGGTACGCGGCGCTGCGCGTGTGGGAGTGATAGATCCCGATCAGCTCTTCGCCCGCGTCTTCGATCGCCCTCAGCGCGTCGTACTGCCCCTGTGGGTCCATCTCGTAGCGCAGCGGGCTGGCGGCGGCGTTCTCCACCCGCACCACCCGCCTCGCCTCCCCGTCGCGGCCGCCGATCATCCCGCAGCACTCGTTCGGCAGATCCTCACGCGCGTGCGCGACCATCTCGTCGACCAATTGCTGAGAAATCTTCACGCGGCGAGGCTAGCGGACGGACGCCGCCCTGACGACTCGGCGAAAGGCGTTCCACGCGGGCTTCGGCCTGCCGTCCACGTCGAAGAGTCCGGCGAATCGGCAGAAGACGCAGTAAGGGTCAGCGCTGTCGACGTCCTTCCAGGTGAACCAGTAGGCGCCCCCCAGCCGCCAGCGCCGCCTGTGCTCCAGCATCAGGCGGTAGGCGCCTTCGAGGAAGCGACCCTGACCGCGTCGCCCCTTGTCGAATGGGTTGGGTGCGACCCCGTCGGAGGCGACGCCGAGCTCGGTGACGAGCAACGGCTTGGCTCCGTCTCCGGCCCTTGCCATCACCCGCCGCACCGCCCGCAGCTCGTACTCGAGCCCCGGGATGGAGGTCGCGTACGGGTGCAAGGCCGCGACGTCGAAGGCGGCCCCCGCCCCGGGCACCAGGTACATCCGCCGCAGGAACTCCCAGGGGCGGAGGCCGCCCTCGACCGGCGCCAGGCCGCCGGCAACGATCTGAGCGCCGGGGTCGAGACCACGGATCGCGGCCGCCGAGCGGCGCAGCAGACCGACGTAGGCGCGCGGAGAGGGCCGGCGCCAGAAGACCGAGAAGTTCGGCTCGTTCCAGATCTGCCAGCGGCGCAGGGGCTGCTTCACCTCGCGTCCCTCCCAGAACTTGCCACCAGGGCCGTAGCGACCCACCAGCTCGCGAAGGAATGCCGACCACGCCCGCGCTCGCCGGCCGGCGAGCGGCGCCACCCTCGGGTCCCCCGCCATCCACTCGGGAGAGCCGGTGACGATGGGCAGGACCCGGACCCCGGCGGCGCTCGCCTCGCCGACGGTGCGATCGAGGGTCGCGAAGTCGTAGGAGCCGCGGCGGGCCTCCACGTCGAACCAGAAGAAGGGGATCCTCAACGTCAGCGAGAGCCGCGCCATCCGCCGCAGGTCATTGCTCGTGACCTGGGTCTGGGGCGATACCCCGAAGAACCCGCCGTGGGGTACCCCCCTCGCCCCCGATGCCCCTGGGGTGGCCGCGAGGAACAGCGCCGCCAGGACCGCGGCGCAGGCCGCGGTCGCGAGCCGGTTAGCGCCGGCGCGGGCTGGGGTCGGCGTGAACACGGGTCAGGGCCCAGCCGGGCTGCAGGCAGGAGCGGATGCATTCGTAGGCTTGTTCGCCGAAGACGACGAGCTTGCCGTCGGACTGGAAGTCGAGAGCCAACGGTTGGGTGACCCCGCCCAGGTAGGAGTAACCGGTGGCTTTGGTCCCCCAACGGAGGTCGTGACGGCCGCGAGAAGTCGTCCGGGCGAGGACCCCCAAGGGGGCGGAATATTCTTCAGCGCGGTGGTGGCGCCCGGTCACGTAGAGGCGCTCGGCGGCATCCGCCACAGCCGGAGAAGCCCCGGCTTCCATCTTCGGGAAGAAGACCCGCCCGCCCCGGCCAAAGGACCTGTCGAGGCGCCCGGAGGCGCGCATGCGCACCGCGAACGGCCTTTCCCTCGTTGCACCGACGAGGTAGAGCTTCCCCCCTGGCAGCGGTATCACCGAGCTCACCCGCGCATGCTTGCCGACCCTGAGGAAACGCCACGGTCGCTGCGCCCGCCGCGCCGCGGTCGGCAGCGAGCCGTCGCTGCGGCGCCGCGCCGTGTAGACGGACCGCACCGAAGCCGGGACGCAACAGCGCGAGCCGGCGAGAGCTATCGCGCCCGAGCCCCAGGCGGCGAGAGCCCCCGGGAAGCGGCCGGGAATCATCGTCCACCCACGTCGTCCCGCGGTCGTTATTGGCCCGAAGCCAGGATCCGCCTGACCGTTGGGGAGCAGGCGCGCAAGGACGACGAACTTCCCTCGCGCCGCCGCGACACCGCCGGCAACAACGATCCGCTCGTCGGGGAGGACGGCCAGCCGGGGGCCGCTCGCGACCCCACCGGAATCGATGCGCGCGGCCCCGCCTTCGCCGAAGCGCGGGACCAGGCGACCGAAGCGGTCGAAGCGAAAGAGGACGATGTCGCCCTGGTCGGCGGTGGCCAAGACCGGTTCCCCGCGCGATCCCACCGCCAGCGATCCAAACGAAGAACGTTCGCGGGTGATTGGCTCCGGTTTGGTCTCGACGACCACCTCGTCGCTGGCCCCTTCGCGCCCGAAGCTCTCGTCCAGCCTTCCGTCGGGGAGGTATCGCTGGACGAAGAACCTGACCCGGCAGCCGGTGGTCTGGCATCCCTGCAAGCTCTGCAGCACGAAGATTTCATCTTCCGGCCCGACGACCATGTCTTCGCCCACCGGTTGGATCTCATTCGAGGGCGGGTACCTTTCCGGCCCGAACGCGACCGTCCCTTCGTTCCCGAAGCTCCGGTCGACGGTCCCCGGCGCGCCCGCCGGCGTCGCCCGCGCGCCCGCCGCTGCCACCGGCCAGCAACAGGCCACCATGGTGACCAGGGCAAAGATCGTCTGTCGCTTCAGCGCCATCCCGCTGCTTCAACCCCTTCGATCAATGAAGTTGCGCTAACCGCCGGCTTCCTACCACCAAACCGTGGAGTCGAGGTTCTCGATCTCCTCGATCGGTTTGGTGTAGACGCCGGAGGAGAGGTACTTCCAGCCGTCGTCGGGGATCAGGAAGACGACGTTGCCGGAGTCGAGCTCGCCCGCGATGCGGGCGGCGATCGCGGCGATCGCGCCGCCGGAGACGCCGGCGAAGACACCCTCCTCGTCAAGCAGCTTCTTGGTCCAGACGATCGCGTCGCGGTTGTCGACCATGATCTTGCGGTCGAAGAGGGAGATGTCGATGATCGGCGGGATGAAGCCGTCGTCGAGCGAGCGCAGTCCCTGGACGAGCTCGCCCTGTTTGGGCTCGGCGGCGACGATCAGCGTCTCCGGGTTCGCCTCCTTGAGGCGGCGGCCGTTGCCCATCAGGGTGCCGCCGGTGCCGAGGCCGCCGACGAAGGCGGTGACCTCGTCGAGCTCTTCGAGGATCTCGACCGCGGTGCCGTTGTAGTGGGCGAGCGGGTTGGCCTCGTTGCCGTACTGGTAGGGCATGTAGAAGCCGGGGTCCTCGGACAGCTCAAGCGCCACCTCGACGGCGCCGTTGGAGCCCTTCGCGCCCTCCGAGTAGACGATCTCCGCCCCGTACATGCGGAGCAGCTGCGTCCGCTCCTCGGTGACGTTGTCGGGCATCACCACCTTCAGCGGGTAGCCCTTGCGGCGGCAGATCATCGCCAGGGCGATGCCGGTGTTGCCGGAGGTCGGTTCGAGGATCGTGTGACCCGGTTCGATCGCCCCTTCGGCCTCGGCGGCCTCGATCATCGATTTCGCAACCCGGTCCTTGACCGACCCGGTCGGGTTGTGCCCCTCGAGCTTCGCGTAGATCCGCACGTCGGGCTTCGGCGAGAGCCGCGGCAGCTCAACCAGCGGCGTGTTGCCGATCGACTCGACGATGTTGCCGAACCGGCCCCCACAGGGTTTGTTGAGTAGTTGCTCTCGCGCCATGGCCGCCTTACTTCAGAAAGTGTAGCGGCGGCCTGGCAACCGCCTGTTCCCGTTTAGAAAGCTCGTGTAACGGAGATGCAACGTGCAGCATGTATATCTACATGCGTCTGTCCACTCGATTCGGAGGAGAACGATGAGATCGACCCGGGTGACCGCCCTATTCGCGGTCTTCCTTCTAGCCCTCGCCTCACTTGCGGTTGCGGGTTGCGGGAGCAGCGATGACGACACCACCGGCGGTGGTGGTGGCGGAGGCGGTGGCGGCGAGCCGCTGACCGTCGGCTCGGACATCCCTTATCCGCCTTTCGAGCAAGGGAAACCGGGTAACTACACCGGCTTCGACATCGAACTGATGGACGCGATCGCCGAAAGGATCGGCCGCAAAGCAGAATTCCAGGACACCTCGTTCGAAACGATTTTCCGCGATGTTGCCCAGGGCAAGTTCGACGCCGTGATCTCGGCCGCGACGATCACCGATGAACGCGAGAAGGCCGTCGACTTCTCGAACCCGTACTACCTCTCCGAACAGGCGGTGCTGGTCAAAGAAGGCAGCGACATCAAGTCGCTCGAAGACCTCCAGGGCAAGACGGTCGCCGCCCAGCAGGGGACGACCGGGCTCGAACTCGCCAAGGAAGAACTCGGCGACAGCGAAATCCGGCCCTATCCCGAAGGACCCGACGCGGTCAACGCCCTCAAGTCGGGGACCGTCGAAGGCGTGATCATCGACGCGCCGGTCGCCCAGAACGCGGTCGAAAAATCCGGTGGCGTTGAAATCGCCGAGAAAGTCCCGACCGAAGAAACGTACGGAATCGCGGTCGGCCAGGGCGAAACCGAGCTCCTCGAAGAAATCAACAAAGGCCTCGAAGAAGTCCTCGAGGACGGGACCTACAAGAAGATCTACAAAAAGTGGTTCAGGCTCGAACCGCCGCAGCAGATCTTCTCGGCTACCCACGAAGCCGAATAGCCACGAAAGCCTGGATTTGAGATGAGACGCGAGGGGCGCCATCATGGCGCCCCTTCGTTTTTCCAGGCCAGCAGGAGACGGCAATGAGTGAATTCTTCCACCAGTACTTCGACTTCACGATCATGGGGGACCACTTCAGCGAAGTGCTGGAAGGGTTCTTCAAAAACCTTCTCCTGTTTGCGGTCGTGGTCGTCCTCGCCTTGTTCTGGGGCCTGGTCCTGGCTCTAATCCGCCAGCTGCCCGGCAAGAAATTCGCCCCGCTGCGCTTCCTCACGATCGCCTACATCGACGTCCTCCGCGCGATCCCGATCCTGATCATCCTGCTGCTGATCTCCGGCGGGATCCCCTATCTCGAGTTCATCCCGAAAGACATCCGGATCCCCAACTGGTTCGGGCAACCCGACCCCTTCTGGTACAGCGTTCTCGGTCTGACGATGGTCTACGGCGCTTACATGGCCGAGGTCTATCGGGCGGGAATCGAAGCGGTACCGCCGGGGCAAGCGGAGGCGGCACGCTCGCTAGGGATGAGCTATGGCAAGGCGATGCGCCACGTCGTGGTCCCTCAGGCGGTGACGAAGATTCCAGCGCCGATGCTGAACGAAATGATCTCTCTGCTGAAGGACACGACCCTGGCCAGCGTCGTCGCCCTCGGGGAGTCGGTCCTGGTCAGCCGGGAAATCCTGGCAGAAACGTTCAACAGCTCGGCGGTCATCCTGGCCGGACTGATGTTCCTGGCGATCACCCTGCCCGCGGCGCGGCTGGTCGACGTCCTGATCAAACGAAACCAGGGCAAGATCACCCGTGGCGCCCACATCGAGGTGGCGTGAACGTGGCCGAGGCGATGATCCGGCTGGACGGGATCCACAAGCGGTTCGGCGACCTCGAGGTGCTCAAAGGCGTCGAGATCGACGTCGCCAAAGGGGAAGTCGTCTGCATCCTCGGCCCCAGCGGGTCCGGCAAGAGCACGCTGCTGCGCTGCGTCAACCTGCTCGAGCCGCCCGAGAAAGGCGACATATACATCGAAGGGCACGACATCTGCAAGGGCCCGGGCTCCGGCACCGGGGAGCAGAGTTGGGAGCTCGATTTCGTCCGCCAGCGCGTCGGGATCGTCTTCCAGCAGTTCAACCTCTTCCCGCACAAGACTGCACTGGAAAACGTCACCCTCGCCCAGGAGAAGGTGTTGGGACGGTCGCGTCAGGAGGCGCGTGCCAAAGCGACGGAGCTGCTTGAACGGGTGGGGCTAGGCGACAAGCTCGACCAGTACCCCGAACGTCTCTCCGGCGGCCAGCAGCAGCGCGTCGCGATCGCTCGGGCCCTGGCGATGGACCCCCGCGTGATGCTCTTCGACGAGGTGACCAGCGCTCTCGACCCTGAGCTGGTCAAGGAAGTGCTCGACACTATGCGCGAGCTGGCCGAGGAAGGGATGACGATGATCGTCGTCACCCACGAGATCGGCTTCGCCCGCGAGGTCGCCGACCGGGTCGTCTTCATGGACGGCGGCGTGATCGTCGAGGAGGGCCCGCCGGCGGAGGTCCTCGACAGCCCGCGCGAGGAGCGGACTAAACAGTTCCTGGGTTTGGTCCTAGATCACTGAGACGCCGAAAATCAAGCCTGCGAAGGACGCAGGGAGCGTGGCGTGCTCTGCACGCGAGCGACCGAGGACGCCGGCAGGCGCCGATTTGCAGGCGTCTCAGCCGCCGGCCATGGCGGGAAGGATGACTACGTTGTCGCCGTCTTTGACCGCGGTCTCGAGACCCTGCAGGACTCGCACGTCCTCGTCGTTGAGGTAGACGTTGACGTAGCGGTTGAGCTCCCCGTCCTCACCGAAGAGCTGGGACTGGGTGTCCGGGAACTCGCCGGTCAGCGAGCGCAGGACCTCGCCGACGTCAGAGCCGCCGGCCTCGACCTCAGCCTGCCCACCCGTTTTCGGGCGCAACACCGGAGGGATTCGAACGGTTGCCATGAGATCGGTGATCCTACTAAGCAGCGAAGACCAAGCAGCTCAAGGACGCAGGGAGGGAAGTGTGCTCTGCACACGACCGACCGAGGACGCCGAGATGCGCCGGTATTCGCGGCTTAGCGGTCGCCGCCGGCACCGGCGCAGAAGGCGTCGTAGTCGGGGAACTGGCCCATCTCCGACTCCGGGATCTCCTCGGCGTTCTCGCCGCAGATCGGGCACTCGGGGTCGCGGCGGACTTTCAGCTCGGTGAAGCTGGTGCCGAGCGCCTCGTAGAGGAGCAGGCGGCCGACCAGCGGGTTGCCCTTTCCAAGGACGAGCTTGATCACCTCGTTGGCCTGCAGCGTGCCCATCGTCCCCGCCATCACCCCGAGCACCCCGTTGGCGGAGCAGCTCGGCGCCAGCTCAGCCGGCGGCGGCGTCGGGTAGAGGCAGCGGTAGCAGGGACCCTCGAAGGGGACGAAGGTCGAGATCTGCCCGTCGAAGCCCAGGATCGAAGCCGAGACGACCGGCTTTTTCAGCCGCACCGAGGCATCGTTCAGCAGGTAGCGCGTCGGGAAGTTGTCGGCGCCGTCGACGACGATGTCGTAGCCCTTCATCACCTCGAGGATGTTGCTCGCGTCGAGGCGGCCGTTGTGCTCGACGACGTTGACGTCGGGGTTCAGCCCTTCGATGAAGATCCGGGCCGAGGCCGTCTTCGCCATCCCGATTCGCTCGGTGTTGTGGATCACCTGGCGCTGCAGGTTGGAGGCGTCGACGACGTCGTCGTCGACGAGGCCGATCGTGCCGACGCCGGCGGCGGCGAGGTAGAGCGCGGTCGGGGCGCCGAGGCCGCCGGCGCCGAGCAGCAGCACCTTCGCGTTCAGCAGCTTCACCTGGCCGTCGACCCCGACCTCGGGCAGCAGCGTGTGGCGCGAGTAGCGGTCACGCTGCTCGGCGGTCATCCCGTGCGCAGCGACGACCGGCAGCCCCTGCTCCTGCCACTGGACGATGCCGCCGCTCATCGAGGCGACGTTGTCGTAGCCGAGCCGCTGCAGCTGCGCGGCGGCGATCGCGGAGCGGTTGCCGGAGCGGCAGTAGAGGATCGTGCGCGCCGATTTGTCCGGCGCGGCGGAAGCGATTTCGTCGGCCAGCAGCCCCGGCGGCACCAGCTTGCCGTTCTCGAGGCGGGCCTCCTGGTACTCGTGCGGCTCGCGCGTATCGATCAGGACGACGTCGCCGCCGTCGATCTCCTCGGCAGCCTCAAAGGGTTCGATCTCCTCGATCGTCTGTACGCGCTCGGTGTCGATGGCCATTTCTGAAATCCCCTAATCCGGATCAGCTTTAACTTCAAAAAGTATAGCGGGAGTTCCCCGTAAGTCTTTGAGCAAAGGAAAAGCGGCCCCGGGATGGCTCCCGAGGCCGCTTTGGCTTGCGAGTGGTTATCGCCCTAGCTGAAGCTGGGGCGCATCTGGCGGAGGCGGCGGACCCGCTCCTCGATTGGCGGATGGGTCGAGAAGAGGCTGGCCATGCCCTTGCCCGAGAAGGGCTTGACGATGTAGAGGGGCTCGGCCGCCTGGTTGACCTGCATCGGCATCGCTTGCGCGCCCTGCTCCAGCCGCAGCAGTGCGCTCGCCAGCGACTCCGGGTTGCCGCAGATTTCGGCGCCGCCGGCGTCGGCCGCGTACTCGCGCTGGCGCGAGATCGAGAGCTGGATGATGCTCGCCGCGATCGGGGCAAGAAGGATCATCGCCAGCCCGGCGACAAGGCTGAGCGGGGAGTTGTCGTCGCCGCCGAACCACATGAACATGTAGGCGAGGTAGGTGATCGCGGCGCCGATCGCCGAGGCGACCGACTGGATCAGGATGTCGCGGTTGCGGATGTGGGTGAGCTCGTGGGCGAGGACGCCGCGCAGCTCGTCCTCGGAGAGGAGCTTGGTGATCCCACGGGTGACCGCCACCGCCGAGTGCTTCGGGTTGCGACCGGTGGCGAAGGCGTTGGGCTGATCCTGGGGGATCATGTAGAGACGCGGCATCGGGAGGTCGGCACGCGTCGTCAGTTCGCGGACGATCTGGTAGAGCCGCGGCGCCTCCGACTCGTCGATCGGCTGGGCACGGCTCATTTTCAACGCCATTTTGTCGCTGAAGAAGTAGGCGAAGAAGTTGATCGCCAGGGCGATGAAGAGGAAGGTGAGCGCGGTGCTCGGGCCGCCGATCGCGGCGCCGATGACGACGAGAAGGCCACCGAGGGCGGCCATAAGGATCGTGGTCCGCAGCGTTGCGCCCCAGGTGGATTGCTTGGTGGTGGTCATCTAGTAGTCGCTCCTGAGAGTCGGGGTGTCAGTCAAGTATGCGGCGAGACCGTCAATTCGCCTATAGGGACCAGCCCCCTACGAGGCTGGGACAAACCCCTGGTCGGCGTTCGTCCTTTGTTCCCAGCACGGCGAATAAAGGACGAACGCCAGTGGATCTAGGCTTGCCGTATGACCTTGCTCGTGATCGGGCTTGCGCTCGTGGTCCTGGCGCTGATGCTGGCGCTCGCCCGGGAGCGGCGGCGGCTGCGGCCGCTCGAGGACCTGGTCGAGGCGATGGAGAAGGTCGACCTCTCCTCGCCGCGGCTCCACCTCCCCCCCTCGATCGACGGCGTCGGCGAGACCGAGGAGGTCGAGCGGCTCGAGCTCGCGTTCCTGCGGATGATGCGGCGGCTCGAGGCCGAGCGGCGGCGGGCCGGGTCGGCCGCCCTGCACGCGCAGGAGGAGGAGCGGGCGCGGGTCGCCCGCGACCTCCACGACGAGGTGAACCAGTCGCTGACCGGGCTGCTGCTGCGGCTGGAGGCGGCGCGCGAGGCGGCGCCGCCGGAGCTGGAGAGCGAACTCGCCGATACCAAGGCGCTGGCGAATCAGGCAATGCGAGAGCTGCTCTCGCTCGCCCGCCAGTTGCGGCCCACGGCGCTCGACGACCTCGGCCTGGCGGCGGCGATCGGCGGCCAGGTCGAGCAGCTCAGCCGCGGCGAGATCGAGGCACGCCTCGAGGTCGAAGGCGACTTCTCCGACCTCGGCGACGACGCCCAGCTCGTCGTCTACCGAGTCGCCCAGGAGGCGCTCTCAAACGCCGCCCGCCACAGCAGCGCCGAGCAGGTCGAGGTGCGGCTGCGTCGCGCCGAGGACGGCGGCGTCGCCCTCGAGGTCGCCGACGACGGCCGCGGCTTCGCCTTCGACGCCCAGCAGCACGGCCTCGGGATCGGCGGCATGCGCGAGCGCGCCCTCCTCGTCGGCGGCGAGCTGACGATCGAGTCCCGCCCCGACGCCGGCACCACCGTCCGCCTCACGGTGCCGGGAGAATCGGCGCGATGAAGGTCCTGATCGCCGACGACCACGGGATCGTCCGCTCCGGGATCCGGCTGCTGCTGGAGCGCCAGCCGGACATCGAGGTCGTCGCCGAGGCGGGCGACGGGGCCGAGGCTCGGGACCTGGCGGTGCGGGAGCGGCCGGACCTGGCGATCCTCGACGTGAAAATGCCGAAGCTGACCGGGCTGCAGGCGACGCGGGAGATCAAGAAGCAAGCGCCGGAGGTCTCGGTCCTGATCCTCTCGATGCACGACGACGAGCGCTACCTGTTCGAGGCGCTAAAGGCCGGCGCCTCCGGCTACGTGCTGAAGGCCCAGGCCGACACCGACCTGCTGGCGGCGATCCGGGCGGTCGAGCGCGGCGAGCCCTTCCTCTCTCCGGACGCGCAGCGGACGCTGATCAAGGACGTGCTCGCGCGCGGCTCCAGCGGCGAAGAGGAGCTGACCCCGCGCGAGGAGGAGGTCGTCAAGCTCGTCGCCGAGGCGCACACGACGAAGCAGATCGCCGAGGTCCTCCACCTCTCGGAGAAGACGGTCGAGAACCACCGCGCCAACGCGATGCGCAAGCTCGGGATGCGCGACCGGGTCGAGCTCGTCCGCTACGCGATCCGCCGCGGCCTGATCGAGCCATAACCGACCTCTTCAGTAGGATTTGAGATCGATGCTGTTCTCGACCAAAGCCGAGTACGGAGTTCGCCTGATGGTCGAGCTGGGCCGCCAGCCCGGTTCGCAACCTTCCTCGCTGGGCTCCGTCGCCGAAGCGGAGAACCTGCCGCTCTCCTACCTGGAGCACCTGGTGGCGAAACTGCGCAAGGCCGGCCTCGTCACCTCCACCCGCGGCGCCCACGGCGGCTACCGCCTGGCGAAACCCGCCGAGGAGATCACGATGGACGCGGTGGTCGAGGCGCTGGAAGGGCAGATCGCGCCGATGGAGTGCTTCCACGACGCCCCCGAAGGCAAAGTCCTCTGTTCGCACGAGTCAGACGGCGACCAGGCCTGTTCGACGAAGCTCTTGTGGATGCGGGTCCAAGGCGGCGTCACTAAGGCACTTGCCGGGACGACGCTGGCGGAGCTGGTCGAGTTCTCGACGAAGAGCGAGCCCGCCCGCCGCGCCACGATCGGCACCGCCGCGTAAGACCTGCGCGCAGCGCGACGCAAACAACTTCGAATAACCCCCAGAAACGGAGCAAGATGGCTGAGCTGGAGATACGGAATCTGCACGTAGAGGTCGAGGACAAGAAGATCCTCAAAGGCCTCGACCTCGATGTCGAGAAGGGCAAGGTCCACGCCCTGATGGGCCCGAACGGCTCCGGCAAGTCCACGCTCGCCAACGTGATCATGGGCCACCCCGCGCTCGAGGTGACCGAGGGCACGATCACCTTCAAGGGCGAGGACATCACCGAGGCCGCTCCCGAGGACCGCTCGCAGGCGGGCCTCTTCATGGCTTTCCAGTACCCCGTCGCGATCCCCGGCGTCTCGGTCAGCAAGTACCTGCGGATGATCATCAACTCCCAGCGCGAGACGCGCGGCGAAGCCCAGATCAAGATCAAAGACTTCGCCCGCGTCGCCCAGGAGGCGATGGAGCTGGCGAACATCCCCAAAGACTTCTCCAGCCGCTACCTCAACGACGGCTTTTCCGGCGGCGAGAAGAAGCGGATGGAGCTGCTGCAGCTGGCGCTGCTGCGGCCGGAGATCGCGGTTCTCGACGAGACGGACTCGGGCCTTGACATCGACGCGCTGCGCACCGTCGCCGAGGGCGTCAACAAGTTCGCCGGGCCGGACATGGGCGTCCTCATCATCACCCACTACCAGCGCATCCTCCACATGGTGAAGCCCGATGCGGTCCACGTCATGTACCAGGGCCGAATCGTCAAAGAAGGCGGCCCGGAGCTGGTCGGCGTGCTCGAGGAGAAGGGCTACGGCTGGATCAAAGAGGAGGTCGAGGCGGGCGCGACTGCCTGACCTCGCAGATATGGAGCCGGTGAGCGCCAAGAGCCCCGCCGCGGCGGCGCCGTTCTCCATCGAGAAGGTGCGTGCCGCCGTCCCCGCGCTGGAGCGCGAGGTCAACGGGCAGCCGGTCGCCTACCTCGACAGCGGTGCCAGCTCCCAGCGGGTGCTGGCCTCGATTCAGTCGGTGGACCGCTACGAGCGGCGCCACCACTCCAACGTCCACCGCGGCTCCCACACCCTCTCGGCCGAGGCGACCGAAGCCTACGAGGGGGCCCGGGCCACGGTCGCCGACCACATCGGCGCCGCCGACCGGCGCGAGGTCGTCTTCGTCCGCAACGCGACCGAGGCGATCAACCTGGTCGCCCGTGCCTGGGGCGATGCCAACGTCGGGACGGGCGACCGCATCGTCCTCACCGAGATGGAGCACCACTCCAACATCGTCCCCTGGCAGCAGTTGGCGGAGCGGACCGGTGCCGAGATCGATTGGGCGCCGATCGACGACGACGGGCAGCTCGACATGGACGCTCTCGCGGCGCTGCTGGAGCGCGGCCCGAAGCTCGTGGCCGTCGCCCACGTCTCCAACGTCCTCGGAACCGAGAACCCGATCGCCGAGATCTCCCGGCTCGCGCACGCCGCCGGCGCCAAGGTCCTTGTCGACGGCGCCCAGGCGGCGCCGAAGATGCCGCTCGAGATGGCCACGCTCGGCGCCGATTTCTACGCGATCACCGGCCACAAGCTCTACGCCCCGACCGGGATCGGCGCGCTCTGGACGAAGCTCGACCTGCTGCGGGAGATGCCGCCCTTCCTCGGCGGCGGCTCGATGATCCGCAAGGTCACCAAGGAGGGCACGACCTACGCCGACCCGCCGGCTCGCTTCGAGGCGGGGACGCCGGCGATCGCCCAGGCGATCGGAATGGCCTCCGCCTTCCGCTGGCTCGACATGGTCGGGATGGAGAAGGTGCGCGAGCACGAGGAGCAGATCGCCGACTACGCGCTCGAGCGCGTCGCCGACGTCCCCGGCCTGCGCGTCTTCGGCCCGCCCCGCGGCGCCGGCCGCCTCGGCCCGGTCTCCTTCGAGATCGAGGGCATCCACGCCCACGACGTCTCCGAGATCCTCGACCGCCACGGGGTCGCCGTCCGCGCCGGCCACCACTGCGCCCAGCCGCTGATGGACCGGCTGCAGATCGCCGCGACGGCCCGCGCCAGCTTCGGCGTCTACACGACGACCGAAGAGATCGACCGCCTTATCGACGGCCTCGAAGACGCGCGTCGCGTCTTCGGCCTCTAACCCTGCATCAGTCGATATTCAGCCGCTGCGATTTGGCGCTCTTGCACTTGCCGCGCTTGGCGACGGTCGCGTAGTAGGAGCCCGAAGTGAGGTTTTTGCCCACCGGGATCGCCCACTTGCCGTTGTCCTCGCTGGTGTCGCGGCCGAGCAGCTTCGTGGTCCCGTTGCGCTGGCGGTACATCTTCACTTTGCGGCTGCCGAGGCAGGCCTTGCGCGGTGAGGTGAGCGTGCCGTGGAACGCGGGGAATTTGAGGCTGACGACGATCTTCGTCGAGTTCTTCCCGGCTCCCATGCCCAGAGTCGGCAGCGCGAGCATGGCTGCGAGCGCGACGGTGGCGAGCAGGACGATCGAGATACGGCGGCGACTGGTGGACATCTTCCCTCCAAGGTTGAAGTGCTTCGAGCACTCTAGATGCCTTGGGAAACCGCTGCGGTAGCCTCGATAGACACATGGACGAGCTCTACCGCGACCAGATCCTCGAGCACTACAAGCGCCCGCACAACTTCGGGCGCGTCGAGCACCCTGACCTCGAGTTCGAGGACACGAACCCGTTCTGCGGCGACGAGCAGCACGTGACGATCAAGCTCGACGCCGACGATCGGGTCGCCGAGGTCGCCTTCGACGGCAAGGGCTGCGCGATCTCCACCGCCGCTACGTCGCTGCTGACCGACGAGCTGGTCGGCAAGAGCCGCGAGGAGCTGCTGCGGCTGCCGAAAGAGTTCGTCCTCGAGCTGCTCGGGATCGACATCTCCGCCACCCGGATGAAGTGCGCGATGCTCGGCCTCAAGATCGTCAAGAGCGCCTCCCTCGGCCAGTCGGCCGAATGGGAGGACGAGGGCGAGACCGGCGACCCCGCGGAAGCGGTCGCCGACCTCGGACAGCTCTAGACGAGCCCTTCCTCCGCCGCCCGCTCGATCGTCGCCTCGCCCGGCTGCATCACCGCGAAGGCGGCGCCGTGGGGATCGGTGGCCATCGCAAAGCGGCCGGCCGGGATGTCCATCGGCCCGAACATCACCTGCCCGCCGAGCTCCTTGATCTTGTCGACGGCCTCGTCGGTGTCGACGCTCCCGAAGTAGACCATCCAGTGCGCCGGGACCTCGTCGGGAACCCGGCCCTCGATGTCGGCCATGCCGGCGACGCGGACGCCGTCGACCGTCGCCACGTTGTAGGTCGTCTCCCCCATCCGCTCCTCCTTGAACTCCCAGCCGAAGACGGCGCCGTAGAAGCGCTTGGCCGCACCAGGGTCGCGGGTCTCGAGCTCGTTCCAGCCGACTGCGCCTTTCTCGTTGACGCGCTCCGAGCCTGCGAACGTGCCCGGCTCCCAGATCCCGAAATAGGCGCCCTCGGGATCGGTGAAGACGGCCAGCTTGCCGTAGTCGGCGACGGCCATCGGCGGGGCGACCTGGGCGCCGCCGTGCTCCTGGATCGCCGCCGCAGTCGCATCGGCGTCGTCGACGGAGATGTAGGTGCTCCAAGCCGGCGGCTGACCCTCCTGCATCAGGGGCATGACGCCGGCGACGTCGCGGCCGCCCAGTTTGGCGCGCCGGTAGCCGCCCATTTCAGCTGAGTTCGGCAGCTCGGGAATCTCCCATCCGAACAGCTCGCCGTAGAAGCGCTCCGCTGCCTCGATGTCGGGCGTCGCCAAGTCGACCCAGCAGGGGGTGCCGGGGGTGTAGCTGGTCCTCTCGCTCATCTCTGCTCCTCTCTCAGGGGTTGCGGAGATAAGACCACACTTCTGGCACAAACTCAGCGCTTCCGTGCGAATCTCCCGGACGTGTCTGAGCTTGACCGTCATATATGACCCTCAAGCTCAGACACGTCGGCCGGCCCGTCGAGGCACCCCGCTAAAATCCGACCGTAGAAGTAGGATTAAGTCTCGATCCGCACTTGCCGCCGTTGCGGCCGACTGGAGCCCCGCCCCCTTGACCGACACCGCAGGAACCAAGATTTCCGTCTGCCCGGCTGCCGAGCTGCAGCCGGGTGGGATGCGCCTGGTCGAGCACGAGGGGACCAAAATCGGCGTCTTCAACTGCGACGGGACGCTCTACGCGATCGAGGACCGCTGCTCCCACGACAACGGACCGCTCGCCGAGGGCGAGTTCGACGCCGAGGCCTGCACGGTCGAGTGCCCGCGCCACGGCTCCCTCTTCGACCTCAGCACCGGCAGGCCGAAGACGCTCCCAGCTTTTCAGCCGGTGCAAACGTTCCCGATAGCGATCGAGGACGACACCATCACCCTGGAGGTCGACTGACATGGCAACGCCCGAGGTACTCGCCGAGAAGCGCGATCTGGCCGGCATCAACGCCGACTACAAAGAGAAGTTCGGCTTCAACGACCCGGAGGCGGGCTACGCCTACAAAGCGCCGAAGGGCCTGAGCCGAGAGATCGTCGAAACGATCTCCGACTTCAAGGAAGAGCCGCAGTGGATGCGGGACTTCCGGCTCAAGTCCCTGGAGCACTTCGAAAGCCGCCCGACCCCGAAATGGGGCGGCGACCTCGACCAGATCGACTTCGACGACATCCACTACTTCGTCCGCGCCTCCGACAAGAACAGCCGCGACTGGAGCGAGGTCCCCGAGGACATCAAAAACACCTTCGACCGGCTGGGGATCCCGGAGGCCGAGCGCAAATTCCTCTCCGGCGTCGGGGCTCAGTACGAGTCCGAGGTCGTCTACCACCAGGTCAACGAGAAGCTCGAGGCCCAGGGCGTCATCTTCACCGACATGGACACCGCTCTGCGCGAGCACGAGGACCTGGTGCGCGAGCACTGGGCGACGATCATCCCGCCGAACGACAACAAACTGGCAGCGCTGAACAGCGCCGTCTGGTCGGGCGGCTCCTTCGTCTACGTCCCTGCCGGGGTCAAGGTGGAGATGCCGCTGCAGGCCTACTTCCGGATCAACACCGAGAACATGGGCCAGTTCGAGCGGACGCTGATCATCTGCGAGGAGGGCGCCGACGTCCACTACATCG
>Ga0126305_10000155_pt1 | contig 30152 bp, 23 predicted proteins | sample Plot26_FD_92536 | JGI IMG/M metagenome (GOLD analysis project Ga0126305, IMG submission 92536) | Serpentine soil microbial communities from UC McLaughlin Reserve, CA, USA - Plot26 | ecosystem: Environmental > Terrestrial > Soil > Grasslands | place: USA: UC McLaughlin Reserve, Lake County... | reverse complement strand
TTACCAATGATCTAAATTATGACCAGCGAATGCAGCGCATTTGTGGTACACTTGCGGATGCGGGTTATAATGTATTGCTCGTTGGCAGAAAATTAACGACGTCTCTCCCGCTTTCAAAAAGAAATTACCATCAGCATCGGCTTGCATGCTGGTTTAATAAAGGAAAACTATTTTATAGTGAATTTAATATCCGGCTTTTCTTTTTCCTCCTTTCTAAAAAGATGGATTGTATTTGCGCTATTGACCTGGACACTATCCTTCCGTGTTATTATATTTCTAAATGGAAAGGAATAAACAGAGTTTATGATGCCCACGAGTATTTTTCACAGTTAGATGAAGTGGTAAATCGCCCTGCCATTTATCGTTTTTGGAAAAAGATCGAAAAGAAAATGATCCCGAAATTTAAAAATGGCTACACCGTTTGTGATAGTCTTGCCGAAGAATTTAAAAAGAATTACAATGCTAATTATAAAGTAGTTCGTAATATACCGCTGCTTACTGAATTAAATGAACAACCAGGACCGGGCGACGTTATACTCTACCAGGGAGCGGTGAATAAGGGTCGCGGACTTGATAAGCTTGCTTTGGCAATGAAAAACGTGAATGCAAAGCTTTGGGTTTGTGGAAATGGCAATTTTATGGACGAAATGGGATCGGTAGTTCGGGCAAATGATCTGTCAGGGAAAGTGATCTTTTTTGGGATGCTCCCGCCCGAAGAATTAAAAACAAGAACTGCACAAGCTTACATTGCCGTGAATCCATTTGAAAGAAAAGGACTAAATCAATACTTATCCCTTTCCAATAAATTCTTTGATTACATTCATGCAGGTATTCCCCAGGTAACCATGAATTACCCCGAATACAAAAAGATAAACGATCAATTTAAAATTGCCGAATTAATTGATGATCCCGATCCGGAAAGTCTGGCTAAAGCAATGAACAGGCTGATTACTAACAAAGAATTTTATTTACAGCTGAAGCAAAATTGTTTGTCCGCAAAACAAGAAATGAATTGGCAAAAAGAGAAAGATAAGTTGCTGGATTTTTACAAGGAATTATTTAATGAGCAACGATAAAACACTTCATATTATTTGTCATGATGTGCCCTGGCCTGCCGATTACGGGGGCGTGGTGGATCTTTTTTATAAGATCAAAGCGTTACATGAAGAAGGGATAAAGATCAGGCTTCATTGTTTTGAATACGGAAGAGGTCAGCAAGATGAGTTAAATAAGTACTGTGAGGAGGTAAATTATTATAAAAGATCATCAAAATGGAAAAGTGTTTCTCTTTCCATGCCCTATATAGTAAGATCGAGAGAGAATCCTTTATTGCTCGAAAATCTGCTTAAGGATAATCATCCTGTTTTAATGGAAGGAATTCATTGCACTGCTTTTTTGAGCCCATTGCTGTTAAGTGGAAGAAAGGTTTTTTTAAGGCTGCATAATGTGGAGTTCTTGTACTACAGTCAACTATTTCAAAGTGAAAAGGATCTTTTTAAGAAGATCTATTTTTTAAATGAAAGTATGTTTCTTCAGAAATATGAAAGGAAGTTGCCTGACGAATTACCCATCCTCGCCGTATCAAATAATGATGCAGTTTTCTACCGCGACGAATTAGAAAAAGGCCTGACGACATACTTGCCTGTATTTATTCCTTATGCACAGGTAAATAGCCTCCAAGGAATCGGGACTTATTGTCTTTACCATGGCAATTTATCGGTCGCCGAAAATGAAAAAGCTGTAACATGGTTATTGGATAAGGTTTTCTCACTGGCAAAAGTTCCTTTTATTATTGCGGGAAAAGATCCATCAAAGCGTTTATTAAGAAAGATCGGAAAAAATAAAAATGTGTCAATAGTTAGCAATCCTTCAGATTCCGCGCTGAACGACCTGATCGTTAAAGCACAAATTCATGTATTGCCTTCTTTCAATAAGACGGGGATTAAACTAAAATTGATCAATGCGCTTTATAACGGACGGCATTGCGTGGTAAATGATGAAGCTGTTGAAGGTTCAGGGCTGGAAGATGCTTGTCATGTTGGCACCACAAGCCGGGCTATAGCATCAATAATAACTCAGCTCTATCACCACCCGTTTGGAGAAGAGGAAATTAATCTCAGGAAAAGATTGTTAGGACAAATTTTTAATAATAGAGCAAATGCCCGGCAGCTTATTCAATTGATATGGTAGCATTATCAATTACTCTTCCTCTTTCTGTACGTATCATCCGGGCAGGAAATTTCTGTACAACGATATAATCATGTGTTGCCATCACCACGGTTGTACCAAAATCTTTTGCAATATGAAACAGGAGAGTCATGATCTCGTCCGATGTTTCAGGATCAAGATTCCCGGTTGGCTCATCTGCTAATATTAACTTGGGAGAATTAAGTAAAGCCCTTGCTACATCCACTCTTTGTTGTTCGCCACCGCTTAATTCAAAGGGCATTTTGAAACCTTTGGCTCTTATACCCACTTTATCCAACACGTCGGATATTTTTTCATCCATCAATTTTTTATCTGTCCATCCGGTAGCGGTCAGCACAAACCGCAGGTTCTCATTTACATTTCGGTCAGTTAATAATTGAAAATCCTGGAATACGACACCAAGTGTACGACGCAGGTAAGGAACCTTTTTCCAATCCAGTTTTCGAAGGTCAAATCCGTTTACCGTGCCTTCGCCTTCAGTGAGGGGTAATTCACCATACATTGTTTTTAGTAAGCTGGATTTACCAGTGCCGGTTTTCCCAACGAGATAAACAAATTCGCCCTTTCTAACCGCCAGGTTTACATCTTGTAAGATCGGGCTTCCACTCTGGTAAATATTTACATGCCTAAGCTCAATTATATTATCAGCCATCAAAACGGATTTGATGCAAAATAAGTTAAACAAAACAAGACAAACTCAATTTTTTTTCACATAACTAAAAATTTAGTTGTTAAACTAAACTTTTAGTTATAGCTTCGATGTGCCAAATTATATGACATGAAAATTTTGACCAAAGCAGAAGAACAAGTAATGCAGGTATTGTGGAAACTTGAAAAAGGTTTTTTGCGAGAGATCATTGATGCGATGCCTGTACCGAAGCCGCATCAAAATACAGTGGCCACACTTCTGAAAATTCTTGTGGATAAAGAATTCGTCAGCATCACAGTCCTGGGGCGGCAACATCTGTATACTCCACTGGTTGGAAAAGATGAGTACTCAAAACGAACGATGAAACAAATAGTGAAAGGATATTTTGAAGGATCATTCAGTAATGTGGTCTCTTTTATGGTTAAGGAGAATAATATTTCAATTGAGGAATTAGAAGCATTGTTGGCACAAATTAAAAAACAGCAAAACCAAAAGAAATGAATTCACTTCTTTTTTACCTGCTACAGGTAATTGCAGCTGCGGGCTTATTATATGGTTATTATCACTTTGCTCTTAGAAATAAAAGGTTTCATCGTTATAACCGGTTTTATTTATTGATGGCGATTGTTATCAGCTCCCTAATCCCCTTCCTTAACATCCCCGTTTATTTTTCTGAAAATGAAACAGGATCGTCTGTAGTGCTGCAAACCTTACAGGTGATCTCCAGTCCTGCCGCGGAAGAAACAATTTCACCCGTTTTACAAGCGGAACCTATAACAAGTACATGGTTGAATGCCGAAAGACTTGTCTATCTTTTTTATCTTCTTGTTATCTCGTTTTTTCTCATCCGGGTTTTTATTTCATTAAATAAAATAAGATCCATGATCAGGAGAAATCCTGCAGAGCAGATCCATAAAATAAAGTTTATAGATACCGATGAGCCCGGCACGCCATTTTCTTTTTTCCGATGGCTTTTCTGGAACAGGAAGATCGAATTGCATTCAGAAAAAGGGGAACAGATCTTTCGTCATGAATTATTTCATATCCAGCAAAAGCATAGCTGGGATATAATTTTTACGGAGCTGATCTCAACGCTTTTTTGGATCAATCCTTTTTTTCATCTTATGAAAAAAGAATTAAAGGCAATCCATGAATTTCTTGCTGATGAGTTTGCGATAAAGGAAGATAAGAACTGGCAATATGCTGAATTGTTACTGATGCAGGTATTAAATACAAATACTCATCTTGTAAATCCATTTTTCCATAACCAGATAAAAAGACGTATAGCCATGATCACTACATCAAAAAAACCAAGCTACCAGTACCTTCGGACGTTGATGGTACTGCCTGTAGCAGCCATTATCTTTTTCCTTTTTGCTTTTAGTTATAAAAACAGAGAAAACGATCCACATGAATTTGAGAAAGCAATAAACTCAATTTCTGTTGTGATTGATGCCGGTCACGGCGGCACCGATGCAGGGGCTAAAACGAAAGATGGGAAAAACAGCGAGGCGAAACTTACTTTGGCGATTGCAAAAAAAATTGAAACACTTGCTCATGAATATAACATTAATGTTATCATGACAAGAGGAGACGAAAAATTTCCTTTCGAAGCAATGGATAAAAATGATGCGTTGAGAAAAAGGGTCGAGTTGGTTAATGATCAGAGACCTGGGGCCTTTATTACCCTACATGTGAACAGCAGTTCTGAGAATGAGCAAAACTCTAAGTCAGGCTTTGATGCTTATGTTACAAATAAAGGATACAATCTTCCGGATGTACAATTGGCTTCTTCTGTGCTTGGGGAATTAAAAAAAATATATACAACGAATGAGAATATAAAGCAGAGAGGTAATGCAAGTATATATGTGATCGATAACTCAAATTATCCTTCGCTTTTATTAGAATGTGGCTATATAAATAACCCAAAAGATGTTTCCTTTATCACGAATGAAAAAAACCAGGAAAAAATAGCAAGGGCCATTTTAAAAGGCGTTGTAACTTTTGCAAACAATATTGCGCCGCAGCAAATATTGAACCGTGCCCGGGTTGTAGCTGATACAAGTAAACAACTGCAAAATGCATTGGTTGTAATTAATGGGGTAGTTCAGGAAAAAAGAGGAATACAAAATATTGATTCAACTAAATTCCCTAATAAGGAATTTAAGGGAGAAGTTCGATTCTTTGGAGGAAAAGATGCTGTTGATAAATATGGCCAAAAGGGAAAAGACGGTGTTATTGAGTTTACGTTTGACCAACATGCCAACGGGATCATCGACACTATTCCAATTGTTGATACGGTCTACTTGATGAAAGACCGGCTTCCCCCTGCAAAGAAATCACCTACAAAAGCTCAATTAGATACATGGAAAGATCCTAAAATGTATGGCGTGTGGATAGATGGCAAAAGAATCGATAATAAAGAATTGACAAAATACAACCCTTCGGACTTTGTTTTGTATTACAACAGCAAGCTTACTAAAACTGCGGTGAATTATGGGAAGCACTATTATCAAATAGATCTATATACTGCCAAAGAGTACAACAGGATGTATGGAGGCGGCAACGCTCCCAGAACTCTAATTGTAAGAGAAGTGACACTTGATCCCGACACAACAAAACCTCACAACCTCCTATTTGTCATCAATGGTGATCCCAGGCCTGGGCTCAAAATGGCCGATCTTGATGAAATCTTATCTCCAAATGATATAGAGAGCATGTCTGTTCTAAGTAGGGATACAGCAATTAAAAAATATGGAGATATTGGAAAGAATGGCGCTATTGAGATCAAAGCAAAAAAATTGACTCCTCATACTCAGAAAAATGAAACGCTAAGCGAAATAGAAGTAGATAGACAAGGTATTCAGGATGACGATAACAAAGTTTTTGTAAAACTGGAAGTAGAACCATCATTTCCGGGGGGCGAAAGAGAATGGAACAGATACCTTACAAAAAATCTTGACGCGGGTCTTCCTTTAAAGTATGGCTGTAAACCGGGTAGCTACACGGTCATGGTTCAATTTATCGTTGATCGGGCCGGGAATATCAGTGATGTACGTCCCCTGACAAAGTTTGGATATGGAATGGAAGATCAGGTAATGTCCCTGATAAAGAAGTCGCCGAAATGGATACCAGGAATTCAAAATGGAAGAAATGTAAAAGCTTATAAAACCCAACCGGTAACTTTTGTAATTTATGCTGGGAAACCAAACACTTCAAAAACCATTACAAAGGTTACGTCATTTGAAAATGATGAAAACATTGTTTTTGAAAAAGTAGAAGTAGAAGCCCGTTTTCCGGGAGGTGTAAATGGATGGAAGGAATTTTTACAAAAGAATTTAAGATCAACAGTGCCGGTTGAGAACGGTGCTAACAAAGGCACATACACGGTGGTTACACAATTTATTGTTCATAAAGATGGGAGTGTTAGTGATGTGAAAACGCTTACAAATCATGGACATGGTATGGAGGACGAAGTGTTAAGGGTCATGAAAGGATCTCCAAACTGGGTACCGGCTATGCAGAACGGATGCGCAGTTACAGCCTACAGAAAACAACCGGTAACATTTGTAATTGCCGAAGAATAAACACCAGATTTAAATTCCTATTTTTATAATGGCTGAATGAAACTTCAGCCATTATAATTATGAAAGCAGCTTTATTTTTTTTATTTGTATTAATTTCAGTAAAACCGTTTTCACAAACATCTGATCCGCCTCCGCCCCCTCCTACTGTTTCTGCTGATTCCTTAGACATGGGGAATGCAGTATTTGAAAAAGTGGATGTCGAAGCTACTTTTTCCGGCGGCGAAAGGGCCTGGAGAAAATATCTTGAACAAAACCTGAACCCGAATGTGCCAGTTGAAAATGGTGCCCCGATAGGCATTTATATGGTCGTTGTTCAATTCATAGTCGATAAGTCCGGGGCTGTTTCCGATATAAAGGCATTGACAAATTTTGGTTACAGTATGGAACAGGAAGTGATACGAATTATGAAGCAAAGCCCGGTCTGGACACCAGCAAATCAAAACAACAAAACCGTTAAGGCTTATCGAAAACAACCCATAACTTTTGTAGTGGAAGACGAAGCGGTGGAGATCATCATGAACGAAAAATATGTTCTTTATACTGCAACAGATAACATAATTAAAATAAGTGTTTATAAAGTAAAAAAAGAGGACCTGGAATTATCTCTTTCGCAAGGCAAAGTAGTACCGGGTGATGATGGTAACTTTCATATCCATGTAAACAATCCGGGCAAAGCGATCTTATATATTAATAGCAAAAAAAGAAATAAACAGATCGGCTCTGTTTATTTTGTGGTTAAGAAAAAAGCTTAAGCCCTTTAGATATTTAATATTCTATTTGGGCCGTTGATGTTTTGACCAGCAATCCTTTTTTCCGGCTCTCTTCTACCCTGCCGATAACCTGCGCATCTACACCAAATTTTTTTGCAATGCCGATGATCACTGCAGCATTTTTCTCATCGGTATAGATCTCCAGCCTTGTACCCATGTTAAAAACCTGGTACATTTCTTTGTCATCAGACTTGCTTGCCTGCTGGATCAATTTAAAAATAACCGGAGGTTCAAACAGATTGTCTTTTATGATCCGGACATTATCCGGAACATATTTCAAACATTTGGTTTGTCCACCGCCGCTGCAATGGACCAGGCCATTGATCTTTTCAAAATGATCTTCCAATAACTCTTTTAAAATTGGTGCAAAAGTTCTTGTAGGACTCAGCAACAATTCTCCAACTGTATTTGAATATTGAGTATTGAACATTGAATATTGAACATTTTCTCTCAGTCTATGAGGCCCAATATAAACAATTGACTCATCCAGGGAGTTATTGTAAGATTCGCGAAAATTTTCTGCATAAAACTTTTTCAACATGTCGTGTCTCGCACTGGTAAGTCCATTGCTTGCAATGCCACTGTTATAGGTCTTTTCATAACCAGCTTTTCCAAAACCAGCAAGCCCAACGATGACATTCCCCGGATTTATTTTTTCATTAGTGATCAGTTTTGATTTCGGCCATCGTGACGTCATCGTGCCATTCACTGCGATCGTCCTTACTACATCACCAACATCAGCAGTCTCTCCACCCATGTAAGTGATATGCACACCAAAGCTTTTCATCGAATCAAAAAATTCCTGTGTACCGGTTATAACTGCTTCCAGCACTTCAGCAGGTATCACATTTTTATTCCTGTCAATTGTGGAAGAGAAAAGCAACTTATCATGAATGCCTACACAAAGAAGATCATCAAGGTTCATCACAATAGCATCCTGTGCGATCCCTTTCCAGACAGAAACATCACCCGTTTCCTTCCAGTACAAATAAGCAAGAATTGATTTTGTACCGGCGCCATCAGCATGCATAACGTTTACCCACTGATCATCACCGCAAAGAACGTCGGGATAAATCTTGCAAAATGCTTTTGGATAAAGGCCTTTATCCAGGCTTCTGGTGGCGGCATGAACTTCTTCTTTCTGTGCTGAAACTCCCCTTTTTGAATATAGGCCCATGAATTGTGTTGAGCCGCAAAAATACTTGAACAAAGAGTATTCCTGTCCGACTATTTTTATTAATATTTTTGACGCCAGGCGGGGCTAATTGAACATTGAACGTTTATTTTGCATCTATGCAGGTACACAGGGATATTGATAATTTACCGGTTTTTTATAATGCAGTAGTTACAATTGGAACTTTTGATGGAGTTCATGTCGGTCACCGGCAGATCATAAATAAGTTAAAGGTAGAAGCTATAAAAGTAAACGGTGAATCTGTTATCATCACTTTTCATCCACATCCGCGGAAAGTTATTTCATCCACGATACTTGGTGTACGGTTGATCAACACGCTGGAGGAAAAAATCGAAGTGTTATCAGGCCTTGGTATCGATCATCTTGTAATTGTTCCCTTCACTGATGCTTTTGCGAATCAGCCGGCTGATGAGTATATCCGGAATTTCCTTTATGAAAAATTTCGTCCTGATACTATAATCATAGGCTATGATCATCGGTTTGGCAGGGAACGACTGGGTGATTATAAGTTGATGGAAAAACTTGCGCCGCAATTCGGATTTAAAATAAAAGAAATTCCCAAGCATATTTTGGATGAGATCGCTATCAGCTCAACAAATATCCGTGAGGCGGTCCTTCATAATGATATTGGAATGGCGAACAGGCTTCTTGGCTATACTTTCTTTTTTGAAGGGGAAGTCGTGCATGGGAATAAGCTAGGAAGACAATTAGGCTATCCTACCGCAAATTTAAAAGTTCATGATCCCGAAAAGATAATACCCGGCGATGGAATATATGCTGTATATGCAAGTATTAAAAAGGGAATCCAAAATGCCGGGGCCACAATGGATGAGGTAAACTCCTTCCCTTTTGAAGATGCGCAATACAAAGGAATGATGAGCATTGGTTTCCGGCCAACGGTTGATGGCAAGAATAGAGTGATAGAAGTTAATGTCTTTGATTTTAATAAAGACATTTATGGAAAAACAATTCGCGTCTATGTTAAGAAATTTTTACGGGCAGAAGTAAAATTTAATACATTGGAAGAATTGGTAAAGCAAATTGACCAGGATAAGATCACTAGTTTGCAGGTATTATAAAAAAGCCCCGCTATCAGCAGGACTAGCAGTCAAAATTCAATATTGTATTCAAAATAAGAACCGTCTTCAAAGAAATCATCAAGAGTTCCTTCCATGGTAATTTTTTTCTTGTCTTCTGAAAGTTTAACTCCTTTGCCTTCGGCCTTTTTTGCCGGCTTTGGAAGATTAATAATTGTTTTCATATTGACAGACATACCCATCTGAGCCATTTCCTGCAAAGACTTCAGCATCTTATCATCACTAACAGTTGCATATTTTTCTTTGTTGAGCTTGCGGGTAAACTTACCTTTTTCATAAACCGTGGTATAGTACTGATCAAGACTTGCACCCATTTCTTCGGGCTGCATATCCGTATCATCTTCATCCCCGTCAAGTAAGCCGTTCTTTTTTTTGCTTTCCTCACCCGTTAATTTAGACATTATATTCTCGATGACATCGGTTTTTGCCTTTTTCAAAATATTTTGGATCGGGGCGATGCCGGAGGTATTTGAAAACGGAAATGTAAATATGAAATTCATTTTATCTTGCTTGGCATCTATCTGGACCCTTAAGGTGCCAGTTGCGGCTATCTTTTTCTCCGCATCATTTAAATTTTTCAGACTGTCTTTGAGGTCTTTCAAATTAATAACGGTATCCGCTTTGAGCTTCTCAAATTCCTTCATTTCCTCAGTTCCGCCACCCATGGTTTTTGCAAGACCAAATATTTTTCCCATGTCAAGGCTATTGACAAATGTGCCACTACCGTTTTCGGCAATTGTGAATTCGTCGACTGTATCAAAACATCCGGAAAAACCCACCAGGATCAACAGGCCCACGATCCAACTAATTTTTTTCATAAATAACATTTTACTTGATCAATGCAAAGAAACATGTTTTAGCATTATAAACTGGTTAAGCTGCAATTATTTTAAAAACCATTTCTTTTAAAAGCGATGCATCTTCAGTGCCAATATCTGAAACGCCAACCGATCTCAAATTATATTGATGTAATAGCAAAATAGCCTTCTCTACCTGCGGAAAGCTGTAGGACTTTACCGCTTGCAAATAGTCTTTAATAAAAAATGGATTTACGCCGATCGCCGACGCTACAGTTTTGTCATCACGACTGCTCAATCCATGTATCATGTATAATTTACTAAAAAATGAATAGAGCGATGGAAATATCAATTGAATTGGCGCTGCTTTTGGATTTGCCTCAAAATATTGAACGATCCGGATACAGCCCGGCAGGTCTTTATTTGCCAGGGCGTTTTGAAATTCGAAAACATTAAACTCTTTGCTTATACCAATGAATTCTTCAATATCATCTTCGCTTATTGTTTTTCTTTTGCCAAGATTAACCAATATCTTTTCGATCTCATTTGCGATCCGGTTCAGGTCATTACCAATATGATCTACCAACAGCATGAGTGCTTTCCTTGAAATTTCATAGCCATGATCATGAACGATCTGCTCCGTCCACTGCGGAAGCTGGTTTTCATAAATTTTTTTTGTAGACAGAAGGACACCGCGATCTTTTAACAGTTTTGCAAATTTCGTTCGACCATCAATTTTCTTTTCTTTATATGAAACAACAAGTATCGTTGAGCTCAAAGGTTTTTCTATATATGACTCAAGTTTTTCTATATCCCTCATCTGCTGTGCTTCCTTTAATAATACTACCTGTCGTTCGGAAAACATGGGATAACGGCGACATGCGTTAATTACGTCGGGCCATGCCGCATCCTTTCCGTAAAATACCGTGAGATTAAACCCGCTCTCGGCCTCATTCAGAATATTGTGCTCAGCGTAATCCACAACCTTATCAATGAAGTATTCCTCTTCACCTTCGAGCCAATAAAAAGGTTTAAAAACTTTTTTTTTCCACTCAGCTATTATCTTTTCGTATGACATAAGGTGCTAAATTACAAGGATTCACGAACAGAATCATGAATATTTGTTGACATTGCTGGTGACGATTTTTTCATTTTTTGGCATGGTTTTTCTTTAATGAGGTGTGACACAAAATTGCGATCCCTGTTAATAAGTAATCCAAGTTATTTTGAGCGAATCCAATTATTTTGAAACTGTAAAATTCAAATAAAAATGACAAACACAAATTATCCATCTGCTACGACTACGACAACACCGCAGAGAAGCAGCAATTCAAAAAACATCGTTATTGGTCTTCTGGCCGTTGCCCTGCTGGGTTCATGGGCTTATTTTCTGATGAAAATAAACAGATCAGACAAAGAAATCCTTTCAAAAACCGAGGAAGGTGTTCATTACATGAGTCAGCGTGATTCATTAGAATCTCTTTACAAGTTCACACTTGATAAATACGACTCAGTTACCGTTGCTAATAATGACCTTTCTGGTAAATTGACCGGCAAGCAAAGTGAGATCTCAAAATTAAAATCTGAGATCAACAGCATTTTGAAAAAGAAAAATGCTACTTCATCAGAACTTGCAAGAGCTAAAACTTTGATCGAAGAACTTAATGGACAGATCGAAACTCTTCAAGCTGATAATGCAAGGCTCACTGGCGAAAATCAGACATTGACAACCGAGAAGGCACAACTTATTACGGAAAAAGATACTTTACAGGCAAATCTGACCACAACACAGGCAGAAAAGAAAGTATTGGAAGAAACAGTTGATGTTGGTTCTACTTTCAGTGCAAGTAACATTGCAATCATCCCGATCAATGAAAAGAGTGGCGGTAAAGAAAAAGAAACCACAACAGCTAAAAAAGTAGACAAACTGGTTGTATCATTTGATGTAGAGAATAGAATTGCAAAAAGTGGCCCGGCTGATATGTATATAATGGTAACAGCACCTGACGGAAAAGTTATATCAACAGAAAATGTTGGCGGAACATTTACGACGAGAGAAGAAGGTGACAAAACTTTCACTTCAAAGCTCACAGTACCTTATGAGCAAGGAAAACGTCAGAATGTACAGCTTCCTTTGATCCAGGATAAATTCCAGACTGGTGATTACAAGATCCAGGTTTATCACAACGGATTCAAGATCGGTGAAGGCGTAAGAACTTTGAAAAAAGGCGGCATATTCTAACCTATCATATATAAAATTTTCGATCCAATATTCATTATAGTCCCCTGATTCAATCGGGGGACTTTTTATTTGCATAGGCCGGGCAGCCGGTCATTTTTCCACATCGTGATCTGAGCTGTCTGTTGTTTTCAATAATTAATTAGCTTGAACCTGAATGAGAGATAATAAATCGACCCTTTTGGCCCTTCTTTGCATAGGTCTTGTTATAACCTGGGTTTATCATATATATGATAAAAGCCAATACTCAAATAATACAAAGGAGGTTTTTGTCAAAGATTCATTGGCTGTTGCAAAAGCGGTTTCCGATTCTATGCGAGTCTTTTTTATTAATACACTTGATGAGTTAGATCCTGGAAAAATTCAAATTGATCCTTCAAGCAGAACGGCGTCAGACAGCGCATGGATGCAAAAGTTCACAGCCATAAATCAACTCAGGACCGGCATTCATGGTATCCTCGGGCAAAAAGACATTTCTCAGGAAAACCTTGCAGCCGCTAAAATAAAAATTGATACGCTTCGAATAAGAATGATCGAATTGGAAAAGGAAGGTACTATGGCGAATGAAAATAAAAGGCCTGGTACCGAACTAATGCAACCGGCTAATCAAGTTAGTACCCTACAAAACAAAAAAGAGGCGCCGGGTGAAACAAAAATGCAGGCAAAAAAAAGTAATACTTCCTCTCTTTTTGTTGCCATGGGTATTCATTTTGCAGCTTATAAAGCACAAACTGGTCAAAAAGAAATTGAAACCTCGGAACAGCGCGAGGCCAATAAATTCATTTCGTCATTTACGGTAAAAAATAATACGACAGGCTTTCAAACTGCAGAGATCATTATTGTAGTTACTGATCCCTCGGGTAAATCTGTCAATCCCGAAGTCTGGGATGCGGGAAGCTTCGAAACAAAAACTGAAGGCAGAAAAGTATATACCCGGAAACTGCTATTTGAATACAATAGGGGTGAAATGAAGCGACTGCAATTTGCCCTGGAACCTGAAAATTTTGAAAAGGGAATATATAAAATAAGTCTTTATCACAACGGCATACGGATCGGTGAATCATCCTGGAAACTTAGTTAAGTTTACGCGCTGTAAATAAAAAGATCCCCTGAACAGATCGGGGGATCTTTTTATTTATCGTGTTAGTTATTTAGAAAAGATTGTATCCATAACTCACATAATACAGACCGCCAACATAAGGGCTGCCATATCCGGTTCTCGCATAGTGATTAAGTATATTAGTTCCGCCGATACGTACAATGCTTCTTGATTTAGCTATTCTGTAGCTGGCCTGCGCATCAATTGTCCAAAAAGCAGGCAAAGTACCAGAAACGAACGTGCCTTCATAATGATTATGATTCTGCCATTTTGCGATAATATTAAATCCAACATTTTTCCAAACGTTATCATTCCTTAGACTAAGATTAGCCCGGTACTCCGGAGCGTTAAAATAACTTACAAAACCGGCCGGCACATCTTTTAATTTATCAGAAAATAGATTACCGCCAAGAATATAACCACGGCTCAGCTGGTACTCAATACCAATTCCCCAACCAGTTGCTTTTACTTCGTCGGGACTGTTCTGGATATACGCATAGTTAGTGGATGCAAGCGGGTTAAGTGCATTTGTAGGCGTGGATGCTTTTACGACAGCCACTCTCGCAAAAAAATCCTGGTAGCGACTGAGGTAGCCATATGCATCTACAAATAGTTTTTTAGTCAGAAGTCCTTTATATCCTATTTCATAGGAGGATACACTTTCAGGGTTTACGGTTCCGAAGGTTGATGCCTGTAATAAACCTGGGTTAGATGCTGTCCTGGCAGCCGTAACAGATTCAGCGGTATATGTACCTGTATTCAAACCATAGCGGGTAACAAACTCCGGCAGTGCTCCAACCAAAATTACTGATCCTGTGTTCAGATCTATATATTGGTCCTGGTTAGACGGGAAGCGATAGGCTGTTTGAAATGACAAACGAATATTATTGTCTTTTGCAACACGCATTACTGCGGTCAATCTTGGTGTCCAGCGACCATCAAAATTTGTTTGATTGTCATATCGAATAGCTCCTGTAAGAGTAAGGAAATCATCGAACAATCGTTTCTTTAATTGAAGGTATCCGCCTTTCTCACTGATCTTGATCGCGCCGGCGCTATCGGCAAAGATGGTTCCCTGGGAATTCATCACCCATTGTTTCCATTGCAATCCTGCCATCACTTCTATTTTATCAGAAAAATCAAATGCATCAGAAATATTTACTTGCCCTTCTGCCGCCCATAAGTCAGACTTGTCCAGAAATTTAGCACCGCCTTGTCCTATCGGCGTTGTTTTGATATTTTGTTTTGAGGTTTCAAAAGCCTGTGTTCCGGGTAATGGCCTGTTAGCATCCGCTACCGAGCGTGCATATTGGTGCGCATTTAAAGAACTTGGGGTAGGGATATTTGTTGCAAAATCCGTCCAATATTTGGTATAATAGTTTTGGACATACGTGGGATACCATGTTGTTACACTTGGGCTAAACGCTTCCTGCATTAACCTGCCCAAAGCAGTGGCCTGGTAAGCCTGACCGGCATTTTCCTGTGTAGTATATCCGCGAACAAACCAGTTCTTATGACGGACCTCAAGTTTATGTTGTGCCATCTGAAAATTGCGAAGAGAATAACGATCAGCGCCGGTATAAACGGTTGTACCAGTTCCCCAATAAGTATTCCATGATGCTTCAATACCAGGGGTTATTTTATAATGAAATCCTGCCGTGAATTTAAAATTCATTGAATTGTAATCAACAAGATCTCTTTCATTATAACCTGTACGGGATACATATTGATTGTCTGTATACCAATTATTCCTTAGGCCCCAATAAAAAGGCATCATTGCATCGATAGTTGGTCGTGCTGCAGCTGCCGGACCAATAAAAGTAGCGTCTAAAATTGTTTTTATCTGTGCATATGTAGAACCTGAGGGAATGATTGTATTGAGTGTGGGAACAATATTAGGAATTCCAGCAGAAGCAAGCCCGGCTGAATACAAATTTTGAGCTCCGGACGCAACTGTTAGAAAATCTAGTTTTGCACTTGTTTCATCACCATAAACATTTACGCCATCATAATTCGGATCATTGGTCCGGTTGCCACCCGGTTTGATCTTACTGTTTGTACTCGTCCTGGCTACATCATCATAATCATTAGCTTCCCAGTCTTTAGCAGACATAAGTTGCCAGGTAAGTTTTATAGCAAACTTATTTTTAAATGCCTTTGCCCAACGAAATGACCAATCATAATAAGGGGCAGCTGGCCGCTGCTTTCCATCTACATGCATAATACCCTGCTTTATATTAAAACTAAGCCCCTGGTATTTAAATGGATTCTTGCTATTGATAAGTAACGTACCATTCATACCACCAGAACCATATAATGCGGAAGATGCACCTGATAATAACTCCATATTATCAACATCGAGTTCAGTAAGACCAACAATATTTCCAACAGAAAAATTTAAACCCGGCGCCTGGTTATCCATTCCATCTATCAACTGATTGAACCTGTTATTGCCGCTTGCAACAAAGCCGCGGGTCGTAACGGTCCTGAAACCTAAACTGGCAGTATGCATATCAACTCCTTTCAGGTTATTCAATGCTTCATAATAACTGGGAGTCGCTGCATTTCGCAATGCAGAACTGCTCAACCTTTCAATTGTTACCGGAGCATCAATTATACGTTGAGGTGTACGGTTAGCAGCCACAACAACTTCCTGGCCGAGTGTTGAGACTGAAACGAGATCAATTTCAAGCGCTGAAGTAGCATTGCTTACTTCTACTTCTTTTAATTCAAATCCAACGGAAGTAAACACTAATGTGAGCGGCAATTTTGCCGACGAAGAAAAAGAAAAGGCACCTTTATCATCAGTATAAGTCCCGGTTGAAGTTCCCTTGATGACAATAGAAACGGCAGGAACTCCTTCTTTTGAGGTGGAATTGCGGACAGTTCCGCTGATGGTTACGGTTTGGGCCAAAGCTTGTAACGAGAATAATGCAGTAATCAGGCAAGCAGCCGTAAAGCGCAGGCTTTTACTCATATTAGATAATTTTGGTTTTAGAAATTGTAACGGAAAAGTAAGAATAGTAATTTGGATGTAAAAATCTAATTTTTAGACAGTAAGCCCGCCTGCCTACTTATTATTTTTTCATTCATTTTGAGTCGGGGCAGGGATAAGTTGTTGAAATCTTAAACACCTCGTAATTGGGCAAATTTTCTCACCTGTTTACTTTCGGGCAATGGCTAATTTTAGTTTCCCGGATCAGACAAATTTTTACAAAGGAAAAGTCAGAGATGTTTATTCTATCGGCGATGATTGGCTGGTAATGATCGCTTCTGATCGTATCTCGGCTTTTGATGTTGTACTGCCGCGCCCAATTCCATTCAAAGGCCAGGTGCTTAATCAAATTGCAGCCTATATGCTTGGTGCAACAAAAGATATTTGTAAGAACTGGTTGGTTGATGTGCCGGCTCCCAATGTTTCAATCGGAAAAAAGTGTGAACCTTTTAAAATTGAAATGGTGGTTCGCGGTAATCTTGTTGGTCATGCATGGAGAACGTATGATTCAGGCAAAAGAATTTTGTGCGGGGCAACAATGCCTGACGGCTTAAAAGAAAATGATTTTTTTCCATACCCTGTAATTACTCCTTCTACAAAAGCGGATGCGGGACATGACGAAGATATTTCACCCGACGAAATAATTGAAAAAGGATTGGCAACAAAAGATGAATGGACCATGCTCAGTCAATATGCATTTCAACTTTTTGAAAAAGGAAAAGACATTGCTGCAAAAAGAGGATTGATACTGGCTGACACAAAATATGAATTTGGAAAATCGGGAGGTGACATTTATTTAATGGATGAAGTGCATACGCCGGATTCATCCCGTTATTTTTACGCTGATGGTTTTGAAGAAAGACAGGAAACCGGTGAACGACAAAAACAATTAAGCAAAGAATTTGTAAGAGAATGGTTAATTGCTAATAACTTCATGGGTAAAGAAGGACAAACGGTTCCTGGAATGACCGATGAATGGGTGAATACAATTTCACAACGATATGTTGAGCTCTACGAAAAAGTGATCGGGAAAAAATTTGTTCCGGAAAAACTTAATGATGATGAGATCTACGGGCGGATCATTTCATCGTTGAACAAATATTCCAACTAAAATTTACACTATGTCACCTGATTCTGTTTTTCAAACCTGCACCACAATTGCGATGGCGGGTTGGCTGGTCCTGCTTATCCTCAGCCCATTCTGGAGCAGCTTCGATCGATTTCTTATAGGGTTCGTCATCACCTTGTTTGCTATTGTTTATATATGGCTTGTTTTCCAGGTATTCGTCTCCGGAGATCTTTCGCGAATGAACTCCGTTGGAGAAAAATTTGGTTCATTGAATGGCCTAATGGAATTATTTACTAATAAGACCGCTGTCAGTGCCGGTTGGGTCCATTATCTCGGTTTTGACCTCCTTACCGGTATTTGGATAAAAAAGAATGCGCTGAAATATAATATCCAACATTTGATGTTACTTCCGTGTCTTCTGCTCACTTTCATTCTGGGACCGGCCGGGTTGCTACTGTATTTGCTGGTAAGGTTGATAAAAACAAAACAATATTTCGCTGCTAATTATTAAACGATTTATATGAATTTGTTCGACGGCGAATCAGGATCATTTGTAGTAGAGCGAAGCATCCGGCGCGGAATCACTGCATTGCCTATTTTACCGGCATTCATTCTTTACAACTTCTGCCATCGTTTGGATTTTTTTTCAAAAACAAAAACACAAACTATATTTTTTTCTGTCGTATATTTTCTTCTTGCTTGGGTATTATTTTTACAAGCAATCAATGCAATACGTTCTTTTTTAATTTCTTGATATGCAAAAAATATTATTTATTGGTGCATCAGGTATGTTGGGTAAACCTGTGGCTCTTGAATTATTGAGGGCTGGTTTCCCGGTAACCTTATTAGCAAGAGATGTTGAAAAAACACAAAAACTTTTTCCAAATATAGCTGTTGTAAAAGGTGATGTATTTGATATCGCTTCGCTTGAAGGAGCGATGAGGGGACAGGAAATTGTTTATTTGAATCTTTCTGTTGCACAGGCATCAAAGAAAAATGAGCCACAACCTGAAAGAGAAGGAATAAATAATATAATTGAAGCGGCCAAAAAAACAGGTATCAAACGGATCGTCTATCTTTCTTCGCTGATAAAAAATTACGAAGGAATGAGTGGCTTTCACTGGTGGGCATTTCAAATAAAGCAAGCTGCTGTGAATGCAATAAAAAAGTCTGGCCTGAACTACAGCATATTTTACCCTTCCACTTTTATGGAATGTTTGGATAAACAGATGTTGCAGGGTACAAGAATGATGCTTGCGGGGAAGTCAGAAGCACCAATGTGGTTTATTGCTGGTAAAGATTATGGTGTGCAGGTGGCATGGGCATTGAAAAAAGCAGGCGACACCAACCAGGAATATGTTGTACAGGGGCTGGAACCTTTTACTTCTGATGAGGCAGCAAAGGTTTTTATTGAAAATGTAAAGGCAAAAATAAAGATCATGAGAGCTCCGCTGGCGCCGTTAAAATATCTCGGCATTTTTAACCAGCGAATAAATTATGCTTATCACATTTGCGAAGCGTTGAACAAGTACCCGGAAAAATTTGAAAGTGAAAACACATGGAATGATCTTGGCAAGCCTTCTACAACATTGGCAGAATATGCTGCTTCTTTAAAAATTCAGGATTAAATATGATAAAATCACTTCTAGCCTTTCTATTGCTTGTTCTTAGCGTTGATCTCTCCGCTCAAAAATCGAAAGAACAGTTCTTAATTATCGGAACTTATACTACTGGTACGAACGATGGGATCTATGTTTACAGATTCAATAGTGAGACAGGCGCGAATAACTTTGTGAGCTCGGTAAAAACATCCAATCCCTCCTACCTGGCCGTTTCACCCAACCAGAAATATGTGTATGCAGTAAACGAGAATGCGGACAGTACCAGGCTCACAATTACTGGTCATGTAGCTGCATTTTCCTTTGATAAGACATCCGGGAAACTCAATTTTATAAACAAGCAGGAATCCGGTGGCAAACATCCCTGTTATGTTTCTATAGACAAAACAGGAAAATGGGTGATCGTTGGAAATTATAGTAGTGGATCGCTTGCAGTGTTACCAGTAAGATCAAATGGCAGTCTTGATCCGGCGGTACAGATCGTACAACATGAGGGCAGCAGCGTGAATTCAGAAAGACAGGAAGGACCGCATGTGCATTCAACAGTTTTAAACAAAAACAATAAAACATTATATGTGCCCGATCTTGGACTGGATGAAGTGAAGTTGTATAATCTGGATAATAAAACCGGCAAGCTAAAACAATTCGATCCGCCGTTTGTAGCAACAGAACCCGGTGCCGGTCCACGACACATAGATATTCATCCTAATGGCAAATATGCATACCTGATGGAAGAACTTACTGGCTCGGTATCTGTTTATAAAATAGAGAAGGATGGTTATTTAAGCTTAATACAAAATATTTCGGGATTGCCGAGAGATTTCGAAGGTGCTATTGGCAGCGCAGATATTCATGTTTCGCCCGACGGCAAATTTTTGTACTGTTCTAATCGCGGGGAGAGTAATACGATCGGAATTTTTAGTATTAATAAAAATGACGGGCAATTGAAATGGATAGATCATCAGTCAACGTTTGGAAAAACGCCCCGCAATTTTAGCCTGGATCCAACCGGTAATTTTGTTTTGGTGGCTAACCAAAACAGTGATGAAATAGTGATCTTTAAAAGAGATAAGGAAACCGGACTGCTTACTGACTCGGGTAAAAGAATAAGTGTTTCAAAACCTGTTTGTTTAAAATGGGTGCCGGTTGATTGATATTCGCCTATCATCGCGCTAAAGCCCGATATTATTTTGTAAGTATTCCCTTTTTAACCCCAGCCTTAAGGCTGGGGTTCGTGAGATCATATTAGAGAATGGGCTTTAGCCCAAAATAAGAAGAGAATTTTGGAAATAACTAAACAACATATTGAACAAGCGCATAAAAGAATAAAACCTTTTATTCATAAAACTCCGGTGCTTACTTCAAGTACTCTTGATCAAATTTCAGCTGCAGAACTATTTTTTAAGTGTGAGAATTTTCAAAAGATCGGTGCATTCAAGATACGCGGCGGCATGAATGCTGTTTTATCCCTGCCTGAAGGAAAAAGAAAAAAAGGGATCGCCACCCATTCTTCCGGTAATCATGCACAGGCAATTGCTTATGCGGCAAGAGAGGTGGGAACAAAGGCATTTATAGTAATGCCGGATAATTCTCCCAAAGTGAAAGTGGACGCAGTCAGAGGCTATGGCGCTGAAATATTTTTTTGCGAACCAAATCAGCAGGCAAGAGAAAAAACTTTGCAAGATGTAGTTGACAAAACAGGCGCCGAGTTTATCCATCCTTATAATAATTATGAGGTAATAACCGGCCAGGCAACCTGTGCAAAAGAATTGATCGAAGAAATCCCTTCGTTAGATATTATCCTCGCTCCTGTTGGCGGTGGCGGTTTGTTGAGCGGTACATTGTTAAGCACTTATTATTTTTCCCGCACGACCATTGTTTATGCTGGTGAACCTGAAGGCGCCGCTGATGCAATACTTTCTATAAAGAATGGAACGATCGAAAAAGCTCCTTTTGTAAAAACAATAGCAGACGGCTTACTTACTACGCTTGGCGATAAAACTTTCCCGATCATTAAACAATATATAAAAGATATTTTGCCAGTAAGCGATGAAGAGATCATCGGCGCTATGCGGCTTGTTTATGAACGAATGAAAATTGTTGTTGAACCAAGCGGCGTTGTTCCACTCACAGCATTATTAAAAAACAAAACTCTTTTTGCCGGAAAAAGAGTTGGAATAATTTTCAGCGGTGGAAATGTCGAGTTAAAGAAACTAGGCGAGTGGTTTTAAGATCATCATGTTCCCTGAATTTATTACCGCCTACTTCGTATTAGGATGTTTGCATTCTTCCCAATAAGCAAGTATCAGCTTAATTGTTTCTTTTAGCTCCGCATATGTATTCTTTTTTTGGAAATACCCCTGCACCGTCATTTTTGTATAAGCTTCGTTAACCGTTTTTTGATCAACCGAGGTAGAACAGAAAACAAAAGGAATACTCTTTTTTCTTAACTCTTTGTCGTCATCTATCTGGCGTTTGCATTCAATTCCGCTTAAGCCTGGTAAATTCACATCGCAAAAAATAAGAAATGGCTGCTCAGAAGTTGTTTTCAAATAGGAGAATGCTTCGTCACAAGTTTTAAACCATACCACGGGGTTAAACACTTCCAGGTCTTTCAAAATATCCTGGAAAACATCTTTATCATCCGGATCATCTTCAATAAGAATAATTGGCCCATGCTTCATACATCACATTTTTTTTAAAGATAAAAAAATGATGAATACATGAAGCAATAATCTTAACGGCAAAACATCAATGGTCATTTCTGAAGTTTCTTATTGATGAGTTGCTTTGATTTATTAAACACATTTCTCCCCTTATCAATCCCACTTCTCAACTTCTTTTGTTCTTCTTCGGGAAGATGAATAAAATCCTGGCATTCTTTGCTGCAGGTGCCTTCATATTTCTTTTTACATTCATCACATTGTATGAATAATAAATGGCACGCATCATTCACACAATTCACATGTGTGTCTGCCGGTTTACCACATTGATGACATTGCGAAATAATTTCTTCTGTTACCCGCTCTCCCAGTCTTTGATCAAACACAAAATTCTTTCCATGGAATTTTATATCAAGGTTTTTTTCTTTTGCCTCGTTCACATAGTTGATAATGCCACCTTCTAAATGAAAAACATTATTAAACCCACTATGTTTCAGATAGGCGGATGCTTTTTCGCAACGGATACCGCCAGTGCAATACATGATGATGTTTTTTTCTTTATTTTCTTTCATCATGTCAACCGCCATCGGTAATTGTTCGCGAAAAGTATCGGAAGGGATCCCGATCGCATTTTCAAAATGCCCCACTTCAAACTCATAATGATTCCGCATATCGATCACGATCGTATCGAGGTCATTGGTCAACTGGTTGAATTGCGCGGCATTTACATAACGTCCCCTTTTCGCCATGTCGAATGAAGGATCATTGATACCATCGGCAACAATTTTATTACGGACTTTTATATCCAGGACGTAAAAACTTTTTCCGTCATCATCTACGGCAATATTCAGGCGAAGATCGTTTAATGGCTCAATGGAATACAGGTACGCCTTAAATGCTGTTAGATTATCAGCAGGCAAGCTGATCTGTGCATTGATCCCTTCTGCCGCAACATAAATTCTTCCCAGCACTCCTAGTTCTTTTAAGTGATGGTAGAGATCGTTCCTGAATTGTGCAGGATCCCCGATCTTAAAATAACAATAAAATGAAATGGTAATGCGTGGCGTGGGGTCGTTCTTAATGCGTTCCTTCAGCTCCTTGCGGGAGATACGATTGTGTAATGCGGCCATATTTTTAAATTTTATCCCGACTTGTCGGGACCCAATTGCAGGTTGGGCAAAATTCTAAAGCATAGCAAAGATAAAACAGGAAGACTAAATAAAAATGATTTTAATCATCATTCCGGCGTCCTACCCCAAATCGTTTTGAAAACCCGACGCGGAAATTATTGTCAAACTTTTTAGCGTCCTTACGACTCCAGTAATAATCAATACGTAAATTTTTCAGAATGTTTTCAAGCCCTACAAAATATTCAAGATAATTCGTTTTTTCATAATGGAACGTGTTGAGACCACTTACTAAATACCAGTTTAGGGTTCTGAAGCCGGGTATTTTATTAGTAAGAAATCCATTGAAGTGATGTTCGATATGCGCCAGCACATAAAATTTTGCGGTATTGCTAAACTCATAGATTGGTAAAATTTGAAAGCTGTTAAGATATTCAGTGGCAATATGAGAGATATTACCGTTGAAATGCTGGTAGTCCGGGATCTGCGTTTTTTCATTGTGAATAAAAACACCCATACCTACCCTGTAATTAAACTGCCCGGCTAATTTAAAGCGTACAATATCAGTTACCGCAAAACGCCATTTACTATAATTCACATCGCTGCCAAAGACTTCATCGAACGTGCGACTATAACCCAGGATCATAGTGGGCCATTTAGAACCGATATTAATTTTTTGATCTGGTAATTCAATATACCGGGCACCCGGTTGCCAGGTAAGTCCAAAATTCAAACTGAGCGCCTGGTGCGGCATAATATTTTGACTGGAGATTTCCGTTGGATAATTTGGGGTAAATTCTTTCTTTTCGTCTTTGACAAAAGAATAATCTGTTGTGTTGTCTAATGGCGTCCTGCTTTGGAATTCAAAACCGGCGCTCCAGGTGAAACCTTCGCCGATGCCTTTTACATACGATGCACGCAAATACCAGGCTTCATAAAGCTTCATCAGGTTCTTTCCTCCTAATAAAGCCGATAAAGTATTGCTCCGCGGGCCTATGGGGCTTGCATTATTAAACTGGAAAACTCTCTTACCCCCGGAAAGATTAATAGAAGTAATATATTTTTTTCCGAAAATGTAGGAAGTGCTTAACCATGCATTAAAATGCCTGTTGGTAAATCCATATCGTATTGTCGGAGTTATGCGGATCGATCTTCTGCCAATAGTAGAGTCAAGCTTTTTTGTATAGGTACATGAAAGATTTAAGGTCAGTCCTTCCACGATATTATAATTTATCTGGTCAGTTATTGGCCTGAAGAAGTACGAGGCATTCTTTTTTTCCTTATTAATCGTTTGCCCGGTCAGTATTATCCCCATTATTTTCAGTTTGTTTTTAACCCGGTCAACTGAGTCAAGATAAGCAGGGTTTTTACTTAATTGTTCAATACTATCTTTTTTGCGGTAATCCAATGTCTCTTCATCAAGCAATTTCAGAGGTCGTGCTTCATCCCAATAGGTGGGGGTCTTCCTGTTGGCACTGTCAGTATATTTTAAGACAGTGTTGTCAAAGTAATTCTTTTTGAATTCGGGGTCTGGATCAAATTTGGAATACACATTTACAAAACTTCCATAAATATCTATCCCAAGAATTTTTATATAGGGATACATGACCTGGTTGTGCAAAACCCACAAACTATCATGATAAGGAATATATAATTGTTCCAGGATCAAAGAATCCAGGAATTCCATTTGATTTACTTTTCTCAGTTCCAATCTCAGTGAATGAATACGCCATTCATTTTCCACAATGTTTATATACCCGGAAAAAAGAGGCTCGTATTTTCTTTTGGGCGTTACCAGGATCTTGCTTATTTGTTTTCCATCTTCAAAAAAAACTCCTACGTATTTGTATTTATAGTAGTTCATCGCATTATCTGAGATGGGTGAAATAAACCCACGCGGATTAAGACTGGAACCGATCTGCACATTATTATCATACATGGAATAAAACTGTGGCGCGGCCAGTCCATAGCTTTCACTGCCGCCACTTACCCTGGATGAGAGAACTTCTATTTTACTGTTGTTTGGCTTGCGTACTGAATAAGTAGAAATTGTTTCTGAGAGATAGACGATCTTATTTTTGCTCGTATCTCCATCCTCATTGAAATCAACTTTTTGGCCGAAAACTTTTTTTGGATAGTCCCGTAGCCTCATCTGTCCCTTTGTGTACACCTCGCAAATAAATTTGTCCAGTTGTTTTTGATACACGGGGCGCATGCGGATCGTGTTTTTGATTATATCATTAGCCGGATTTTCACCAGACCGGACAACAACTTCTTCCATCGTAAAATCAACAAGGCTGAGTACAAAATCCTGCTCGATGTCCTTGTCTTCGATTTTAATATTTCTTACATCCCGTTTATAACCCACATGCTGGGCTATCAATGTATAGTTGCCGGGAGAAAGATTTAAAAAATATTTTCCCTGCAGATTGCAGGTTGTGCCGCCTTTCTTATCTTTTATTAAAACAGAAGCATTTGGCAGCGGTTCACCTTTATCATCTCTTACAATGCCTGAAACTGTTTGAGAAAACGAAGTTGCAGTGATCAAAACAAGTACTAAAAATTGAAAAAGTATTTTCATAGACCAGGTAATCAAAATTATTTTTTTGGACTCGTTGAACGGAGATAACTGCCGCTAAGCGCGGCAAAACCAGCCACAAGTCCACCAATAAAGCCCGTTATGATCATCAGCAGCCAGTTGGATCCGCCAAGTCCTAATAACGATGCAATTTTTACAGACAGCACTCCTTCATTTACAAGATCCATCCAGAAAGCTAACACAAACCAGAGAACGAACAATGCTAAGAAGGCGGCGAAAAATGCTTTGAATGCTCTTTGATGGATCAACAGCGCTACTAAAAAAGCAACTACTGCAAAAAACCACCAGTATGAAATATAAATACCGGCAATAAAACTTAACAGCGCCGTTAATAAAAGAGAATTAAAAAATTTCATATCGAAAGTTTCAAAGTTTGTCTCCATTGGAGTCCTTGCGGACAAGTGTCATTTTCCATTTCGCTTTCTTGTCCATTTTATCACTGTCATGCATGAACCAGAGTGAATAATATTTGCCATTGGCCCATTTATCAACAAATGAATCATAATACTTACTGCCGGGATTTCCACTTTGTCCCCCCGGATAAACGCCATATGCGTCTATTTTGTCAGTTAATTGAACGATCATTCTCCAGCTTGGTCCATGAAAATCTTTTGTCGCATTAATGATATTCCTCCCGCCCCCCACAACAAGATGATATCTGCTTAAGGCTGGTAACCGGAGTAAATGACGCACACCTGCATCTTTATATTTTGACCATTCCAATTTATTCTCTGCTTCAGCTTTTAATAAAATGGGTACAGCTTTTTTAAATGCAGCCATTACCAGATCAGATGTCATTTCCAGGCGAGGTGTATTTATATTATCTATAAATGAATAAGCAGAATCTTTTGACAAAGCTTCTACCATTGTATAGGATTCGGGCCAGGTGAAGGGCTTAGCAACTTTACAAAGTTCATCGAAATAAATTTCCACTTCCAGACTGTCTAACCAGTTACTGAAAACAGCAACACCTTTTTCGCCCGGGTCATTTCTTTTATTCCAGTTCTTAACTATATCCAAAAACTTTTTCTCGTCACCACTTAGCTTTGATTCATCTGTGTTCTTTAAAAGTAACGGTAACGCAAATTCTGCAAGCACATTGTAATTTTCTGTTTGCAGCCTTTGCATATCAGCCGGTGTAATACCATTCATGTTTCTCAGGTAGCGATTGATAAGGTAACCACGATACAGATCATGATGCCCGCCGATATAATATGGGTACGTTGTATCAACCGGCAATTGATTGGCACTACTTACAAAACCTCTTTCGGGATTTATCACATGCGGATTTTCCTCCATTGGAATATATCCCTGCCACATATAGCTGCTGTCAGTTCCCGGCATAACAAAATCACCCTGTCTTTTCCATTTGGCAGGAAATGCAGCCTGTTGCCAAATAGCGATATCTCCGCGTTTATCTGCAAACAGACAATTTTGTCCCGGGCAGGACAGATAAGGCAGTGCCGCTTTATAATCATCAAGATTTTTTGCACGGTTCAGCTTATAAAAGATCATCATTTCATTTGATGGGTCATGTGCCTTCCATCTTACAGCATAATATCTATCGTTGGTGGCCCTTTTACCAGTATAAGATCTATCATACATCACCGGGCCAAAAATTGTATACGCCACTGTATCATAAAAATCTTTTTGCCCCGCTACTTTGAAAGTATCGACCTGCAACCCGGCTCTTTTCCATTCGTTATTGAACCAATATTCCTGCTTACTGTCGTCTTTAAATTTTATTTCATAATAGTCCCTTACATCTCTCATTGCATTTGTAAATCCCCATGCGCAGCTATCATTAAAACCAATAATAATAGAGGGCGCCCCGGGAAATGATGCTCCATACGAATTAAAGTTCGGTGTATGCAACTGCATCTCGTACCATAACGAAGGCATATTAAGACTCAGGTGAGGATCATTACAAAGTATTGGAGCGCCGCTTTGAGTCTTTGTGCCGGCAACGGCCCAGTTATTACTTCCATTGTCCTTATCAGGTTTTATTTCGTTAATCACCGTACTATTTTTCCAGGTTGAAAAAATGGAATCAGCATTGGCAGGAGCTACCACTTTTACAGAAGCTTCAGGAAAAACGGTCCCTTTTGGAACAATGGGATCAAGCGAATCTTGTGTGATGGGGTAAAGCTTATCAAAATCGCTTGCATCAAAAACTGTTTTTGCGTTTGTATACTCCATGTCATTCTCCGGACCTGCCAGGTCAAGACTCATGTATTTAAGGAATAAAGCGATCTTGAGATTGTCCCATTTTTCCGGTTTATAATCAAGCAGCTTATATTCCAATGGCAATTCACTTTCTTTCAAATTTTCTATATAGGCATTCACTCCGGCCGTATAGGCATTGCAGGCTGATCTTGATTCCGGGTCTTTCTCGGTTTCTTCCACTGATCGTTTTGCAGCATACACCATTCCAAGCCGGCGCATATTCCTGTCAAAATTCAGGACCGCTGAATCTTTTCCCGCGCCAAGTATTTCACTCAATCTTCCGGCCGCCGCCTTTGCCTGGAACTCCATTTGCCACAACCTGAATTTTGCATGTAAATATCCCTGTACGAAGTATGCGTCCTCATCATTTTGAGTAAATACATGAGGCACTAACCTTTCATCAAAATATATCTCCGCTTTATCTTTTAATCCCGGGACCTTCAGATCAGCTGTAAAATCGTTGTCGGCTGCTTCCGCATTTTGCCAAACACCAAATTGGGGACTTAAAAATTTACCAACAGGCGGAATGCTTCCCCATTTCTTATTAAGTCCATAAACCAAACCGGCAGTGATAACGGCAGAGATAAGAAAAGGCCCGATCCTCATAAGTAATAAATATTTCGGGAAAGTAAGAAAAAAATGGTCATTTCCGGGTATGTATGACAAGAATCATTGCGCGGTAGTTATTTGCCGTGATTTAATGTTTATTTTATCTGGTTGCTTTTTCGTTAATTTTAAATCTAAACAAATAAATATGCCCTTTATAATCTTCATTGTCGTTATAGTTATCATCGTTCTATGGATGGTGAGCCTTTATAATCGTCTTGTAAGCCTTCGCAACCGCAGACAAAATGCATTTGCAGATATAGATGTGCAACTCCGCCAGCGGCATGATCTCGTTCCGCAATTGGTAGAAACAGTAAAAGGTTATGCCAGTCATGAGCGTGGCGTCCTTACGCAGGTGACTGAAGCAAGATCAGCAGCAATGGCCGCAAAAACCATTGATGATAAAATTGTGGCTGAGCAACAATTGACGTCTGCATTGCAAGGTCTGAGAGTACAGGTAGAAGCGTATCCTGATCTGAAAGCAAATCAGAATTTTTTACAGTTACAGGAAGAGTTAAGCGATATAGAAAACAAACTCGCTGCTTCAAGAAGATTCTTTAATGGTGCCACTACCGAATATAATAATGCAGTTGAAACTTTTCCGTCCAATATTATCGCCAACAATTTTGGTTTCAAACGGGAGATCATGTTTGATCTCGGTACCGAAGGCAGAACAAGGATGGAAGAACCACCGGCTATAAAATTTTAGATTTTAGATTTACGATTTCAGATTTTAATGAAATATACGGGACTTCAGCGACAGATTCAAAGAAATAATACTAACTCATTTCTTTTATTAATAGCATTCCCGGCATTATTATTGGCGATGTTTTATATCATCATTTACTTTATTGCAAAAGATAATGCTTCAGAGTATCCGCGTGATAATTATCCTATTTCTATAGATCATAATGCGATGTTTCTTTCTGTTGTTCCTTTTATTCTGATAGCAGTGGGCATTTGGTTTCTAATTGCATGGGCAGGTCATGCTGCATTTATCCGGTTAGCTACCGGTGCCAAACCATTGGAAAGAAAAGAAAATAAAAGAGTTTATAATCTGGTTGAAAATCTTTGCATTTCAAAAGGCATGAAGATGCCGAAGGTAAATATCATTGATGATGATTCTTTGAATGCATTTGCCAGTGGAATTGATGAAAAAAGTTATTCGGTTACTTTATCAAAAGGAATAATTGAAAAGCTGAATGATGAAGAGCTGGAAGGAGTAATCGCACATGAACTATCTCATATTCGCAATCGTGATGTGCGGGTTTTAATTATCTCTATCATCTTTGTTGGCATATTTGCTTTTTTGGCTGAAGTCGCTTTTCGCAGTCTTCGGTTTGCAGGCCGTGGTAAAAAAGATAGCAAAGGAGGCGGTGTTATCATTCTTGTTGCAATTGTGGTTACTGCTCTTGCTTATTTGATCTCTATGTTCCTTCGGTTTGGTATAAGCAGGAAAAGAGAATACCTGGCCGATGCAGGTGCTGCTGATATGACAAAAAAGCCTTATGCTCTTGCCAGTGCATTAAAAAAAATTTCTTCTGATCCCTATATTGAAGCCGTGGAAAATCGTGATGTCGCCCAATTGTTTATTGATAATCCACAGG
>Ga0126305_10000154_pt1 | contig 30195 bp, 34 predicted proteins | sample Plot26_FD_92536 | JGI IMG/M metagenome (GOLD analysis project Ga0126305, IMG submission 92536) | Serpentine soil microbial communities from UC McLaughlin Reserve, CA, USA - Plot26 | ecosystem: Environmental > Terrestrial > Soil > Grasslands | place: USA: UC McLaughlin Reserve, Lake County... | reverse complement strand
GCGCGGGTCGCGGCCGGAGTTCCGTGGGCACTCGCCGCCGTGATCGGCTTCGGCGGCTACTACGTGCCGATGCACGAGGCGAGCGGCGAGGACTTCCTCTGGGCCGCCTTCACCTTCCGGATATCGGTCTTGATGCTCGTGCTCACGGCCTGGCTCGTCTTCCGTCCGCCGCTCGGCGCAGCGAGGGGAAGCCTCGTCGCGATCGCGATGATCGGAGTGATGGACACAGCGGGGAACTCGTTCTTCGCGGCGGCTTCGAGCCTGGGTGAGGTCAGCGTCGTCTCCGTGCTCGCGACGCTGTATCCGGTCGTGACCGTGGGTCTGGCGGCCGTCGTCCTCTCCGAGCGCGTCGCGGGGCTCCAGCTCCTCGGCGTCGTGGCCGCGCTGGCCGGCCTCGTGCTCATATCGGCCGGCTCCTAAGCAAGGTTCCGGCGGTACAGGAGGAACGCGAGCGGCAGAAGCGCCGCGAGGAAGACGTAGGGCGCGAGGGGGTCGATGTCCGTCCGCACCGTCCGCACGACGGCCTCTCCCTCGCCGACGACCGCCCTGGCCGCCCGGATCGCGCCGCCGAGATCGTCCTCGTCGTACACGCGGCCGCCGGCCGCCTCGGCGAGCTGGCGGGCAAAGTCGGCGCTGGCCGGGTCCGGCTGGTAGGGCTCCGGTGAGCCCTGCGGGCCGAAGACCTGCTCGCCTTCGCGCCAGAAGCGGACGACCACGAGCTGGATGTTGGCCTGCGAGAACTCGTTCGCGATTGCCTGTGAGTTGAACGGCGCCGTCTCAGCGTCCGTAAACAGCACGACGAGCCGCCGCTCGGCGTCGCCGAAGAAGTTCCGGGCGGCGACCGCGGCCAGGGCGCCGAACCGCGTTGCCCGCACGTTCCCTGCCTCCGACGAAGCGGGCCGGTCGACGCCGAGCGCGAGCTCGAGCGTGGAGGTGAACGAGTCGCGATTCGCCGTCGGAAAGAGCAGCGGCAGCGTGCGATCCGTGATCGACGCGATCCCCACCGGCACCGTGGACAACTCGTCGCGCATCCGAAGCGCCGCCGAACGGGCGCGCTCGAAGCGCGTTTCCCCACCCGCCTCATCCGAAGCGAGCATCGAGCGCGAGGTGTCGAGGACGAAGAACGCCTCCGCGTCCGACCGGGCGGCGTGCTCGTGCGTCTCCTCCAGTACGGGCTGCGCGGCACCGACTCCGACCAGCAAGGCGAGCACCACGATCGCCACGACCGTGTTCCGCTGCGAGCTTCCCGGCGGCGCCAGGCGCAAGACCTCCCGCACCCGCGCCGCGCGCTGCTCGCTCCGGACGAAGGCGACGAGCGGCACGGCGGCAGCGAGCGTGACGAGCCCGGCGAGCGGCGTCAAGAACGAGAAGTCCACGAGCCTAGTACCCCTCGCCCTGCCGCGAAGGGCCCCCACCCGGCGCAGTCCGGCCGGGCCGGTATGCCGGGATGTTCTCGCGGATCCTGAGCCTGGCGGCACTCGGATCCATCAGTCGCAGCAGGTATTCGAGGTTGTACTTCGCCTCCTCGTTCGAGGGATCGATCCGGACCGCGCGCTCGAAGTCGCCGACGACACGGCGCATCAAGGTCGGCCCGTTGATCGGGTCCTGGATCGCTTCCGCAAACGTGAGGACGCCCTGGAGGCTCGCCGCCTTGGAGCGGAGCGGCGCAGCGAGGCTCGATTCCTCAGCGGCCCCGAGCGTCGCCTGCGCCTCGGCGCGAAAAGCCGGGCGATCGAAGTCGTACGGGTTCTCTCCGCGCCGCGCGTCCACCGCGAAGGCGCGCAGCGCCCGCCGGTAGAGCAGGTCGTCCTCGACTCCGAAAACGCGCTTCGCGTAGGGCACGCGGGTGTCGATCTTCCAGAGCCCCTCCGCCGCCGGCTGGGCCTTGAACGCGAGGTCGCCGCCCTCGAAGCCACTCCGGATCGCCGCGGCGTCCCGCGCGACGAGCGCCGCGACCACGGCCAGCGCGATCAGAATCGCGATCGGCAGGACCTTGCGGAGTATCGGCCGTGCGCGCTTCATTCCTCGACCTCCTGCTGCACCCGCGCCGGACGCCAGGCAAGCCGACCGCAAAAGTGTTCGTTCGCCGCGAGCAGCATGAGCAGGAGAAGCGCCAACCCCGCCAGACCGGCCGGGACTCCCGCGCGCTCGGCGCGGCGCTGCTCGTCGGCGAGCCGCGGGGGCGCCATGTCCGCCCTGTCGACGAACGCCTTCTTGCCGACCAGCCGCTCGAAGAAGAAGCGGTCCTCGTCGAACGGGAACATGGCCACGAGGTACAGCGGGATCCCCTTGCGCTCGTAGGTGATCAGCTCGCGGGTCAGCGCCGGGGTGTCCAGTCCCGAATTGTCGAGGTCGCTGATCAGCAGCGCACCGCGCTCCTCCTGGTCGTGCCGCTCCAGCATCTCGCGCGCGAGCTGGAGCCCGGTCGAGATCTTCGTCCCGCCGCGGAAGTTCTCCGACCACGGCGTCACCGACTTGCGCCGGATCTCCTCTGCCTCCGGGCTGTCTGACTCGACCCGCCGCTGCCCGGGCGGGCAGACCTGGTCCTCGTCGCGGACGAAGCAGATGTTCGGGTAGGGCGCCAGCGCGCGCAGGAAACCGCGCAACTCCGGGGCTGCGGTGCCGGGGGGCATCGTCTCGTACGCGACGCTCGAGAACAGGACGAGGCCGAAGTCCTGGTTCGTGTCCGCCAGGTACTCGAACGGCTCCGTCAGCCGCCGGCGCGCGCCGCCGATGCTCGCGGACATGTCGAGGACGACCACGCCGCTCTCACCTCCGCGAGCGATCCGAACGGCCGACGATCCGGGGTCACGCGAGAGCCAGGCCGCGAAGAGGAGCGTCGCGACGAGTGCAGCCGCGAGGATGAGCCGGACGGCTGCGGTGCGCCGCATCGGCTCGGTCAGGTTCCGAACGTCGAAGAGCGGGATCCCCTGCCGCCGCATCAGCGCCCGTTCTCCGAGATCACGCGCTCGACCTCGTCCGACAGCGGGTCGATACCCGCAGGAACCGGCTCCGACCACGCAAGCCGACTTGCGTCGCCCGCGAGGGCCGGGTTGCGGTTGCGCCTGAGCTCGACCGCGAGTCGTTCCAGCGCGCGGCGTTCCTCCTCGGGCGAGCCGGATGCCGCCGACTCGCGCACGAGGGCGAGCGCCTGCTCGAGCGGGGAGCGCTTGTCGACGAACCGCGCTCCGAGTCTCGTCGCGAGCCGGTCGAGCGGCAGAAGCCGGAGGATCAGGATGGCGGCGCCGACGGCGAACAGAACGGCGAGGACGAGCGCAATGAGCTCGACTGTCCGAGGCGACAGACGGTACGACGCCGAGGGAAGGTCACGAAGGTCGGAGCGGAGCGCGGCCTGGTCGAGCTCGTTCGGGTCGATTCGCCCGGCCGCCCGGATCGGTACCCACTCGACGGTGGCCGCGTTGGGTTGCGACTCGCCGCGGCGCAGGTAGTTGACCGCCACGCCACCGAGGTCCACGCGCCCCGTTCCCCGCGGGAGGCACTGCGAGACCAGGCAGCCGAGGACGTAGTCGTAGCGCAGCTTCGTCAGCGCGCCGTCCTCGCTTCGCGTCACCTCAACCGGTCCAAGCTCGCGGTAAGGGTCGAAGTTCGCGCCGATCTCGACGCTGTCGGGGTCTACCCGGTTGCCGTCGACGATGAGCTCGATCCTCGCGCGCACCGCGTCCCCGAACAGGTGCTGCTCGGGTGTGAGGAGCGCGGTGCCGACGATCGGCTCCCCGCCGAGGCCTGGCCCCCCGCCCTTGTCCCACGCGTTCCACGCGATGAGGCCGGCGGCCGCCGCGAGAATCGCGGCCGCGACGACCCCGCCGATGAACAGCCGTCGCGTGGTCACCACGAGTCGCGCACCGCCTCCTGCCGTAGCGCGACCCACTCGAGGAAGCGCGTGTAGATCTCCTCCGGGTCGGTCGACGAGATCAGCACGGGGTCGAGACCAAGCCCCTCCAGGTAGCCCAGCGTCTCGGCCAGCCGTTCCTCGTTGGCCTCCCGTCGCTCGCGCGCCTCGCGGCGGCTCATCCGTACGAGCTTCAGCTTGCCCGTCGGCGGATCGACGAGCGGAACGACGACCGACGAGACGTCCGGGAAGCTCTGCTCCCAGACCGGATCCTGGATCACGACCGGGACGAGCTCCCACGGCAGCTCGACGATCCACGCCCACGCAGCCTCGCTCGGCGGCGAGAGGAAGTCGGAGAGGATGAAGACGAAGGTTCCGGCGGGAAGCGAGCGGCGCATCGGCGCCAGGTGCGCGAACGCCTGCTCCAGAGTGTCCTCCGGCGCACCGTACAACGGGTAGTGCAGGTGCGACTCCTTCACGCGCCAGAAGTCGGCCTGGGCGTGCGGCGGGCGCCAGAACGGCACCTCCATGCTGGAGTCTCCGCTCGCGGCCGAGGCGCTTGCGTAGTCCAGGTAGCCGATCAGCCCGCGCGCCTTGGCGGCGCTGTCGGCGATCAGGTTTCCGGCGGCGACCATCGCGTCCGGCTTCGAGAGCCAGGGCAGGTCCGTCGGATAGAGGCTCATCGCCGGCCGCCGGTCGGCGACGATCACGACGCGCGGAGCCTCCTCCGCGTACCGCTCGCGCACGATGAACTCGTCCGTGCCCCGAGCGGAGGAGAGACGGGCAGACGCCGCCCAGTCGATCGTGTCGACGTCGTCTCCGGGCTGGTACGGCCTCGAGCTCGCGACATCGGATCCGGTTCCTCGCCGCACGCTGGTCACGGCGCCAAACGCGAGGCCGATCAGCCGCCGCCGCGGGACGAGCGGAAAGGTGAGATCAGTCGCCCCGCTCACCGGCGATCGGAAGGACCTCGCCGCTGAGTGCGGCCTCCGGCCGCGGCGCCACCTCGAAGCACTGCTCGACGAACCGGGCAGCCGCCTGCGTCCGGCCGTGCTTGCGGATCTCGACGAGGAAGGTCGGCGTGAACAGGATCCGGTGGCCGATGACGGGGAGGAAGAGCTCCTCGACGTCCTCGGGAATCACGTAGTCGCGGTCGTGCAGGAGCGCCCAGGCGCGCGCGGCACGCTCGAGCGCGAGGCTCCCGCGCACCGAGGCGCCGATGGCCACCGTGTCGAGCTCGCGTGTGGCACGGACGACGTCGATCACCCACCGCTGGATCAGCTCGTCGACATAGACCTCTTCGCTCACGTGGTGGAGCTCCTCGACGTCGGCGAGCGAGACGACAGGTCCGAGGTCGCCGAGTGGATGGCCGTGTCGCTGGTCGCGGACGATCTGAAGCTCCTGCTCCGACTCCGGATAGCCAAGAGCCGTCTTGAGGAAGAAGCGGTCGAGCTGGGCCTCCGGCAGCGGGAAGGTCCCCTCGAGCTCGATCGGGTTCTGTGTCGCGAGGACGAGGAAGGGCTGCGGAAGCTCCCTCGTGACGCCGTCCACGGTGACCTGGGTCTCGGCCATCGCCTCCAGCAGCGAGGACTGCGTCTTCGGCATGGCGCGGTTGATCTCGTCGACGAGGACGACGTTGGCGAAGATCGGCCCGGGGCGGAACTCGAAGTCCCGCTCGCGCTGGTTGTAGACCGAGAGGCCGGTGACGTCCGTCGGCTGGAGGTCGGGCGTGCACTGGATCCGCGACGGCGACGCGCCGTCGATGCTCTGCGCGAGCGCCCGCGCAAGGACGGTCTTCGCCGTCCCCGGCACGTCCTCCAGGAGCACATGTCCCCGACAGGCCAGAGCCGTCAGGACGAGCCGGATCTCCTCCTGCTTACCGCGGACGACGAGGTCGATGTTCTCCAGCAGCTTGTTCGCGACGCCGACCGCACCCTGGATCCGCTCGCCGTCCCGGCGCCGCTCGGGCTCGAAGCTGCTCATCGACGCCTCAATATAGGTTCAGCGTTCATTGATGTTCCATTAACGCAGTGTTAGACGTTGAAACGGATGTTCAGGACGTCGCCGTCCGCGACAACGTACCCCTTTCCCTCGAGCCGTTGAAGGCCCCTCCGCGCCGCTTCGGCGTGGGAGCCGGACGAGACGAGGTCGTCCCACCGGATCACCTCGCACCGGATGAAGCCCCGCGCCATGTCGGTGTGGATCGAGGCGGCGGCATCCAAGGCGGTTCTGCCATTCCTCAGGGTCCAGGCGCGAGCCTCGTTGTCGCCGGCCGTGAAGAAGACCACCAGGTCGAGGACGGAGGCGAGCCGCCGGACGACGTCCTCCAGCGCCGATGAACCGCCGTTGCGGAACTGCGCCGCCTCGTCGGCAGGGAGATCGTGGAGCTCGGCCTCGAGCGCGAGGTCAACTCCGTCCGGGCCGTTCACGATCGGGATCAACGGCTTCGTCGTCAGTGGCTCCAGTCCGGCCGGAAGCTCGCCGGGCCAGTCGCGAAGCGCGCCCTCGTCATCGATGTGCGCGATCAGGCGCTCGCAAAGCTCCACCTCGGCGCGCAGGGTCGGATCGCCCGACTTGGAGTCCTTTCGAACGCGTTCGAGCCGGCGCTCGACGTGGTCCCGGTCGGCGACGAGCAGCTCCAGCTCGAGCGACGGCAGGTCGTCGGTGTCGCGGACGACCGCGAGCAGCGCGTCGGCACGGCGCACGCCGCCGAGCTGGGCGGCGGCCGTGCCCGGGACGTCGATCAGCCGGATCGTGGCCGGCGTCTGCTTCGCGGAGCCGACGACCTCCGCGATCTGCGGCAGTCTCTCGTCCGCGATCGACGCAATCCCTACGTGCGGCGTTCCGTAGCCCTCCGGCCGCACGCCTGTCAGCGCCGTGAACAGCGTCGTCTTGCCGGAGCCCGGCGGGCCGACGATCCCGACGTCGAGCGCCATGCGGAGGTTCTAGCGCGTTACGTGCCTGTGCAGGGTGGCGAGCGCCCGGTGCTGGAGGGACTTCACCGCGCCCTCGGTCTTGTCGAGGATCGCCGCCGCCTCGCCGTTCGAGAAGCGGAAGACGAACTTGAGCGTCAGCACTTGCCGCTGCTCCGGCGAGAGGCGGGCGATCAGCTCCAGGAGGCTGGCGTCGCCGATCGACGCCAGCGCCTGCTCCTCGGCGGAGTTCCCCTCGACGGCGGCCGGCTCGGGGATCTCCTCCTCCGGCTGCCAGCGACGCCGAGCGCGGAAGTGGTCCATCGCGAGGTTGTGGGCGATCCGGAAGAGCCACGCGGAGAACGGCACCGACGACCGCCAGCGGAAGCGCCCGATCGACTCGAGCATCTTCACGAAGGTCTGCGTGGTCAGGTCCTCCGCGTCGTGGCGGCTGCCGACGCTCATGTGCAGGTAGCTGTAGATCCGGTCGAAGTGGATCAGGTAGAGCTCTTCGAGGGCTGAGCGGTCGCCAAGCTGGGCCCGCTCGACGAGGTCTCGGATGAGACCGTTGTCGCTTGCCGCGTGCCGCCCAAAATGACCGGTGACGACCTGGTCGCCCACCCCTCCTGAGGGATGCCCCGCGAGGCTTGCGGCCTAAACGTTTCCGAAGCCGAGCCGGCCCTCACGCGCGAAGCGCTTGAGGTAGACGACGCGCGCCAGCGGGACCGTGTAACGGCCGTCCTCGGCGTCGAGGACGACCGAGCCGTTGTTCCCGCCCTGGAGCGCGGCTTCCAGCTCGTCCGCCGTCTCGGGCGTGACGAGCGCACTCATGATCTGCGTGCCGTCGAAGCCGATCTCGATGCGTATGTGATCTTCGATTGCGCTCATGGAGTCACCAATTCTGCAAGGACGCCGTGGACGGCGTCCGGATGGACGAATGCGACCTGGAGGCCGAAGAGGCCGGAGCGAGGCTCCTCGTCGATGAGCTCGGCGCCCCGGTCGGAAAGGTCGCGGAGGGCCGTCGGGAGATCGTTCACCTCGTAGGCAACGTGGTGCATGCCGGGCCCGCGCTTGGCGAGGAACTTGCCGACCGGCGTCTCCTCCCCCAGCGAGCTCATCAGCTCGACCCGGCTCTCACCCACTCGCACGGACACTGCCTGGACGCCCTGGTCCTCGAGCGTGCCCCGGTGCTCGACGCTGCCGCCGAACAGCCGCTCGTAGGTGCCGACCGCCTCGTCGAGATCCTCGACCGCGACTCCCAGATGGTGGATCCGAAGGGCCTCCACGGCCCCGATGCTACTTATGCCTGCTCGAGCTGCGGCGCATGCTGCGGCAGCACCCGAACAGTGCCAACCGTGTCGCTGGACCGCGATTCCGCGTCGACATCCGAGAGCAGGGTCGCGAGGTCGTCCCGGTGCAGCGTCTCCTTCTCGAGCAGCGCGCCGGCCACGCGATCGAGCGGCGAGCGGTGCTTCTCGAGCAGGCGGATCGCCTCCTCGTACGCGCCGTCCGTGAGACGCGCCTGCTCGCTGTCGCGCAGGCGCTTGGTCTCCTCCGAGAGCGCGTAGTTGTCCGCGCGCATCGTCCGCGAGACGACGCCTTCGGACATGCCGTACTCGAAAACCATCGCGCGGGCGAGCGACGTGACCTTCTCGAGGTCGTTGGCTGCCCCGTTCGTGACCCGGCCGAAGACGACCTGCTCGGCCGCGCGGCCGGCGAGCCCGATCTTCATCCAGTCGATCAGCTCCTCGCGCGTGTGCAGGTAGCGGTCCTCGTCGGGCAGGTGGAACGTGTAGCCGAGCGCGTCTCCGCGCGCCACGATCGTGGCCTTCTGCACGGGATCGCCCATGAGGTACGCCATCACGGCGTGGCCTCCCTCGTGGTACGCGAGGATACGACGCTCCTTCTCGGTGACGATGCGGCGCTGTTGAAGGCCGCCGACGACCCGCTCGAGCGCCGCCTCGAAGTTCGTCTGCGAGATGTCGTTGCGGTCGTCACGCGCGGCGAAGATCGCTGCCTCGTTTGCGACGTTGGCCAGGTCCGCACCGGTTAGCCCGGCGGTCTGGCGCGCGACGAGGTGGAGGTCGACGTCGGCCGCGAGGGGCTTGCCCCTCGTGTGAACTCCCAGGATCTCCTGGCGGCCGGCGAGATCCGGCGACGAGACGAGGATCTGGCGGTCGAACCGGCCGGGGCGGAGCAGGGCCGGGTCGAGGTCCTCGAGCCGGTTCGAGGCGCCCATGACGATCACCTGGCCGCCCTCGCTCTCGTTGAAGCCGTCCAGCTCGACGAGCAGCTGGTTCAGCGTCTGGTCCTGCTCCCGGTTGAAGCCGCCGCCCATCCTCTTCATTCCGACGGCGTCGAGCTCGTCGATGAAGATGATCGACGGAGCGTCGTTCCTGGCCTGCTCGAAGAGCTTCCGGATGCGGGCGGCCCCGAGGCCCGCGAACATCTCGACGAACGCCGAAGCGCTCTGGGAGTAGAAGCTCGCGCCGGACTCGTGCGCGACGGCCTTCGCGAGCAGCGTCTTGCCGGTGCCGGGCGGGCCGTAGAGGAGGATCCCCTTCGGCACGCGTGCGCCGAGGCGCGAGAAACGCTTGGGATGGCGGAGGAAGTCCACGACCTCGCGGAGCTCCTTCTTCGCCTCGTCGAGGCCCGCGACCTCTTCCCAGGTCACCGAGCTTCGCGAGGTCGGCTTGACGTGCGTCGTCTTCACCCTCGGCATCAGCGAGAGGCTGCGCCAGAGCAGGTAGATGATGAGCGCGAACATGATGATCGGGAGCCACACGAAGGCGATGTCCCCGATCGCTCGCAGCAGCTCCCCCACGTCGAACGGCATGGACCGCCTATCGGCAGCGAGTCGCGTCCCCTGTAGGGCACACTGAACGCGTGGCCGAGCTCCCGGTCCCACCGCACTTCGACCCCGGCCGCGCGGGCGAGGTCTGGCGCGTTCCGTATCAGGAGCGCGCTCTCCACGCGCAGGCCTGGGCGGAGGTGCACGACCTCCGGCCCGCGCTCGAGAACGGCTTCCGGATATGTGTCGTCGCCGTCGACGTCCAGAACACGTTCTGCATCCCCGGATTCGAGTTGTTCGTCGGGGGCCGCTCGGGCAACGGCGCGGTCGACGACAACCGGCGCCTCTGCGAGTTCCTCTACCGCAACCTGGGCGCGATCACCGCGATCATCCCGACGCTCGACACCCACCGTGCGACACAAATCTTCCACGCCGCCTGGCTTATCGACGAGGAGGGCCGGCACCCGGAGCCCTATACGCTCGTCAGCGTCGAGGACGTCGAGTCAGGCCGTTGGAAGGTGAATCCGCCGGTCGTCGAGAGCACCGGGATCGAGGCCGACTATGCGCAGCGCCAGCTGCTCGACTATACGCAGAAGCTGGCCGAGAGCGGGAAGTACAACCTCACGATCTGGCCCTACCACGGAATGCTGGGCGGAATCGGGCACGCCCTCGTCTCTGCAGTCGAGGAGGCGATCTTCTTCCACACGATCGCGCGCGCAAGCCAGCCATCGTTCCAGGTCAAGGGTGACAATCCGCTGACCGAGCACTACTCGATGTTCGGCCCCGAGATCACCACCGGCCCGGACGGCGGGACGATCGCCGGGATGAACGAGCTCCTGATCGAGCAGCTCTCGCTCTACGACGCGATCGTCGTCGCCGGCCAGGCGAAGAGCCACTGCGTGGCGTGGACGATCGACGACCTGCTCGAGGGCGACGACGAGCGCGAGCGCGCCCTCGCTCCCCGCACGTACCTCCTGGAGGATTGCACCTCACCGGTGGTCGTTCCCGGAATGGACTACACGGCGGAAGCGGACGCCGCTTTCGACCGCTTCGCTGCAGCGGGCATGCACGTTGTGCGCTCGACCGATCCGATCGAGAGCTGGCCCGGGATCCCTGCCCTCGTCGGCTAGCGCGACCTACTCGACGAGCTCGAGCCGCGGATTCGGCCGGTACCGGCGGCCGACCTTTGCCGACGGCCGCCCGTCCGTCAGCACGACGTCCGCCGTGAAGTCGTTCTCGCCGCGGATGAGGGCCGAACCGACGCCGTAGGAGTCGACAGGCACACCGCACTCCTCCTCGAACTGCCTGATTCGCTCAGAGTTCATCCCGCCGGAAACCACGATCTTCACCCGCTCGAAGCCGTCGCGGTCAAGCGCCTCGCGCACCCTGCGGACGAGACGTGGGTTGACGCCGCGCGGGTCGAAGTCGCCCATCTCGTTCCAGAGCGATCTGTCGACAAGCGACCGCGAAGTATCGAGGCGGACGCCCCAGAGTCGGTCGCCGAGCGCCCGCGCCACCTCGAGCGAAGTGCCGACCGAGTCGTTCTCGAAGTCGACGAGGACGACGATGTTCGTGTCCGCGTCAATGTGCTCGGCGAACTTCGTCGCCGCGAGGACTGTGTTCCCGCCGTACGATGCGATCAGCGAATGCGGCACCGTGCCGATCGCGGCGCCGCCCCACCAGGACGTGTTCGCGCCGGTCGTCATTCCGATCGGCGCGCCGATGGTCGCGCCGGCGACGTACGCGGCGTACCCGTCGCCCGTCTGGACTCGGTGGTGGTCGTAACGAGCGGGCATGAAGATGATCGGCTTGCCGTTCGCAGCCTCTACCACGCGTTTGACGTTCGTTGCGATCATCGTGCGCCTCGCCAAGACGCCCAGGTAGACCGTCTCCAGGTGGGCGAACGTCGTGTAGTCGCCTTCGATCGTCATCACCGTCTCCCATGGTCTGATCTCATCGCCCTCGTAGAGCGCGTGGACGGTTAGGCCCTCCCAGTCGTCTGAGCAAAGCTCGAGGACCGCGATCGCCTCGTCGATCCCGGCGAGGACCGCCTCCTTCTTCTGGAAGACCTGCATCACGACCCGTGCGTGCCGGTCGTCCTCGAGCAGCACCTGCCGCGTGCGATTGAAGTACTCGTCTGTGTAGTAGCCCTCGCGGATCTTCTCGACCGGGAGGTCGAAGATCTCTGCGGGCAGCCGCGTCCCTCTAGTCTCGACCGCCATCTGCTGCTTCCTCGAGCCGCAGGCAGGCGGCGAGCGCGGCTTCCGCGACCTCGAGCTGTTCTGGGGTCGGCTCGGCCGTCGCCACCCGGTGCTGGAACTCGTGTCCGGGGCGGGCCAGCAGCTTCGAGAGCCGACGCTCGGGGTTCCTCGACATCCAGTTGAAGACCTCCGTCGCCGCGGCGAGCGCGCCCATAGAGGCAGCGAACCGGGCCTTGGTGCGCATGTGCGCGGGCGCCTTCGTGGCGAGTGCGTTTCCGGCCGCCATCGTCACGAGGAGCGGTCCCACCAGATGCGTCCCGCACCGCTCGTGCTCCCTGGCGCGCGGCTCGTCGTGCTCGTACGTCCCGATCGAGATGTGCTCGGCGCCGTGATAGGCGGCCAGCGCCGTCCCGCGCAGCGCGATCGCCGCAGGCGCGAGCGACGCGAAGCCGGCGATCAACTCCTTTGCTGCGGGGCCGAGCCGGCCCGAGCCACGCACGGCGTGGGTGAAGACCGCACCGCCGAGCATCGCAGCGAGAACGGCGGGCCGCTCGAAGGGAAGGCGCGCCTCGGGCACCCGCCGTCGCACCTCGGGCAAGAGAGCGAAGATCTCCGCGACCCGGGCCGGGCCACGGAGGAACGGCCGCCCGACGTTCGCCGCCCGGAACCGCTTGACGTCCGACTCGACCCGCAGCGAGCCGTCCGGAGCGCGAACCGCACAAGCCCACGCGTTGGGGCCGTGGACGAGCACGCCGTTGGCAAGCGCCATCCCGCCGAGCCGGATCTTCTCGCTCACGGGCTCGAGGGTAGCGACCCGACCTCGACTGCCGCATGGCGGAGGAACCGGACGCCGAGCTCGAGGTCCTCGACCTCGATCCGCTCGTCCGCCGAGTGGACCAGCCGGGCGGCGAGCTCCGGCTCCATCGTCCGCATCGGGAAGAAGCCGTACGCGACGGTGCCGAAGGCGTCCCGGAGCCAGTGGCTGTCCGTGAAGCCGGAGAGCAGCAGCGGGACGACCTGCGCGCCCGGCTCGGTGTCCGCCACGAACGCCTCGACGGCGTCCCAGAGCGGCGTGTCGAGCGGCGATCGCGTCCCGCCGTGGCCTTCGAGCCACTCGAAGTCGAGGTCGGAGTCGCCGAGGAGCTCCCGGAGCTGCGCCTCCACCTCCGCCTGTGTGCGCTCGGGAAGGATTCGGCAGTCGACCGTGACCTCGCAGAGGGCCGGGATCACGTTGCGCCCGCGCGAGGCGACGATCTGCGTCGGCGAGACGGACGTCCCGAGCAACGGCTCGATGAGGTCACCGGCGAGCAGGTGCACTTCGCGCGCGGCCTCCACGGCGCGGTCTGGAGCAGGCACCCCGCCCGTGACGGCCCGCAGGAAAGCCTCCACTTCCGGTCCGAGCTCGGGAGTGTCCTGAAAGCGGCCGAGGAGCTCGACCAGCGGCGCTGCCTTCACGAGCGCGTTGTCCGCGATCGCCGGCCGCGACGCGTGGCCGCTCCTTCCGTGGACGCGGATCCGGAACGGCGAGCTCATCTTCTCGGCGGTCGAGCAGACATAGAAGACGCGCCCGCCCAAGACGAGCCGGTCGCCCGCGCCCTCGTTCACGCAGTACTCCGAGCGAACCGCCTCGGGATGCTCCTGGCAGAGCCACTGGAGGCCAAAGCCGGCCCCGACCTCCTCGTCGGCGCAGGCGGCGAAGATCAGGTCGCCTCCCGGCTCGAAGCCCTCTCGCGCGAGCGACGCGATGGCGACAGCGCTCGCGGCGACTTGGCCCTTCATGTCGAGTGCGCCGCGACCCCAGATCTGCCCTTCCCGGAGCTCGCCGGACCACGGGTCGAGCTCCCACTCGGCCGGATCCGCGAGGACGGTGTCGGTGTGGGACAGGAGCACGAGCCGCGGCCCGGTGCCGTTGCCGGGGATCCGGGCGACGAGGTTCGCCCGCTCCGGCACCTTCGCGTACATCGCGGACTCGACCCCGTGGTCGCCGAGGTACTCCCGCAGGAGCTCCGCGGCGCGCGTCTCGTTGCCGGGCGGGTTGACCGTCTCGACGCGAATCAGCTCCTGGAGGAGCTCGGTCGCCTCCTGTCGCAAGGAGACGGTTGCCACTAGCGGCGCGTGCCGAGCGTGAGCAGGTAGGTGCGGGAGACTCGGAGGCCGCCGTTCACCCGCGAACGCTCGTGCAGCTCGACGAAGTTGCGGTGGAGCTCCTCTCGCTTGTCATCGTCGAGCGACCCGGCCAGCACCTTCGTCGGCCCGTAGTCGCGCACCCAGAGCTCCCAGACGGCCTCGCCCGAATCCATCTCGAGCGGACTCTCGAGCTCCTCGAACTCCAGCTCGAAGTGGTCATCGAGCAGGTCACGCACGTAGTCCTCGCGTCCCCAGTCGAACTGGTTGCCGAGGCCCGGCGGCGGCGTCGGCTGGAACGGCCGCATGACGTCGAAGAGCTTGGCCAGGCCGGATTCCGGGGTCCAGCATGCGAGGGCGATCCGTCCCTCCGGACGCGTCACACGCGCGAGCTCCCCCGCGATCGCGGCATGGCCGGGCGCGAACATGACGCCGCAGGCCGACGCGACAGTCGATCTGAAGGCCGCGCTCTTCGGCTCGCCCCTTCGCCTGCTCGACGAGCACAGGGGCCAGGTCGATGCCGACAACGTCGGCTCCGGGCTCGGCCGCACGTCCGGCGACCGGGCCCGTCCCGCAGGCGAGGTCGAGGAACCGCTCGCCCGGGCCCGGCTGGAGCCGGTCGATCACTTCCGCGTGAATGTCCGTGATCGTCTCAGTGATCCCCTGGTAGAGACCAGCGCCCCACACGATCGCATGGCGCTCCTTCAGCTCCTCGAACGGCATCGTCGGCTCCTTTCCCGGCTCGGCGGACGAGCATACTTTTCCGCGATGAGCGACCTCTTCTCAGACGCCGCGAAGGAGCGGATGCCGCAGGTTGCGCCGCTCGCGCTCCGCCTGCGCCCCCAGCGGCTCGAGAACTTCGTCGGCCAGGAGCAGATCCTCGGCGAGCGGTCGGCACTCCGGCTCGCGATCGAGGAGGACCGTGTGGGCTCGATGATCCTTTACGGCCCGCCCGGGAGCGGCAAGACCACGCTTGCTCGCATCGTGGCCAACCAGACCGGCGCGGCATTCGAGGAGCTGTCCGCCGTCTCGGCCACCGTCTCCCAGGTGCGCGAGGTGATCGCACAGGCCCGGGAGGAGCTGGGCGCCCAGGGGCGGCGGACGATCCTGTTCCTCGACGAGATCCACCGCTTCAACAAGGCACAGCAGGACGCCCTACTGCCTGCGGTCGAGGAGGGCGTCCTCACACTGATCGGCGCCACGACGGAGAACCCGTACTTCGAGGTCAACTCGGCACTGCTCTCACGTGCCCAGATCTACGAGCTCCAGCCGCTGTCACGCGAGGACCTGGCACTCGTCGTCCGGCGTGGAGCGGACGAGCTCGAGGCCGAGCTACCGCCCGAGCTCGTCGAGCTCGTCGCCCTGCGGGCAGGCGGCGATGCCAGGAACGCGCTGAACATCCTCGAGCTCGCCGTTCAGACAGCGCGGGCCGAGGGCGGCCCGGTCTCAGAGGAGCACGTCGAGGACGCCGCCCGGAAGCGACCGCTCGTCTACGACAAGGGCGGTGACGCGCACTACGACTTCGCGTCGGCGTTCATCAAGTCGATGCGCGGCTCCGACCCCGACGGCTCGGTCTACTACCTCGCCGCCATGCTCGAGGGCGGCGAGGACCCCCGGTTCATCGCCCGCCGGATGGTCATCCTGGCCTCGGAGGACATCGGCCTGGCCGACCCGCAGGCGCTCGTGGTCGCCGTCGCCGCGGCGCAGGCGGTCGAGCATGTCGGCCTCCCCGAGGCGCAGCTCAACCTCGCCGAGGCCGCGATCTACCTCGCCCTCGCATCGAAGTCGAACGACGTCATCGTGGCGCTCCGGGATGCACAAAAGGACGTCCGCGACCACGGGCATCTCCGCCCGCCTGACGCGCTCAGGGATACGCACTACTACGGCGCGAGGAAGCTCGGGCGAGGCAAGGGCTACGTCTATCCCCACGCGGACCCGAAGGGCTTCGAGGTCGACAACCTGCCCGACGAGCTGAAGGGCCGCCGTTACTATCGGCCGTCCGGGTCAGGCCAGGAGAAGGAGGACGAGGATGGCGGTTGAGCGCACCGCAAAGGCTGAGTGGCAGGGGGATCTGACGGGCGGCGCCGGAACGGTCTCCACGGAGAGCGGCGTCGTGAGCGACGCGACCATCAAGTGGAGCTCGCGCGCCGAGGCAGCCGACGAGAACACGAGCCCCGAGGAGCTCATCGCCGCCGCGCACGCCTCGTGCGTCTCGATGGCGCTCGCACACGGGCTTGCGGAGGCAGGGACGCCGGCGCGGCGCCTCGAAAGCCAGGCAACGGCGACCTTCGACCAGGTCGGCGACGGCTTCCGGATGACGACGATGCGCCTCCAGATCCGTGGCCAGGTGGACGGGCTCGACGAGGACGGCTTCCGCGAGGCGGCCGAGCAGGCGAAGGACAATTGCCCGGTCTCGCAGGCGCTCAGCGAAGACGTCGAGGTGACAGTCGACGCGTCGCTCGCCTAGTCGGAGCCGTTCAGGATCCGGTTCGCGGCGAGCTCGCCGAACTCCCCGCCCATCGCGCGGTAGGCCGCCGCGGCCCCCTCGACGTCGTACTCCGTCCGCCTGAACTCGAAGTCACCGTCCCACGTCGCCCAGGCGGTGCGGGCGTCACCGTCGAGCGGCATCCCGACGCTTCCCGGGTTGACGAGGTCGGTCCCGTCCGGTCCCGGGCGCCGGAACTGTTGGTGGCTGTGGCCGAAAACGATCGTCCGGTCGCGAACGCCGCCGAGCATGCGCTCCTCGCCCTCCTCGGGCTGCGGAGCAAAGCTCTCGACGTCCGAGATCGGGGAGCCGTGGACGTAGAGGATGCCGTCGAGCTCCACGCTCACAGGAAGCCCGTACAGCCGGTCGATCTCCTCGTCCGTGAGCACGCCCTCGAACTCTTCGTAGACCTGGATCACCTCGGGGATCTCCGGCGGTTCGCGCAGCCAGCGCTCGCCGTTCCCACGGATCCAGGTGGCCGCCGGCAGCTCTCGAAGCCTGGCGAGCGTCTCGTGGGGAGCCGGGCTGGGCGTGCCGTAGTCGCCGCCGAGCAGAAAGCGGTCGACGCGCATGACCTCCACCTCCGCGAGGACGGCCTCCAGGGCCGGCAGGTTCCCGTGGATGTCGTAGAGAACGGCTAACACGCCCGGCGAGTGGCGAGGGCCGGAATCGAACCGGCGACACCACGGTTTTCAGCCGTGTGCTCTACCAACTGAGCTACCTCGCCTCGTAACCATGCGTTTAGCACACGATTACAAGTGAGCAATCCTAGCTTCGCCTCGGAACAGAAGGTCTGACGATTCGCCCGGGAGCCCAGGCCGTCGAAGTGCGTGATCCCGGCGTCGAACGCCCGGCGGGTGATCGCGCGGCCGACCTCCACCGCCCTGTCGTCGTTCACGATGGTGTGTCAGAGCCCCAGCGGGATCGCCGGGAGCAGGAGGCCACTCCGCCCGCTTCGGCTGTCCTCCGTGCGGTCGTAGCGGTCTCCGGCCGGTGTGCAGGTCATGCCGCCGAACGGTAGAGCGCCTCGATCGTCCGCGCCTGACCGACCGCGTCCTCACGGCCGAGCAGGAGCGGCACCTCGCCGCGGATCGCGCCGCTGACGTTGTCCAGCTCGAGCAGATAGGAGTCCTGATGTTCAACGTCCACCGGCTCGACATCTCCGTCACGGCGAAGCTCGATGCGCGGCGATGTGATCACGAACGGGTTGCGCACGAAGAGGCTGGCCTCCTCGCCGAGCACCTCGAGCTCGGACCGGCGAGGCACGACGAAGCTGCAGTCGAAGTGCGAGGCGACGTCTTCGGCGTGGGTCAACGCGCCGGTGAAGACGACGTCGACGCCGGTCGGGCCGATCACCTCCTTCCCGGCGACGCTCTCAGGCTCGCCTGCGACGAACCGGATCGCGCTCACGCAGTAGCAGCCCACATCCATCATCGCGCCGCCGTCGAGCGCTGGATCGAAACGGGCGTCTTCCGGGCTTCGCTCGAGCGCCAACGGGAAGCTGAACGCGACGCGGACGAGCCGAAGCCGGCCCACGGAGCCATTTGAGATCAACTCGCGGAGCTTCGCGGTCTGAGGATGGTGTCGCCACATGAAGCCTTCCGACAGTACGAGCCCAAGCGATTCGGCTGTGTCGAATGCCCGCTCGACGTCCTCAGCCCGTCGTGAGAACGGCTTTTCGCAAAGGACGTGCTTCCCGGCCTCGAGCGCCTTCATCGTCCACTCGACGTGAAGCCCGTTGGGCAGCGAGATGTACACGGCTGCGACGCCCGGATCCTCGACGAGCGCGTCGTAGCTTCCGTGCGCCCGCTCGATCCCGTGCTCCCGGGCGTACGCCTCGGCCCGCGCCGGATCCCGGCTGGCGACGGCCACGACATCAGCACGATCTGATGCTCGCGCCGCCGCGAGGATCGACGTATTGATCGGCGCAGTCGATAGCAGGCCCCAGCTCACGGTCATTCGCCCGGCTCCTCCTTCGTCATCGCCTGCTGGAGCTCCGCCGCCGTGGCACCCGTCATGATCGCCACCGCCTCCGACATCGTGTGCGACTCCGGCGTCACCACCGCAACTCGCTTGCCGAGCCTCATGATCAGGATCCGGTCCGCTAGCTCGAAGACATGGGGCATGTCGTGGCTGATGATGATCACGGGCAGTCCACCCTCGCGAACGCGCTGGATCAGGTCGAGCACCTGGCGCGTCTCCCTGACCCCGAGCGCCGCCGTGGGCTCGTCCATGATCGCCAGCCGCCGCGCCCACTTCGCAGCCCGCGCGACCGCGACCCCCTGGCGCTGCCCGCCGGAGAGGCTCTCCACCGGCTGCTTGATCGACTGGACGCCGATCTCGAGCTCAGCGAAATGAGCCGCGGCCTCGCGTCGCATCCGGCGCTTGTCGAGCAGCCGTAACCCCAGACCGAGCGGGCCCCGGAACCGCGCTTCTCTCCCCAGGAAGATGTTGGAGGCGATGTCGAGCGATGGTGCGACCGCGAGGTCCTGGTACACGGTCTCGATGCCCGCACTTCGTGCATCGCCCGGTGAACGAAACCGCACGCGCTCTCCGTCGAGCCGGATCTCGCCGCCGTCCGCCTGCAATGCACCGGACAGAGCCTTGATCAGCGTCGACTTGCCCGCCCCGTTGTCGCCGATGATCGCGACGATCTCGTTCGGGTAGAGCTCGAAGTCGGCGCCGTCCAGCGCAACGACCTGTCCGTAGCGCTTGACGAGCCCGCGTGCCTCGAGAATCGGTCTCGGCTCGCTCATGCCCGACTCCGGTGGGTCAGCTGATCGACGGATACGGCCAGGATCACGAGGAGGCCGGTGACGAAGTACTGCCAGACGACCTCCACTCCGATCAGCGTCAGGCCATTCCGGAACACGCCGATCACTATCGCTCCGATCAGCGTCCCGATCACCGTCCCGCGCCCGCCGAAGAGACTCGTGCCGCCGAGGACTACCGCTGTGATCGCGTCGAGGTTCTCAGTCGTCTGACCGGCGTTCGGGTCGCCGAGCTCCGTGCGAGCCACGAGCAGCATGGCGGCGATCCCGTAGGTGAGGCCTGCGACCACGTACACGCTTAGCAGCACGCGTTTCGTCTTGATGCCCATCAGCCGGGCGGCCTCGAGGTTGTCGCCCACGGCGAACACGTGCCGGCCCCAGGTCGTCTGCGTCAACGCGTACCAGGCGATTCCGAAGAGCACGAACATCGCCGGAACCCCGTACGTGATTTCCGCGTTCCCGATCGTGAAGAACCGCCCGAAGAACAGGAGCTCGCTGGGGAGCTCCGAGTACGTCTCGTCGTTGGAGTAGACGTGCGTGAGCGCGAACGCGATGTTGAGCGTCCCGAGCGTCACGATGAACGCCGGTAGCCCGACACCCGCGACGAAGACGCCGTTCAGCAGACCGAAGCACACGCACGCCGCGATCCCGAGAGCGATGGCCAGCAAGGGGTCGACGCCCTCGGCGACCGCCAGCTTCGTCATCACGATCTGGCCGAACGCCATCACCGTTCCGCAGGAGAGGTCGATGCCAGCAGTCAGGATCACGAACGTCTGCCCGATCGCCAGCACGCCGACGACCATCACCTGCTGCAGGACGAGCGAGAGGTTCTGCCCCTCCAGGAAGACGTCCGACTTGTAGGAGAAGAACGCCATGGCCAGGAGCAGGGCCAAGAAGGGTCCGACGGTCGGAGCCCCCAGCACACGACGCGTGACTCGGAATGCGGCGTAGGTGTTCGTCATCGGGAGTACCCGCCAGGGAAAGGTGAGACCGGGGCGCGAAGGATGACGCCCCGGTCTCGGAGTGAGAAATGGCCGTCTAGCCCCAGCAGTTCCTGAGGCCGTACGCAACGCTCTTCGACGGGACCCCGGCCTTCCGCACCCTGGCAATCAGGTTGAGGCCCGTGTCGGTGTAACCAGAGACCTTCCTGCCGGTCTTCGCGAAGTTCACGACAGCCGTGACGCCCATCGACGCCATCCGCAACGGGTACTGCTGCGACGTAGCGTCGATGATCCCGGCCCTGACGTTCCGGACGCCGGCGCAGCCGCCGTCGACCGACACGATCGTCGTCCCGGCCTTCGTCTTGCCGGCGTTCTTCAACGCGTTCCATGCGCCAACGGCGCTCGGCTCGTTGATCGTGTAGACCACGTCGATCTTGGAGTTCTTCTGGATGCAGTTCTCCATCGCCGTCTGCGACGGAGCTGTCTGTCCCTGACCGTTTCCGACGCACGCGATCTGATTGTTGTCGTTCCTGATCCCGAAGCCCTTGAGGAAGCCGTCGTGCCGGAGCTTCCCGACTGACGAGCCTGCATGCTCGTCGAGCATCGCGATCGTCACCGTCCTGCCCCTCGTGGCCGCGCGGGCGTATCTGCCAATCCGCACACCGGCGTTGAAGTTGTTCGTGGCGAAGAGGGCGTCGACGGCGGTCGTCGGGTTCGTCGGCGAGTCGAGGGCGATCACGAGCACGCCCCTCCTTCTCGCCTTCCTGATCGCCGCGTTCTCAGCCTTCGCGTCGGCGACCGTGATCAGGATCCCCTTGACGCCGGCGGTCGTCATGTTCTCGATCGCCGCGATCTGACTCGCGTTGTCGGAGCTGTTCTTGCCCGCCGCGTAGCTCAGCTGCGCGCCGAGCTTCTTGGCCTGGGCCGTAGCTCCCTGCCGCATCTTGACGAAGAACGGATTCGTGACGTCCTTCGTGATCAAGCCGACCTTGATTTTGCCCTGATCCTGCTTCGAGTTCCTCGCACCGGCGACGGCCGCCATGGCGGCGCTGGCGACCAGGACGAAGACAAGCGAAAGAATCAGCGGGCGTCGTGTCAGGCGCGATGCCCCCGTTCTCTGACTGTGATGCATTGACCAGCCTCCCTTTCCGCTGCTTCCAGGGGTGAGGTTGTGGTAGCGATAACACAGGTGGTCGCTAGGAGTCAAGGGCCTTTTCTTGATTTTTCTGCCCGGGACGTGTTACTGATCTCATGATCAGCTATGGCCACGAACGTCTCCAACGTGACGATCAAAGATGTGGCCCGGGTCTCCGGGGTCTCCTCTATGACGGTCTCCCGCGTCATCAACGGCGGGAATCGGGTCCGACCCGAGACGCGACAGCGCGTCGAGCGGGCAATCGCGGACCTTGGCTACGTACCCAGCCGCCTCGCTCGTGGGCTGATCCGCCAGAAGACCGGGACCCTCGCGCTCATCGTCCCGGACGTGGCGAACCCTTTCTTTACGCTCATCGTGCGCGGAGCGGAGGACGCAGCCCGCCGCGCCGGCTACCGGATGATCCTCTGCGACACTCGGTCTGATCTCACCATCGAGGGCGAGGTGATCGAGGAGATGATCGCTCACCGCGTGGAGGGGATCGCGATCGCACCGGTGAGCGACCGCTCGAAAGGCCATCTCCAGCGGCTTGCGAAATTCGGCATCCAGTTTGTCCTCATCGACCGGACCGTTCCGGACGTGGACTGCGACGTGGTCATCGGCGACAGCGCCGGTGGAGCCCGGCGGCTTGTCGACCACCTGATCGCGCTCGGCCACCGACGCATCGGGTTCATCGTGGAGTCGGACGACGTCTCGACGGCCCGTGATCGACATCGGGGCTACGAGGAGGCCTTGGGCGCGGCCGGCGTCGCGCTAGACCCCGACCTGGTCGTCCGCGCGACTGTCGATCCTGAGGGCGGTTTCGACGGGATTCGCCGGTTGCTCGAGCTTGAGGAGCCGCCGACGGCGGTGTTCACCGTCAACAACTTGGTCGCATTGGGCGCGATCGAAGGTGTGCGGGCCAGTGGACTGGAAGTGCCGGACGACGTCGCGCTCGTCTGCTTCGACGACATCGAGCACGCCTCGCGCCTCTACCCCTTCCTCACGGTGATGGCGCAGCCGGCCGAGACACTCGGGACCCTCGGCACGCAGCTACTGCTGGAGCGGATTGAGGCCCGAGCGCCCGACCGCAGCAGGGTAGTCGTGCTCCCCGCTCAGTTCATCGTGCGACGGTCCTGCGGGGCCGTGACGGCATGAGCGTGTACGGCGGCATCGAGACCGGCGGCTCCAAGTGGGAGTGCGCGATCGGGACCGGACCGGAGGACGTCCGTGCGCAGGCGTCGATTCCGACGACCACCCCCTCCGAGACGATCGACGGAGTCCTCGCGTTCTTCGAGCGCGAGGGGCCCGTCGACGCGATCGGCATCGGCTCGTTCGGCCCGGTCGACAAGAAACTGTCCTCGTCGACCTGGGGCTTCATCACCTCCACACCCAAGCCAGGCTGGGCGAACACCGACGTCGGCCAGGAGGTCCGCCGTCGCCTGATGGTTCCGGTCGGCTTCGACACGGACGTCAACGCCGCCGCGCTCGGCGAACACCGCTGGGGCGCGGCTCAGGGGCTCGACACCTTCTGTTACATCACGGTCGGCACGGGGATCGGTGGCGGAGGGATGGCGAACGGCAGGCTTCTCAACGGCCTCGTGCACCCCGAGTTCGGCCACGTCCGGATCCCACACAACCGCGAAGCCGATCCGTTCGAGGGTGTCTGTCCCTACCACGGCGACTGCTGGGAAGGGCTCGCATCGGGCCGTGCGATCGAGGCGCGTTGGGGCCGGCGGCCTGAGGAGCTCGCGTCCGATGACCGAGTCTGGGCGCTCGAGGCACGCTATCTGGCCCTCGGGCTCGTCTCGGTCATCTTGGTGCTCTCACCCGAGCGGATCATCATCGGCGGTGGCGTGATGAGTGACGCAGAGCTCCTGCCACGCGTGCGTTGGGAGGTGGCGGGGCTTCTGAACGGTTACCTGGACACGGTCGAAGTCGGAGAGAACATCGACGGCTACATCACGTCGCCGGCGCTCGGATCGAAGTCGGGCGTCCTCGGTGCAATTGCACTTGCCGAGCGGACGTAGCTTCGGCTCGCCTCTCGCGCAACCCCGTTTAGCTCAATCCTCTACCAACTGAGCTACCTCGCCGCTGTGCGGCCGGTCTAGCCGGGCAAAAAGAGACGTCCGGGCCGGTGCGACCGCGCCACGAACGTCTCAGTGCGCTGGACGTTAAACCCCTTCTCCCCGACGGGCAAGGACGGCGTTGCCACGTCCGGCCGAAATTTCCGCAAAGTCCGTGAAGCCGCGCCGTTCGAGCTCGCGGCGCATACGGTCCGACGCGACGTAGATCGGCGTCTGCGGCCCCGCCGAGAACGCGTACACCGTCCAGCCGCCGGGCCGCAGGACGCGGGCCGTCTCGTCGAGGAACGGGATCATGTTCAGGTGGGCGACGAGGTCGAACTCGCCGTCGCCGAAGGGCAGCGCCGAGGCGTCGCCTTCGACGAAGTCGACGCCGGGCGCCAAGCGTCGCGCCTTCTCGAGCATCGCAGGCGAGACATCGAGTCCGACGATCTTGGTGTCCCGGAAGCGCTTCGCGATCTCCAGGGCTCCAAGCCCGGTTCCAGTTCCGACGTCCAGCGCGCGTCTCACGGGCACGTCGATCCGGTCCAACGCGGCGAGGAACGGTGCGGACGCTTCGGGCGAGCGCATCTCCGCCCACACAGGCGCCAGGCGGTCGAACTGACGCCGGACGAGCGGCCGGAACACCGGCCAGAGGCCCGGCCGGCGGACGACTGCGTCCGTCGCCAGTCGTGCGAACCGCTGGCCGACCTGCTCCCCTAGTCGGCCCGTAACCGAACCTCGGTTCCCGCGTACACGCCGAACGTCTGGGCGGCGTTGCCCCGGGAGATCGCGAGCGCGATGTTCTGGTACGCGTCCTCGTAGAGGATGATGTCGCCCGGCCTCGCGTCGGCGAAGGTCCGGGCGGCCTGGGCATAGAAGCGGTCGACGGGGAGCTCGACCTCGACCCGCGTCCCGGGCACGATGCCCAGCGGCTCGACGTCGCTCGCCGTCAGGTTGAGCTGGATGTTCCCGAAGCGGTCCACGTACAGGCACTTGGCACGGATCCGCCTCGTTCCGATCTCGGGCTGTGGGTAGGCGTGCCGGACGAGCGAGTCCGGCTCGACGGCGGCGCCGAGGTCCGTGGGGTCGAGACCGAGGGCGAGGTGTGCGGCCGCGGGCGCGAAGATGTCTCTGCCGTGGAAGGTCGGCGCGATCGGCTCGAGCGCGTACTCCCGGTTCGTGATCTCGTTTGCCGCTGCGATCCCACCGAGCCGCTCGGCGGCCGGAACGAGCAGCCCGTTGTCCGGGCCCACGAGCAGCCGGTCGTCTGCGGTGCGGACGATCAGCGCCCGGCGCGGCGTCCCGACGTCGGGGTCGACGATGGCGAGGTGCACTCCTGTCGGCATGTAGGGCAGCGTGCTCGCCAGCACGACGGAGCCCTGGAGGATGCTGGTGGGCTGGATCCCGTGCGTGATGTCGATCACGTCGACCTCAGGCGCGATCCGTTTGATCACTCCATGGCACGTGCCGGCGAAGTCGTCCTCGACACCGAAATCCGACAGGAAGGTGATGACCACGGGCCGGGACGCTAACGCGTCGCCGCCTGGACGGCTTCGAGAAGCCCGTCGACATCCTGCGTCGAGGCCTCTCCGACAACGTCGAGCCCAAGCGCTCTGGCGGCCGACGTGGTCTCCGGCCCGATCGAGACCGCAGGCCCACGCCCGTCGATCGCCGCGTACGCGCGGGCCGCCGAAGGTGACGCCAGGACGACGAGATCCGCGTCCGGCAGCTCAGGTGCGAGCTCGCGCGTGCGGTAGAGCGGGACGAAGTCGGCATCCAGCTCGTCGACGAGGAGCCGCCGGGCGGACTCGGCGCCCGCGAAGAGCACGCGCCCGGCCGGCCGCGGCAGATCGGCGAGCAGGCCCTCTTGAGTCGAGACCCGCGCCACGAGATCCGCGCCGCCCAGCGCGGCCGCCGTCGCCCGGCCGATTGCCGCGAAACTGCCCGGCCGTCCTCGGCCTCGACGCCGGAGCTCACGTGCGCCGGTCGCGCTCGTGACCAGTACCCAGTCGTAGCCGTCGAGGTCGATCGGCTCGTCGCCGAGCGGCTCGACCGCGATCAGCGGCACGCACTCGGCCTCGTGACCCGCCTCGCGGAGTGCGCAGGCAAGCTCCTCGTTGCGTCCCTCGGGCCGGGTCAGCAGGATCCTCACGGGACGAGCGCGAGCAGCTCTTGCCCGAGACGGACCGGATCGTCGCCGGTCCTGCGCTCGATCCAGCTTCCGTCCTCGGCGGCGACCAGCGCCGTGAGGTTCGCGCCGTCGTGATGGGCCGCGACGGGCGCCAGGCAACCACCGCCCACTGCCGCGACGCACGCACGCTCGGCCTCGACGCGCCGCCTCGTCTCGGCGTGGTCGGCATGAGCGACCCGGCCCTCCTCGCCGGCACGAACCTGCAACGCGAGCGCACCCTGCCCCGCCTCCGGCAGCAGCTCGTCAGGCTCGAAGCGGCGTCCGATCTCGCCTCCAAGGCCTAGGCGGTCGAGCCCGCACGCCGCGAGAAGGAGCGCGTCGAGGCCCCGCTCGACGCGCTTCCGGAGCCTGGTGTCGATATTCCCGCGCATCGGCTCGATCCGAAGCTCCGGCTCCAGGGCGAGCAGCTGCGCGCGCCGCCGCACCGACGCGGTCCCGACCCGCATCCCCGGTCGGACGTCATCCGCGCCGCAAAGCGCGTCCCGCGCATCCTCCCGCTCGAGGTAGGCGCCGACGGCGAGCCCCTCGGTGTCGGTCGAGGTCATGTCCTTCGCGGAGTGGACCGCGACGTCGATCCGGCCGGCGAGCAGCGCCTCCTCGAGCTCCTTCACGAAGACGCCGCGCGCGCCGATCTCGCCAAACGGCCTCGTCCGATCCCGGTCGCCTGCGGTCGTGACGGGCACGAGGGCGAATTCGAGCCCGGGCCCGCGCAGCCGCTCGACCGCGAGCTCGGCCTGGGTCAGCGCGAGCCGGCTACCCCTCGAGCCGACCCTGAGGAGCACGGCGCTCGTCCTCCTCGCCGAGTCCGGCCTCCTTCAGGCGCATGATCGGCTGATGGAGGAGCTTGTTGACGATCTGGTTCGTCAGGGACTCGACGGCGTGGCGCTCGTGCTCGGAGAGGCCGGCCAGGCGCGGGCCGGCCTTGGCGAGCTCGCCGCGCCGGATCGCCTCGGCCCGTTCACGCAGAGACGCGATTGCAGGAACCGAGTCGAGCGCGCGGAGCCACTGCCGGAACTGCTCGCCCTCCCGGGCGACGATCGCCTCGGCCCTGATCGCCTCGCCCCGCCGGCCCGTGAGCGTCTCCTCGACGACCGACTGGAGGTCGTCGATGTCGTACAGGAAGCAGCCGTGGAGACCCTTGATCGTGGAATCGACGTCGCGCGGCACGGCGAGGTCGACGAGCAGCAACGGCCTGCCCCGACGCGCCGACAGCGCGTGCTCGACCTGCTCCCGCGCGAGGATCGTCTCGCGGGCTGCGGTCGAGGAGACGACGATGTCGGCCGCCTCCAGCTCCGGCCCGAGGACGTCCAGCGGAAGCGCTTCGCCGCCGAAGCGCTCGGCAAGCGAGGAGGCGCGGTCGACGGTCCGGTTTGCGACGAAGATGAGCTCCGCGCCGCGGCTGACGAGGTTGCGGGCGGCCAGCTCACCGACCTTGCCCGCACCGACGACGACGATGCGGCGGCCGGCAAGGTCGCCGAAGACCTGCGCGGCGAGCGCTGCGGCGGCCGAGGCGACGGACGCCGGGCTCTCCCCGATCGCGGTCTCGGTCCTCACCCGCTTGCCTGCGTGCAGCGCCTGGCGGAAGAGTCGGTCGAGAAGCGGCCCAACGGCGCCACGCTCGTACGCCGACCGCACCTGTCCCTGGATCTCGCCTTCGCCCGGCACGAGCGAGTCCAGCCCGGCAGCGACCCGGAACAGATGGGTGGCGGCGGCCTCCTGCTCGAGCCGGTAGAGGTACGGCTCGAGCTCCGCGCGCGCGATCCGGCCGAGGTCGGCGAGCGCGGCCGTTGCCCGATCACCTGCGGCGTCGGCGTCAGCTGCCACGAGGTAGAGCTCGGTGCGGTTGCAGGTCGACAGACAGACCGCCTCGCCGCTCTCACCGAGCCGCTGGGCCAGCGCCGCCTCGCCTTCCCCGTCCAGGGCGACGCGCTCGCGCACCTCGAGGGGCGCGAGCCGATGCGAGGTCCCGACGACGAGCAGCTTCATGCGACGTGGGCGAACAGCAGCCCGAGCTGGAGGACGATGACCGCGGCGACCCCGCCGAGGGCAAGCGCGGCGGCGAGCTCGCGCCGGCCGGCACGAACGCGCAAATAGAGGACGGAAGCGCCGATCGCCCAGAGGACGACGGTGCCAGCGACCAGGACGTCGAGGCCGCGATCCGGAAGCCGTGCGAGGCCCGGCACGATCCCCGCGGTCAAGGCTGCCAGCGACACCCCGACCGTCGTCACCGTCAGCCGGTCGAGGGCGACGAGCGACGGGACTCGGAGCCGCAGGAGCCCGGCGGGGTGGCTCTTCAGCTCGCGTTCCTGCCAGAGCTCGAGCGCCGCGAGCCCACCCGCGACCGTGAAGCCGGCGAACGCTACGAGCACGAACCCGATGTGGAGGACGAGCACGACGTCGCTCCAGGCGGCTCCCGCTGCCTCCTCCGTCCCACCCGCCGCATACGAGATCGCCAGCAGGGATGCGGCGAGCGGCATCACACCGAGCCCGAGCAGCCGGTAACGGGGACTGCAGCCCCAGATCAGGTAGGCGCTCACCACAAGCCAGACGAAGAGGTTGAGCGACCCGGCCCACGTGCTCCACGGGAAGCCGTCGGCATCCGTCGCCTGGACGACGAGCAGCGCCGTCTGCGCAAGCCATCCGAGCCGGACGCCCCACGTCGCCAGCCGGCCGAGCGAGCCGGGGCGTCGGGCGTTCCCCGCGTAGGCGACCGCGGCCTCCCCGTAGGCGATCAAGGCAGGCCAGACGAGGAGCTCAGCCACTTCGCGCCTCCCGGTCCCGCGCCAGCTCCGCGAGCGACGCGAGCTCGCGCTCCAGCCGTCCCACCTTGAGCGTGATGAGGACGACGTAGAGCAGCACGGCCGCGAAGACGACGAGGTACGCGGCCCAGAGGTACTTCTCGCCGGTGCTCACGCCAGCCGCTCCCGCAGCTCGCGCAGGCTCGCGTCTGCCCGTTTTCCGGAGAGCTCAATCAGGTAGAGCGCGCCGGCCAGCGCCAGCATCGCAGCAAGACAGACGCAGAATGTGAGGAACATCGAGCCCTCCATGTCCGGCCCGTCCCGCTTGAAGACGACCGGGTGGATCAGTCCTTCGGCGAGCCGGATGGCCATGAAGCTGACCGGGATCAGCGCGACCCCGAAGAGCGCGTAGACGGCGGACGTGCGGGACCGCCGCGGCCCCGGATCGGTCGAGTAGCGGAGCATGAAGTACGCGGAGTAGAACAGGAACAGGATCAGGAAGAGCGTCAGCTGCCGCTCGCTCCACACCCACCACTGCCCCCAGGAGACCTTCGCCCAGATCGAGCCCGTGACGAGGGTGAGTACGCCGAAGATCACCCCCATGTGCACAGCCGTATAGCTCTCCAGATCGTGGCGCTCGTCGCCCTTCCAGAGGAGGCGGAGTGCCTTCCAGGCGGCCCAGAAGAACGCCGCGTACGACGTCAGCGCGACCGGGACGTGGACGTAGAAGATCTTCTGGCTGATGCCCTGGTCGGCGTCTTCGGGGGCCCAGAAGATCGCGAGCGAAAGGCCCGCGACCAGGAGAGCCGCCGCTGTCAGCGAGAGGAGGGCGGGGCCGTTATTCCGTAACGACGTACTCAAAACTTGCCCAGGAGAGGATCGCAAAGATCAGGTCGTAGAGAGCGAGAAAGGCCAGGTACCTGCCCGGGTCGTCGGCGACCGTCGCGCCGACTCCGCCCACGACCAGCGGGATCGCCACGGGCAGGAAGAGCAGCGGCAAGAGGAGCTCGCGTGCGCGCGCCGCGGCAGCCATGGCGCCGAGGAGCGTCCCGACGGCGGCAATTCCCACGTTCGCGAGCGCGACACCGGCGACGAGCTCCCACGTCACGTTCTCGTAGAACAGTGCGAACGCCGGCAGCGCGACCGCCTCTGCGAACAGCAGGAACGCGAGCACGCTGAGCGTTTTCCCGAGCCAGATCGCGCTCCTGTCGCACGGTGCGAGGATCAGCCCGTCGAGCGTGCCCTGCTCCCGCTCGCCGACGAACGCGCGCACCAGTGCGAGCAGCGCGGTGAAGAGAAGGGCGATCCAGAGCATCCCGCTCGCTGCGAGGCGCGAGCTCTCCGCAGGGAGCGCGAAGTGGAAGACCACGAGCGCCGCGACGACGAACAGGAGCATCGCCGGCACGGTGTCGCGCGTCCTCAGCTCGACGAGGAGATCCTTCCGCGCGAGGGCGGCGACGTCGCCGAGGTAGCCGGTCATGCGAGCGCGAGCCGCTGGGTCGCATGCGGGGCGATGCGGTCGGGCTGATGGCTTGCGACGACAACGGTTCGGCCGGCCGTGTCCGTCAGCTCCGCCTGGAGCAGCTCGGCACCACCGGCGTCGAGCGCGCTGAACGGCTCGTCGAGAAGCAGCAGCTCGGGGTCGTGGAGGAGCGTCCGGCAGAGCGCGAGGCGCTGCAGCATCCCACGGGAGAAGGTCGACACGAGCTCGGCGCGGGCGTCCCACAGGCCGAACCGCTCGAGGAGCATCCCGGTCCGCTCCCGACGCTCAGGGACGCGGTAGAGCCGGCCGTAGAGGTCGAGGTTCTCGAGGGCGGTCAGCTCGCGATAGACGAGCGGCTCGTGACCGAGGAAGCCGGTGCGCCGGCGGTCCGCCTGGATCTCGAGCGCGCCCTCCGTTGGGGCGAGCAGCCCTGCAAGGAGCCGCAGCAAGGTGGTTTTGCCGGACCCGTTCGGCCCCGTGACGAGGAGAAACCCGCCCCGCTCGAGGCCG
>Ga0126305_10000153_pt1 | contig 30510 bp, 12 predicted proteins | sample Plot26_FD_92536 | JGI IMG/M metagenome (GOLD analysis project Ga0126305, IMG submission 92536) | Serpentine soil microbial communities from UC McLaughlin Reserve, CA, USA - Plot26 | ecosystem: Environmental > Terrestrial > Soil > Grasslands | place: USA: UC McLaughlin Reserve, Lake County... | reverse complement strand
GCCGCCGAGCTGGCCCGCCACCTCGCCGAGCGGCTGCCCGAGCACATGATGCCGGCCGCCTTCGTCGCGCTCCCCGAGCTGCCGCTGACGCCGAGCGGCAAGGTCGACAGGCGGGCGTTGCCGGAGCCCGAGGCCGCGGGTCTGGAGTCCGAGACGCTGGCGCCGCGCACTCCCATCGAGGAGGTGGTGGCGGGCGCCTGGACGGAGGTCCTGGGCCTTGGCCAGGTGCGGCGGATCGGCCGCGGCGACAACTTCTTCGCGCTCGGCGGCCACTCGCTGATGGCGACGCAGGTGGTCTCCCGCCTGCGCCGCCTGCTGGGCGTCGAGGTGGCGATCTCGCTGCTCTTCGAGGCCCCCGACCTGGCGGCGTTCGCCGCCGGGGTCGAGCGGGGACTGGTCGCGGAAGCCGTCGGGCAGGCGCCGCCGCTCCTGCCGGTGCCGCGCGACGGCCGGCTCCTGCCGCTGTCGTTCGCGCAGCAGCGCTTCTGGTTCCTGGAGCAGCTCGACTCCCAGAGCGCGGCCTACAACATCGTGATGCCGATGCAGCTCGACGGCCCGGTCCGCGTCGATCTGCTGGAGGCGGCGCTGGGGGAGGTCGTGCGCCGGCACGAGGTTCTGCGCACGGCGTTCGTCTCGGCCGGCGGCCGGCCGGTGCAGGTGGTCGCGGAGCCGGGGCCGGTGCGCGTGCCGGTCGTCGACCTCTGCCACCTGCCGGAGGAGCAGCGCGGCGCCGCGGCCCACGCGCTCGCCCGGCGCGAGGTGCGCCGGCCGTTCGACCTGACCCAGCCGTCGCAGCTGCGGCCGCTCCTGATCCGCCTGGGAGACGCGCGGAACCTGCTGGTCATCGTGATGCACCACATCATCACCGACCTGTGGTCGATCGACATCCTGCTGCGCGAGATGACGACGCTCTATGGGGCCTTCTCGCGCGGCCGGCGGTCGCCGCTGCCGGAGCTCGAATTGCAGTATGCCGACTACGCGGTCTGGCAGCGCGACTGGCTGGCGGGCGAGGCGCTCGACGCGCAGCTCGACTACTGGCGGGGCGAGCTCGCGGGCATCCCGGCCGGCATCGAGCTGCCGATCGACAAGCCGCGCCCGCCGGGGCAGACGTTCCCGGGGGCGCGGCGCCTGCAAAGGCTGCCGGAAGATCTCTCCGCCGCCGTGCGCCGGGCCGGCGGCCGTCATGGCGCGACGCTCTACATGACCCTGCTGGCGGCGTTCCAGGCCCTGCTGGCGCGGGTCACCGGCCAGGACGACGTGGTGGTCGGCTCGCCGATCGCCGGCCGCACGCGCGAGGAGACCGAGCCCCTGATCGGCCTCTTCGTCAACACGATGGTCCTGCGCGGCCGGGTGGGCGCGGACCCCGACCTCGCGACCCTGCTCGCCGCCGCCCGCCGCGCGGCCCTGGGCGCCTACGCGCATCAGGATCTGCCGTTCGAGATGCTGGTCGACGCCCTCGACCCCGAGCGCGACATGCGGCGCAACCCGCTGTTCCAGGTCCTCTTCGTGCTGCAGAACGTGCCGGCTGCCGAGGAGGCGCGCGGCGAGGGGCGGATGGCGATCAGCACCTTCCCGCTCGACGAGGGGGTGGCCAAGTTCGAGCTGAACGTCTCCCACGTCGATCAGGGGCCGGAGATGGTGGTGGAGTGGGAGTACAACACCGACCTCTTCGAGGCGGTGACGATCGGGCGGCTGCAGCGCTGGTACCTCGCCGCCCTCGGCGCGGTGGCGCGGAGCCCCGAGATGCGGATCTCCGAGATCCCCCTGCTCGATGCCGCCGAGCGCCATCAGCTGCTCGCCGTGTGGAACGACCCGGGCGCGGCGTTCCCCGCCGGCCTGCCTCTCCACCGGCGGTTCGAGGCGCAGGCGGCGCGCCGGCCGCAGGCGCCGGCCGTGATCTACGACCTCGACCAGCTCTCCTACGGCGAGCTCAACGGGCGCGCCAACCGGCTGGCCCGCCGCCTGATCGCCCTCGGCGTCAGCCCGGGCGACCGCGTCGGCCTCTGTCTGGAGCGCTCGCTCGACCTGATCGTCGGCCTGCTCGGCATCCTCAAGGCCGGCGCCGCCTACCTGCCGCTCGACCCGGCGTATCCGGCGGAGCGCCTGGCCTTCCTGCTCGCCGACGGCGGCGCCCGCGCGGCGGTCACCACCGAGCCCCTCCTGTCGCGGCTGGCCGAGCTGGGCAGCGGCGGCCTGGAGGCGGTCTGCCTCGATCGCGACGCCGCGGCGCTGGCGGCCGAGAGCGCCGCGGACCCGGCGTGGGGAGGCGCCGACCTGACCGAGGCGGCGGCCTACGTGATCTACACCTCCGGCTCCACGGGCCGGCCGAAGGGGGTGGAGGTGAGCCACGCCCAGGTCGCCCGCCTGTTCGCGGCGACCGACGCCTGGTTCGGCTTCGGCGAGCGCGACGTCTGGACGATGTTCCACTCGTTCGCGTTCGACTTCTCGGTGTGGGAGATCTGGGGCGCCTTGCTCTACGGCGGCCAGCTCGTGGTGGTGCCGTACGAGACGAGCCGCTCGCCCAAGGATTTCCTCCACCTGGTGCAGACCGAGGGGGTGACGGTGCTCAACCAGACGCCGTCGGCCTTCCGGCAGTTGCAGGCGCAGGCGGAGGCCTCCGGGCTGTCGGCGCTCGCGCGGCTGCGCTTCGTGGTCTTCGGCGGCGAGGCGCTCGACGTCCCCTCGCTCGCGCCCTGGTTCGCGCACTTCACGGCGGCGCGGACGGCGCCGGTGCTGGTCAACATGTACGGCATCACCGAGACCACGGTGCACGTCACCTGGAGGCCTATCACCGCCGCCGACCTGCGCCGCCCGGCGAGCGCGATCGGCGTGCCGATCCCGGACCTGCAGGTCCATCTCGTGGACCGGCATGGCAACCTGGTGCCGCCCGGTGTCGCCGGCGAGATGCTGGTGGGCGGCGCCGGCGTGGCGCGCGGCTATCTCGGCCGGCCGGACCTGACGGCCCAGCGTTTCGTACCCGACCCCTGGAGCGTCCTGCCGGGGGCTCGCCTGTACCGCTCGGGCGATCTCGCGAAGCGGCGCCTGAACGGCGAGCTGGAGTACCTCGGCCGTATCGACCACCAGGTCAAGATCCGCGGCTTCCGCATCGAGCTGGGCGAGATCGAGGCCGAGCTGTCGCGGCATCCGGGGGTGGGGGAGTGCACCGTCCAGGCGCTCGGCGACGGCGACGACCGCCGCCTCGTCGCCTACCTGGTCGCCTTGCCGGGACGCTCGCTGCCGAGCGCCGCTGAGATGCGCGAGCACCTCGCCGCGCGGCTGCCGGAGCCGATGATGCCGGCGGCGTTCGTGGCGCTCGACGCCCTGCCGCTCGGGCCGACCGGCAAGCTCGACCGCCGCGCCCTGCCGGCGCCGGAAGCGGCGGGGACCGCCGCCCGCCTCGAAGGCACCGGGTACGTCGCGCCGCGCAGCCCCGCCGAGCGGCTGCTGGCGACGCTGATGGCCGAGGTGCTCGGCTGCGAGCGGGTCGGCGCGCACGACGACTTCTTTGCCCTCGGCGGCCACTCGCTGCTCGCGACCCGCCTGCTCGGCCGCCTGCGCGAGGTGGCGCAGGTGGATCTGCCGCTGCGCGAGCTGTTCGAGGCGCCGCGGGTCGAAGCGCTGGCGGCGGTGATCGAGCGCCGCTGGGTGGACCCGGCGGCGGCTGGCGCCCTGGCGGCGCTGCCGGCGATCGTCGCCGATCCGGCGCTCCGCTACGAGCCGTTCCCGCTCACCGACCTGCAGCAGGCGTACTGGATCGGCCACACCAGCGCCTACGAGCTGGGCGAGATCTCGCCGCACTCCTACCAGGAGATCGAGCTCCCGGCGCTCGACCTCGAACGGCTCGCCGGCGCCTGGCGGCGGCTGGTCGCGCGCCACGACGCGCTGCGCCTGGAGATCCTGCCCGACGGCCGGCAGCGCATCCGCGAGCCCCGTCCCGAGCTGCTCGAGCGCGTGCGGCCCGAGGTGCTGGACCTACGCGGCGCCGGCGGGCAGGAGGCCGAAGGGCGCCTGCTCGAGACCCGCGTCCGCATGTCGGAGGAAGGGCCGCGCATCGACGGCGGCCCGCTGTGGCAGCTCGCGGCGTCGCTCCTGCCGCCGGCCTTGGGCAGCGGCGTGCGGCTCCACATCTCGCTCTCCCTGCTCGCCTGCGACGCGCGCAGCTTCGGCGTCCTGGCGCGCGAGCTGACGCGGCTCTACATCGATCCGGCGGCCGAGCTGCCGCCGCTCGAGATCTCGCCGCGCGACTACATGGTGGCGGTCGCCGCCCTCGAAGGCAGCGAGCCGTACGAGCGCGCGCTCGCCTACTGGCGCGAGCGGATGAGCGAGCTGCCCCCGGGGCCCGAGCTGCCGCTCGCCAAGGCGCCGTCGGCGGTGCGGCGGTCGCGCTTCGCCCACCGCGAGGCGCGGCTCGGCCGCGAGGCCTGGCTGCGCTTCCAGGAGCGCGCCGGGCGCGCGGGGCTGACCGCGACGGCGGCGCTCGCCGCCGCCTATGCCCAGGCGGTCGGAGCGTGGAGCCGCAACCGGCGCTTCGTTCTCGACCTGCTCTACTTCAACGTCCTGCCGCTCCATCCGCAGGTCCAGGACCTGGTGGCGAACCTCTCCTCGACGCTGCTGGTCGAGGTCGACGCCACCGGCCGCGGGGGCTTCGCGGAGCAGGCGCGGCGGCTGCAGGAGCGGATCTGGAGCGACATCGACCACGCGCTGGTCTCCGGCGTGCGCGTGCTGCGCGAGCTGACGCGCCGGCAGGCCGGCGTGCGCGCCACCGCGCCGGTGGTGTTCGCCAGCACGCTCGGGACGGGCGCCGCCGCTCAGGAGCCCGCCGGCCCGCCGGGAGGCGAGCGCAACGTCTACAGCTACCTGCAGACGCCGCAGGTCTGGATCGACGCCCAAGTCTACGAGGCGAATGGCGAGATGGTGTCGAGCTGGTACGTGGTCGAGGAGCTCTTCCCCGCCGGCGTGGTGGATGCGATGTTCGCGGCCTACACCTCCCTGGTCGAGCGGCTGGCCCTGGAGGAGGACGCCTGGCGGGAGCCGCTCGAGCCGTTCGCCCCGGCGGCCGACCTGGCGCTCCGGCAGGCGGTCAACGCCACGGCGGCGCCGGTCCCGGAGGGAGCGCTCCATGAGGCCTTCTGGCAGCGCGCCGCCGAGGCCCCCGAAGCCCCGGCGGTGATCGGCGCCGGCTGGACGCTGAGCTACGGCGAGCTCGCCACGACCGCCGCGGCGCTCGCCTCCGAGCTGCGCGCGGCCGGCGCCGAGCGCAATCGCCTGGTCGCCATCGTGATGGAAAAGGGCTGGGAGCAGGCCGCGGCGGCGCTCGCCGTGCTCGAAGCCGGGGCGGCCTACCTGCCGATCGACCCGGGCCTGCCGGCGGAGCGCCTGACCTACCTGCTGGCGAACGGCGGCGTGCGGATCGCCCTCACCCAGCCGGCTTTGGCGGCGTCGCTCGCTTGGCCGGCGGGGGTCCAGCGGATCGAGGTCGCGGCGGTCGTGAACGGTCCGGCCGGCCGGCCGGCTGCGATCGAGCGGAGCGACGAAGACCTCGCTTACGTGATCTTCACCTCCGGCTCGACGGGCCTGCCCAAGGGCGTGATGATCGATCACCGCGGCGCGCTCAACACGGTGGTGGACGTCAACAGCCGCTTCGGCGTCGGCGCCTCGGACCGCGTCTTCGCCATCTCGGCACTCAACTTCGACCTTTCGGTCTACGACCTGTTCGGACCGCTCGCCGCGGGGGGCGCCATCGCGGTCCCCGAGGCCGAGGCGCTGCGCGAGCCGGCGCGCTGGAGCGAGCTCGCCGATGCCGCCGGGGTGACGATCTGGAACTCGGTGCCGGCCCTGGTGGAGATGTGGGTCGACCACCTGGAGAGCCGCGGCGAGCGGCTGCCGGCGTCCCTGCGCCTGATCATGATGTCGGGAGACTGGATCCCCGTCTCGCTCCCGGACCGGATCCGCCGATTAGGCGCCAGTGTTGAGGTCATCAGCATGGGCGGCGCCACCGAGGCGTCGATCTGGTCGATCCTCTACCCGATCGGCGAGGTCGACCCGTCCTGGCCGAGCATCCCGTACGGCCGGCCGATGGTGAACCAGACGTTCCACGTGCTCGACGACGCGCTCGCGCCGCGGCCGGCCTGGGTCGCCGGCGACCTCTACATCGGCGGCATCGGGGTCGCCAAGGGCTACTGGGGCGACGAGGAGCGGACGCGCGCGGCGTTCGTGGTGCACCCCGAGACCGGCGAGCGGCTCTACCGGACCGGCGACATCGGCCGCTACCTGCCGAGCGGCGACATCGAGTTCCTCGGCCGCGAGGACGCGCAGGTCAAGATCCAGGGCTTCCGCATCGAGCTGGGCGAGATCGAGGCGGCGCTCGCCACCCACCCCGCCGTGCGGACGGCGGTTGCGGCGGCCATCGGCCCGCGGCGCGGCCCCCGGCGCCTGGTCGCCTACGTGGTGCCGGCGGTGCAAGAAGGGGATCTCGGGCTTCCCGTCGCGGCGCTGCGCGAGCACCTGGCCGCCAAGCTGCCGTCCTACATGGTGCCGACGACCATCGTCGCGCTCGACGCGCTGCCTCTGACCGCCAACGGCAAGGTCGACCGCGCGGCGCTCCCCGATCCGGAGGCGGTCGCGGCGCCGCTCGAGCTCGTGCCGCCGCGCGACGAGGTCGAAGCCGCGCTCGCCGAGCTGTATACCGAGCTTCTGGGCGTCGAGAGGGTCTCCGTGCGCGACGGCTTCTTCGATCTCGGCGGCCACTCGATGGTCGCCGTGCGCCTGCTCGGCCGCGTGCGCTCGGCGCTCGGCGTCGAGCTGCCGCTCGCCTCGCTGCTCGCCGGCGGCTCGGTCGAGGCGCTCGCCGCCGCGGTCCGCGCGGCGCGCGGAGGAGACCTGGCGGACACGGGAGATCTGGTGGAGATCCAGCCGGCCGCCGGCTCGGACCGCCGGCCGCTCTTCCTGGTCCATGCCGTCGGCGGCAGCGTGCTCTCCTATGCCGGTCTGGCGCGGGCGCTGGGCGCCGGGCAGCCGGTCTGGGGCCTCCAGGCGCCGAGCGCCGAGGAGCTCCCGGCGGTGACGCTGGAGGCCCTCGCGGCGCGCTATGTCGCGGGCGTGCGGCGCGTGCAGCCGGCGGGGCCGTACCAGCTCGGCGGCTGGTCGATGGGCGGCACGGTCGCCTACGAGATGGCGCGCCAGCTCACGGCGGCGGGGGAGGCGGTGGCGCTGGTGGCAATGATCGACTCCGATGCGCCGAGCGGGCCGGAAGGCGGGAGCGATATCGACGACGCGACGCTCGAGGCACGGTTCGAAGTCGATCTGGCCGCCGTCTCCGCCGACGCCCTCGCGCCGGAGGACTTCGCCCGCCTGTTCGCGGTCTTCCGCCGGAACTATCGCGCCCTGCTCGCTTACGCGCCGCTGCCGTACGGCGGGCCGGTGACGCTGCTGGTGGCCGAGGATGGCTACGGCCCCGCCGGTGCCGCCGCCTGGAGCGCGCTCGCCCCGGCGGCGGAGGTGGTGCGGGTCGCGGGCGACCACTACACCCTGCTCGGCCCGCCGCACCGCGAACGGCTCGCGGCCGAGCTGGCGCGGCGCCTGGGCGGTGGTGCGGACACCTCGGGAGGGAGCGGGCAATGAGGCTCGGGGAAGCTCGTGCCATCGTCTCCGGCGCGGCGCGCGGCCTCGGCCGCCGGTTCGCGCTCGGGCTCGCCGAGGCCGGCGCCCAGGTCGTCGGCGGCGACGTCGACCGGGCGGGCCTGCGCCAGCTCCGGGCCGACGCCGAGGGGCTGCCGGGATCGCTGTCGGTCGCCGGCCTCGACGTCGCCGACGAGGAGTCGGTGGGCCAGTTCTTCGCCGCGGCCGACTCCCAGCTCGGCGGCGCCAACGTCCTGATCAACAACGCCGGCATCCTGCGCGACGGCCTGCTGGTGAGCGGCGAGGGGAGCGGCGCCAGCAAGCTGCCGGCGGTCCAGTGGCGCAAGGTCCTCGACGTCAACCTGACAGGCCAGTTCCTGATGGCGCGCGAGCTGGCGGCCCGCATGATCGAGCGTGGCGCGCGGCCGGGCGTCATCGTCAACATCTCCTCGCTGGCGCGCGCCGGCAACGCGGGCCAGTCGAGCTACTCCTCGTCCAAGGCCGGCCTCGACGCCGCGACGCGCACCTGGGCGCTCGAGCTCGCGCACCACGGCATCCGGGTGGGCGGCGTCGCGCCGGGCGTGATCGACACGCCGATCCTGGAGGGGATCTCCCCCGAGGCGATGGAGAAGCTCGAGGCGGGTATCCCGCTCGGCCGCATCGGCCAGCCCGAGGAGGTGTGGCTCGCCGTGCGCTTCATCCTCGAATGCGATTTCTTCACCGGCCGCACGATCGAAGTCGACGGCGGCGCCGCCATGGGGGCCTGACCGGATGCCGGAATTCCGTCTCACCGCCGAGGAGCGCGCGCGGCACGCGGCACTGTCGCCGGTGCAGGCCGACTGGCTCGACTTCGTGGCCGCCCGTCCCGAGGCGCTCGAGCGCTCCGCTTTCGCCGACCTCGACGCCGCGGTGGAGCTGGAGCCGGAGAAGGTCCAACCCTGGCCCCTGTTCGCCGACCCGCGCGGCGTCGCGGCGATCGACCAGGCCGGCCGCGAAGCCTTTCGCCTGATCAAGACGGTGCCGGAGCGCATCTTCGGCTCCGATCCGGAGAGGATGGCGGAGTTCTACGGCATCGACGAGCCGGTCGTGCGCAACGCCGCCGCGCTGCTCGCCGATCCGGCTTGCCTGGCGCACTTGATCGGGCGGGGGGATTTCATCCTCGGCCCGCACGGATTCGCCTGCTGCGAGTTCAACGTCGCCGGCAACCTCGGCGGCTGGCAGGTGGGACCGTGGAAGGAGCTCTTCCGCTCTCAGCGGCTGGTCGCCGAGTTCCTGGCCGCGCAGGGCTTGAACGTGCTGCCGCTCAATCCCCTGGACGCCCTGCTGGAGCACGCGATCGAGGTCGGCCGCGCGCGGGGCCTCGCGGCCGAGGGCGAGCTCAACCTCGCCTTGCTGACTCAGGATCCGGCGTCTCCGGCGTTGCTCGAGATGGTCCAGCAACGTTACGTCGGGATCCTGGCGCGGCGCTCCGCAGGTCTCGCCGGCAGCGTCATCATCTGCCGCGAGCCGCAGATGACCTGGGAGGGCGGCCGCGCCAGGTACAATGGCACGCCGGTGCACCTCTTCGTCGATCAGATGATGGAGGTCCTCGACGGCCCGGTCTTCCGGGCCCAGGCTGCCGGCCGCGGCTTCGCGTTCAACGGCTTGGTGAGCCCGATCCTCACGGACAAACGCAACCTGGCGCTGCTCTCCGAGCAGGCTGACGACGGCGACCTCTACGATGCGGAGGAACGCGCGGCCATCGACCGGTTCATCCCGTGGACGCGGGTCCTCGCCGAGAGCTTCACCGAGCACGCCGGCGAGCGGATCTACCTGCCGGATTTCGTGCTCGCCGAGCGCGAGCGGCTGCTGATCAAGCCGGCCGAAGGCTTCGGGGGACGCGACGTGCTCGCCGGCGCCGCGCTGGCGCCCGCGGAGTGGGAGGCGCGCGTCGACGCCGGCCTCGCCGACGGCCGCTGGATCGTGCAGGAATTCGTCCCGTCGGAAACCTTCCTGTTTCAGGCGCGCGAGGGGGGGGCGGTGCCGCACGAGATCGTGTGGGGCGCCTTCGTCTTCGGCGGCCGCTTCGGCTCCTGCCTGCTGCGCGGCGCGCCTGCCGGCGCCGGTGTCATCAACGTCGGCCGCGGTGCCCGGCGCATCGTCCTCCTCGAAGTGGAGGACGGTGCCGCGTGACCGTCTCGATAGCCTTTTCGTTACGAGGAGTCCTGTGATGCTCTATGACCTGCGAATCTCCATCCGGCAGCTCCTGCACAAGCCCGCCTTCACGCTGGCGATCATCGCGACCCTGGCGCTCGGCATCGGGGCCAACAGCGCCATCTTCAGCCTGATCAACGCCGTGCTGCTCGAGCCGCTGCCCTACCCGGACCCCGACCGCCTGGTGCGGATCTGGGGGCGCACGGCGAAGCCCGACATCCCGCAACTGCTGGCTTCGGAGGGAGAGGTCCTCGACTACCAGAAGAAGTTCAACGCCTTCGAGGCGGTCGCCGGCTACGCCTGGCGGGAAGGCAATCTGACCTCCGGCGACCAGCCGGAGCGGGTCCGCATCTACTACACGAGCTACGAGCTCTGGAAGGTGCTCGGCGTTCAGCCGCTGCTCGGCAACACCTTCGGGGAGGCTGACGACAAGCCGGGAGCGCCGCAGGTCGTCGTCTTGAGCTACGGCGTCTGGCGGCGCAATTTCGGCGGCGACCCGGCGATCATCGGCAAGTCCATCGACGTCAACCTGACCGGCCGCACCGTGCTCGGCGTCATGCCGCCGGGGTTCGAGTTCCCCGAGAAGGCCGACCTGTGGTCGCCGCTCCGTCTCGATCCGGCGAACCTGCAGTGGCGCCAGAACCACTACATCGAGGTCATCGCGCGGCTCAAGCCGGGGATCACGATCGACCAGGCGACGGCCGACCTCCGGTTGCAGACCAGTCGCTGGCCGGTGGAGTACGCGCCGGGCTACACGATCGACGGCGGCTGGGACACCTACGTGGTCTCGCTGCTCGAGCAGGAGGTGGGCGACGTGCGGCGGGCGCTGTTCACCCTGCTCGGCGCCGTCGGCTTCGTCCTGCTGATCACCTGCGCCAACGTCGGCAGCATGCTGCTCCTCCGCGTCGAGTCGCGGGCTCGCGAGATCCTGGTGCGCGCGTCGCTCGGCGCCCGGCGCGGCGCCCTGGTCCGCCAGTTCGCGCTGGAGAGCCTGGTGCTCTCCCTGGCCGGCGGTCTGATTGGCCTGGCCGCGGCCTCCTGGGCGATCCGCGGCGTCGTGCTGCTCTATCCCGACGCCATCCCGCGCGCGACGGGCGTCGGGCTCGACGGACGGGTGGTCGCCTTCACGCTGGCCCTGGCGCTGCTCACCGGCCTGCTGATCAGCCTGATACCGGCGTGGCACGCGGCGCGGCCCGATCTGAGCCAGGCGCTCAAGGAGGCGGGGGCGAGCACCACCGGCAGCTCCGGCAAGATGCGCATCCAGCGGGCGCTGGTGGTCGTCCAGATCGCCCTGTCGATCGCCCTGCTGGCCGGCGCCGGATCGATGCTCCGCAGCTTCTTCAACCTGCGCCAGGAGGCGATCGGCTTCTCGCGCGGTCAGGTGCTGACCGCCCAGCTCGCGCTGCCCAGGCTGCGGTACACCGAGGCGCCGGTGGTCAACGGCTTCTTCCGCGATCTGAACCGCCGGCTCGCCGCCGAGCCCGGGGTGGTGGCGGTGGGCGCCACCTCGTACCTGCCGCTCACCGGCACCTTCTACACGTCGACCGTCAGCGCCGAGGGACGGGCGGCCGTCGCCGGCCAGCCGCAGCCCGAGCCGTCGGCACGCTCCTGCACACCGGGCTACTTTGAGGCGCTCGGCATTCCTCTGCTCGCCGGCCGGGGGTTCACCGACCAGGACGACTCCCAGGCGCCGCTGGTCGCGGTGGTCGACCAGCGGCTCGCCGAGAGCCTCTGGCCGAGGCAGGACCCCCTGGGACGGAGGCTCCGCCTAGGACCGCCGGACGTGCCGCCTGAGCTGCTGGCCGAGCACCCGTGGCGGACGGTCGTCGGCGTCATCGGCAACGTGCGGGACAACGGACCGGCCGTGCCGCCGAGCACCGAAGGGACGGTGTACTTTCCGCTGGCCCAGCAGGTCGAGCGCGCTCTCTACCTGGCGGTCCGCACCGAAAAGGGGGACCCCCTGGCCCTCGGCGGCGCTCTGCGGCGCCATGTGAAGGCGATCGACGGCGACCAGCCGGTCGCCGACGTCCAGACCATGGAGCAGAGGCTCGGCAAGGTGCTCGCGCGGCAGCGCCTCTCCACCGTCCTGCTAGCCAGCTTCGGCATCCTGGCCCTGGCGCTCGCCTCGCTCGGGGTCTACTCCGTGATCGCGCAGACGGTGGCGCGGCGCCACCGGGAGATCGCCATCCGCATGGCCCTCGGCGCCGACCGCGGCTCCATCCTCAGCCTGATGCTGAAGCGCGGAGTCGGGGTGGTGGTCGTCGGCGTCGCCGCCGGCCTCGCCCTGTCGTTCGCCCTCGCGCGCTTGCTCGGGCAATTGCTCTACGGCATCGAAGCGAGCGATCCCTTGACCTTCGTGGGCGTCGCCCTCCTACTCTCCGCCGTCGCCCTGCTCGCGGTCTTCTGGCCCGCGCGCCGCGCCTCGCGGCTCCAACCCATGACGGCGTTCCGGCAGGAGTGATTTGATGGTTCAACTCGTAAGGTTCTTTCGATTCATGCTGGCGATCTCGCGCGAGGTCCCCAACTCGCGCCTGATGCTCGGCCTGGTGGTCGTCGCCGGCTTCATCAGCGGCATCGCGACGACCGGCTTGATCGCGCTGGTCAACCGGGCCCTCTCCGGCCAGGGGTTCTACGGCATCAACCCGACGGCGACGTTCGGCGTGCTGTGCCTCGGGTTGCCGCTGTTCCGCTTCACCTCGCAGGCGCTGCTCGTCAACCTGACCCAGCGGACGCTCTACCAGATGCGCCTCAACTGGTGCCGGCGCATCCTCACGACCCCGGTCCGCCAGCTCGAGCAGATCGGCCCGCACCGCCTGCTCGCCAGCCTCACCAACGACCTGGGCGCGATCACCGAGGCCCTGCTCATCGTGCCGGTGCTGATCATGCATGCCGCCGTGCTCGCCACCTGCCTGGCCTATCTCGGCTGGCTGTCGCTGAAGCTGCTCGCGCTCCTGCTCGTCTTCCTGATCGTCGGCCTCGCCTCTTACCGCTGGCCGGTGGCCCGCGCCTACTTCTACGGCCGCCGTTCCCGCGCGGAGTGGGACGTGCTGATGCGGCAGATCCAGGCCGTCACGTTCGGCGCCAAGGAGCTCAAGATGCACGGGCCGCGGCGGCAGGCGATGATGGAACGGCAGATCGAGCCCACCGCCCGCTCGCTGAAGCATTGGATCACCGTCGGCACGTACATCTTCGCGGCCGCCTCGAGCTGGGGACAGATCCTGTTCTTCGTCGCCATCGGCCTGCTGCTGTTCGTGGTGCCGCAGTACCAGCCGGTGCCCATGTCCGTGCTGCTCGGCTACAGCGTGACGCTGATCCTGATGATGGCGCCGCTGGAGACTCTCCTCAGCTCGATTCCACGGGTGACGAACGCCGTGGTGGCGATGCAGAAGATCGACGAGCTCGGCCTCTCGCTGGAGGGCACGCCGGCGGAGCCGGAGACCGGCCTCGGGGCGCCGCCGCCCGTCTGGCGGCGGCTGGAGGCCAAGGGAGTCGTGCACTCCTACCGCAGCGAGGCGTCGGGCGAGACCTTCGCGCTCGGGCCGATCGACCTCACCATCGAGGCGGGAGAGCTGGTCTTCCTGATCGGCGGCAACGGCAGCGGCAAGACTACGCTCGCCAAGATCCTCCTGAGCCTCTATCCGCCGGAGGGCGGCGAGCTGCGCCTCGACGGCGTCCCGATCACCGACGCCAACCGCGACGCCTACCGGCAGCACTTCGCCGTGGTGTTCTCGGACTTCTACCTGTTCGAAACCCTGCTCGGGCTCGAGAAGCCGGAGCTCGAAGCCGATGCCCAGCGCTACCTGCGCGAGCTCCAGCTCGACCGCAAGGTCAAGATCGCGGGGGGCGAGCTGTCGACGATCGACCTTTCCCAGGGCCAGCGCAAGCGCCTGGCCCTGCTCACGGCCTACCTCGAAGACCGGCCGATCTATCTGTTCGACGAATGGGCCGCGGACCAGGATCCGATGTTCAAAAAGGTTTTCTACCACGAGATCCTGCCGTCGCTCCAGGCGCGCGGCAAGACGGTCGTGGTGATCAGCCACGACGACCACTACTACGAGATCGCGGATCGGATCGTGAAGCTCGACTACGGCCGCATCGAATACGACCGCCGGCGCGCCGCCGCCTGACCGGCGGCGCGCCGCGGAGCGGGTCTCAGACCGAGACCGTCTTGCCGTTGAAGCGGGTGAGGGTGAAGGAGGTGAAGGCCATCGGCAGGGTGGGCTTCTGATCGGCCAGCACCCGCATGATGCACTCCTCTCCCACCCGGTTCCCCTCCTCGCTGTCGCAGCGGTAGTGGACGCCCAGGATGTTGCGGCCGAACGTGATGTTGCTGCACAGCTTGTTGAGCTCGCCGCCGACGGTGAGCGGCGGGCCGTCCTTGCCCGGGACGTAGGGGATGAGCTGGGTCCCTTCGGCGTTGGGCTGCACCGGATCGGGGATGGGGATCGACTCGTCGTACCAGGCCTTGAGCACGCTGATGCAGGCGCCGGCGATCGCCGCGTGGACCGACACGTACGAGGGGTGCGTCGGGCTGCCGAACGACATCGCCTGCGACAGCAGATAGGAGCCCTCGTCGGCCTTCAGCCGGTCCAGGTTCTGCTTGCGGTTGGCCGCGAAGACGAGGTCGAGCACCGGCGACTTCAGGAGATCGTCGTGAATGGGGTAGTCCCGCCGGCCGGTCTTGCGGAAGTGGACGAGACCGGCGCCCTCTTCGGGACGCAGATAGCGATGGGTTTGCCACTTGAGGAAGAAGGCGTTGCGCGCCACCTGGGCGCCGCCCAGGAGCTGCGCCAGGTGGCCGGCGCCGAAGGTGGCGAAAGCTCCCATGCGGTTGCTCCGCCCATAGGGATTGCCGGCCATCGGACGCACCCCGGGGATGCCGCCCATCACGAGCATGGCGCGGAAGTAGAGGGAGTAGGCGTCGTCCTGCGCCGCCAGGCGGGCGAGGTCGCGGCCGTTGCGCGGATAGCGCAGCGTCGGGTCGCGCGGTTCGGGAGGCGGCGGCGCCGTGGGGAAACCGTTCTGCGCCTCGAGCCACTCGGGGACGTGGGTCAGGAAGTCCGCGCCCGCGACGCTGGTGCTGATCTTCGGATCGATCGGAATGCCGTCGTAGCGGAACCGCCGCAGCAGGAACTGGGAGACGGGAGGGCCCTCCGTAACGCCAGGGTAGGGGGCGCGGAACAGGGTCTGCGGCGTCACCTTGCCGGTCGTCGCGTCGCGCGGGCCCGCATTGCCGGAGAAGCGGGAGAGGTCCTCGCAAGCCTGGAGGACGAGCGGGTTCGTCGGATAGTCGAGGAACGGCACGTCCCGCAGCACCGCCATCCAGTACATCTCGGCGAGCTCCGTCGCGTACTCGCGGCTCGCGATGGCCGGTGCCGCGGGTACCGCGATGGCCGCCGAGTCCGGTCCGTCGAGGTTGTAGGTGAGGCCGCCCAGCGGGTCCTGGTAGCCGACGCGGCCGCCCTTCGGCACGGCCTCGAGCGCTTTGAAGTCGCCGCTCGCGAGCCCCTTGCGCAGGGCATCGTAGGCGGCCGGGTCGACCTCCCCGAACTCATTGTGGGGGAGGCTCTTCGAGAAGCTGCCGATACGGGTCGGATAGCGTTCCTCGTCGCCGTTGGTAAGGTGCTGGGGGATGGGCAGCCGGCGCTCGCGCTCGGCCGCGTCGACGCGGACCTTGTACGCGGCCTCGGCGCGCTTCGCGCCGGTCAGGGGCGGGGCGGCGGCGGCGGTCTCCGCGGCCCGAGCGGGATGGCTCAGGGCGGCGAGCCCCGTCAGACCCCCGCTCAGCGTGCCCAGGGTGAGGCCACCCACGCCGCCGAGGAAATTCCGGCGGTCGATCCCCCGCCCCACCCCTTCCGTTTCATCGGTCGTTTCCGGCGGTCGATTCTCGTCTCTGTTCATTGAGTCCCCTCTGGGAATCAAAGTTTATTAAAATCTGGCAGCCGGTGAGGCGCCAGTAAGGATGGCTCTGATTCGAGGATATACCCGTTCATGGCTATTACGCTGAAGACCTATTGATCGGCCAGGCACCACTCGAGGACGGCCATGGCGGTCGTCATCTTGTGGTACGCCTGCCGCAGGGCGATGCTCTGGGGGCCGTCGAGGACCTCGTCGAGCACCTCGTACCCGCGCATGGCCGGCAGGTCGTGGAGAAAGACCGTGCTGCCGTCAGTCTTCGAGACCTCGGCCATGACCTCCGGCGTCACGGTATAGGGGCGGAACTTGTCGAGCCAGTCGTCGTCGGCCCTCTGGACCCCCATCGTCAGCCAGCGGGTGGTATAGACCGCGTCCACCCCCTGCCTGGGGAGCCGGCCCATGTCGTGATGCTGCTCGATCTGCGAGCCGTTCGCCGCGGCGGTGGCCCGGGCCTCGTCGACGAAATCCACCGGCAGCCCGTACCCCTCGGGGGTGACCAGGGTCAGCCGCATGCCGGGGATCCGGGCCATGGTCAGGGCGATCGCCGAGGCCGAGTTGTTGCCCTCCCCGATGTAGAGCACGTGCAGACCCTCGAGACGGCCGAAGCGCTCCCGCAGGGTCGCGAGGTCGGCGAGCGACTGGGTCGGATGCTCGTTCGCGCTCATCGCGTTGATCACCGCCATACGGTCCTGTGAGGCGAACTGAAGCATCTCCTCGATCGTGTCGTTGGTGCGGATGACGAGGGCGTCCAGATACTTGGCCAGCACTTTCGCGGTGTCCGGCACCGTCTCTCCGGTCACGATCTGCAGGTCGTTGGGCCCGTAAGCGATGACCTGGGCTCCGAGCTTCATCGCTCCGACGGTGAACGCCGTCCGGGTGCGCGTCGAGGTCTTACGAAAGTAGATGCCGACGATGCGGCCGGCCAGGGGACGCTGCCCCTCCCTGCGCCCTTCGGCGATGGCGACGGCGCTCTCGATGAGCGACAGGACGTTCTCACCCTTCAGATCGGAGATGGAAAGCAGGTGCTTCACGGGCATGCGTTCTCCTTGGGCAATGGATCAGGATCAACAGGATGCCTACGGTCCCTGACCTTCGTGGGCCTCGAAGAGCTTTTCTACAGAAACTTCTTCAGGCTTGATAACCGAAAAGTCGAACTTACTCGTAGGTTTCATAAAATCTATCTGGCTCGGCTTGGCAACAGAGCAGTGCGCCGTCCACGCTGGAACGGGACAACCATGGCCTTGGCGCTGCGTCGCCAAGCCCAGGATCTCGTCGTCGTTCGGGGGGTTCGCTTCAGGCGAGGCCGCGGGCCAGCTCGGTCATCCGCGTCAGGTGATGATCGTCGTGCTCTGCCGTGAAGAAGGCCATGTCGATGACCCGCATGGGCTGGTTCAGACGGGGATGAACGGCCGTAAGGGAGAGGAGGCTCTCGTCCCAGGCGTCGAGACGGGCGACGAAGCGCTCGCGCTCCTGGCGGAATTCCCCCAGGATCTGGGCCAGGGGGCGCCGGTTGTGGTCCGCCTCCAGGGTCTTGCGGTTCGTCATGTCCGCTGCGCGCAGGACGGGCACGCCGGCCAGGAAGTCGTCCAGGCGGCCGATGTGCAGCTCGTCGAGGTCCAGCAGATGCCCGATATGCTCCTGGATGGACCAGGCGTCGCCATCCCGCTGGATGAGGACGGCGGGGGAGAGGTGCCGGACCTTGTCCTCGATCCGGGCCGGGGTCCCCCGCAGGCGCTCCACCACGACCGGGAAGAGCGATTCGGCGAGATCGAAGTGGAAATGACGGTCCACCCAGCGAGATTTCATGGTCCACATTCTAGATCAGCCGGCGGTAAAGCCTGGCAGAAGCCGAAGCAGGGAAATCGAAGACGGAAGCATGTAGATCCAGAGGCGAATCTGGGAGATCAGAGACCGAAAGAGGTCTACCGACGGTCGAATCTCAGAGCTCAGAGGCTGAAGCATGTAGATCCAGCCGTGAATCTGGGAGATCAGGATCGATCTCTCAGGCTTCAGGGAGGGAATCTCGGGCTTCAGCGGCTGAATCTTGGGTTTCGGGACCCTATCTGAGATTTCAGAGACCGAATCTCGCGCTTCGGACGTCGAATCTCAGTTTTTGGAGGCTGGGAGGGTGTCTGGAGAGTGCGATCGTCGGTTTTATCTGCTCGGAGCTTGTCTGACGGACGCGGTAACCATAGCGCAACCTTGGAAGGGCGACGCTCCTGATTCCAAGTCTGTCTGGGATCTCCTTAGAGCCTAAAGCCCCCGACCAAGTGCTAGCAGCAACCTGGAGCTGAGGTAATGGAGGGTAGGTTGACTCCCGAGGTCGCACCCTACTAGAATCGTCGAATCATGAAGAAGGCCAGAAAGCCTGAGCTTGTCAATGTCCGTGAAACGCCCGCCGGTGCGGTAATCGTCACGGAGCGCACGAGAGACGGCAAGTGCGTTGAACGCGTCTTCGAGGGGCAAGTCCCGCAGAAATACCTTGAACGCCTCCCGGCGTGGAACGAGTTCGAGTAGGCCCGAGGAGCAAAAGAGGCATGGATCTCTCGCAACCCGCACGCGACCTTCTCCTTGCTATGGCGGACGGCAAGGAGCTGAGGCACGGTATCAGGGCTATGGGGTATTGGGAACTTGATGGTAAGCACATCGATGCGACCCTGGGGCCTCGGGAGCTTCAAGAGAAGGGGCTGATCCACGACCTAACACTCGGAGACGCCGCCAAGAAGGCACCACAGCTCATCCGCCTGACGCCGAGGGGGCAGGAACTCACGGAACGGCTCCGCAGCCGCTAGCTTCCTCAACCGCCACACTGTCAGTCGGAGTGACAAGTCGGTCCACTGAGGCATTCCGCTTGACGGAATACGCGGCGCGGAATAGTATCCCTCAGTGATCAAGAGCTTCCGGTCCAAAGATACCGAAGCCCTCTTTGAAGACCGGTTTGTGCGGCGCTTGCAAGCCGTAGAAAGAGTGGCGAGAAGGAAGCTGGAGACCCTGAACGCGGCGACAAGCCTGGAAGATCTGGCACGAATCCCGGGGCATCGCCTGGAAGCACTAAAGGGCGATCGTATAGGCCAGCACAGTATTCGCATCAACGATCAGTGGAGGCTCTGCTTCGAGTGGCTCGAGGGGCATAGTGCCAACGTGGAAATCGTTGACTATCATTGAAGAAGCAAAGGGAACGGACATGCCGGAAGAACCAACTCTCGACCCTATCCCCCCCGGAGAGATCCTCAGGTTCGAGTTCATGGAACCGCTTGGGCTCAGTCAGAACCAACTTGCCCGGGACATCGATGTCCCGGCTGCCCGTATCAGCGAATTGGTTCACGGCCGGCGCACCCTGACTGCCGATACGGCCCTGCGGCTGGAGAAGTACTTCGGCGTCTCGGCTCAGTTCTGGCTCAATCTCCAGGCTCGCTATGACCTGAAGATCGCGCGGCGAGACGTCTGGCCCCAAGTGGAGCCGCGGGTACGGACGCGGCGAACCGCCTGACCGCGCCTACGCCGTAGCCCGCCGCTCCTCCGGCTGGACTTCCTCCAGCTCCACCGACACCAGCTTCGACACGCCCTTCTCTTCCATGGTCACGCCGTAGAGGCGCGAGGCGACTTCCATGGAGAGCTTGTTGTGGGTGATGACGATGAACTGGGTCTGACCGGCCATCTCCTCCAGCAGGTCCACGAAACGGGTGGTGTTGACGTCGTCGAGCGGCGCGTCCACCTCGTCGAGGATGCAGAGGGGCGAGGGCTTGGTGCGGAACAGGGCGAAGAGGAGGGCGATCGCCGTCAGGGCCTTCTCGCCGCCGGACATGAGCATCAGGTTCTGCAGGCGCTTGCCGGGCGGGCGGGCGAGGATCTCGATGCCGCTCTCCAGGACGTCCTCCTCGTCGAGCAGGCGCATCTCGGCCTCGCCGCCGCGGAAGAGGCGGGAGAAGATCTCGCCGAAGTTCTTGTTAACCTCCTGGAAGGTGGTGACGAACCGCTCGCCGGAGGCCTCGTTGATCTCCTTGATGGTGCGCTTGAGGCTCTCGACGCTGGTCGCCACGTCGGCGCGCTGGGTGGTGAGGAACTCGAAGCGCGTCTCCTGCTCGTCGTGCTCCTGAACGGCCAGGATGTTGACCGGCCCCAGACGCTCCAGGGCCGCCTTGGTGCGGGCCAGCTCGCCCTCCAGCTCGGCGAGGTTGACGCGCGGCGCGTCCTCCGCCTCGGAAACGATTTCCGGCAGCTCGGCCGGCTGGTCCTCGCGGCTGAACTCCTCGCGGAAGGTGAGGGCGAGGTGCTCGGCGTCCTGCTTCAGGCTCGCCTGGCTGATGCGCAGTTCCTCGACCTCGGTGCGCACGGCGTCGCGGCGCTCGCGGTGGCCGCCGATGCGCTCTTCCAGGAGACGGATCTCCTGGCGGTGGACGTCGAGCCGCTCCTGCTCTTCCAGGACGCCCTCCTCGGCGGCGGCGCGGTTCTCGAGAGCGGCCTGGAGATCGCGCTGGGCTTTCTCCAAGGCCTGCTCGAGCTCGCCGCGCCGGCCGGTGAGCCGCTCGGCGTCCTCGCGCCAGGAGGCGATCTGGACTCGCCCGCGCTCCACCTCGGCGCGCAGGCGGGACATCTCGCGGTCGTGCGACTCCAGCCGCTCGTCGAGCAGCTCCAGGCGGCCGCGCCGTCCGGCGCTGGCGGTGCGCAGCCCCTCGCGGTTGGCCTTGGCGGCCTCGAGCTCGGCCTGGGCGCGGTCGAAGTCTTCCTGCAGGCCGGCGCTGCGGGCCTCGGCGGCGGCCAGCTCTTCCAGCAGCCGCTGCCGGCGCTCGGCCACGCGCTCGATCTCGCGGGCGATCTCGGTCTGCTCGTTGGTGAGGGTCTCCGCCTCGGTCGAGAGGCGGCGGTGGCGGGCCGCGGCGTCCTCCATGCGGGCCTTGCCGACGGCCAGCTCCTGGCGTAGCTGCGCCACCTCGCCCTGCAGGCGGTTGGACTCCTTGGCCAGCGAGGCGCGCTCGGCGATCAGGCGGTCGAGCAGGGCGCCGGCCTCGCGGAGCTGGTTTTCGAGGTCGGGGACCTGCTTGCCGAGGGCCGCCAGCTCGCTCTCGCGCTCCAGCACGCCTGGGGTCGCCACCTCGCCCTCGACGTGGAACGTGCCGGCTTCGACCCATACGCCCTCGCGGCTCAGGAAGGCGAGCCCGGGATGGCGGCGGGCCAGCCGCTCGGCGTCGGCGGCGGTGCGCACCAGGAAGGCGGGGGGCAGGGCCGTCGCCAGCTCCTCGGAGAGGCCGAGGGCCTCGCCCAGGGAGAGCACGACGGCGGCGTCGTCCACCACCGGCCAGGACTCGGGGGTGCCCTGCTGGCGCTCGATCAGGATGGCCGCCGAGCGTCCGGCGAGGGCCGTGGCGAGGCCGCGGGCGCTCTCGCCGGGGTCGAGGATGACGGCGTCGGCGAGGCTGCCGAGATAGATGTCGAGGCTGCGCTCCCAACCCTCGACCGCCTTGGCCTGGCCGGCGAGGTAGACGGGGGCGTCGATGCCGGCGCCGGCGAGGGCCTTCTCCAATGCTGCCCGGCGCTGGGCGTGGGCGCGGGAGAGCTCGGCCAGCATGCGCTGGCGCTGGCGGGCGCCGGAGAGCTGGTTCTCGAGGTTCCGCTTGCGCTCCGAGGCCTCGGCCTCGCGGCGCATGGTCGAGTCGAGGGTGCCGGCGACCTTCTCCTGCTCGACGCTCTTGGCGTCCAGGGCGGCCTCGGTGGAGGCCACCTTGTTGCGCGACATCTCCAGGACCTCGGCGGCCTGCTTGACCTCGAAGGCGTGCTGGGTGATCTCCTGGTCGATGCGGTGGCGCCGGAAGTTCCCCTTCTCCTGCTCGATCTGCGCCTGCTGCGCGCGGTTGCGGGCGGCGGTGATCTCGTTGGTGGCGGCGGCCATCTGGGAGCGGAAGCCGTCCACCCGGGCCTGCACCTGCTTGAGGTCGCGCTCGGCGGCGGCGATCTGCCGCTCATCCTCGTCGACGGCGGCGGCGGCCTGCTCGCGCTCGCCGACCAGCTCCTGGCGCTTCTCCTCCAAGCCCGCGAGGGCGTCGTCGTGGGCGGCGATCTCCTGCTCGCGCCGCTCGGCCAGGGCGCGCCCCTGCGCGGCCCGCTCGCCGATCTCCTGCACGGTCTGGCGGTTGGCCTTGAGGAACTCCTGCCGGCCCTCGATGATGGCGGCGAACTCGGAGACCTTCTGGTGGCGCTCGGCCATCAGGCGCGCCAGCTCGTCCAGCCGCTGGCGGCCGGCGGCCAGGGCCGCCTCGTCGCGGTGGAGGTCGGCGGCGAGGCCGGCTTCGCGCGAAGTGGCGTCCTCGATGCGCGTCTTCAGTCCGGCCAGGCGGGCGGAGAGGGCGGCCCAGCGGCCGAGGAGCACCTGCTCCAGCAGCTCGCGGTATTCCTTCTCCTTCTCCTGGTAGCGGCGGGCCGCGGAGGCCTGGCGCTTGAGGGAGCGCAGGGCGCGCTCGACCTCGGAGATGACGTCGTCGATGCGCAGCAGGTTCGAGGTCGCCTCCTGGAGCTTGACCTCGGCGATGCCCTTGCGCGCCTTGTAGCGGGTGATGCCGGCCGCCTCTTCGATCAGCTTGCGCCGCTCCTGGGGCTTGCCGGAGAGGATCATGCCGATCTTCCCCTGCTCGATGACGGAGTAGGCCCGGATGCCGAGGCCGGTGTCCATCAGCAGGTCCTTGACGTCCTTCAGGCGCACCACCCGGCCGTTGAGGCGGTACTGGCTCTCGCCGCCGCGGAACACCCGCCGGCCGATGGTGACCCGCCCCTCGTCCGCGCCGGGGATGTCGAGGTCGGTGCGCAGCGTCAGGACGCACTCGGCCATCCCCAGCGGCTTGCGGGAGTCCGAGCCGTTGAAGATGACGTCTTCCATGGTGCCGCCGCGCAGGCTCTTGGCGCTCTGCTCGCCCAGCACCCAGGTGATGGCTTCCGAGAGGTTGCTCTTGCCACAGCCGTTGGGGCCGACGATGGCGGTGACGCCGCCCGCGAAGCGGACTTCGACGGGATCGACGAAGGACTTGAAACCGGAGATTTCGAGGCGGTCGACTTTCAGCATGGGGTGGTCTCTGGCGGTCTCCTGGGGACAGCGGGCAGCTTAGCAGAGCGGGGAAAAGGCCACAAGAGGATGGGGTGGAGCAGGGGAGGGGTACTAGATATGGGCTGGGGCGGCTCAGGGGGAAAGAAACAAATGACCTCAGGGACTGCAAGGACTGCAAGGACAAGGCAGGATGGCGCCCTTGCTGTCCTTGCTGTCTTTGCAGTCCTTTTGCCGCTAACCAGCGTACAGGCGTTCGATGACGTCCGTGTAGCGGGCCAGCACCACCCCCCGCCGCACCGTGCCCGCCGGCGTCAGCTCGCCTTCGGCGACGCTGAGCTCGCGGGGGAGCAGCTCCCATTTGCGCACCTGGTCGTGGGGGGCCAGCTTGTCGTTGAAGCCCTGGACCTCGCGGGCGAAGTGCTCCTTCACCCGCCCGTCGCGCAGCAGCTCCTCGATCGAGGAGTAGGCGATGCCCCGGCGGCGGGCCATGCGCCGCACGCCCTCGAGGTCGGGCGCGATCAGCAGGGCGTTGTAGGGGCGGCCGTCTCCCACCATCACGGCCTGGGCGATGAAGTGGCTGGAGCGGAAGAGGCTCTCGAGACCGCCGGGGGAGACCTTCTTGCCTCCGAGACCGGCGAACAGGTCGGCCTGACGGCCGAAGACGGAGAGCATGCCGGCGTCGTCGAACCAACCAGTATCGCCTGTATGAAGCCAACCGCCGGTATGAAGCCAATCGTCCTGGTTCACCGTCCCGCCGCGCACCAGGATCTCGCCGTCGCCGGCGATGCGGACCTCCACTCCGGACAGGGGGGCTCCGGCGGTGCCCGGGCGCACGGCGCGGGGGGTGTTCACCGTCACCACGCCGCCGGCCTCCGTCAGGCCGTAGCTCTCGTAGACGGGGATCCCCGCCCCCCAGAGGAGGGTGATCCAGCCGTGGGGGATGCGGTCGCCTCCCGACAGGGCGAAGCGGAGCCGGCCGCCGAGGCGGGCGCGGATGCGCGAGAAGACGAAGCGGTCGGCCAGGGCCAGCTTCCAGGCCAGGGCCGCCGGCGGGCGGCGCTGCTGGGCCTTGAAGGGCAGGGACCGGCGTCCCGCCTGCACGGACCACTGGAAGAACTGGCGCCGGCGCGGCGAGTTGGCCTGCACGGTCTGGAAGAGGCCGTTGAGGAACCCCTTCCAGAAGTCCGGGGTCGAGCCGAAGACGTGGGGCTGCACCTGCTTCAGATCCTGCTCGACGCTGTCTGGAGAACCCGCCCAGGCGACGGTGGCGCCGCGCGAGAGGTAGAGATAGAGCAGGGCCCGCTCGGTGGGGAGGGCGAGGGGGAGGAAGGAGAAGGCGACGTCGCCCGGCCGGACGGGCACGGCCTCGGCGAGGCCGTGGACGGCGGCGGCCAGGTTGGCGTGGGTCAGCTCGACGGCCTTGGGCTCGCCGGCCGTGCCCGGGGTGTAGAGCAGGGTCGCCGGGTCCTCGGGGCGCCGCTGGCGGACCAGGGCCGCGAAGTCCGGAGCCTGAGGCCGGTCCGCCTGGAGCAGGGAGCGCAGGGAGGTCACGCCTTCGCCCGCTCCGGCGGCGGGCTCGCCGTCGAGCTGGATCCAGGCGCGCACGTCCGGCAGCTCGCCGCGGCGGGCGAGGAGCTCCGCCAGACGGCCGGCGCTCGCGACGACGGTGCGGGCGCCGCTGGCGTGCACGAGCCGCGTGGCCTCGGCCGCGCCGAGGCCGGCGTCGAGCGGCACGGTCACGGCTCCCGCCGCCAGGGCGCCGAGGTCGGCCACCACCCAGTCCGGACCGTTGCCGGCCAGCAGGGCGAGCTTCTCGCCGGGGGCGGCGCCCATGGCCGCGAGGGCCTGGGCGAGCTTCCGCGCCCGGTCGAACAGCTCGGCGCGCGGCACCGGCAGGTAGCGGCCGTCCACCTTGCGCAGGCAGGCGGGGGAGTCGCCGGACGGCGCCAGGAGCAGCAGCTCGGGGAGGGTTGGCAAGGATCCCCGCGCTGCCCGCGGAGCGGCCGGGTTCTCGAGGGTCATCTTGAGGCCGGCGCGCGGGCGCAGGGTGATGCCGGGGACTACGGCCACGAGGTGGCCGGGCACGGCGCGCAGGCGGTAGCGCTGCATCACCGTGGCGAGGATCAGAGGCAGCTCCATCAACGCCATGTCGCGGGCGATGCAGACGCGCGGCCCGCCGCCGAAAGGGTAGTAGGCGAACCGGTGCCGCTCGGCGTTCCGCCCCGGCGCGAAGCGCTCGGGGTCGAAGCGCTCGGCGTCGTTCCAGAGGTCCGGGCGGCGGTGGGTGATCCAGGGGGTGACCGACACCACCGAACCGGCGGGAATGCGGTAGCCGCCGATCTCGTCGTCGGCCAGCGTGAAGCGGCTGAAGCTCCAGCTCGGCGGATAGAGCCGCATGGTCTCCTCGATCACCATGCGCGTGTAGACCAGCCGCTGCACGTCCTTGAATTCCGGCTGCCGGCCGCCGGTGGCCTCAGCGATCTCGGCGCGCACCCGCTCCTCGGCCTCGGGGTGGCGGGAGAGCATGTACCAGGTCCAGGTGGCGGCCATGGCAGTGGTCATGTGCCCCATCACCAGCAGCATCATCAGCTCGTCGAGGAGCTGGTCGGGGTTCATCACCTCGCCCGTCTGCTCGTCGCGGGCGGCGATCATCATGGAGAGGAGGTTGCCGGCGGGCTCGCCCCTGTTTTGGTGATCGGTCTGGTGCTCGGCGACCGTGCGGCCGACGGCGCGGCGGAGGTCGGCCAGGGCTTTCAGGAGACGGAGGTTGCGCGGCGTCGGCACCGAGACCGGCAGCGTGCGCGGGTTGCGGACGCGGTCGTTGAAGTACTCGAAGGCGGTGTTGACGCTGCGCCGCAGGCCGCCACGGTCGACGCCATCGCCCAGCAGGCTCTCGATCAGCAGGTCGAGTGTGAGCCCGATCATCTCCCGGGAGACGTCGACGGGCTCGCCGCGCCCGGCGGGTCCGCTCCACCCCTCGATCATCCGCCCGGTGCCGGCGACCATGCCGGGAGCGAGCGCCGCCAGCCGCTGCTGGTTGAAGATCGGCTGCAGGACCCGGCGGCGGCGGCGCCAGGGCTCGCCGTGCGACAGGGCCAGGCTCTGCCGGCCCATGAGGATCTTCTTGCGCGTGTTCTGCCGGTAATTGGCCTGGTTGTCCTGCAGGACGTGCTTGACGTGATCCGGGTGCTGGATCAGGAAGAGCCGCGGCTCCTCGCTCAGGCAGACGATCTCGCCGTGGGCGCGGATGGCTTCCCGCAAGCCGGTCAGGCGGTCGGTGCCCGGAGGGATCTTGAAGCCGCCCCGGGGCTCGGGCAGCTCTGCCGTGGACGGCGCGGTGGTCAGGGGCGTCTCCTGGATCACTGTTTCCTCCGATCGACTCATTCTTGACGCAACGCCGTCACCGGATCGAGCCCGGAGGCGCGGCGGGCCGGCAGGTAGACGGCGGCGAAGGCGACGGCCGCCAGCAGCGTGATGGCGCCGGCGAGGGCCAGCGGGTCGGCCGCGCCGACGCCGAACAGCAGACGGGCGATCAGCCGCGCCCCGCCCATGGCGATCAGCAGGCCGGCGGCGGCGCCGATGGCGACCGGCCGCAGCCCCTGCCGGACCACCAGGCCGAGCACGTCGCGGCGGTCGGCGCCGATGGCCATGCGGATGCCGATCTCCCGCCGGCGCTGGCTGATGGAGTAGGCGACGACGCCGTAGATCCCCAGGGCCGCGAGCGCCAGGGCGAGCAGGCCGAACAGCGCCAGCAGGCCGGCTCCCATGCGCGGCGCCCAGAGCGACAGGTCGCGGACCTGGCCGATGGTGCGCGGGTCGAGCAGCGGCAGGCCGGGATCGAGGGCCTGCACCTCGCGCCGGACCTTCTCCAGGAGGGGCGCGGGATCGCCCTCGGTGCGCACGTGGACCATCATCACCGGCTGGAAGCTCTGCAGCACGGGCCGGTAGGCATAGGGCTGGGGAGGCTCCCGCAGCCCGGCGTAGCGGGCGTCGGCGGCCATGCCCACGACTTCGAGCCAGCCCTCTTCCGAGCCGAAGCGGAGGCGCTTGCCGACCGCCGGCTCGCCCGGCCAGAGGCGGCGGGCCAGGGTCTCGTTGACCACCACGACGGGCGGCGAGTCAAGACGGTCGGCCGGGGTGAAGGCCCGCCCGGCGCGTAGCGGCATGCCGACGGTCTCGAAGTATCCGGGGCCCACGACGTTGAGCCCGACCTGCGCGTCCGCGCCCTCCGGAGCCTTGGGCCGCCCCTCGGCCTCAACCGACGTCCGCGGGCCGCCGCCCACCAGGAGGAAGCGGGAGGCCACGGCGGCCGAGCGCACGCCCGGCAGCGCCGAGATCCGCTCCACGACGAGACGGTAGAACTCCTGCGCCCGTGCCGGCTCGTAGCCCTGGCTGCCGAGGTCGACGGGGATGACGAACAGCTTCTCGGTCTCAAAGCCGGGATCGATCTTCTCGACCGCCTGCAGGCTGCGCACGAACAGCCCGGCGCCGGCCAGCACGACCACGGCGAGGGCCACCTGGCCGGCGATCAGCAGCTCGCGCAGCATGCGGCCGGAGCCGTCGCCGCGCTCGCCGCCGTTCCGCCCCTGGCGGGTGAGGGCCGCGGCGAGGTCGAGGCGGAAGGACTGGAACACGGGCGCCAGGCTGAACGCGACGCCGGTCAGGAGGGAGACTGCGAACGTGAACGCCAGCACCCGGGCGTCCATCCCGAGGTCCAGCGTCTCCGGGAAAAAAGGTGGCCTCAGGGCCCACAGGAGCTTGCGCCCCCAGAGGGCGATCAGGAGCCCCGCCGCGCCGCCCAGCAGGCCGAGCAGGGCGCCCTCGGTGAGGAGCTGCCGCACCAGCCGGCCGCGGCCGGCGCCGAGCGACAGCCGGAGGGCGATCTCGCCGCTGCGCGCCAGCGCCCGTGCCAGCAGCAGGTTGGCGACGTTGGCGCCGGCGATCAGCAGCAGCAGGCCGACGACGGCCGCCAGCAAGCCTCCCGAGAGGGCGACGCGGCCCCGCTGGCCCGGCGGCAGAGTCGCCTTGCCGAGGGGGACGGCGGCGAGGCCGAGGCCCTGGTGGCTCTCCGGGTACTCGCGCTCGAGGCGGCGGGCGAACGTGCCCAGGAACGCCTGGGCGCCGTCCAGCTCCGTCCCCGGCGCCAGCCGGCCGACGGCGGAAAACACCAGGCTGCCGCGCTTGTCGATCCAGCCCGCCGGCGGCCCCTTGAGGAGGGAGCGGTACATCGCCATCGGCACCCACAGGGCGGGCGGCTGGTCGAAGACGCTCAGCCCCTTGAACTCCGGCGGCGCGACGCCCACCACGTTGAAGCCCAGGCCGTTGATGCTGACCGCCTGTCCGACGATGCCGGGATCGGAAGCGAAGCGGCTCTGCCACAGGGCATGGGAGAGCACCACGACCGGATGGCTGCCGGGCGTCGAGTCCTCCTCGGCGCGGAAGAACCGGCCGTGGGCCGGCCGCACGCCGAGGACGTCGAAGTAGTTGCCGGAGACGATCTCGCCCTGGAGCTGCGCCGGCTCGCCGCCGTGGCTCAGGGCGGCCATGATGTTGCGGTAGGCGGCGAGGCCGGAGAAGACCCGTCCCTCCGCCTTCCGCAGGTCGTCGGCGTCCGGATAGGAGAGGGGCAGCAGGTCCTGCTTGTCGAGGTCGAGCGCGTAGAGCGCCACCAGCCGTCCCGGCTCGGCCACCGGCAGGCTCTTCAAGAACAGCGCGTTCAGGAACGTGAAGATCAGCGCGTTGGCGCCGATCCCCAGGGCCAGCGAGGCGATGGCCGCGATGGCGAAGGCCGGGCTGAGGCGCAGCGCGCGCAGGGAGTGGCGGAGGTCCAGCCAGAGAGTTTCCATGAACATTTCCGAGAATATTGCGACCTTATGTGAGCTTTCGCCGGGCGTTCGTACTATAGCCGACCCATCCTCCTTTCAGCGAGAGGGGCGGGGATAGAGGCCGGTGCGGCTGAGCTCGCCCCGGTCAGACTTCGGCGCTGCACGGCGACCGTGCGCCCGTAGGGCTATACTCGCGCCCCCAGTGCGGAACGAGAAGAAAAAGGCCCCCCGCAGAAGCGGCTCCCTCGCCGCGGCGGCCTTTCGTGTGCTCGCAGCCCTGTTGCTGCTCGCGAACGCCGCCAGAGGGCTCGACCCTCGCAACGCCATCACACAGTACGGGCATACCGCGTGGCGCGTTCGGGACGGGTACTTCGCCGGACCCCCGACTTCAGTCACCCAGACGAAAGACGGCTTCCTGTGGATCGGAACGGACGTTGGATTGATCCGTTTCGATGGCGTGCGGTTCGTTCCCTGGCAGCCGCCGGCGGGATCGCATCTTCCGAACGACCGGATCATCAATATCCTGGGGGCAAGCGACGGCAGCCTTTGGATCGGAACCGCCAATGGCCTGGCTCGATGGCAGGACGGCAAGCTCGTGGTGTATGCACTGGCGGGGCGCTTCGGCGCTCTCGTCGAGGACCGTCAGGGCACGGTCTGGGCGGGCCACACGAGGGTTGTGCCGGAGGTGCCGCCCCTCTGTCGTTTTCGGCGCGGTGACTTCCGGTGCTTCAGTTTCGGGGACGAGCACCGGCTCCGCTACGTTGGAGCGCTGTACGAGGACCGTCACGGCAATCTCTGGATTGGAGGGGAGAGCGGCGCCTGCCGGTGGCGGCCGGAGAATCCCGAGAATCCGGATTGCTACGAGATCGAGAGTCTGGCCGCTTTGGTGGACAAGTCCGCGGTCTTCAGCCTCGCCGACGACTCTGACGGCAACCTGTGGGCTGGCACCGGAGCGATCTGGCGGCTCAAGTCGGGCCGTTGGCAGCGCTATCCCTTCCCGCCGGAGCCTGGGATTGATTCCGGGGTGGTGTTCTCCGATCGAGGGGGTGGCTTGTGGATCGGCACGGTGGACCGCGGGCTCATCCGGCGCGTGCAAGGACGAACGGAGCCATTTACCCGCGCCGATGGACTGTCGAGCGACGCCGTGAACTACATGTTCGAAGACCGGGAGGGGAATGTCTGGGTTACGACATCCTCCGGCCTGGATCGGTTCCGCGATGTCAAGGTGGCGACGCTGACGTCGCGCGAGGGCTTGCCCGGAGGCGACATTGGGGCGGTAACGTCCTCCAGGGATGGCAGCGTCTGGGTTGCCGAAAAACGCGCGCTTCTCCATTTGGAAGAAGCCGGAATCTCGGTCTACGGAGTGAGCCAGGGCCTGCCGGGGGACAGCCTGACCAGCTTGTTCGAGGATTCCCGAGGACGGCTCTGGATGGGCGTGGACAATGGCCTCGCCTGGCGGGAGCACGGCCGTTTCTTCCAACTGAAGATGCCGGATGGCGACGCCATCGGTGTCGTGCTCGCGATCGTGGAAGATCGGCAGGGCGACCTCTGGGTTGTGACCCCCCAGCCGAGGCGCGCCCTGATTCGCGTCCGAGGCGAACGAGTCGTCGAGGTGCTTCCCGCCGAGCAACTCGGCGGGCAACCCTCCACTAGAATCGTCGCAATCGCCGCGGATCCAAGGAGTGGTCTCTGGGTTGGGCTCGGCAACTCGGAGCTGAAGCTCTACCGCAACGGCACCGTCGAATCGCATGGCAACAGCCTTGGCAAGAGACGGATTCACAGCCTGCTTCCGGATGCCCGGGGAATCTGGGTGGCGACCAGCCGAGGGCTCAGCCTGGTCCGGAACGGCAAGGCGGCCACCCTCGACACGCGCAACGGCCTTCCGTGTGATGACGTCGAGGATATCGTCCGGGGGGAGGACGGCTT
>Ga0126305_10000152_pt1 | contig 30609 bp, 24 predicted proteins | sample Plot26_FD_92536 | JGI IMG/M metagenome (GOLD analysis project Ga0126305, IMG submission 92536) | Serpentine soil microbial communities from UC McLaughlin Reserve, CA, USA - Plot26 | ecosystem: Environmental > Terrestrial > Soil > Grasslands | place: USA: UC McLaughlin Reserve, Lake County... | reverse complement strand
TATATATTTATCTCCTTTATCTATAATATCACATAATGGAGTACGTATTTCAAGCGAATCCATGCCTTGTGGTATTCCAACCGATCTTGGATTTATAAAAGGAGCAAAAAAAGCATCTTCTATTTCTTGCCTAAAGTTATCGAAGAGTTCATCAAATGGTCGACGTACCATTACTTCTCTTCGTTCAGTATCCTTATTTTTTCGAGATATTTGAGAAGATGACATTTTTAATCACTAAATATTAATTCCTATTGAAATATTTATTTCTTACTCACATAATGTGTTTAGAGAGATAAAAATTATAGACTGATAGGTATTATAATTATCAATTGCATTATTTTCAGTAAAATTTATAATTGAGATATATCTCTTATGTTAGTAACAAGAGGTGTATATGTAGTGTCATCTCAAGTTCCAATTTTATTATTGAAAGAAGGAAGCACTGAAACAAAGGATAAAGACGCCCAAAGAAAGACCTCAATTTTCGAAAGTTTAAAGAATTATAAATAAAACATCAGAAAAATAATTTAAAAACTAAAAGATAGACAAATAAATATTTATATTTCAGATCATAAACAATTTGTTATAATAATTAAAAGAAGCAAACAATTTAACATAAAAAATACAAATAAGAATAATAAAGTTAAAAGAATAGAATCTAATAATAATATTATATTAGATTAAATTAGTAAATGTTCCCGATAAAAAGATTAGAAAAAATACATGAGGAACTCCATCATTATTATTCACAAATTATTACTTTTCAAAATGAAGATTCACAGTATCAAGATATTGCAACTAAATTCTCAAAGAATCTATCTGAATTAGAAGATATTATTGAAGATATAAGACTATACAATAATTATAACAAAAATAATTCATTAATTCATATATTTAAATAAATAAACAAATAATCACATCAATTCTATCTAAAATTTTTGAATCTTTCGATTAATGGTATTATTATTACATTATTACAATATAACCAATATTATATAATATACGTTATGTAATAGAATATCATATTATAAAAGGGTTTCGACAATTATATTGAAATTTAATTTATCTTGACAAAAAAATATTATATACATTTTAATACATTTATAATTTTGCGTTGTGGCGTTGTGCATTTGAGCAGCAATCGTTCAATTGGTAAAGTCTAATCAATTGATGACATAGTACACCCATACACCATAAGTAGTGAGTAGATTTTTTGCATAAGTCTCAGATAAGGGTGAGATTGACGGACTCACCAATTTATTATTATAGTATATTATTCCTTTTTAATAAAATGCTTTAATGCTTATTTCAAATTATTTTCAAAATAACTTTGATCTCGTCTAAGTTTAAAAAACAAATATCAATTGATTTTTGCTCTTTAATTTTATTTTTTAAACCTTCATAAACTTTTGATTTTCCAGAACCTGCTGGATCTCTTAAAATTATAAATATCATATTTTAGTTAATGAACCAGCTAAAAAGAATCAAATAAGATTTATGCAATAATTGTCCCGATTGTTTACAGGGATATTATTGTCTCAAGTTTATAGAACCATAATGAAATGCCCTTATAAGTATGAAACAACAATGCAAATATTTCTATAGAGGTAAAATGTAATTTATATTACTCAATTCCCCAATTAGAAAAATCAGTAACATCTCTTCCTAACTGCCGTTCTAACTTTTGGATTCTTCGAGCATACATCTCCAATTTATCCCATTCTCCCTTCTCCTTAGCAATAACAAATCCTAACCAGCATTTATTAAGATCTCAGTAAGTCTGATTTTCATGATATAGCGATGGCAATAGATCATAATACTTCCAACCTTTTTATAATGTTTTAAAGGATCCCACTTGTTCTGTTTCATCCATTTATCAAAATTATATCTGTATTTATGATATCTCATATGTAAATTAATGTAATAAATTCTTAAAATCTTTTGATAATAGTTAATAGTTTATATGTGTTCATCATAGAATATATTATTTTATAAATTTTGCTAAATTAAGTTTTCATTTAAATAGTGCCTACATTATACCATAAAAATGATGATTATTACTATATTTATGACGTTAATTAGTTAATGCTTGATTTTAAAGTTAAATTAGTATTATATAATTATAATATTATTGATATTCATGATATTTACGACTATCATCTCAGATAATTTATTAATTAAAATATTAGTTTATTCTTCATTCTTCTTTTATTATGAGCCCGTTCTCGGTAAGTGCTAACTTTTTTCTAATAGATCTATTATAGACAATATACTTGACCATTTTTACAACTTATACAATTCATAAATTTTTGGCTTATTTAATAATGAAAGATTATAAGTATAATCCTTTTGATGAACATACTAATAACATAATATATATCTATATTTCATATAATACTAATAATTTATAAAAACAGTGCATATCCATCTCTTTTAAAAGTGTAACTCCTTTACATTCTATTAATTAATTAAGAATAAATATAATTTGTAACTTCTAAATTTATATATTCTTAAATTAAAGTTTCTGAAATGCGAGAGGAAAAGAAAAGAGGACGAAAAGAGATAGAAAAACACAATACAACAAAAACAGCAGCAGTAATCTATAGTCATTCAGCGCGGTTCATTCTCGTTTTACTTAGTAGTACTCTTTTGGTGGTAATGTTCTCCGAAACTATGCTATTACCCGCTATTCCTGAGATAATGCAAGATTTCAACATTCCATATAGCACTGCAGCTTGGATATTCAGTGCATATCTCATTGTAGCTGCTGTTATGACACCGATCGCAGGTAAGCTTTCAGATATCTATGGTAGTAAGAAAGTACTACTTACCCTTCTTGTATTGTATATAGTAGGTGTTGTTATAGGAGGATTTTCTGAAAATATATCTTTCCTTCTCGCTAGCAGGGTAATTCAGGGCGTAGGCTTAGCTGCTGTTCCTGTAGCTTTTAGTATTATTAGAGATTCATTTCCTCCCGAGAAACTTGCTATGCCAGTGGGAGTATTCAGTTCAGCAGCTTCGGGTGGATCTGTTGTAGGATTACTCGTAGGTGCCAGTATAATCCAGAATTTTGGATGGCATGTAACATTCTTCTTTATATCTCCAGCAGCAGTGATTGTAACTTTTATGATTGCCAGATTTGTTCCTACTAGTGATAAACCTAAACAGCAGCATTTACAGTCATCTGTAAACGATAACAATAGCAATAAAAAACATATCGTCAATTGTAGAAAATCCCTGATAGATATCAAAGGCGCAATAGCACTTTCATCTACTATAACATCTTTCCTGATTGCATTGACATATATAGAAAATGGTCAGTCATTAGAAAATTCAATGGAGATTGCAGGAATTTCCTTTATAACATCTGCAGTTTCTTTAGTTATCTTTATCTTTATAGAAAAAAGGACAAAGATGCCCTTGATTGACTTGTGGTTGTTAAAACAAAGGATCTTGTTACCATCTTACATTATGATGATAATTACTGGGACTACAATATTTCTTGTATATCCTACAATAGTTCAATTGGTAAGGAGCCCTCAGCCGGCGGGACTTGGTGGAGATGCTGTATATGCAGCTTATGTCCAACTTCCGTTCATGGTAGTCTTCTTAATATTCTCTAGTGCAACATCCTACATTATATCTAAACTAGGAAAAGTAATGCCTACGGTGTTAGGAGGTGCAATCAGCATTGCAGGATCGATTGGTCTGTTGATGCTCCACTCTACAGGTGTCTTGGTATCTATAAATCTCACAGTAATTGCGATCGGATTAGCATTGACAATGACTGCCTTATGGAATTTAATCGTTTCCTCAGCTCCAAAGGAGTTTATGGGAATATCGACAGGAATAGGAGCACTCCTTTCATTTATAGGAATGGCTATAGGTCCTGCCTTGGCTGGAACATATATGCATACATTTCATATGTCTATAGAAGATACTGTCGGTTTATCTCCATTTCTAGAATCGTTCAATATGATCTTTCTTACAGCTGCTGTGCTGTCAGCTGTGTCATTGACTTTTTCTTTATTGCTAAAGAGAAGAACATCAACATTTAAGAAAATAATTACATAAAGGCACAAAAAACATTAAGACAGAATTATTCAAAATACGATAACCATTTTCTTTTGCTATTATCCTTTTTAATGTAAATTTTATTGGGAACAATAGACAACAATAATTGAAAATAAATATTAATAAAGATAGGCAGGAAAGAATCGAAATTAACAAAATCTACAAGATAAAAAAAGGTGTTATTTGAAAAAATTCAAGTATCTGTTTTGTCAGAAAATTTGGTCTTTCTTCTGAAATAAAATGTCTTATATATTTGGTAACACAATAATTTATTCTTCAAAAAAGCATTTTTTAGAAATTTCAATAAATTTTGTGATTGATTTAGTTTTGTACATTACTTTCAATATAAATAATAATAATAATAATTATTAAAATTATTTGAATTTTTGCAATTTCCTAATATTTTAGAAGATTATTGTTAATTATCTATTCTTGGTCAAGGTACACATATACATACTCTATATATTAATAATCGTATAATAAAATCAACACTGATATCATCTTTCTAAAATATTAAGGTCATCGTTATATAACATATTTTGAGTTTCGTATATCATTATTATTAAATAAATAATTAGTAAATTGTTTATATTGTCTTGGGATTTATCTTTAAAACTGGTAGTGCTGCTAAATTTATGTTACTTGTATCATTTTTAATAAGTTTATCAATTCTATCATATATAATAATATCATCCATAATTTTAACAGAACAAAAAAATAATGAGCAAATTCTACAATCCTCATCATTATTATTACCACTTTCTTTGCATCCACTTATGGTCAGACTACAATAAGAGAAATACCAATAACTGAATTTCACACAGATATTCATATAGATACTCAATTGATGCCTCGATCAAGATGATATTGATTATACTGATATCAAATCAATAAATGCTGACTTATATTGATAGAGGAACTACTTATCCAATTATAATTGCTCTTGACTACCAGCAATTATTGATATTTGTTGGTTCATTAGTATATACTGATTTTGCGATTGAACTAGATTGATGTCTATCTTTATGGTATTTCTACAGGAATGGCTGAACTTGGTTGTTATTCTTTAATCATTCTAAATATCCAGCAGGTAAACTAAAAATAAAAAAAGTTATTAATGTTAGTATTACATTTTATATGCTTATAATGATACCTAATACTTTACCCTTCTATTTTTACTGGAAAATAGTTATAATATACTATTATAATGCTATTATTACAATTACATTCATTATTCAAACAAATAAAGTTAAACCAATAAGTAAAGAAACTTAGAGTAGAGGTCTAATTTCACATATTCTCAGGATAATTTATATATTTTTCAATAATTATCAAGTCATTCCTGATTCTCATTTGTGAAGTTTTTACTACCTTGTAAATATTTTTTAATAACATTAAATTTAATAAAAAGAATATTGTAATTACAATTATGTTAAATAAAATCGAAGGAATTACATTGTTAGTTTCAGATATAAAAAGATCCCTAGAATTTTATCGTGATGTTTTAAACTTGAGAGTCAATAAAGAAAGTGAAGATAAAATAGAATTTTCAAAAAAAGGTTCTACCAATACTAAACTTATAATTGAATTAGATAAGACAGGATCTACTCCGAATAACAAGAGTTCAGTAATCATAACTTTTTCTATCATTGATCTAAATACTTTATATGATAATTTAACTCAAAGAAAAGTTGATTTTCATAAAGAGTTATCTGATGATGAAACAGGAAAAAATACAATCATACGGGACCCAGATGGATATTTAATATCTCTTACCGAACCTATAGATGAATTTGCACAAATTCCCTATTATCATGGATTTGCGCCAGCATAATCCTTGTTTATTAAAGATAATTATCTGGATCTTCTATAGATCAAGTTATATTTTATTTATCATAGTAAAAATAATCCATTTAGTAAACTAATGGATTAGCATAGATTAAGCATAATTATTCATTTAACCAAATCTACTAAATTTTTTATTTTATCTATTGATATTATATTCATAAATTTAATAAGGTATAAGATATTTTAATAGCAGTTATAATACAAAAGATATTTAGTTGTGGTAAGGTCAATTAATATCAGAAATGAGTAATACCTAGGGTTAAGCAAAGTCTATTTATTACTTTTTCTATTATGTATAATTATTATACCTCTTCTTATGGTATATTTATGTGATCTTTTTATCTAATTTATTCTTATTTTATATATTTCACAATTTATTATAGATTAAGAGATTCTAGTCTCATATCTTTTAGTAAATGTTGGTATTATATCTTATTTATACTGTGTATAGAATTAAGAGATAGATAAGTAGAATTAGAAATATAAATATCTCTATTATAGTTGTCTATAAATATATATACTTGATATTATATGCTATAAAATGGAGAATATATTAAAAGTAACTATTGTAACTTTTTTAGGGATATTTATATCAAATTTTTTTACAATAGAATTTGCTAATTCTCAAACGGTATTGATGGAAGGAACATCTAGCAATGATAAAATTACTGGTAGAGAAGGAAATGACAAAATTGAAGGAGGAGAAGGAAATGATGTGTTAGATGGGTGGTTCGGTGATGACGTATTAGAAGGAGATGAAGGTAATGATAAGATGAAGGGTAGTAAAGGAAATGATAAATTGTATGGCGATGAAGATAATGATAATTTAAAAGGTTACTTAGGAAATGATACATTAATCGGCGGAGAAGGAAATGATAAATTAGAAGGCGGTAAAGGTGCAGATATGCTAGAAGGTGGTAAAGGTGCAGATAGTTTTATTTGTGATTCTGATGATGTAATAGTAGATTTTAATCATCAAGAGGGAGATTCAATAACAGGATCTTGCAGATACGACTATATTCCTAAAGAACTCTTTTGATTTTTGATAAATTTGAAGATACTACAATTGTAATCTATCTTTATTTATACATCAATAACCTTGATCTTTAATAAATTATGCTTATGCATTTTATCTTTATCAGCTATTGTAACCATGTCTATCTATATTTATCCAAAATCATAAAAAGTAAGTCCATTAATCTTAAAAGAATCTACCCAATTTAGGTATAATTGGAAAATACAAATAAGTTTTACCAAGAAAATCATACAATTGTTTTGTTCTTACAAATTTTTTAATTCACTCACATTTTTATAAGATAAATTCACTTTAATTAAATTAATTAACTAAATTTAATTTGCTTTTAGTTGAAATTGATAGGAATCGTTATTTTCACTAAAAAAATTTCCTAAATTTTAATAAATAAATTATAAATTGTTAATATATTATAAATATAAAAAAAATTAAAATAAGTATGAACGAAATAATATAATTAAAAAATGAAATTGTCTTTTTCAAATAGTAGGAGTTCTATATAAAATAGGCATTAACATTAAATAAAATTAAATAAATGATATTGTATGAGTGATATTAATATACCTTCTACTACTAGTCCTACTACTAATTTTCCATTTTTAGATATTCCTGCTTCATTAGTTGAAGAGATGTTATCAAAAACAATGCATATAAGCAAAGATCTAGTTAGTTCGTTTAATACAATCAAGAAAAAACGTCATTATTTTCGTTCTCAATTAGATGGATCAGAGATTTTAGGAAAAGATACAGAAATTAAATCGCACAAAATCTTAACTTCTTGTGGCATCGATGGAGCTTTTGCAATTGAACGTCTATTAGGGACAGATCTCATAGCTATCGCCACTGTAGGAATAGAAGGGTTAATGTCTACATATCAAAAAGGAAAATGGGCTTCTCCAAATCATAATGTCTTTATAAATCCAGAAAGACATGACCCTGAAAATATGATTGCAGCCAGAGGATTAATGATAGAAATGGAGATAAACCTTGCAGCATCGGCACCATATGATTTAATCTTTTTAGATGGCTCTCTTACTACTGGACTTATTCATATGTATAAAGCTATAGATTTTATTGAAAAACGAAAAAGCGTTACAGCAAATCAAATACGAGATAATTATAAGAATTTTTTAATATCTTATAATAAAATTTTAGCATCAAACGATAATAGAAGGCAGTGGATAGGAATTCCTAAATATACTTCAAGAAATGATATTGGAGATCTTTTTGAATGGCCTACAGATTATGATGATAGAGCTATTCTAACTTTAATTTTAAATGAAGGAGAATATACAATTCCCAAACCATTTGCATTACAAGAAAATTGGCATAAGAAACTTCCTACTATGGATAATGGTAAACATAATGATGAACTTGAAGATTTAATGGTGGGAGTTATAGATGAGATTAAAGGATTACATGTTATATATTACAAACCTTACAAATGGTCGCCAGCTATTAGAATTGAGATTTCATCTTCAGTAGCAAATGATAGTAATAGATTATATGCATTACTTCAAGCAATCAAAAGCCAATGTTCCATTCCTTCTATTATGGAACCTTATCCTCTTTATCTTGCCGACAGGATGGTTAAACATATTGCACCTGCTATTCCTGCGTACAAACAGGTCTTGACAACAAGCATGACCGAATTTGAAAAAAATGACGAAAGTATATCTGATATCCTTTTTATTATGCATTCATACAGAACAGAAAGTGGAATGTGATAGATATGATTGCAAATAATATAAACAATAATAATAATAATAATATTAAAAATAATGATGCGTATTTGAATTGCGATATAAAATTAAATCAACTCTTATCCGATACCGAACCAATTGGTACTATTGGATCTCCCTCATCAACCAGTGAAATAAGTTTGAATATATTACAAAATGCTGTAACTAAAAAGCTAATAGGAGAACTTGTAATTTTTAGATATGTACAAGAATCTACATCTCATTATTCTTTAGGACAAATTACAGAAATAGAGCTGAAAAATGTACTTCTAGAAGATCCAACTATAAAGTCTGTCGCTAGACAAAGAGGCTTAGTGAATCCTATAAGTGGAATTCAAGATACGCATGTAGGAAAACTGTTATGTAGTGCAGTTTTTAGTAATAATAAAGATGAAAATTTCTTTGAAACCAGCTTATTAGGGACTGTGCCTGCTACAGGAACTTATATACATGTAACAAATGATAATATACTAAATTCATTACTCGAAAAACATTTAGACAAAATATTTTATCTAGGATATGTATATGGATCACAGACTAAATTACCTATGTGGTTTAAACATTTTGGAGATGAAATTGATGGTGCAGGAGAAGCATATCATTTAGGTATATTTGGTACAACAGGTTCTGGTAAGTCAACTTTAGCAAAGATGATTCTAATGGCATATTCCAAATATCCAGAAATGGGGCTTTTTGTATTTGATCCAGTAGGTGAATTTTCTAAAGATGTAATGTTTGATAATTCTAATGGATTAAGTCATAGACCAAAAAATAATGACTTTCAGTTAAATATTAAAGAAATACTAAACTCATTAGGAAAGAAATTTGAAATAGTCAATATACGAAACTTAATTTTAGATAGATGGGAATTATTTGAGGAAATCTTGTATGAATCTTCTTTTTTTCCAAACTTGTCTATAAAAAGAGAAAATAAACGAGATGCAGTTAGCGTCTTAATAAATGAGATAAAAAATAGATTACACATAAATCTTACTAATCTTGTTGAATTGGAATCATTTCAACAAGTACTTGATACCTTGCGTAATCCTAATATTCAGCTATTAATATATTCTACTTCTGAGCCAAGAGCAAGACTAAATACAGTCCTTTCAGAAATAGATGAAAATTATTTATATGAAAGATTTTGGAAGCCTATTTGTCAATTATTTCATTATAGACCAGGTGCACAAACTGTAGATTCTTTACTAAAAAGATTTACCAACAATGAAAAACCTTTAGTTATAGTAGATCTCTCTTTACAAAGTGCTCATCATCTCAAACTAGATTATTGGAATGAAACTATACAGGCATTAATTTTAAAAAGAATCTTGTATGGTTTAATCAATTTAGGAGAAAAGTGTTGGCAACAAAATACTTCATTAAATACTTTAGTTGTACTTGATGAAGCACATAGATTTGCAAGAAGAGAAAAATATGAAAATTCTGATCTTGAAAATTTAAGACTAACTCTCTTGGATGCAGTTAGGACAACTAGAAAATATGGATTAGGATGGATGTTTATCAGCACTTCACTTTCAAGTATACATAAAGATATTCTTCAACAATTAAGGATAATGTTCTGTGGCTTTGGTTTATCTTTAGGAAGCGATTTGGCTACTCTAAAAGAATTAGTATCTGATCATAATGCACTTAAACTATATCAATCATTTACTGATCCAGCAAGTTCATTTAGTACTAAATCCAGAAAATATGCTTTTATGAGTCAAGGACCCGTGTCTCCTCTTTCTTTTGCAGGTACTCCACTTTTTCTAAATGTTTTTAATTCATCAGAGACATTTGTAAAAGAAAATAAATTACTTTCGTATACAAAAAAGAGTATATCTAATAGTTTAACTTATACTCAGGATGATTATGATTTTTAATTGTTATGTTTATTATCATATTAATTTAATTATTTCTTTTTCGAAAACCAAATGCTACTAATATGAGAATAATTCATATTTCTGATACTCATCTTGGAAAGAGACCAAAAAGAACCAGATCTTCCATTATTAATCAAGAAATTAAACCATTAGAAGATGATTTTTATAATTCTTGGAGGCGATTTATAGATGAAATAATAAATCTTGATAAAGATGAAAAACCTGATATCATAATTCATAGCGGGGATTTTTTTGAGACTCCTTCAGGAACTGATCCTTCTCCACCACCGGAATTTGCAAGAAAAGTAGCAGCGGAGACTTTCAAAAAATTATATCAAAATAATATTCCCATTGTTATAATCGATGGAAATCATGGTCGTTATATGCAATATAGAATTTCACCATTAACTGAATACACCATTTTATTTAATAATGTATACCTTTTTACTTATTTTGATATAAGAGACAGTATAAGAAATCAACAACCTTTATTCAAGGATTTTTCAAATCTAAATTTAAGAATTCATGCACATCCGTCGATAGAATCTAATGACTTACCACAATTATTATCAAAATATGAAGATTGGATCTCAATACAAAACAATAACATCGATCCTAATATGATAAATGTAGGTTTAGCTCATGGTATGATAGAAAATCATACATTGCATAGCAATTTTTTGATGGGAAATTATGATTATATTGGGCTTGGAGATAATCATAAAATGCAACAAGTCAATGATAATACATGGTATGCTGGATCAACGGAATTGTGGAGTTTTGGTGAAGAATCTTATCAAAAGGGTTATTTGATGATATATATTGATGATTCTTTTTCTAAATCTAAAATTAGAGTAATTCCGAAACTTTTACCAACACAGAGAAAAATAGTACAGAATAATGTAGAAATTTTTTCAGATGATACTAATTTTATGGTTATTGATCGTATTAAAAGTATATTTGAGAAAAATGGACTTAATATACCTTATAATTACCAAACTGCTGCTAGAGTTAAAATCACTATAAGAGGTAATAGAAGTTATGGCTCATTTTTCAATATCAATGAAATCTCATCTTATCTAAATAGAATCACATTAAATAGCAATGAGTATAATATAGTAGAATTTATTCTAGAAACACCAAAATATTATGATGACAATATTATAAAACAAATTAGACAAGATGATATATTTATTGAATACTTAATAGAAGATCCAGAGAAAGAATTTAAAAAATATATTACATCAACTAGAAAAGATGATCTAAAAAGACATAATTTAGATTCAGACATGCTGGGAAAACTTTTCTTTGAATCATTAAAGAACCAATAGTGATTTTTATGAAGATTTTGAAAATAGAATCAAAAAATTTCAAACCATTTGATAATATTTCAATACCATATGAGGGATATTTAGGGGAAGGATTTTTTTTTATTAAAGGTAAAAATTCAATGGGTAAAACAAGCATAATAGAATCAATCCTATGGGGTCTTCTTGGTGAACATCTTATGGCTGAAAAAGATAGAAAATCACTTATTAAGACAGGAGAATCTAAATGTGAAGTATCTATTACATTTGAAATTAGTGATATTGTATATAGAGTAATAAGAACAATTGAAGTTACAAAAAAAAAGTCATTTCAGAATCCTCAAAATGATTCAGTAAAATCTTCTGCATTGCTATTTAAGAAAGAGAGAATTGAAGATAAATTTATTCAACTTTGTAGAGGTCCAAATATTGTTAATCAGGAAATTGAATCACTTTTGGGAGTATATCCAGAAGTGATTGAAAAAACTGTATATATTAGGCAAAAAGAAGTGGATAAACTTGCACTTGCAGATCCAAGTGAACTAAGAGAACTGATCAAAAAGTTATTCGGATTAAATGATTTTGATGAGCATATAAAGAAAAATCTAAAGAATCAAGTTAATATTGTAAATGAAGAGATTAAGGATTTAAAAATACAAATCGGAAGTCTTCTAACTGAACAAAATGAACTGGAAAAGCAAAAACAAATTCTAAATGAAAAAGAAGAAAAACTAGAATTAAAATTGGAAGAAATAAAAAATGATAAAGATAATTTAATTAAATATCCCCTTCCAGAGCAATTATATGAAATAAAAAAGTATATTGAAAATATAGAGAAATATAAAAAGGATTTAGAATATATTGAAAAAATGTATACTTATAAAAAAGAAAATTTATTAGTCCAAGAAAAAAGAATTAAAGATTTTCACGATAAAATAATTCTGTTAGATTCTAAAATTGTAGAACTTTTAAAAGAGCTACAAGAATATCCACCAAAAGAGAGTATAAGAAGAGCTAGTGATATATTAAAAGGAATAGATAATGATGAAAAACAAATAAAAAACTTGATATTAAAATCAAATGAAAAGTTAAATATAGATATTTACAATATATCAATAAATAATGTAGAAGAACTTAAAAAAGTTAAAGAAAAAAATCAAATTGAATTAGAAAAGACTGATAAAGAAAGAATATCAATATTAGCAATATTAGAAGGACATAAAAAACTTCTTACTTCCAATCAGCTATTATATGAAATTCAGACCAATAGCATTGAGTATATACAAGATAGTGATACATGCCCAATATGTAGTAGTTCTATTAACGATAATAAAGATACATTGATATTTGATCTAAAACGAGAAAGAGAAAATATATCTAATAAAGAAAATTTAGTAAAAAAAGAGATAAATCTATTGGAAAAAAAATTAAAGAAAACTGAAACAGAATTTGAAGAAAAAAAAGAAGCAAGACAATTAATAGAAGTTATAGATACCATCATAAATGGAATAATAGAAAAACAATTCAACTTTTATGATGAGTTAAGTTCTATTCCAGAAGTTTATAAGAAATATGATGAACTAACCAATTTAAATTCAAAGATAATAGATGAGCTTATATCTACGATAATAAAGATAGAAAATAATATTTTTTCGTCTAAAGAATTGGTAAAAAATTTTAAAGATAGACTAGAATCTGAAAAAATTAAATTCAATCAAATGGAGAAAGAAATAAATAGATTCAAAAATGATAAGAACGATATTTTTTGTAAGCTTCAATCAAATAAGTTAAGTCTACAAAAATATTGTGACAATTTAAAAGTATTAAATATTAATAACTTATTGAAAAGTTTTTATTGTAATAGTATTGATCAATTAATTTCAAAGAGACTTGATATTTCAATAAGAATTGAGGAAAAAACTAAAATTATTGAAAATATACAAGGAGATATTTCTTTTTTAATTGAAGATATTCAAGTAAGGAAAAATAAAATAATTAATTTAAGAACTGCAGAAGAGAAACTTAAAGAAAATGAATATTTATTAAAACACCTTCTATTTTTATTAGGAGAAGTAGATGGCTTTATTTCTACAGATATTGTTGAAGGAAGATTATCTGATATTTTAATGAAAAGTACAAATTTTTATTTAATACCTTTTACAGAAGGTAGATATGAAATTACTAATATATCCTCTACAATGAGAAAAATAAAGGATAGAATATCTCATGGCTTAACCTTGACTTTGATAGACAATAAAGATAACATAACAAAAAATAAAGAACAACTAAGTGGTGGTGATGAATCAGCTCTTGGTCTTGCACTGCGAATTTCTATATCAAAGCTTATGTCAACAATCAGACCTTTCAAACATATAGAAAAAAAAGTTCCTATGATAAATTTTATTATAATGGATGAACCTCTGACCAGTCTTGACGAATTCCGTAGAAATGTGATAATGAATATTTTGATGAAAGATCAAAGCTTTAAACAGATCTTTCTTATCTCTCATGCTGAGATAAATGAAGAAGAGAATAATTATCATTCTATAGTAATTAATGATAATGAAAATTCTAAAAGAATGGTAGAGTATTTTCATTAAAATCACTAACTTTTTTTAAATGATATGTTCAAATTGTTATTGTAAAACATTTTTAATTTATTTTAAATAACCATTTATAGAAAAGGTTTTACTTATTGAATAAAGATGATGCAATACAATATCTCAAAGAAATAGACCCTACAATGATCAAAATCATTAACTCTGTTGGAGCCTATTCTATCAAAATAAGACATAATCCCTTTCTTGCATTAGTTGAGGCAATAATCTATCAACAGTTAACAGGAAAAGCAGCACAATCAATTTATAAAAAATTTATTTCTTACTACAATAACAATGAATACGACCTTCAGCCTCAATATATTATTCTGACTGCTGATAATATTATGAAGTCTTTTGGTTTATCGAACAAAAAAATAGAATATATAAAACTTTTATCAAATGATATAATTAAAGGAAATATAAATTTAAAATCATTTGAAGAAAAAGAAGATGAGGAGATTATCAATGAATTGACAAAATTGAAAGGAATAGGCAGATGGACTGCAGAAATGTTTTTGATATTTTGTCTTGAAAGAAAAGACATATTTCCTTTAAAAGATCTTGGAATAAAAAAAGCTATACGAAAATGGTATTTTAATCCTCAATATCCTGATGAACAGTCTATTATAGAGCTTTCTAATATTTGGAAACCATATAGAAGCATAGCTAGTTGGTATTTGTGGAAGTCATTATCGAATTTTGATGCGATATGATGATACTATAATTTTAAAAGTCTATTTATATATCATTGAAAGAATAATTGGTATATATTATACAACAGCAAATTAGTTATACTGGATTCTAAAATTGTAGAATTAGTTATATCTGCATAAAAGAGTTAACTATGTATTCATTGATGATAATAATATAACAAAATTAGATCATAACACATTATAAAAATGGAATTAGATATTGGCTAAAAGAAATATATCATTCTGTAATTACTAAAAATATTATAAAAAGAAGTTAATTAATGAAAATTTCTAGATAAATTTAAATTTAAAATATATATTCAAGAACTTAAATTAATAACGAGTTTAAATTAGAAATGTTAATCTATTTCTTTACTAGAAATTTAAGGTAATATTAATAGTTAATATACTATTATGAATTAAATATAAAGTGAAATTATACAAAAAATTAACAATAATTAATGCTATTTTAGGAATAACAGCGTCTATTATAATTTTATTAATATACTTTTTTATAAATTCATTTATTGGTATACCCCTTTTAGGGCTTTTTTTGGGAGGTACTATTTTACATGTTTTCATTTTACTTATTATTAGTTTAGCAGGAATAGTTTCTATATTTTATATAAAAAATATGAAATTCTTGGGAATAGCTTTAATTATTTATGGAATATTAGTATTAGCTACAGGTACCTTTTTTGGAATACCTTTAGGAATACCAGGATTTATTTTATTTGCTATTGCTGGTATACTAGCACTAAAAGAAAAACAAGTAATAAAAAAATAAAAATGAAATCAATATGAAAAAGGATTTTTCTTTAAAATTACATCATAAATTTAAATGTAATAAAGGCAAATAGGATGAGTATCTGTGGTATTGCCTAATGTACTATGGAGATCAAGGCATATAGTCAGTTTTAGCTAATACATACAGTAACACGACTAGATTATCAAATTATCTCTCTCTTCATTAATTGGCATAACCTCTCATTAAAAGCAATTATTTGACTAGGCAATGTGGAGAAGTTGTAGGGAATTTATACAACTTGATTCCAATATAATTTTTTAATTGAATATAGTGTTATTATCAATAAACATTGAAATAACAGCGATTATCAATTACCAAAAATACTTCATGAAATTTACAAAATCTTCTATTATTTATTTTCTCCTTGTCTTTGTACCTATTTCAGTTGTTTTAGATTTAGTTCATGCTGATCATGTTATTTTATTTATTATTGCAGTGATGGCATTAATGCCACTTGCAAAACTCATAGGTGATTCAACAGAACATCTTTCTACACATTATGGATCTACTCTAGGATCTCTTTTAAATGTGACCTTTGGCAATGCAGCAGAAATAATAATTGCAGCAGTAGCTATTAATGCTGGCCTAATAGACCTCGTAAAAGCATCAATTACTGGTGCAATTCTTGGAAATATTATGCTTATTTTTGGTTTGAGTATGATTGCTGGAGGAATTCGTCAAAAGGAACAATTATTCAGTCGTGAAAATGCAGGACTTCAATCAACTATGATTTTCTTGGCTATAATTGGATTGGCAATTCCTACTGTCTTGTCAACTACTATACTAAAACCTGTTGAATTGGAAAATCAACTTAAAATACAATTTTTAAGTGATATATTAGCAATTTTATTATTATCAGTATATATAGCTGGAATTATATTCACATTTTTTACCCATAAACACTTGTTTGTTTCTCCACACATGGAAGGAGAAAATAACAATCATAATATTGATAATAGTAAATATTGGGATAAGAAAAAGGCGTTCTTTATGCTAGCTATTAGTATGGTTGGAGTTGTAGTCGTAAGTGAAATTTTGGTTGGATCTGTAGAAGAAACTAGTAAGCAATTTGGTTTTGGAGAAATATTTGTTGGAGCTATTATAATCGGGATAATTGGTAATGCTGCAGAACATAGCAGTGCTATTATTCTTGCACGAAAAGGTAAAATTGATTTATCTATCGGAATAGCAGCTGGTTCAGGAACTCAAATTGCACTATTTGTAGTACCAATTTTAGTAATATTTGGAATAATTTTAAATCAACCATTTACATTAGAATTTACTATTTATGAATTAGTTACATTGTTCCTTGCAGCTATTATTCTTAATCTAATTGCACACGATGGTAAAAGTAATTGGTTTGAGGGAATAATGCTCACTGCAGTGTATATTATTATTGCTATAGGCTTTTATTTTATTGGATAAGGATGAAATTCAAATAAAAACAATTTTCCCTTTAAGATACTCAAAATTAGTTCCTAGACTTTATTTCTAACTTACTATTTTTCTGTTGTAAATATGTAATTTTTATATAATTTTAATAGTTATCCAAAAGAAAATATTTACTTTATCGGTTTTATGATAAAAATCATTATTATATTATAAGGTATATCTTCTAATTTTCTATGCTGAATGTTCGAGAACTATCCTAGCAAATCACATAGTGATTTAGGTAAAAATTTATAACATTGTCCAACAGAATCATCTTGTTTAGGTAAAGGTTGCTGATCATATTGTTGTAATACTGAAGTTTCATCTTCTGAAACTCTAGGACCTAATACTATATCGACATACTCTGTTTGGTTATTCCTCATTATTTTTAATTTTACAGTATCTCCTACTTTTTTTTCTCTCTCTAAATAAGTTAGAATATCATCAATTTTTCTTACCTCTTTATCATCTATTGCTATTATTATATCACCGTTAGAATCTATTATTTCTCCTCTTTGATTATATGTTATAGTTCCCTTTTGTAATTTGCCTGTTTGCGCAGCTGGACTACCAGGTGTAATATCAGTAATTAGAAACCCTTTTGATTCTTTCAAACCAAAAATTTTAGCCAATTGAGGCGAGATATCCATACCAACCACACCGAGATATGGATGAAGATATTTTCCTGATGATATGATTGATTGAACAACTTTCTTTACTGTATTAGATGGTACAGCAAATCCTATTCCTGCATAAACACCAGTATTGGAATATATTGCAGAATTTATTCCTATTACTTCACCTTTTAAATTTAATAATGGACCACCAGAATTGCCAGGATTAATTGCAGCATCAGTTTGTATAACGTCAGGAATATTAAAAGTCATAGCAAATTGAGAAAATGGAGAATTGCTACTATCAGCTGATGGTAACAGTCTTCCTAGACCACTAACTACACCTACTGTTAAAGATCCAGATAATCCAAAAGGATTACCAATAGCTACTACAGTATCTCCCACTCTTAGAGAAGAAGAATTACCCAAAGGAATTGGATTAAGATCTATATCTATTGGATCTAAAAGTTTGAGAATAGCTAAATCACTATAAGGATCATTGCCAATTAATTCTGACTGATATGAATTCCCATTTAAAAAAGTAACCAAATAATTATTATTACCTTGGTTAAAGGCAACAACATGATTATTTGTTATTATATGGCCTTCTTTATCATAAAGAAAGCCAGAACCTAAGCCTTGTTGTGCATTAGAAAGAGGATCAATAACAGTTACTTGGACTACGGATTTAGATGTTTGTGAAAATAAATCTTGAATTTTTAACTCTGTAGTCTTATTTTTTTGTAGTATGTCGTCAGATATTTGACCTATTGCAGAATTTGTATTGATACTATTAGAAAATAGTAATGTCAATAATATAAAAAACGATAAATATAAAATAAGATATAATTTTAACATTTTAATTATTAATTAATAAGGTAATATTAATTTAATTATATAATATTTTAATATGTAGATAGTTAAATATAATAACAAAATTTCTCTATCATCAACTGAAAATAATCTGTTTTATAAATTATTCATATTTTGTCCTAGTATTATTTATTTAGAATTAATAAATTATAGAAATAGTACAAAATTTTGTAATTATTATATAATCTATAGAGAAGAGAATGAATGAATCAATAAATATAGGAATAAAATATTATTCAGAAATAAATAGATAGAGAAGAAAAAATCTATGACATAATTTAATGGTTTAACATAATAGCCATTTTGATTCCATATCTTAATAATTAATTTTAATATGTATCCAAAATTGGACAAAACCTGATACAAAAAAATGTAATAGTAATTAATATGAAATAAATTTTTAAATAATCACAGGTTTTACTTATTATATGAATATTAATTTAATTTATAATATTATAATTTTATTTATTACAAGCATAACAATAATCAATTCTTCAGATATTTCAGGTGTAATGTCTGATTTATTTGTTAATCAAATACTTTTTAATGAAACTAATACAACTATGAATAATAACACGGAAATTTTTAAAAACTCTACTTCTTTAGAACCATGTGTAATGCCTGAATGCCCAAGCGGTAAAGTATGTGTACAGGTATGTCCTGAATCTCTTCCTCCTATTTAATATTGTTCTAGAAGATTAGAATAATCTAATTTTATTTTGTACTTATATATAGAAGAGGTTCATGAAACCTATCTCTATCGCCAACAAAGTAACCGTGACCATTACCATTACATAAATCTGAAAGATTTGTTCCTGAATTCATGAGATAATTCTTGACATCTTTTGGAGATGCTTCTGGATGTAAACTGATGTATAATGCTGCTGCTCCTGCAACGTGTGGTGCAGCCATACTTGTACCAGTTAATTTTGTATATGAATTTGATTTAAAAGTAGAATATATCTCTACACCAGGTGCTGCTATATCTACTACGTCACCAAAGTTACTAAAACTTGCTAATGTATCATCAGCACCATATGGAGTTGATGGTCCATTACCTCCACATTTTCCATCACTATCAGATATTGCTGATACTGTTATTACCTCTGGATTATTCGCTGGAGTAAATGTTCTAGCATTCTTTCCTTCGTTACCTGCCGCGACTACAATGGTAATACCGGCTTTAATTGAATTACTTATTGCAATATCTAATGCTCCTGATTCACACTCACATCCTAAACTCAAAACTGCAACATCAACCTGATTTGAATTTTGATTAATGTAGTCCAATCCTTTTATAAGAGTAGATATCTCTCCCATTCCAGAACTTTCTAGTATCTTAATAGCCCATAATCTTGCTCCCGGCGCAATACCTACAATACCAAAAGAATTATCTTTAGCAGCGGCAATCCCTGCAAGATGTGTACCGTGACCATGGTCATCATCAGCATTAGTTGCTTCAGGAATAAATGATTTTTCATGAAATACATTTAAATCGCTATGATCTAAATCTATCCCTGTATCTAAAATTGCTATATCTGCATCAACAACATTCGAATTAATATTTTCTAAATTGATATCATCGTCTACTCTATCTATACTTTGAGGTATTATCTGATTTTCCGTATGTGAATTTATAAAAGTTGATATTTTTCTATCCTGTCCCAAGTATGCTACCAATGGATTATTTTTCAATTGTTCTAAAACTTTGGTATTAGAAATCTTTATTGCAAATCCGTTTACTACATAGTCGTAGACATATAATAATTCAGTTCCGGTATTTTTCAATTTAGAATTATAAAATTCAAGTGGATCTATTGAATTACTTCCTTCTTTATTATCTTCTTTAAGATATACAATGAATTGATTAGGAATTATATTATTGCTTTCCAAGTGATGATTATCAAGATTTTGATAATTATAAAAATAGTAAAAAGGGATTTCTATATCTAAATCGTTTTCTGCATATATATTGTGTAATATGGGAATGACTAAAAATGTTACAAAAATAGTAATCATTACTAAAAAGCCCATTCTAAAATACTGAAAATTCATTTTTTACTTAACATAAAAATTTTAATTTATATTTATTAATACTTTTAAAAATTTTTATATATATTAATATAAAGTAAAATATAAAAATCAAATTTTTCTCTACTTTTTCTCTATTTTTAAAAGTTATAATAATGTTATTAAATATACATGATGCAGAAACATCACAACACAAATAGGAGAAGCTATTGTAATGGTACCAGCAAATAATATTGTAGTGAGGAACACTAAAGTTATTTTTGGTTTTACATGTTATATAAAGTAATAAATGTTATATGTAAAATGCTTAAGTCAATTCTATACTTTATATTATATAATCATATTATACGTGATTATACTTATTAATCAAAAATACATTTCAAATAAATATATCTAGTAAATAAGTAGATAGACTTATTCATAATATTAATATTCATTTTTTATTTGATTTGTGATATCATAATTACTAAATTACATAAATTATTAGGAGGAAAGATATATGATTATATGGTTATATCTTTTATTTGATATTTTTGTCATGTATTCTACTAATTATATTGTAAAATTCACCTATTTTTTATATAGTCTATATTAAATATAGTGATAGATTAACTTAGTTCATTGTTTTATATATAAAATACAGGAGTTGATATTAATGTCTAATAAACAAATTATTACTATAAACGAAAATTATTATTATGACAAATACAATTGTAATTTTCCTAATATTTCTGCAATATGGAATGGCCCATAATCTAATATTTTCAAGTGTAAAACCACATCAATTAATTATATTTATTAATAATTGAAATTAATCTTAAATACTTTTAATAGATAAACTGAAATAATCACAAATGAGGATTATAGATTTTGAGTATTATCGCCTTAGATGAAACTGATATTAGAATTCTTAGAAAATTGATTTCTGACGCTAGACTTTCATATCGTAATATAGCCGAACAAATAGGAGTTTCTCCACCTACTGTACTTGCTAGAGTAGAAAAGTTGGAGAGAAATAAGATTATTAAATCTTATTCAGCATTGCTTGACCATGAAAAACTAGGATATGACCTAACAGCAATAATCGAAGTTACTGCTATAAAAAATAAGGTAGGTGAGGTTGAAAAGGTATTATCAAAATACGAAAATGTATGTGCTATATATGATATTACTGGTTTAACGGACATGATTATAGTAGCCAAATTCAGAAATAGAAAAGAATTAAGCAATTTCGTTAAAAAAGAATTATCAATTCCATCTGTTCAAAGGACTAATACGCATCTTGTATTTATAACAGTTAAAGAAGACTTTAAGTTATTATAGAAAAAAATATCTATATTTTACTAAACATTATACAAATAAAATAAGTTATTTTTTATTTCAATAATATTGATTATATTTATAAACAAATTTTGAATTAACAATTGTAATTTAATTTAAAGTTAATATTATATTTTCTTAATTAATGTTAACTAAAATGAACAAAAACTTTATGAATGTTAAAAAAAATGATAATATTGTTTATATTATAGTAACTCTTTATTATAATATGCAGATTACCAAGGATTCTTTCAATCAACAAGTTGATCATGTTGTAAATAAATTGAGTGAATCAAATATAAAATGGGTTAGACTGAATTTCTGTGATCCATTTGGATTTCTACAACAAATAAGTGTTAATAGTAAAGAAATAACTGAAGAATCTTTTAAAATAGGTCTTCCACGATTAGATGGTAGCTCAATTAAAGGATTTAAAGAGATTCACGAATCAGATATGATACTTAAACCAGATCCTTTTACTTTTGATACCTTACCAGATTATTTTGATAAAGATCATCACAACAAAAATAACAACTATGAATCAAAAGCTGCACGACTAATAGTTGATATCTATGAAGGTTTCAATGGTAGACGTTATTTGCGAGATCCTCGTTATATTGCACAGATGGCTGAGGAATCTGCAAAGAAAAGAGGTTTTGAACGAAGTTATTGGGGTCCAGAATTAGAATTTTTTGTATTTAATAAAATTACATTGTTACCAAATCCAATGTCAACTGTTAATTGTTCTGGCGGTTCTGGATATTCTATTGAATCAGATGAAGCACCTTGGAATCAGAGTAATGGAAGTTCAGGATATACAATCCCTTTCAAAAGTGGATATTTTCCTGCCCCTCCAGCAGATAGTTTGACAGACTTTAGAGATGAAGTATCTGATACATTGAAAGAATATTTTGGGATTAATGTAGAAGCTCATCATCATGAAGTGGCCACTGCTGGACAGTGTGAAATTCAGGTAGAATATGATCAACTTGTTCCTATGGCCGATAAGGTAATTACATACAAAAAAACAGTAAAAGAGACTGCAGCAAAACGTAACATGATCGCAAATTTTATGCCAAAACCTATAGCTCTCGATAATGGATCTGGTATGCATGTTAGTCAAAGTTTATGGGGAAGGAAAAAAGAGGATGATAAGGAAAACAACAATGAACATTCTGATAATGAGTACAATCTAATAAACTTGTTTTACGATCCTGCAGATGAATATGCTGAGTTGAGTCAAACAGCACTTTATTACATAGGAGGATTGATGGATCACGCCAAAGCACTTTGTGCTTTAACCAATCCTACTACAAATTCCTATAGAAGACTCATTCCTGGCTATGAAGCACCAATAAATATTGCATGGAGTAAAATGAACAGATCAGCAAGTATAAGAGTCCCTGCTCACTTCCGAAATATGAAAAATAGAAAAAGAATAGAATATAGAACTCCTGATCCTAGTTCTAATATATATCTTGTAGAGGCAGCACTATTACTCGCAGGTCTAGATGGAGTAGTCAAAAAAATTGCTCCACCTGATCCAGTAGATGAAGATATATACAAATTATCAGATGAGAAAAAAAGAGACTATAATATAAATAAATTACCCACATCATTGGAAAGTGCAATTGATTCTTTAGAATCCGACAATGAATTTCTTAAACCAGCATTTGTAAGTGACTTTCTTGATATGTACTGTGAAATTAAAAAAGATGAGCATATAAAGGTCGTTTCAGTTCCTTCTCCAAGAGAATTCTATATGTATAGTAATGTGTGAAAAATAGTTATGATATATAGTATAATAATTATTATATCATCCAAGATTGGATAGTTGATATGCCTTATTCTAAAGATGTACTTAATTTCAAAAGAAATATATTAAAAGCAGCAGTGGGTGCATCACAGAATTCCTATTTCGACCAGGATAAACTTATTCTTGACGTAAGAAAAGCAATTGATTCACACGTTCCATATTCAGGATTAGGAGCAAGACCTCCAAATGATTATTTTCCCTCAATTAAAATAATTGGAGCAAGACTACAGACAACTGAACAAGATGATCTTTGCCATGATCATCATGAGAAAAATACTAATATTGATACCAATTTGATAATAGGCGGAAGATATTCTAGTAACTTCATTTTAACAAATACTCCATTTTTTGTTTCGGGTATGAGCTATGGCTCTTTGAAACTTCCTGCTAAAATTGCATTACATTTAGCATTAAATAGACTTGCCAAAGAGGGAATAAAAGTCATGATGAATACTGGTGAAGGCGGAGCTTTGCCTTGGGAACTATATGGTTCTGATGAGGCAAGATCATATGTTTCTAAAAGAAGACAAGATAATATCCTAAATTATGCTGAAAGATTATTAAGAGAACATCATTTAGACTCTATAGATCGGGATCATCTATTCTGTCGTTTTTATCCTTTGATCACTCAATATGCATCTGGAAGATTTTGGCGAGATCCTAGTTATCTATTAAATGCAGATGCAATTGAGATAAAAATCGGTCAAGGTGCAAAGATAGGTCATGGTGGATTATTACCTGGACCAAAGGTAACAGAACTTGTCGCTGAAAACAGAGGCATACCTCCTTACAAGGTAGCACACTCTCCATCCAGACATCTCGATATTTTGGGACCAGAAGACTTGGTAGCAAAAATTCTTGAACTAAGAGAAATCACTGATTGGAAAATTCCAATAATTGTAAAAATCGGAAGCTCACGTGTGTATGATGACATTGAAATAATTCTCAAATCATATGCTGATGCAGCGTCAATTGATGGTCTTGTTGGAGGTACAGGTGCTGCTCCTTGGGAGCTAAGAGATATAATTGGAATAAATACATTGCCATCTTTAAAACCTGCAAAAGAAGCAATTTATGATTATTATTTGAATCATCAAGATGATAAATTCCAATTACTTGTTCATGGCGGTATATGGGATGCAGAAAGAATAGCCAAATGTATTGCTTTAGGAGCAAGTGGAGTTGGGATAGGAACAGGATTTCTTCTTTGTATGGGATGTACCCTAGTACAAGATTGTTATACAAATATGTGTCCGGCTGGATTAACAGGTTCATATGAAAAGCTCGATATAGAAAAGAGTATAGATTCAATAGTTAATTATGTAAAAGGGACATTGCACGAACTAAAAAATATTGCTAGATCACTAAGAAGAAAAAGTATACATGATATTAGAAAAGAAGATCTAGTGGCAATGGATCAATTGTCCAGTATAGCTTCAGATTTGCCATTAGAAGATGGTCAAACCTATAGAGATATAATTAAAGGAAGAATAGCGACAGTTTTGAAAGAAAAAAATCTTATTGGCGTAAAAACCCAACTGTACACGGATCAATTTAGGAATCAATAACATTGAATAATTCAGAAAAGTTTTTAATTAGGAAGTCTATCTTGGAGTTAGCAAGAACAGGAATGCCGAGAACAACTTCAATAGATGATGATATTAGACACAATAATCAAAACAAAAATAAATATGAAACAGTAAACCTTTGGGACTATGTAACTACATTAGGGGCACAATTATCAAGGCCGGCATATGATCCTTATAGAGAGACAATAAACCTAGATACGACCATAGGAAGAAATTCATCTTATAACGTTAATTTAACAATACCTTTGTTAATTTATGAAAATATGTTATTTTCAAATGATGTTTTAGAAGCTGTTCATAGAACTTTAAATCGACTTGCTGAAGAAGGAAATGTCTTAGGATTTGTTTCAGAAAGTGAAATAAAAAATACAACAGCTGACAAAAGAAAATATCCATGGTTTAAAAAAATTTCATGCAATACAACAGCAGCTAATCAACTAAAATCTTACCAAATTGATTCTCCACAAGGGATTGTATTAGAATATGAAGATCATAATTCGATCAAATTACTCAAAAATTTAAGAAAAGAATTTGAATATCCTATATTAGTTGATATCAGTAACATCTTTCCTAATTATATTAACGAAATATTGGATACGGGTATCGATGGAATAATAGTAGATACAGAGAAGGTAAAAAAACAAAATGAAATATACAAAACTAAACATGCTATTGCAGTTATCCGCGATACAAGAAATGCTTTAAATGAATATTCTAAAATAGTGAATAAAAAAAATAGATCTAATTTATATCAAGATTGCAATAATAATAATGATGATGATATAAAGAGTTATCATGGAAGTGCTGAAGTAACTTTAGTAATTGCAGGTGATGTAAACACCACTGGAAAGATTATCAAATCAGTTGCTTTAGGTGCGGATATAATAGGATACTCTACAAGTATGTTAATAGCATATTCTGAGATTTTTTCTGATAGGCTTTTTGAAATTGATTTTGTTACAGAAAGAGTTTATAGTCACATGATAGCTACTAAAGAAGAGATAAAGGGAATTCCTGCTGCTCTAGGCTATAGTAATTTTCATAATCTAACACCTTCTGATTTACGTACATCTAGCATAGAGGCAAGCTTACAAGGCGATATTTTACTTGAGGGAGTAGATAAAACCTATTATCAAATCATCGATGGACTATTTAATGAATATATTAAGGAAAATAGAATCCAAATAAGTTTAGAAGAAAGAAAAGAGATTCTCAAATCTTTAGTGAGGCATTAAAAAATGTGTGGAATATGTGGAATAATGTTAGAGAATTATTGTTGTTATAATGATTTTCCTATAGGCTCAATTTTATATAAAATGATGGAGAGTCAGCAAATAAGGGCTCAAGATAGTACAGGAATAGCAATTTTTAACAAAAAGTTTGACCATGAATTTTACGAAATCGAATATTTTAAAAAAGAGAATGACAAGTACAATAGATTCTGTGAAAAAGTATATCCAGAGAGATTAAATACCGTTCTATACGATTTAAACCAAGATCCTAATGTAATTATTTCTACCTGTGCGAAACAAATGTCTCTTATAAAAGATGTAGGTTTAGTACGAGATCTTGATACAAAATATAACATTAGGTCAATACAAGGAACGCATGGTATTGGACATTTAAGAATAGCCACAAGCAGTAGGGTTACCCCTGATAATGCACATCCATTTAGTACTACAATTATGGCAGATATAGCAGTAGTACATAATGGTGAGATAGCAAATTATTCAAAGTTAAAGTCTTCTCTTGAATTGCAAGGATATCATTTTTACTCTAGATGTGATTCCGAAGTAATAGCTGTATTTATTGCTGATCAGCTTTTGAAGCATAATGATATAGAAAGGGCAAATCATGAATTTATTAACAAAGCAGATGGTCCATTTACTTACATAGTCTCGACTCCTAATTGTTTAGCACTAGTAAGAGATAGGTTTGGAGCAAGAAAAGGTATTTTTGGATACAATCCAGGTACAAGAGATTATCCTTCGTTCTGGGCAATAGCCACTGACCTGTCAGCATTGGATTGTGTAGGTGCAAATTTATATGTAGAGACATCACAACCAGGAAAACCAAAGATTTTCTACAAAAAATAATATTCAAAAGAAATGTATAATTTAGATATTGATGAAATTCGAGAACTTGCAAATAGTATAGGTTCAAGTACATCCGATCTTGATGAACAGTTTGAACGGCTTAATTCTGCATTATACAAAAAATTTGGTGTAATTCTACCAAAAGGATTGAAACGTGCATCTTATGAAAAGTTTATGGATATTGTTAGTTCTCCGTTGATATATGAAAGAACTGTAAATTCGATTTTAAAGAGAAAGATAAAAGAAGGAGAAACCAATATAAAATTAAAAAATCCTAGAGCCCTATATCGTATAGGTATTCTAGGTTTTCGAGAACCAATAAAACTGAATTTAATGGTAGAAGGCAATGTTGGAAATTTTTTTGCATCAGGTTGTAACTTTATAGGTACATGGACTGTTCACGGACATGCTGAAAATGGATTGGCTGATAAAGGCTATAGTGGAAAAATCATAGTAGATGGTTTTGCTACAGAACTTGCAGCCCAGAATAATCAAGCAACAGACTTTAGTTTAGGTGTAGATATCCTCGTTAGAAAGGGTTGTATGGAAAGAGCAATGGGGCAAGCTAGAGGAGGTAGTCTAATAACTTTTGGCGCTGGATATAATTCAGGTCTTTATATGTCTGGAGGAATACTAGTGAATTTAGGTCATGTTGGACAATCATTTGGACCTGGAATGGTAGGTGGATTAATTTATTCAATGAATGGTACAACTCCTGGTGAAGGGGCAACAATTCAAAAAATAAATAACCTAGACTATGCTATCATATTCCAAATATTGAAAAAATTTGAAAAGGAACTAAATATTGAAGGATTAAATAGTTTTTCTTCTAAAAACCCAATTCTGTGGATAACAAATGATGGTAAAATGGAAAAATATGACTTTAGAGAATACATCAAAATTGTTTCGATACTTGATTCTAGTAGTAAAGAATAGCTTATTTTTAAATCATCAATGTCTATATTAAAAAATTTCAATATCTATAATTAACAAAATAATTACTATTATAATTTTGATTAGAAACAATTGTGTCTAATATATTATAATACATTTAAATAATATTATTAACTAACTTTCCAGCCATGAATCATTTATTCTCTCGTTTAATTTATTTATTATTTGTAATCTTCTTTATACTCTTCTTTATGTTCTTTTTCTCAATTTTTTTTAGTAACTCTCATAGTGAATCTCTAGTTTTTATAGACAATAATTTTATACAGATAAAAACTATATTATTATGAATATAAAATTGCAGCCATCTCTAACATTTTTAATCTTTCACAATTGGAAAGGCAAGGACCAACTAAGATCGAAGAACTATAGATAATAAATTAATCATTGAGAGAAAATGACAAGGTAAAAGAGAATGCATTAGCTCATTTATCTGACCAGTTACATGTAAGTGAAAGAATGCAACAACAACAACTAGAAAGAAAATAAATCTTTTAATATAGTTTACCTAAAAGTTATTCCTAACTGTTTTTAGATTGGAATTTGTTATATATCATAATCAATCTGGTAATCTATTGGTTTGATAGTTACTATAGAGATAAAAGCGTTTTTAAAATATGATTCTAATGAAAGAGGATATTTCAATCTACTAAAAGAGGCGTATATAAATGAGACTGAACTTGAAAAGACAATAACTATCATAAAAATTACAAATTTTCGGCGCCGAAAATTTTTGTTATTATAATGATTTATTAAAAAGATCATTTAAATTTTCATTCTATAATCATCTTTTACTAAGACAATGACAATTGTAACTTCTATTTACAGATATTATATTATAAAGTTAGATATATTTGTAAATGAATTGATTAATTTGATCAAATTCTTTTAATATCTAGTAACATTATTTATTAAATGTACGTATGATATATTTTCATTCTTATTTAATTGATATTCCTTTTACAAATATTCTTATTATCTTAAAGAATTATGGAAGTTTTCAAAATTGAGTCATTTTTCTTCTAAAAGAATATTATTTTCAGGTGACTCTATAAAAAGTTGTTTAGGTTTTATTGACTTAGATTTAACTAAAAATATTACTACAATGGAGGGCTTTAATATTAGAAAATATTATTCTACATTTATAAATTCAGTATCTGACTTAGTTAAAAGTAATAGTGAAAAAGTTATAAAAAATATTGGTGATTGCCTATTATGTTATTTTCCAAATGACCTATTAGTAGTACTTGATATACGAATGAAAAATGTGAATGGACTTCAATTACATCAACAAATAAAAGCTATAGATCCAACAATTAAGATTATTTTTATAACAGCTTTGGATATATTAGATGAATTATTAACTATAGTTCCTGGAATATCAAAAGAACAAATTATGAGAAAACCTGTTGATACTAAGGAATTTACAAACACTGTAGAGAAATTATTAAATTAATGAAAACTGCATTCATGTTTATTTTCTTTATTTATATAAAATATACTACATAAAAATAAAAGGAAAAGATAAATCCATTGCCATTAAATTCCCTTTTAAAGACTAATGATAAGACGAGTCATATATTAAAATATATTTTAATTCCATCAATTTCTCTTTCAATCATTGCTCTGATTTCTGTTAATCCATCATTATGGGTAACATCATCCATACATCATTTTTATGTTGAGTTATTTGGTGCAATACTTGCTGGAATACTTGCATTCTATTATATTTCTCGTGCTTACACTTTGACTGATAGATTTAGTATTTTTATTGGCATTGGTTTCTTAGTGAATACTTTAATTGATTTGTTTCATGTTATAGTTTCCATTCTTAATACGGATGATATTGTATTTCTAAAATATTTCATTCCACAAACTTGGTTTGCAGGAAGATTGTTTCT
>Ga0126305_10000151_pt1 | contig 30676 bp, 27 predicted proteins | sample Plot26_FD_92536 | JGI IMG/M metagenome (GOLD analysis project Ga0126305, IMG submission 92536) | Serpentine soil microbial communities from UC McLaughlin Reserve, CA, USA - Plot26 | ecosystem: Environmental > Terrestrial > Soil > Grasslands | place: USA: UC McLaughlin Reserve, Lake County... | reverse complement strand
CGACCAGGTCGAGTTCGGCCTCCTGGGCGCGTTTGAGGGCGTCGTTGATCTCGACGATCCCGAGCTGCTCGCCGTCGGCGCCGATCAGGCGCACCTGCGGAACCCGGATCCGCTCGTTGATCCGGGTGGTGTCGCGCTCTGGTGGGCGCCGATCGAACCTACGCGGGACCGGCACTATGAAAGAGGGGACTTCAAGAGGACGAAACGGTAAGCCGGCATCGGGCGCTCAGCGGCGGCGGTGATTTTGCGTGCCAGCGATCAAGTTCGCGCAGTATAGAGACAGAACGGCCGCGCGTAAACGCCGCCCTCAGCGCTGCTCCATCTCGGACTCGACGCGAGCGGCGAAATCGACCATCGACATCTCCCCCAGATCGCCATCCTCGCGGGAGCGGACGGCGACGGCGCCGTTCTCCGCCTCGCGGTCGCCGACCACCAGCATGTAGGGGTAGAAGCCGATCGTCGAGGAGTCGCGGATCTTCTTCCCGATCGACTCCGAGCGGTCGTCCATGGCGACGCGGACGCCGAGGTCGCGGAGCCGATCATGGGCCTCGCGGCCGTAGTCGTTGTGGCGGTCGGAGATCGGCAGGACGATCGCCTGCACCGGCGCCAGCCAGGTCGGAAAGCGGCCTGCGTAGTGCTCGATCAGGATCCCGGCGAAGCGCTCCATCGAGCCGAGCAGGGCGCGGTGGATCATCACCGGACGATGGGCCTGGTCATCGGCACCGGTGTAATAGAGGTCGAAACGCTCGGGCATCTGGAAGTCGAGCTGGCAGGTGCCGCACTGCCAGGAGCGGCCGAGGGCGTCGGTGATGTGGAAATCGATCTTCGGCCCGTAGAAGGCGCCGTCGCCGGGATTGAGCGTGTACTCCCGGTCCTGGCTCTCAAGCGCCTCGGCCAGCGCCGCCTCGGCCTTGGCCCACTGCTCCTCTGACCCCATCGACTTCTCCGGCCGGGTCGAGAGCTCGACGTGGACGTCCTCGAAGCCGAAGCCGCCATAGAGCTCGTCGATCGCCTCGCAGATCGAGGCGACCTCGGCCGGGATCTGCTCCTCGGTGCAGTAGACGTGGGCGTCGTCCTGGGTGAAGGCGCGGACCCGGAGTAGGCCGTGGAGGACGCCCTCGCGCTCGTTGCGGGAGACGCGGCCGAACTCGGCCAGGCGCAGCGGCAGCTCACGGTAGGAGTGGCGGTCCGCGGAGTAGACGAGGCAGGCGCCGGGGCAGTTCATCGGCCGCAGCGCATAGCGGCGGTCGTCGTCCTCCATGAAGTACATGTCGTCCTTGTAGTTGTCCCAGTGCCCGGAGCGGTGCCAGAGGCTCTCGTCCATCACCTGGGCGTCGCGATCTCCTGGTAGCCGCGCTTGCGCAGCTGGTCGCGGACCTCTGTCTCGATCGTCCGCAGCATCGTCGTCCCGTTCGGCAGCCAGAACGGCATCCCCGGCGCCTCCTTGCGCAGCATGAAAAGGCCGAGCTGGGGGCCGAGCCGGCGGTGGTCGCGTTCCTTGGCCTGCTCGAGGCGCTCGAGGTGCTGCTCGAGGTCCTTCTTCGAGAAGAAGGCGGTGCCGTAGATGCGGGTCAGGCTCTCGCGCTGCTCATCGCCACGCCAGTAGGCGCCGGCGACCGAGCTCAGCTTGATCGCCTTGATGCGGGAGGTCGAGGGGCCGTGCGGGCCGCGGCAGAGGTCCTCGAAGGGGCCGTTGCGGTAGAGCGAGACCGTCTCCACACCTTCGTCGCGGACGAGGTCCTCGATCAGCTCGACCTTGAAGCCCTGGTCCTCGCCGCGGAAGAGCTCGATCGCCTCGGAGACGGGGACGTCGCGGCGGGAGAACTCCTCGTCGGCGTCGATGTGCTCCTGCATCGCCGCCTCGATCTTCGGCAGGTCCTCCTCGGTGATCTTGGTCCCGGCCGGGAACTCGAAGTCGTAGTAGAAGCCGTTCTCGATCGGCGGCCCGATCGTCACCTTGGTGCCGGGATAGAGGTCCACCACCGCCTCGGCCATCACGTGGGCGGCGTCGTGGCGGATCAGCTCCAGCGCCTCGGGGTCGCGATCGGTGAGGATCGCCACCTCGCCGCCGTCGGCGGGCAAAGGCGCCGCGAGGTCGCACAGCTCGCCGTTGACCTTGATCGCCAGCGCTGCCTTGGCGAGCCCGGGGCCGATCGCGGCCGCCGCGTCGGCACCCGTCGCCCCGGTCGGCAGCTCCAGCGGCTTGCCGTCAGGCAGGGTGAAGGTGGTCTTCTCGGTCGCGGCCTCCATGCGTGGCAATGGTACGTGCACCGGTAGAGCGCTGCTTACCGATTAACGCTCCGCGATGTTGCTACCGAGCGGGCCCCTGCCGCGCCTGCCGTTCGGCGACGAGCGGGCAGGGGCTCCTACCGGGAGCCGGGTCGCTGATCCGTTTCAGGGTCCAGTCGCCTTCGTCCCAGATCGCGAACCGCACCCCCGGCGGCACCTCGGGTTCCTCGGTCGACTTGATGCAAACGCGGCCGCCGCGCAGTTCCCAGGCGAGGAACGGTTCCCCGTGTTCCTCCTCGAGCAGCTGCGGCGAGGCGTAGACGACGGTCGGCCCTTCGCCGACCAGCTTGCGGTACTCGCTGAGGGACGAGGAGTAGGAGGTCGGGCCGACGGGAGCGTTGGCGAGGGCAAGGAGCGAGCAAATACCCGCAACGGCGATGAAGAGCGCGGCCGCGACAGGCGCCCAGAGCCGGCGCGTGTCGAGTTTGTGGCCTATGGGTCCACTAACTCGACACGCCTCGGTCAGCAGCGGCAGGAGGATCGTCAAGGCGACGAGGGGCGCAGCGATCTCGATCGCCTTCGCGGCCGTGTAGGGCGTTCCGACGACGCGGGCGGCGACATAGGCGAGCGCGGCCGCGGCGACGCCGGCGAGGATCGCGTTCTCGCGGCGCTTCCAGAGCCAGACCAAGCCGTAGAGAAAGAGCGAGAGCGCGAAGGCGATCCCGAGGTAATAGGCGAGCGCCGGCACGGCCCCGTCACCCGGCGCCAGCCTGAAGTCGCCCGAGGGCCAAACCCCGAACACCTCGAACGGCGAGATCTGGCCGAAGAGGTTGCCGAGCCCGGGCCCGTTGGGGTCGAAGGTCTCGAAGCTGTGGAAGTCGAGCATGCGGGGGAGCTCGGGCAGGGCTAGAACTACGAAAACAGCTGCCGCAAGACCTAGCGCTCGGGCCGCGGGTCCTGTCACGGCAGGGGACCCACCCCCCTTTCCGGTAGCTAAAGCTTCCTCAGGGGGGGTCCCCCCTACCGTGCCACCCGCGGCGTGACGGGCTTTGTCTAGAACGAGCCATAAGACGAAGGCTCCGCCCAGCCAGATCAGGCCCGGGAAGCTGTAGGTGTAGATGGAGCCGATCGCGATCAGCGCCGCGGGGAGGTAACGGAGTGGCAGGCCCACCCAAGTTCGATCGGCCTCTCTCAGGGCGAGAACGAAGGCCAGCAGGAACAGCGCCTGCATCGTCTCCTTGAAGGCGCCCTGGGCGAAGTAGGAGGCGACGACATATGCAAGACCGACCAGCAGCGCCCCCGCAGTTCGAGGGAGCGCGGGCAGCTCGGCGAAGGCCGCAAGCGTAGTCAGGCAGACAAGAACCGCCACGGCGACCGTAAGACCGCTGAAGCCCTGGACCAATCCCACCCCGAGGCCCCTGTTGAGAGCGACAACGATCGAGTGCGGGCCGAGCGGATAGCCCTGGTTCAGCAGCTGCGAGACCTGTCCGTCGGCCAGCCGATCCGCCGCCAGCAGATGCTGGGACATGTCGGGGTTGAAGCTCGTGCCGAGGATCCCGAAATGGCCATCGACGGCGAATGGGAGCGAGGCGGCCAGGAGCGCACCGAGAGTGACCGGCCAGCCAACTCGCAGCGCCATTCCTCCCCCCTCCACGTGCCCACATAGATAAGCCACCGCCGCCACAACCAGCACCAGAACGACGACCGCCGAGATCAGCCCGTCCCCCGGCAGCCGCACCGTCCCCCAGCACACCGCGGACAGCAGCGCCAACCCGATTGCCGGCGCCAGCCAGGACCAGCGCCGCCCGCCGCAGAGCCCGATCGCCGCCTGCCCGATCGCCAGCGAGGCCGCGCAGATCGCCAGCACGGCTGCGTAAGTCCCGATCACGAGACCGCGAGCCTAGACTGAGTTCGTGGCTTTCGTACCTCCCGCCCGCCACCTGCTCCGGGCCAAGGACCTGGCCGACTCCAGCTATACCGAGCCGCTGGAGGTCGAGGACCTCGCTCGTGCCGCCGGGCTCTCGAAGGCGCACTTCAGCCGCGAGTTCCGCCGCACCTTCGGCGAGTCCCCCTACGTCTACCTGCTGACGCGACGGCTGGAGCGGGCGGCGGCGCTACTGCGCAACACCGACCACTCCGTTGCCGAGATCTGCCTCGAGGTCGGACTGCAGGGCGTCGGCTCCTTCACGACCAGCTTCAAGCGCATGTACGGGATGACGCCCACCGAGTACCGGGCGGCCGGAGCGCCCGCCTCAGCCCACGCCGTCGTCCCGGCCTGCGTCGTCCGCGCCTACGGCCGCCCCCAACACCGCACGATTCGAGAAGACAGCCCGCAGCACCAGACCTAGCATCGCCTCCAACAGTCCCGACCAAGGAGAACCATGAAGATTTCAACCGCACAGCTCTGGGTCCACGACCAGGACGAGGCCCTCGCCTTCTACACCGAGAAACTCGGCTTCGAGGTCCGCTCCGACGTCACCCTGCCGGAGATGGGTGATTTCCGCTGGCTCACCGTCAGCCCGCCCGACCAGGAGGACATGGCCGTCGTCCTGATGGCGATCCCCGGCCCGCCGGTGATGGACGAGCAGACGACCCGGCAGGTCGAGGAGCTGATGGCCAAGGGCTTCTCCGGCACCGTCTTCCTCACCACCGACGACTGCCAGGGCGACTACGAGCAGCTCAAGGCCCGCGGCGTCGAGTTCACCGAGACGCCCGAAGAGCGCCCCTATGGAATCGACTGCGGCTTCCGCGACCCGTCGGGCAACAGCCTGCGCCTGACCCAGGTGAAACTGCCGGCGGGCGTCTGAGGAGCCGAGCTCAGGTCGGGAGGCATTCGAGGTAGCGAGAGCGCACTTCGACTTCACCCGAGTTGAGCAGGACCGCCACCAGTTCGACCGAGCAGCGTTCGCGCTCGGTGGTCGTCCGCGTCCATATCGCTTCGCCGACGATGCTGGTGCGGCTCTGGCGCGTGAGCCCAGTCAGCCGCACCGGCTTTTCGGCGATGAACTTGCCTTCCGCTTCCATCGCTGCTTCCGCCCGAGGGAAGGTGAGGATCTGCTCGCGACGGCAGCTCGGACGCAGGCGCGCCGACGCGATGCTCCCTTCGCCCTGCACGATTGCCCTCAGATTGCAGCGGGTTTCGATGCTGGACGTGCTTCCCTCGGTGTAGAAGCTGCACACCACCTTGTACTTCGATCGGCGGTTGCACCCGCTGAAAGCGACGCCGCTGACGTTCGCGTGCAGGCTGTCGAAATGCTGTGCCTTCGCCCACGCTGCCCGCTTGGCAGCACCCTTTCCCAGCTTCGGTGGTTCGGGCGGCGGGGGCGGTTCGGCCGACCCGCCGCCTCCTCCTCCCCCTCCACTCCCGCCCGAAGGCAGGTCCTCGCAGGCGACGCCGTCGTTGTCGGCGTCGAGGCCGTAGGGATCGCCAGGGAGCAAATATTCCTGCGCTTCCTCCTGGGTGGCGAAGTCTGCGCAGTCGTAATCGACCGCCCAGGCCGATCCTGCGGAGACCAGCGAGAAGACGGCAGCCGTGGCAACCAAGACAACGAGTCGGGCGCACAAAGGTCCGATTGCGCGACCCTATCCGAGTAAAAGAACCCCCCTGTAGGCAGCCCATGGGGAACCCCTACCCTTGAAAGCATGTTTGCCTACTACGACCGAGACGCCGATATCGCATGGTTCCCGACCGGGCAATCGAGCGATGTTGTCAGCGGGCGTGTTCCTGGGGGTGTCAAGGATTACGACCGGGCTAGCCATGACCTCGTCGCAATCGAGGTCTGGGAGGCGAGTACCCGCCTGCCGGCAAGCATCCTCGAAGCCCTGCCGGCGCCGGCGCCCCACAGAGTGCGGCTGCCTGAGTGGGCGTAACTGGGCTCGAACCAGTGACCTCCGCCTTGTCGAGGCGGCGCTCTCCCAACTGAGCTATACGCCCGGGGTTGCGGAATCTAGCAATGGGCAGGAGATCGGCGGCCGGCGGCTAAAGGTTGTCTTGCAACGGTCGATGCAATTGATGCAACTTTCCGCAATGACCGGTGTTCTTAGGGCGAGCTTGCAGAGTTTGAGGACCGACGAGCCAGCGACTTAGACCTCTCTGGTGGTACGTCCTTCGGAGATAAAGGGCCCCGGACGGGGCCCTTTTCCGTTCCCCTAGACGTGCTCGTTCGGCAGGTGCCAGCGGCGGGGCGCGATCAGGTCGTCGATCTCTCGCGGCCCCCAGGAGCCGGGCTCGTAGGGGATCGCCGCAAGTGGCTCGCGGAGGACCGGCTCGGAGACCTCCCAGAGGCGCTCGATCGCCTCGGAGCTGGTGAAGAGGGTGCGGTCGCCGACCATGACGTCGTGGATCAGCCGCTCGTAGGGGTCGAGCGCCTCGTCCGAGCCGCCGAAGGTGTCGGCGTAGTTGAAGCGCATGTGGGCCTCGCCGAGCTGGATCCGCGGCCCCGGCACCTTGGCGAGGAAGGAGGCGGAGATGCTTCCCGGGTCGCCGAGCTCGAAGGTGAGGTGGTCGTGACCGAAGGACTCGGCGACTTGGTCGCAGTCGAGCGGAAACATCCGCCGCGGCGGCTGCGCGTAGGCGATCGTCAGCAGGTGCCGGCTCTCCCCCAGCCGCTTGCCCGAGCGCAGGTAGAACGGCACGCCCTCCCAGCGCCAGTTGTCAACGAAGGCCTTGACGGCGACGAAGGTCTCGGTGTCGGAGTCGGCGGCTACTCCGTCCTCCTCGCGGTAGCCCTCGTACTGCCCGCGGACGATGTTCTCCGGGCGCAGCGGCGGCATCGCCGCGAACACCTTCTCGCGCTCGATCCCCAGCGGTTTCGGCTCCAGCGAGGTCGGCGGCTCCATCGCGACGAAGCCGAGAACCTGGAACAGGTGGGTGACGATCATGTCGCGGAAGGCGCCCGTTTCCTCGTAGAAGGAGCCGCGCATCTCGATCGAGAGCGTCTCCGGGATGTCGATCTGGACGTGGTCGATGTGGTTGCGGTTCCAGACCGGCTCGAACATCCCGTTGGCAAAGCGCAGCGCCAGCAGGTTCTGGACCGCCTCGCGCCCCAGGTAGTGGTCGATGCGGAAGATGCACTCCTCGGCGAAGACCGAGTGGAGCTTGCGGTTGAGGCTGCGGGCGGAGGCGAGGTCGGTCCCGAACGGCTTCTCGGTGATCACCCGGGCGCTGCGGCCGAGCCCGAGCTCGCCGATCTGCTCGACCGCCCCCGATGCGGCCTGCGGCGGCAGCGAGAGATAGAAGAGCACCTCGGCCTCCTCACCCAGTTCCTCACGGGCCTCGCCGATCGCCCCCTCGAGCTCACCGAATCCCTCGCCGACGGCGGCGAAACGCAGCGCCTCGGAGAACCGCTCCCAATCCTCCGACTCCTCGCTTTCACGGCCGGAGCCCGCAACCGACTCCCGCGCCAGCGCCCGGAACTCCTCGTCGCCGAGCGGCTTGCGGGCGGCGCCGATGATCCGGAACCGCTCCGGCATCAGCCCTACCCGCATCAGGTGGAACATCCCCGGCAGCAGCTTGCGCTTCGCCAGGTCGCCGCTGGCGCCGAAGAGGACGATCACCTGGTCGGCGGGCACCCCGTCGGCAGCTTCGCGCTCGCTCATCACCGCAGCCTATGCTCCCACCCGATGGCCACCGGCACGACGAAGAACGGAGTCGCCTACGACTCGGCGAAGCTCGACCGCGTGGATCGCCGCTTCTGGCGCGAGACCTGGGAGTCGGTTCCGGCCGAGGTCGCAGCTGAGCGCGGCGTCGAGGTGCGCGCGTTCGGCCCGATCCAGGTGACGGTCGCCCGCGAGCTGGGGCAGGTCGGGATGCTGAACCTGGTGCTCGGCGCCGCCGAGGCTCCAGAGCGCTCGGATCTCGAAGCGGCAGTCGCCTGGGCCGAGGAGCGATCGACTCCTTACGTCTCGGTCACCCCCGGCCTTCCCGGGACCGCGGCAGCGGAGGAGTGGCTGCGGGAGCAGGGATTCGAGCCGACCTATGCCTGGATGAAGTTCGTCCGCGATCCGCACCCGCCGCGCTTCCCGACGCCCGACGGCGTCGAGGTCGTCGAGGTGACGTCGCCCGACCAGGAGCCGTTCGGAACCATTGCCGCCCTCGGCTTCGGGATGCCCGTCTGGGGCGCGGAGCTCTTCGCTCACCTGCCGGGGCGGGACGGCTGGCGCTGCTACGTCGCCCGCGTCGACGGCGAGGCGTGTGGCTGCGGGGCGATGGTGATCGAAGACGGCATCGCCGAGCTCGGTATCGGCGCCACCCTCGAGGACGCGCGCGGGCGCGGCTGCCAGACCGCGCTCCTACGCAGACGCATAGTCGACGCCGCCGAGGCCGGCTACCGCACCCTTCTGGTGGAGACGGGAGAGCGGGTGCCGGACCGGCCTTCGGCGAGCTATCGCAACATCCTCAAGGCAGGCTTCGACGAGGCCTACCTGAGGCCCAATTGGCAGCGACCCAGGAGCTAGGCCTCCCGACGACGCGGCTCGTACCCGGCGCGATCGACCTTGCGGTGGTAGCGCTCCCCCACCTTGCCGCCCGCGATCGCAGCGATCGCGGTAGCGACCAGGACGAGGATGAGTGCAATGGCCGCACCACCCGCGAGCGAGCCTTCGTCGATCGGGATCCGCGGCAGGTTCAGCTGCGAGAACAGGTTGTATTCGGAGCCGGCGATGGCGCCCAGCACTGCCAGGACCACCGTCGCGATCAAGCCGAATAGCCATACGCCCAGACCCTGACGGCCGCCGTCGAAGCGGGACATCCGTCCGGCCACGTAGCCGCCGGCGTAATAGCTGATCGCCAGCACCGCGATGAGGAGGATGCCGCCGATGATGCTGATCGTCTCGGCGTTCGATTCCGCCTCGCCTTCGCTCAGTTCGGTGAGGCCGATCGCCGCCCCCGCGGCGCTGAGCAGGGCCGTCAGCAGGACCGCAATCCCGACCGCGACCATCCAGCCGAAGAAGGCAGCGCCGATGTTGAAGCCGCCGTACTCGTCGCGCTGGCGCTCGTGGACGACAGCCGGCCCCGCCGCCGCGTCCCGGCGATTGACATCGCGGTCGTCGCGCGCCCGGTCTCCGTCGCGCACCCCGTTGCCTTCGCCGGCCCGGCGATCGACGGTGTCACGGTCATCGACCGTGCGTTCTCTCGTCCTCTCAGGCATGTTCTCCTCCTGGTTCCCTGGTTTCCGTTCGGTGACTGGTGGCACGCCCCGACTACCCGCCGTGGCGCCGTCTAAGCGATCTGAACTTCGGGAACCAGCTCTCCGTATGGCGGCGAAAGGGACTTCCAGCAACGGAAAGGCAGGGACACGATGTTCAAGAAACGCGCAGCTCTACTCGTGACGATGGCGCTCGCCGGAGCGCTCGCAACCGGCCTCATTGCCGCGCCTGCGCAGGCAGCGCTGCGGCACGTCGACGGAACCGTGGTTTCGAAGAACGGCGACAACCGCACCTTCAAGATCAGGACCCAGAATGGCAACCGGCTCCGGATCAAGGTCGACGGCACCACCGAGTTCGAGCGGATCGCCGGCTTCGGCGCCCTCCGCAAAGGGATGCAGGTCGAGGTCGACTATCTGCGCACCGACAACGGCCTGCTCGCGAAGCAGGTCGAGCCGCAAGGCGGCGGCGGTGGAGACGACAACGGTGGCGGGGGCGCGGACGACGGCCCCAACCACACCTAGGTCAGCCGGGGACCGCCGCGGGGAGAACCTCGAGGTCGCGGACCAGCGTCCCTCCGACAACCCGGGGGGGCGCTGCCTGGCCGCCGACGAGCAAGCCGAGGTGCGGGTGAGCGCGTCGAACAGCGGCGGCGATCTGGTCCAGCTCGGGGGCCAGCTCGGGCATCGTCGCCGAGAGCGCAAGCAGGTCCGGGGCGAGCGAATCGAGCGCCTGCAGGAGGGCGCCGACCGGGACGTCGGCACCCAGGTAGATCGTTTCGAAGCCGGCGTCCTCTAAGACGTCGGCGGCCATGCGCAGACCTAAGACGTGCTGCTCCCCCTCCACCGCGGCGAGGATCACACGGCCCTTGGAGACGCTGGAGTCGTCTTCGCTCCCCACCCCTACCCAGACCGGGGGCCGCAGGGCGGCGAGGACCCTGTGGGTGAGCGAGGTCGCCAGGTGCTCGTCGGCGACCGTCAGTGCTCCCTTCGACCACAGCTCGCCGACCTCGTGCATCGCTGGGGCGATCACGCGCTGGTAGAGCTCCGGGATCGTCATCCCGCTGGCGAGGGCGCCGGCGGCGATGCGGAAGGCGCCGGGGGCGTCGGCCGCCCGCACGGCGTCGAGATATAGGCGTGAGAGCCGGACCGCACTTCGGTCAGCCTCCTGTTCCTTCGAGTTCTCAGCCTCTGCCGAGTGCTCGGTCACCCTTCGAGATTACGAAAGATCTGCATCGGTACACAAGGTGTCCCCGGGTGCCGGCAGACGTAGGTTCCACGGCGCCTTGACAGCTTCTGCTGGCCGAGTACTGTGGCCGCCGTGCGCCGCCGGCCCCCTTCTTCAGCTCTTTTCTGTCTCCTGCTGGTGGCGTTGGTGTCCCTCGTTGCCGTTCCGATCGCGGCTGCCGGGCCGACTACTGCGCCCTGCCCCCCCGGCCAGGGGCCGACGACGATCTCCAAGCGCGTTTCGCTCTCGGACGCCGCAAAGCTCGGCGCCGTCAAGCTCACCTCGAAGGGCAGCTACAACGGCGACGCGGTCGCGGTCGACGCCACCTGGAAGCCAGCAGCCGTCCCGGTGACGGTCCAGATCGACATCGAGTTCAGCGGCTTCCCGGGCGGCCCGACCGCCGCCGAAGTCGAGAAGTCGATCGAGGGCAACCTGCCGGAACGCACCGCCTCGGACGGCACCAAGGTCAAGTTCGACATCGTCGCCCGCGAACGGGCGCCCGGTGCCTTGCCCTCCCCCTGCTTCCACCAGGCGCAGCTGACCAGCGACTCCGACTTCCGCGGCGAGGCGGGAGAACCCGACGGCAACCCGATGACCCAGCCGCAGAGCGGCGAATGGCCGAGCGGCCGCGGTGCAGTCGGCGATCGCCAGATCTGGACCCACGAGGCGCTGCACCTGGCGGGCCTCGAGGATCAGTATGTCCAGGTCTTCCGGATCGGCAAGAAGGACGTCCCGATCCCCGACGGCGTCGACATCGCCGACCCCGCCCAGGTCGAAGCCTGGGCGAAGAGCAAGGGCATCGACTACAGCAAGGGGAAGGCGGGAACCAAGCCGACCCCCGGCCACGAGAACGACATCATGGGCGACGTCTTCGGGGGCAAGGAGAAGCTGACCAAGGCCGACCTCAACAAGTTCGCCCTGATCGGCAAGAACAAGCTGACGATCGAAGCGAAGCCCGGCGACGTCCTCCTCAACAAGGACGGCAGCGCCCAGAACCTCGCCGTCGGAGCACCTTTCGAGCTGACCGTCTCGCCTGGGAAGCCCGGGCACGCCGACGGCCTCGTCGCCTACTGCATCGACCTCCGCCACCACGTCCCGAGCGAGGGACAGGGCTTCGACGTCCTCGGGTCGGCGGGCGCGCAGCCGGAGCCGGCGATGAAGTACCTGCAGCGGGTGCTGGAAGTGGCGGCGCAGCTGCAGCCAACGGCGCTGGTGGAGACGCCTGGCGCACAGGACGCGATCTGGCGGATCTCCGACGACACCTCCCTCGAAGAGGGTGCGGCGATCTACGCGATGGCCGGAGTCCCCGACGAGACCTTCAACGCGCCGCACTACGTCGACCCGAACGCCGCCTCCCCGGAGACGGGTGCCGTCAGTCCCATCGGCGTCCTCCCACAAGCGACGCCGGTTCCCTACCTCAGCCAGCTGCGCGCCAACCCGGCGAAGCTGCGAGCCGGCAAGCGAGCGAAAGTCACGCTGACGATCACGCTCCAGGCCACCCGGGACGAGGTCAGCTTCGAGCTTCAGCGCCGCAGCGGCAGCGAATGGCGGCGGGTAAAGAAGCTGGGGACCAAGAAGGTGAAGCCCGGCAAGACGAACTTGAAGCTGACGCTGCCCGCGCAGCGCCCGGGTCTTCTCCGCCTAGTCGCGATCGGGGACGCCAGCAGCGCCATCGCGCCGCTGAAGGTCCGCTAGACGCGAGAGACTCTCGGTCGGTGCCTAGCGGGCCCCCACCATCCGAAGGCCAACGAGGTCTGGCCAGAGCGGTCCACGAGCTGCGCAAGAAGGCGAAGCTCCCCCAGGCTGCCCTCGCCGAGCAAGCCGATCTCCCTCCCTCACTCGTCGCCGAAATCGAGAGCGGCCGCCGCGATCCCAGCTGGGGAGACGTGCGCCGCATCGCCGAGGCGCTAAATATCTCCCTAGAGGCACTCTCGGAGCTCGCCGAGAGCTATCAGATAGATCAGGAAGTTTGAGCGCCAGCCCTACGGGGGATGACTGGCCGAGCAACCCTATTCCCGACCCAGAGGAGACCAATGAGCATCATCACGATCCTGATCATCATCATCCTCATTCTGCTCGCGATCTACCTGTTCCGCCGCGTCTTCTAGCGCTCAGCGCAGCGAGGAGAAGCGAGCCGGGGAGCCCGGCTCGCGCCGGAGCTAAAGAACGCGCCTACAGGCGAAGTGGCTGGATCATTCAGCCGCCGGGGCGGTCTGCCGCTCTAGCCAGGCCACGATCTCGTCAGGAGTCGCCTCACCAGCGGCGATCCGCTCCACCATCGGAACGTCGGTATCCGCGTCGGGAGTATGAATCGGTCGCCCGTTGGCGCTCAAGAACCGCTCGACGGCAAGGAAGGCGCAGCGCTTGTTCCCATCTGGAAGCGGGTGGTTCCGACTCAAGTGCTCGACCAACACCGCAGCTTTCTCGATCAGCCTCGGATAAGGGTCTTGGTCGCCGAAGCCAGCGCGAGGAGCTGCAAGGGCCGAGTCGGCCAGAGAAATGCGAGGCAACCGAGCAACCTGCTCAGGGGTCGTTCCAAGCACCTCAGCTGCAATTCGGCAGTAATCGCCGAACGTGACGTAGAAGACTTCGGCCACCTGTCGAGCGGCAGCTACTGCGCCAAGCGGCGCAGCGTCTCCTCATGCTTCTTCATCGCCGCGCGAAGATCGCGACGCTGCTCCTCCGGCGTGCCCGGCAGCCCCGACTTCATGTCGGGTTTCTTAGGGCCCTTCCTAGTAGTGACACTGGGAGCTTGCGGTTTCATCGCCGGCACATTGTTGCATCCACGTTCTGCGCCGCCGAGAATCGAAAGGCGCCTACCAGAATCGAACTGGTGTAAACGGCTTTGCAGGCCGGTACATATGCCGATTTTCCGCTTTCTAGAGCGGGTCTGCCCGAGCGTGGGCCAGTAAACGGGCCAGTGGCGCTACTGATCCTCCCGAAGGCGTAGCGCCTTCCTAACCGAAGAGATTCCACCGCCGTACCCGTCAGTAATATCGATTTTCTGTGCCTGCGCTCGAAGCCACTCAAGAATCTGCACTGGTCAGCCTTGCCATTCTCAAGGTCAACCACGACGCAGATCGCGACTACATCTCGAACTTCGTGCCATTCGTTGCCCAGGTAATCCGCGAGGCACCTCATGACGAGATCTCCCTTGCTGAGGTCCAGCAGGGCGTCGTAGCCCAGTTTGCCTTGAAGATCCCTCAAGGCGCGCTCAACACGATCCTCCATCGGGCATGTCGCGGGGGTTATATAGAAAAGCGCCGTGGCATTTACCGTCGATGCCAAGACAAGCTCGCGGATCTCAACCTCGGGGCGGTACGAGCGCAAGTGTCACGGCAACAGGGCGCGCTACTCAAGGAGCTGGCGCACTTCGCTCGCGAGAAATACGACATGGACTGGGATGCCAGCGAAGCCGAACGAGCTCTGCTCGCCTTTCTCCCCAATCGGAGCTCGGCAATCCTCGCCGCAGCCGTTGACGGTACCGCGATCGACGCAGCGACGCCCGTCGATCATTCTGAGCTGATCGTCAACTCATTCGTCGTCGACGTATCGGAGTCCAATCCCGATGCCTTTGAGTTCCTAGTCACGCTCGTGAAGGGCAGCATGCTGGCCGACGTCCTCTATCTCCCTGGGACCTTTGAAGGAGCTCAGCGGAAATTCGACAAGACGAAGTTCTATCTCGATACCAGCTTCGTCTTGCGGGCGATCGGGTTTGCAACCCGAGAGGCCGGCGAGCCGGCAAAAGAGCTACTCGCTTTGCTCGAAAAACAGAGTGTGCGTCTGCGCATGTTTGAGCACAGCCGAGATGAGCTTTTGGCCATCCTCGACTACAACGCGCGCGCGTTGGCACCCGGAAGCCAACTGCCGCTACCGCCGCCAGCAGAATTCCTACGAAGCGAAGGGTGGGCCGCAAGCGATGTGGAGGACTTCATCGCCAAAGTGCCGATCAAGCTCTCTGCTCTGGGGATAGAGGTAGTTGCCAAACCGAGCTACAAGAAGCGACTTGGCATCGACGAGACCGGCCTCGAACAGGCGCTGAAGGAGGCACTGCCCGAACAGCGCGACGAAGCGAGGCATCGAGATATTGATTCTCTCGCCGCTATCACCCGACTGCGCCGTGGTGGATCGACCCACTCGTTGGAGAATTGCGGCGCGGTCCTCGTAACCACTAACGGCTCACTAGTCCGCACTGCCTCTGTCTTTTTTCGCAAGAGTGGCAATCGGGGGGGCGTAGGTCCTGTAATCCACGCTCACGAGTTGACGTGGATTGCGTGGCTGAAGCTCCCAACCGCGGCCCCCGACCTCCCGAGGATGCAAGTTATTGCCGATAGCTTCGCCGCCCTCAATCCGCCAGAAGAGCTGTGGCTCAAATACACCCATCAGATTGCGCATCTTCGTGAGCAGGGCGAGGTGTCAAACGAGGAGTTCCACATTCTCCGCTACTCGATCGAGGCGCGACGCGCGCTCCTTACCAAGACCCTTGGTAATCCGGATGTCTTTACCGAGGGCAACGTTCCCGAAATCCTGCAAGCGGCTCGTTCCGAGATCACCGCCGAGCTCCGCCAAGAACTCGAAGCAGAGCGGGCAAATAGCGCGGCGCGAACTGAACGGGATCAGGAGTTACTGGCGACCGAGCGAAGTGCCCGTGAACAGGAGGAGGCCAAACGAGCTGTGGTAGAGAGGAAGGTGGCTGAACGCCAGCGTGAACGGGAAGACAGCATCACCCTGAGGGCAGCAGCTATCGGTTCAAAGGCCGCTCAGATCCTCTTCGTTGCTGCTGCTCTCTTCCTCGCTATTGCCACCTTTTTCGCATCAGACGCCCTGATGCCAAGTTCTGTCAGGGCGTTTCTTCCAGGAATCGTGTCCTTTGCCGTGTTTATCGTCGCGACTTTCTCGGTTCTCAACGGCGTCTTTGGTCTGAGCCTCGTAGATCTTCGGGAGCAATGTGCCCAAGCCATCAGCAAGCGCGTCACTGTGTGGCTACGCAAACTTGCCGAATGACCGAGACAGCGTCACGCAGCCCACGCTTTAAATCGCGCGGACGAGCCCTTTTGCCCTTCGCAATGCGCTGCCGAGGTACTCATCCAACAATCCTGCGGCCTCTTGCTCCGTTCCCGGCATAAGGTGCCCGTAAAGATCAAACGTGACCTTGATCGAGGAATGACCCATGAACGACGACAGCGCCTTGGCGTTGACCCCGGCCGCGATCATGAACGAGGCGTAGGTATGGCGGGCCTGGTGCAAACGCAGCTGACCCAATGCCTGAGCCTCCCATGCCCGATCCGCTCGCCGGTAGAGCGTCGCGGCCTGGAACGGCTTGCCGCTCTTACCCCCGAAGACAAGGGCGTCGACGGGAGGCTCGCCCGCCGCGATCCGATGCTCCATCAGGTGGTCGCGAAGAAGACCCGGTAGCGGCGTCGTTCGCTGCGAGTTCTTGGTCTTTGGCGCGATCTTGCCCTCCTTCGGGTCCCAGGACTCCGATACTCGGATGGCACCGGCAGCGAGGTCAACCGCCGACCAGCGGAGGGCGCGAAGCTCGCCATAGCGCAGGCCCGCATAGAGGGCGGTGGCCCATAAGGCGCGATCCTCTACGGGCATCACGTCGAGCAGCCGCGCGGCGACCTCGGGAGCGACGATCTCAACCTCCTTCGGGCTCGGGGCGGGCAGTTCCAGATCGCGAGTTGGGTTGACCGTGAGACCTTCACGAGCCCGAGCGCGGCGGTAGATCGCCTGCAAGGGCTTGATCGAGTTGCGGATCGTGGAGGGCGATTGAACCTCGGCGCTCCATCGATCAACTAGGGCTTGCAGGTCGGCGGTCGTGATCGCGTTCATCTTCCGGCCGCCAAGTAGCGGGAGGACGTGATCCTCAAGCGCCTGTCGGTACCCGCGCAGGGTCGCGGGCTTGTAGCGGTTGCCGGAACGGTTGCGGACCGTCCCGGTCTCGGCTCCCGCCAGCCACGCGGCAGCAGCTTCGTCAAGGGTTCGTTTCGTCGGGGCGCGGAGGGTTCCGAGATCGACTCCGCGTTTCACTTCGGCAGCCCAAGACCGCGCATGTGCCTTATGAGTGAAGGTCTTGCGGATCTTCTTCTTGTCCCTCGGCGAGTAGACCTCGGCGCGATAACCCCCGTTGCAACTACAGCGCTTCCCACGCCTCGCCGGACAGCTCCTCGAGTGCCGCTTATTGATCGCCGCCATGCGGCTCACCTCCTGGTGTTGATTTTGGGCTCGGTCTTCCGAGCCATGTGTCGAAGGCGTGAGGGCGTCCGGCAGTAGCCTGTCCCGCGCGTCCGGCCTAGTGCCAACTGAGCCGGTCGCCACGGGGCCGGTGTCTTCAGCACGCGGCCCCACTTATGTAGGTCGCACCTTACCTCCGGAATCGGTCGCCGGGGAACCCTCATCGCAGCTGCTCCATCATCGGCTCCTCGGCGTTCTCCGCCACCCACCGTTCAAGCTCGCCGACTGGCACGAGGCGCTTGCGGCCGCGACGGATCAGGCGGAGATGCGGGGCCACGTACTGATCGAAGTAGTCGGGGCCGACGCCGATCGCCGCTGCGGCCTCGGGCGGAGTTAGAGCGATGCGAGGGATGGATGCCGGCAGCTTCTTCGCCATCTCAAAGCCCGATCCCCATCTCGGCGCTGCGCTCCACCGCGCGCTGTCGCTGCCTCTGTAGCTGAAGCTGCCGCTGGGTCCTCTCGATGGACTCCCGGACCTGGCGCTGCTGTCGCTGGGCGCTGCGGTCCTTCGGCACCGCCCCGAGTGCGTTGTCTCTGTCCACGACGCCGTTCTGCAGGCGGTAGCTCTCGATCCCGTTGACGGCCCGGTCCCAGGTCGCCGCTTTGCTCGGATCGCTCGGCCGCTCGCCAAGCTCGCGGGTGATGTAGTCGGGCGGGGAGACGCGGGCCGCCGTCGCGGCGAGGCGCTCGCGCTCAGAGAGGACATGCTCGGCGACAGCAGCCTTGGCCCGGGCCTCATGGCTGACCTCGGCAAGCTCGGCCTGCTTGGCCCGCAGCTCCTCGATCCGGCCTCGTACGGCTTCCTCCTGGATCTCGGTGAAGCGCTCCTCGTGTCCCCCCTCGGGCCTGGCGCGCTCGATGTGGTCTAGGAAACCGGTCTCGCGCTCAAACTCCTCCTCGACTGTCCGGTGGGCATGCTGGTTCTGGCGCTCGGCCCCAGCCTCGGAGCGAAGCTCGCGCAGGCGGGAGACGAGCTCGGGGGTCGAGAGCCCGCCAATCTCCGCGCGCAGCGCCGCGTCGTGCGCCGCGACCTGGGCGCCGTCGCGCTCGGCGGCTTCGGCGATGTGATCGAGACCGTGGCGCAGGTAGGGGTCGCGCGGCGCGAACTCCTCGCGGTCGATCTGGACCTCGGGGGTCGCATATATGTAGGTCTCCTCGCGGCTGCGGGAGGCCGCGACGTAGAACTCCTGGCGGTCCATTGAGGGATCGACCGCCACGTAGGCGCGGTCCACCGTCGCCCCCTGGGCCTGGTAGGTGGTTGCCGCATAGCCGTGTTCAAGGGCAGGCCCTCCGTCCCTCTCCCTCAAGCGCCCCAAGTAGTCGGAATCGACACACACCCGCCCGCGGGTGTCGATTCCGACTAACTCCACGGCTCCGGACTCCCGGTCAACCTCCGCCACGAGCCAGCGCTCGCGGTTATAGATGTTCAGCTTCTGGTCGTTGATCCGGGTGATGACCTGATCGCCGGCAGCGAAGCGCGCCTCGCCGACCTCGATCTCCTCAGCGCCGAGGCGTTCCGCAGCCCGCATCCGGTCTCGCGCCGCCGCGTTCAGCGCCGCCACCTCGCGGTTGGTCTTCGCGATCATCAGCGAGTCCTCGCCCGCCCGGAAGCTCTCCCACCAGTCCCGGACCATCGCCTCGCGGCGCTCGGCCGCGTCGGCCGAGACAAAGACCCGCCCCTCCTGGAAGTAGGCGGCAAGAGCCTCGCGGCCTTCGCCCTCCCGGATCGCCTTCGCGCTCTCGCGGTCGAGGTCGTGGCGGTGGCGGATGACTTCATCGAGGACGATCGGGTCGGTGCGCTGGGCGATGGCGGCGAAGAGGCCCCCGGCCTCGATCTCCCCCAGCTGGGCGGGGTCGCCGATCAGGACGAGCTTGGCTTCGGCCTCGCGAGCGTGGTCGATCAGCCGCGCGAGGTTTCGCGAATCGACCATCCCGGCCTCGTCGACCAGGAGGACGGAGCCGTCGGCGAGTCCTTGGCGACCGTTGCGGGCGGCGCGGTCCAGCCGCGCTAGAAGCCGCGCTACCGAGGTCGCCTCCAGCCCTTCGGCACGGAGGATGTTGGCCGCGCGCCAGGTCGGCGCCGCGACCCGAAGCTCGGTCCGGTCGTGCACCCAGCCGTGGGCGGCGGCGGTGACGGCGTAGGTCTTCCCGCTCCCGGCCTCGCCGATGACGACGACAACGCCCTCGCCTCCGGCAAGCAGCCGCTCGACCATCGCCCGCTGATCGGGCTTCAGGCTCGGCCGCTCGGCGACGACGCGGCCGACGACGATCTCCGAGACGATGGCGTGGTCGCCCTGAGCCGCCATCTGCTCGACGGTCGCAAGCGCCTTTCGCTCAAGCTCCCAGATCGCGCGGGTGGTGTAGCGGTCGCCTCGCGGCGAGGAGGCGATGCGGATCACCTCGCCCGTGGAGAGGAACCCGTCGGCGAGTTCCTCGACCTCCCGGCCCGGAGCGCCGGAGCGCAGGCAGTTGCCGACCGCCTGGATCACGTCGCGGCGGTCGAAGTGGGAGGCGTGGGCGGTGAGGGCGCCTTCGACCTCGGCGACCGCGAGGCGACCGTCGAAGACCTCGGCCTCGCGGCCACAGACCGCGCGCACCGACTCCCGGGTCAGCCCGACCTCCTCTCCCTTCTCCCGCCAGACCTCCCGCAGGCTCTCGGTGGTGAGGTGGCGGTCCTTGGCCTCGCGGGTGGCGAGGGTCGCGACCTGGAGCGAGCGCGCCGAGGCGCCCGGGCCAGCCGCCTCGAGGATCTCTTCGCGGCGGGTCGAGAAGTGGCGCAGCTGCTCGGCGGTGAAGCCCTCGACCTCGGCGATGCCGTTCTCCACCTCGCCCCAGCGGACACCGAGGCGGCGGGTCATCTCCTCGCGGAAGTCGGCCTCGTAGATGAACCCGGCCGCTTTGGCGTGTTCGTAGATCGCCGGGTGGTAGAGGCGGGTCCAGCGCCCGTCCGGCCCCTGGGTCGCGTTGGCGATCAGCAGGTGGGTGTGGATCTGCATGTCGCCGGCGCGGGAAGAGCGGTGGACATAGCCCGCGCCGAGGAAGCCCGAGCCGTGCACGAACTCCCGCCCGCCTTTGCCGCGGCGGGTCCAGCAGGCCTCGCGCTGCAGGTAGCCGAGGGCGGAATCCACGGCGTGGGCGTGGGCGGCTTTGACCTCGGCGGCGACCGGGTGGCCGCCGAGCGCCCACAGCACCGAGGCCGACTTCGGCGCTGAGAAGGTGAGATCGAAGCCGGGGACCGGCCCATTTCCGGAGACGTGCCGAAGGCCGAGCGGCTCGCCGGTTGCCGGGTTCATCCCGGTCAGCATCCCGACCAGCTGACCGGGGTCGACCTTGCCCTGGAGGCCGAGGTCCTCGGCGGCGTCACCGAGCCAGTAGCCCTCTGCCTCGCCCTCGCCGGAGTAGTAGTCCTCGGCGCCTTCTGCGACTTTGCCGAGGTAATAGCGCTCCTGGCCGCGGCCGAGCTTGCCGATCGAGAGCATCAGCGCCGCCCTCGCTCCGTCGTGGTGTCCATGCCCCTGCTGTCCAGCGGGGCCGCTCCGCGCATCGGGTCCATGCGATGAGTGCCACCGCAGGGGGCCTTCTGCACGGGGTCGGTCTTCCTCGCCACAAGGCAGAAATGCCTTCTGAGGGGCACACGCCCCGTCTGTCCGACTGAGGGGGCAAGTGCCCCGGAGACTTTGACCTAGGGCGGGAGCGATCTGAGAAGGATCACCCGAGGGTGATAGTGCGTAAGGGGTTCTGCTGTTGGGGAGTGAGGGACATCATTTGCTGCTCGGGTCGCTGCCCCTGGGTGGGCCAGGTTATGGGCGGATACCTGAACTGCTCGATGGGCTGGCTCGTCTAGATCTCGGTGGTGCTTCTGGTGGCTATGGCTCGGTAGCTAGATGGACTGGAACTTCGGTGACTACAACGGGCGAGCCCGATCTCTAACACAGACAGGGACCGCTCCCGGCTGTCCATCCCGGCCGCGAGCGGTCCCCTGATTTCAAGGGGGGTTAGTGCCCCTTGAAGATCATCGCGGCCGGGGCCGCGGACGACTCTGCGGTCATCTTCATCTGCCTCACCCCCTCTCCCCAGTCGGCCCACCAGCGCGGCTCGCTAGAGGGAGGAGGTGCGAATGCTAAAGACGGCTAGAGCATCCTGCGTTTTCTGACCTGCCTTTTTTTCCTGAGTACCCGGCAGCACTCATCAGGGCAGGTCTTTATGCTCCGAATCCTTCTGAGTAGGCGGCTTTCGTCCAGCGATAGAGGAGAGTGCGATGGTTCCCGAGTCGATAGAGCGACATAGAGACAAACGCAAGAACAAGAAGGCCGCGCGGAAAGAACGGAAGAAGGTCGAGGAAGCAGTTCAGTACGCCCTCGCCCATCACACGCGGCTGGAAATCCTGATCCTGCTGAACGAAGCCGCCTACACGACCACCGAGATCTCGGAACTGACTGGGATTCAGCTCAAGCTGGTGTCCAACCACCTGCTTGAGATGCTGGACGACGGCTCCGTCGAGATCGCTAAACAGCGGAGCATCAAGGGAAAGCTGATCCGGTGGTATCGGGCGGTCGAACTGCCCGAATACACCAAGGAGCAGGCCGAAGCTCTGACCGAACGGGAGCTACAGATGATCGCGGGCGTGATCGTCCAGTCCGGCACTGCCGAGCTAATGGCGGCGCTGCACAAGGGGCACCTCGCTACTCCCCGGTCGATCCTGTCGTGGGACCTATACGACCTCGACGCCAGGGGACGTGAGGACGTTGAAGACGCCAGCACCGAGTACCTGGAGAGGCTTCGCGAGATTCAGTGTGAATCTCTGGCGCGGGTCGTGGACACGAAGGAGGAGACGACCTCGATGATCGTCAACCTCGCCGCGTTCAGGCGGGCGCGGAAGATTCGGGTTCCGCTGCCGCAGCGATAGCCGTCCTGCGAAATCTGATTGACGCGAACCACAAGCGCCCAATACCTTCAACCACTCAGAGCGAGCCGACCACCGCACGGTTCGTCTCCGAATCCACCGGGGACGGGTGAAGCCCTGATGAAGCGAAACCCGACCCCGGGCATCTAGTTCCACACCATGACTTCCTCCGCCCACACCCCAAGGCAGTCCCTCGGCGCCAAGGCAGCACGCCTCCACATCGTCACTCGCCGTTGGCCGATCGAGCGAGGGGCACATTGACGACACCGGGGGTCGATGAGTTCGACTGGGAGCGCGTCGTCCCCCGGATCGTCAACCCGACCAAGGTGGCGATCATCGAATTGTTGCGCCAAGAGCGCCGGCCACTTTCGGCGGCAAGGATGCGGCGGCTGACTACCGAGGTTCGAGCCAGCCAGGCGCAGATGAACTACCACTGCGTGACCCTTCTGAATGCAGAGGTCCTAGAAGAAGTGAACGCGCCTCCCGACGCCGCAGCAAACGAGCGCTTCTTCTGTCTTGCCCCGCAAGAGTAGATGCCCTCATTTCCTAGAGTGCGGTCTCCACGTTGCGGTGCCGTTAGACAGTTGCCTAGCACCACGCTCGATTCCTTCGGCGAAGGTGAGCTGTTGGACCTGGATGACCGAACAGCCCACATCTTGCGGATGCGGGCAGGGATGGTGGACGGCCAGGCCCACTCTTTGAGAGAGGTCGGCGAAGAACTCGGCATCAAACAAGAGCGGGTCCGGCAGATTCAGACCCAAGGGCTAGTGCTGATCCGACAGGTGCGGGAAGTGCAGCGCCACCTTCGACGCGAGCCTGCGCTTCGCACCTTCTACCGCTGGAGACTTCCGACGAGGTGAGGGAGAGCTAGCGGGCGCGGGGGTGCTGACTGGTCGTCCTTGCGCCCGCTAGCCCTCTGTCAACTCGTCTACAGATTCGCCTAGGCCAGGCTGGTGAACGCCGGTACCGTCCGGCGAGTTGGCTAACCCTTGACGCTGAGGAGCTTCTGTCCTCAATCAACCGACTAAGGAGCGTCATTTGACGAAGCTGAACTACGAAAAGCTGCGCCACCTGCCGCGCCCCACGACGGGCGCCACCGGCCGGTTCCGAAAGCACGGTGGAGGTGAAGCCAGGCCGGCCACTTGATCGGCTCGAGCCCCACATGCCGTTCTCCAAATGGTGTATGCGCTGCGGCGACGAGTTCCTGTATTACGGCGCTGAGGAACGGCCGCCTCTCATCCGTTGTTGCCGTGACTGCCGCCGCGACGTTGAGGAGGAGGCCCTCCTCAACGGACTCAAGCGCGACGCATCTGACGACGTGTTGGTCGAAGCAATCAGAGCATCGCAGCTGCCGAGAAAGAGATTGCGGAGCACGGATATCTGGCCTGCCGCGCACGCGATGCAGGACACCGCAAGGAGGCCGACCGGCACCGCCGCCAAATGGTGCGGGCCTCCGTCGCCAAGGAAAAGATCATCCTCCACCACAACTAACAATCGTGCGGACCGGACAGTTCCAGGGTTGCCTGGTGCTGTCCGGTGTCCGCGCAGCACGATCCCTGCCGCCGTGTCTGTTGAGAAGTAGCGGTTAGATCACGAGAGGGAAGCGTCGGACACCTTGGCCACTCGATGCCCTAGCTGGACCTCTGGATAGAAGGCGCGGAACATCGATTCAAAGGTGCCCCCGTTGAAGACCTTTTTTCGCCCTCCACTCATGGGGCGAACGACGTGGCGCCCATGGGGATCGATGAAACCGACGACTCCTGCCACCGGCCCGAGCGGGCCAGGCGCATTCGTGAGGACGTATCGACCTTCTCCGGCGCCTAGAAATCCTGCGCTCACGTGGGAGCAATATGAGAGGTTGCCGTCCCTGCTGGCGAACATCACCCAGGGGGCTTTTGCGGAGCGGCTGCCATTGTTTTGGACGGCGACGGCAGTGAGATGGGTCCCAACGTCATGAATGGTTTGCGCTTCTAGAAATGGCCGCCGGCGTTGATGCCAGATCGAGAAGAGCGACAGGCTAAGCGCTGCTAATCCGACCACCGCACTCCCGATCGATGCCCATTCAGCAGCCGCTATCGCGAGTAGGAGGTTCATGAGCCTCGGGATGTGCAGCCCTCGTCTAGGGACGAGGGCTGCACGAAGATCCAGTCGGTCGGGCGCCTACCTGCACTTCTGGGGCTTGCACGCCGTACGGCCGCATTTCGCCGCGTCGCTGCTGATCCACGTCTCGGCAGGAGGATCGCCAAACGCATCTCGGTACCGCCAGAGGGTGTCCGCGTAGGCGTCGTTGAGAGCCTGCGCGTCCTCTTCTCCCCTCATCCCGAAGTACGGGAAGTGGTCGAGGAAGCGCCCGAAGATCGCCTGGCAGTCCACCCGGTACGCCGCCGTGTCGAGAATGTGACGGTGCCACATCTCATCCACAATCTTGCACGGGACGATCACGGCGCCCGGATGCATCAGCTGGAGGGCGAGGAACTTCCGGTACTCGGCCTCCATCAACTCGATGGTCTCGGCATTCAGACCGGGACCCTCCTTGGCATCAGCTAGCTTCATCTTGACGTTGCTCAAGTCGAGCAGGTCGTCAAGCCTCTGCATCGCGGTATCGACATCGGTCGCGTCGAGAACGGCGGTTCCGCCGTTCTCGACAGTAGGTTCCTGCAGCATCGGTTGAAACCTCCTGCTTGGTGGTCTTTGAGAACTCTCGGAGGTTTGCGTAAGGACCGGCGGAAAAACGCTTCCGCTCGACTGCAGTTTGCGCCTTTCTTGTTTGCGGGTCAGGCCGCTATCGGGGTAAGACGGGGCCCAAGGCTGGTGCGCCAGCGGTGCGCCAGTGCGCCACCAAAACGACCGGAATCAACCGGAGATAACCGGACTCGATTCCGCAGGGGCAAGGGAGATCTCGCTGACTGCCTTCGGACTCGCAGTCCTCTCCTCCCTGTAAGAACCGATTCCTCGCTCCTCCTGCGCCGGATCTTCCCCGACGGGGCCTCGACCGATTGCCTAAAGCCGAGAATTGAAGGGGAACCCGTGGGCCAGTCGTGGGCCAGTTTTACATCCAGATAATCGGCAACAACCGGAATCAGCCGGTAGAAGAAGCGGCCTGAAAAGGCCGCGCAAATCGCTCTAAAAAGCCAAATCTCGCTTGCCAGAGCGAAAGGCGCCTACCAGAATCGAACTGGTGTAAACGGCTTTGCAGGCCGCTGCGTAGCCACTCCGCCAAGGCGCCGGGAGCCGGTTGAAGGGTAGCGGCGCGAACAGGGTCGGGGCGGGCGGTGGTGACGCCTGGGTTGCGGCTACTGCTCGTAGTCCTCGACGGTGCCGCCGTCGCGAACGCTGGCCTCGTCGGGGTCATCGCCGGCACGGCGCAGGGCGCGGCGCTGGCGGAGGTAGTCCCAGGCCTTGTCGAGCTGGACTTTGAGCTCGTCGAGGCGGGCGTGCTCGTCGTCGTCGAGGCCCTCGCCCTCATGGCGATGGAGGAGATCCTCCTCTTCGGTGACGAGCTTGTCGATGCGGTCTAGTACTTGCTGGTCATCCATGGCGGCACCTCTACCCGGCCGGCGAGGATTCGACAACCTCGAAGCTGATCCCGCCTTTCTGCAGGCGCTCGAGGAGAAGGTCGCCCATCGCCACCGCGGTCGTCAACTGGCCGGAGCGCTGCGGCAGCTCGTCGAAGGCTAGGCAGAGGCCGGACTCGGCGAGCATCTTCGAGGTCTCGCTGTACCCGGGGTCGCCGCCGCGAACCTCGGTGACGACTCGCTTGCCGCCGCCCTCGCCGACGAAGACGACCCTGAACCAGCTCTTCTCGCGTTTCTCCGCGGTCGGCCCCTCGCCGGGAGCTTTCATCTTCAGCAGCAGCTTCCGGGTCGGCGGCAGCTGCGCGAGGGTGAAGCCGGTGCTGACCCCGGCAGCGAGCGCCGCAACCGTTGCCAGGCGCTTGGCGACCATGTTGTGGCCGTAGGTGAAGTCGGGGCCGTAGCGATCGAGCGCAGCCGCGGAGCGACGGATGATGGCGCCGTCGATCGTCGGCAGCGGCACGATCCAGCCTCCGCGATCGGCGTCGTGGCGGACGCGCGCCGGCGCCGAGTGGACCTCACGGCCCTGCGGGCGCTGCTCGAGGTTGCGCCGCTGCTTGGCGGCGGCGAGGGTCTGGCGGGCGCGGCCGAAGCCGTTGATCGCCGAGTGGTAGGTGCCGCCGGAGAAGCTGGCGTTGCTGCGGACATAGCCGTTGACCGTGAGCGGCACCCCCTCGGGCAACTGCTTGACCGTGAAGTAGGCGCCGAGGTCGTGCGGGATCGAATCGAAGCCGCAGCAGTGGACGATCCGGGCGCCGGTGCGCTCAGCCTCGGCGTGGTGCTCGACCCACATCCGGTCGACGAACTCGGGCTCGCCGGTGAGGTCCGCGTAGTCGGTCCCCGCGGCCGCGCAGGCGGCGACGAGCGGCTCTCCGTAAAGGGCATAAGGGCCGACGGTGGTGACGACGACCCGCGTCGCCTCCGCCACCTCGCGCATGGCGCTGCGATCGCCCGCGTCGGCCTCGATGACGGCGGGGGCCGTGGCTCCAGGATTGGCGGCGGCCAGGCGGGCGACGACCGCGTCGAGCTTGGCGCGGTTACGGCCGGCCAGGGCCCAGCGTTTTCCCTCTGGGAGACGCGCAGCCAGGTAGTCGGCGGTCAGCCCACCGGTGAAACCGGTCGCGCCGAAAAGGACGAGGTCGTAGGGGCGGGAGGCGTCCATTCGGTTGATTCTTTCAGGGCGCCCACCAGGTGCAAGTGAAACGGGCGCCGTAGACGACCAGTCAGCGACCACGACGCCCGTTGCACGTGCACAAGTTCAACGGGTGTCCTTTACAAATGTCAGGCCGAAGTCAAAGAAATAGATGAAGATTTTCGCACCCCGTATTTTTCGCAAATAGCGTGAGTGCAACCCAGGGGGTGGGTTCGATCCAATTACGCTCGGGGGCCCGGACCCTCCTAGGAACTGGCAGAAGCGGGCTTATGAGGCTCAGGAATGCGAGGGGCCCCTGCCGGCGGGTGTTGGTCCTCGTCGGCCGCCTCGTAGTGCCTCTTCAAAAAGTCCGTAAGCGCCTGCTCCGCGCCAGCCTGCAAAGCGCCCGCCATCTCCCTGCGCTCACGCCCCTCGACCGTCTGCAAGGCGGCCACGAGTCGATTGAGCAGCCGCGCGAGGGCGCGACGCTCCTGCGTATCGAGAGTCGAGAAGATCTCGATCGAGTCGCTCAACGGTTCGATCACGTCCGCCCGTTGAGCGGCGTTTAGCGCGCGCAGCTTAACGAGGACCTCCGCGAGGTCGGGATCGAAGCCGAGACGGTCTACGAACCTCTCGCGGAAGAGAAGCCGGGCATCATCCTCAGGCTGGGCCGCTCCCTGTTCCTTGGCCACGGCAACGAAGACAGAGGCGAGAGCCTCGAGCTTCTCGGAGCTTGGCAGCAGCCCCTCTTTCTCAATCGCATAGATATAGGACGGGTTGATTTTCACCCGCTCCTGGAACAGACGCATGGGAATCCTGCGGCGCGTCCTAAGGTCAAAAAAAGTTTCGGCAAATGACATTGTCGGACAGCTTAATCAGAAAACGGACGACCACGACAAGTTGCAGTGGCCTATTTTTTGTCGCAGCTCAAGAGACAGTTTGTGACAAAACATTATGTGACAATCGTAAAGGGCGACGCCATTATGAGGTACGGGCGTGATCTTTCAGAGCTACTGAACAGATTACGGAAGATTAATGGGGCGGGAGGACGCCCCGCCCCCTAGGGAGGACGAGCAGCATGAGCGAAATGCCAGCAACGCAAGGGGCGAGCTACACGGAGCATCTCCGTCGCGGTTGCCTACTTCGAAGGACCGATCGGGGCCGTCCGGCGAGGATCTACAAAAGGCTCGCGCTGGAAACGCCGGAGCAGGTCGAGCTCGCGGAGCGCAGGGAGCTTTTCCTCGCCGCCCGTTCGAAACGAAAGCGGCGCGAAGCGCGGGCACGCTTGGAGATCGTGGAGCGCTCGGTCCTATTAGGGACGACGGTGCTGAGCTCGTTCGTCCTTTGGGCCTTGATGATCACCCACCCCGAGTCCCTCCCACTCGCCGCAAGTGGCTTCGGCGCGGGGGGAGCGTTGGCCATCGGGTTGGGACATTGGCGGGCGCGTCGTCGTAAGAAAAGCGGCGGAATCGCCCCTTAGCTGACAGGCGAGGCGGCAGCTGACTCCACCGGGTGGCCGCCGTCGCGCCAGACCCCGACCCCTTTGCCGACGTGGATGACGTCCTCAAAGCCGGCGCGCTGGAGGATCGAGGCGGCGAGGCCGCTGCGCTTGCCGCCACGGCAGATGGTGGCGACCGGGCGCTCGCGCGGCAGCTCGTCGAGGCGGCCGGCGAGGTCGACGTAGGGAATGTGGAGCGAGCCCGGGATGTGCTCACCGGCGTACTCGGCAGCATTGCGGACGTCGAGGATCACGGGCCCAGAGGCGCCGTCGACGCGGCGCGCCAACTCATCGGGGTCGATCAGCTCGATCCTGTGCACAGGTCGCTCCTCCGTCCGCCAGGCAGTCATCCCGCCCTCCAGGTAGCCGCGAACGGCAAGCCCGACGGACGCCAGCAGCTGCGCCGCCTGCCGCTCGTCGCCGCTGGAGGCGGCGACCATGACGATGTCGCTCCCCTCCGGGACAACCCGCGAGACCTTGGTCGCGAAGCCGGTGTCATAGGAGGAGGAGCTGATCGCGCCCTCGATGTGGGCCTCGTCGAACTGCTCGTTGGTGCGGCCGTCGACCACCACCGCCCCCTGCTCGACCAGCTCTTCCACCTCGTGGGGGCTGAGCGGCGCGGGGTTGCCGAAGTCCTCAACCAGGGGCCCGCGGTTGAGGCCGACGATGCGCTCGACGTTCGGCGGTTTGTCGCCGAGGGAGCCGACCTGGTCCTCGACGAACTGAGCCTCGTCGGCGATCGCGAGGGCGCGGTTGTGCCGGCGCTCAAAGCCGATCGTCGAAGAGCACTTGAGGTCCAGCCCGGAGCCGCCGCAGAGCGAGCCGCCGAGGTGAGCGGGCCAGACCTCGACCTCGTCAGGCAGGACCAGGAGCCGCTCGTGCAGCGAGCGGAACATGTCCGCCGCGCCCTCCCGCGGCTCGACCGCGAGGTCGGGACGGGCGACATCGCCGATGAAGAGCGAGTCCCCGGTCAGGAGCGCCCAGGGGTCGCCACCGCGGCCCTTGTCGCTGAGCAGGAAGCAGGTGTGCTCGGGCCGGTGGCCGGGCGTGTGGATCGCCTCGACGAGGAGGTTCCCCAGCTCCAGCTTCCAGCCATCGGCGAAAGCCTCGTGCGAGTACTCGGCCTCGGCCATTTCGTGCACGTGCACCGTAGCCCCGGTCCTGCGGCAAAGGCGCCCGTGCCCGGAGACGTGGTCGGCGTGGTTGTGGGTCTCGAGCACGTGCCCGATCCGCACCCCGTGCAGGCTCGCCAGCCGCCGGTAGGGAGCGATGTCCCACTGCGGGTCGACCACCACCGCAACCCCCGATTCCCGGTCGGCGACCAGATAGGAGGCGCAGCCCAGGTCCTCGTGGATGATCTGACGGAAAAGCATCTTGCCCAGGAGCAGGCTACCGCGCCGACGACGCCCCCACAGCTAGAATGCCCTCCAGTGCGGCTGTAGCTCAGCTGGCTAGAGCGTCTGCTTGCCATGCAGAAGGTCGAGGGTTCGAATCCCTTCAGCCGCTCTAACGGGAAGCCCCGCTCCGGCGGGGCTTTTTCGTGTCCGCTCTCTTGAGGATCAACGCCTTGGTCTTGCTATCGGCCGTACCACCGGAGGGGGCATAGGTGACCTTCGCTTCCACCTTCACCCTGCCGGTCGCCAGGAGCGCCTTCTTCCCACCCTTGGCCTTGATCGGCAATTTGACGGTCCCCGCCGTGGTCGGGGTCTTGGTCTGCCTGACGACGCCCTTGCCGCTGAGAGTCAGAATCCCGGGGCCGGGGACGGTGATCGGCAGGATGGCGGTCCCCCGCCTCTTGTTCAGGATCGGCTTGCCGAAGCTGAAGACGTTGGAAGCGACCCGCGGGGTGACAGGCGTAGGAGCGGGAGTAAGAGTGGGCTGAGTTATCACCGGGGGGTTGTCGGACGGCTCCGGCGTGTCTTCCGTCATTTCGAAGAGGTCCCAGGTGGCCGCGAACGGGGGCGCGGGCCCGTTCGAGGTGCTGATGATCCCGCCCGCCAGCGCCGCCGTGCCGTTGAGCCAGCCGGCTGGGATCGGCTCGGGCTCGCCGACCGGAACGCGCGGACCGGTGACGCCTGCGGTCGTCACCGTGAAGCTGGGCTGCACCGTGTCCGCAGCGGGATCGACGGCGAGGTAGAGGTCGATGGCGTCAGGTCCCGGGAGCGCCACGGGCACCTGCGGCCGGGCGGTGGGAATTCCGCCGACCTCCTTCAAGAACTCGATCCCCCCGGCGCCGCCGTTGGCGGATACGACGAGCTTGGCGTAGTTGTCCTGGTCACCGGTGCCGATGAACATCCCCATCGACTGGTAGTCCTGCGGGGAGATGCCTTTGAACGGGGCGAGGATGCGGGTGTGGACGGTGAAACTGGCAGCTGACGGCATCACGCCGAGCTGGAAGCCGTACTTCTGGCTGTTCTGCGCTCCGAAGGCGTCGCCTTCGGAGACCTCGTCGACGGTGGCCACCCCGGCGGCGCCGCCGGCCGTCATCTTCTCGTCATCGAACAGCGACTCGTAGTCGCTGGTGCCGTTGGTCATCAGCCCGGTGAACCCGAGGTCGACCAGACCGCCGGGCCGCGGCGCGTCGTTGTCCCAGGTCAGGCGGACAGGCATCGTGGTCGTCCCGCCGTTGTCGGGGTCGATGGCGAAACGGTCCGAGGTGTCGGGAAGGCCGTCGTTGTCGTCGTCGGGATCTTTGAGGTCGGAGGTCTCGTCGCCGTCCCGATCCGGGGGAACGT
>Ga0126305_10000150_pt1 | contig 30707 bp, 28 predicted proteins | sample Plot26_FD_92536 | JGI IMG/M metagenome (GOLD analysis project Ga0126305, IMG submission 92536) | Serpentine soil microbial communities from UC McLaughlin Reserve, CA, USA - Plot26 | ecosystem: Environmental > Terrestrial > Soil > Grasslands | place: USA: UC McLaughlin Reserve, Lake County... | reverse complement strand
ATGCATTTGCGATATCTTTATCAATTCCTTCTTGCAATCTTGTTACGTTGGTTACAAACAGGTCATCACCTACTAACTGGCATTTATCACCCACTGTCTTAGTCAGGAATTTCCATCCATCCCAATCATCTTCTGCCATGCCATCTTCAATGGAGGCAATTGGATATTGTTTCACCCATTTTTCCCAATACTTCACCAACTGTTCACTCGTCATTTCCTTTCCGCTGCTTTTATGAAAGACATATTTTTTCTTTTTGCTGTCCCATAATTCACTATTGGCAGCATCCATGGCAATTACAATTTGCGAACCTGTTTTATACCCGGCGGCATCGATTGCTGTCAACACTGTTTCAATGGCTTCTTCATTTGATTGGATGTTTGGCGCAAAACCACCCTCGTCACCAACATTGGTACTGAATCCTTTTTTCTTCAATACAGTTTTCAACGCATGAAAAATTTCCACTCCCCAGCGCAAGCCCTCGCTAAAGCTTGATGCGCCAACCGGCATTACCATAAATTCCTGGAAATCGATCTTGTTATCAGCATGTGCACCACCATTCAGGATGTTCATCATCGGTATCGGCAACGTCTTTGCATTAGTGCCACCAAGGTAGCGATACAACGGGAGTGCGGCCTCTTCAGCAGCCGCTTTTGCAACAGCCATGCTTACGGCAAGCGTTGCATTCGCCCCCAATTTTCCTTTATTAGCACTGCCATCGAGTTGTATCATCATTTCATCAATACCAGTCTGATCGGCCACATCATTTCCAATTAAAGCAGGAGCGATCTTATCATTTACATTTTTTACCGCCTTCAAAACTCCCTTACCGCCATAAGTTTTTTTATCATCGTCACGCAGCTCCACGGCTTCGTGGATGCCGGTGCTTGCGCCGCTTGGCACGGCCGCACGACCGAGTGCACCTTCATCTGTCAATACATCTACTTCAACAGTTGGATTACCTCTTGAATCTAATATTTGTCTTGCAAAAATTTCGGAAATGTAACTCATGATTTAGTTTATAGTTTATGGTTTGTAGTTTATAGTTATGTACTCAGCTTTTGAAATACTATTCCGCTTTTCGTTGCACAGTTTACCCAGAGCTAAAGCGAAGAGCACACTTATACACCTGAAATCCTAATGAAAAAAATCCGATTCATTTTTTTCAGTTTGATAAAAAAGTCGCTTACTGTCATTAACAACTATCAGGAGGATCGAAAAAAACAACATTATCCAAAAGGCGACATCGATGGTCGAAAAATATGTTTGATTGTCATAATAATTATTTTCTGCATTTCCATTTGACAATCTCATAATACAAATGAATACAAGACTGACTAAAGGGATGCAGGAAAATATTTTGCTGTTGAAAAAAGAGCTGCGTTCATCCAGGTTATTAAAAAAAATGAGCAGGGCCGCAACCGGTGCTAATACTAAAAAATATTTGTAAGGGGGCAGTTGGCTTGATAAAATATAATTTAAACCGGTCATCTCATATCCGTGCCACTCAAACAAAGGGAAGAAAAAACTACATACTATCATAAATGACAAGATTTTTGTAGCTGTTTTTCTTTTCATAATATACTTTTAAGCATTTTGTGTTAACGAACGAAACACATCTTCCAGGCTTTGGCTATCGCTTTGCAAAGAAACGATGTTGAGATTATGCAGCAATGAGAGTTCAAATATTTGTTTGCGGAGCTGTTCGGGATTGTCGGTCGCTAACTGCCAGTTGTTTGCATCAATTTTGTCCACTGATCTTGCAGCGGCTAGTTGTTCTAACCAGCTTTTATCTATTGATTCTTTGAAACTTACTTTCACCGTATTCGAAGACGAAGAACGCTGACGAAGATTACTCAGTTTATCATCTGCTACCAGCTCTCCTTTGTTAATGATGATCACACGATCACAAATGGCTTCTACTTCCTGCAGGATATGAGAAGAAAATAATACCGTCTTATCCTTTCCTTGTTTCTTTATCACATCTCTTATCTCAATTATCTGGTTGGGGTCGAGACCAGACGTTGGTTCATCTAATATCAATACTTCCGGATCATGGATCAATGCTGCCGCCAGTCCAACTCTTTGTTTATATCCTTTTGATAACTGCCCGATCTTCTTTTTGCTTTCGACAGTTAAACCTGTAAGCTCAATTACACTCTCGATTTTTGACTTTTGATCTTTGATCTTGTGCAATTCAGCAACAAATGCCAGGTATTCTCTCACATACATGTCATAATACAAAGCATTCAATTCAGGCAGGTAACCAATCTTCTTTTTTGTTTCTAAAGGTTGATCAGCCACATTCATTCCGCACACATAAGCTTCACCACTTGTTTTTTCAAGATAACCGGTGATAATTTTCATGGTCGTGGATTTCCCCGCACCATTTGGTCCAAGAAATCCAACGATCTCACCTTTACCAACTTTGAAAGAAATGTCGTTTACAGCTTTTTGCCCGCCATAAACTTTGAGGAGGTTTTTCACTTCTATTGACATGAGTGCAAATTAGCAAATTAGCAAATGGAAAATGTGAAAATGATTTAAAGTCATTTGCTAATTTTCATATTTTCATATTTTCACATTCATTTGACAGCAACAGCGATCTTAGAATCGGCAGTACCGTAATATAAAAACCATTTTCCTTTATAATTCACCAATCCTTCCACAAAACAAACATGATTTACCTGGCCGGTGACCTCATAAGGCTTATCAGGTTTCATAAAATAAGTATCCATACGATCAATTACCTTTGTTGGGTTGTTTTTATCAAATAGTATTTGAGAGGCAGCATAAGTTCCTTCCACTAAACTTGTATCACCTTTTGCCGGAACATTTCGACTATTATAAATAAGAACAATCCCTTTTTCAGTTAACATTGCCGGCGGCCCGGGCTCAACAAGATCGCTGTCAAATTTTTTTGAACGAGGGCCAAATATTGTCCTTGTTTTTCCTTTTTCATCACCTACAATATACCAATTGATCAGATCATCAGATACTGCAAGAAAAATATCAGTATCACCCCAATACATACAGTACTTACCATCAATTTTCGTTGCTATCGCTTTTCCATTTTCATATTTACAAACAATAGAACCTGATTTACTCCATTTATTTACTTCCGCAGTATCGTTTTTAAAAGCAAGTCCATGTTTTGTCCAATGATACAGGTCCTTTGAAGAGGCAATGAGTAATCTTGCTTTATCTCCATCGTAAGCAGTATAGGTCATATAATATGTTCCATTTTCATCCTCAACGATCCTTGGATCTTCACAACCACCTTCCCACTCATAAATTTTTTCAGCGTCATTATCAGGATATAGAACCGGTACGGAATGTTTTGTAAAATGCAAACCATCGGTGCTCCATGCAATGCCAATTCTTGAGGTGCCCGCAAATTTTCCAATACTGTCTTCAGCTCTGAATAAAAGAAAGACAGTGTCATTTCTCACAACCGCAGCCGGGTTGAATACATCTTTTTCTTCCCATTGTACAATTGTATCCCTTACCGGGCAATGAAAAGTTGAATTGGTATCAGGAAGCAATACCGGATTTACTTCATCTGCTTTTGTAAAAGGCAATAAAGCCCAATTATGATCTTTACTTTGATCAGGCGTTGGTTTACAGCTTACCAAAAATGCAACGACTGCTAAATGGAGGAGATATTTCATTAAACGAATTTATTAATATTCAATTTTTGAAGCAGTCTTAAAGCTAATTCTTATTTTTAGATTGTAATGACTGTAGTTATCGCTATCATTTTTATTGTTGGATATCTTGCCATAGCATTTGAGCATCCATTGAAGATCAACAAAGCAGCTTCTGCCTTGCTTACAGGGGTGATTTGCTGGTCAGTCTATGCATTATCGGCAAGCAATAAGGAATTAGTTTCTGAGAACCTTGCACATCATCTTTCAGACATCGCGGGCATACTTTACTTTTTGGTCGGCGCCATGGTAATTGTGGAATTAATAGATGCTCACGATGGTTTCGAGGTGATAACACAACGAATACGGACCACAAACAAAAGGAAATTAGTTTGGATAATTGGTATCATTACTTTCTTTCTTTCAGCAGTTCTTGACAATCTTACTGCAACAATTGTAATGGTTTCGTTGCTTCGTAAACTTATTCCTTCTCATAAAGACCGGTTAATGTTTGCCGGCCTTATTGTAATTTCTGCAAATGCCGGGGGTGCATGGAGCCCGATAGGCGATGTTACTACAACAATGTTATGGATAGGGAACCAGGTCACTGTAGCCAACATTATTGTCAAGACCATTGTCCCGTCGCTGGTTTGTTTTTTTGTTCCCGCACTTGTGATCAGCATGCAAATGAAAGGTTCCATCGAGCCTGTGGAGCAGAAAAAGGAAAAACTATTTTCATCGGTCAACGAAAGAAATACAGTTTTCATAATTGGACTTAGTTGCCTGCTATTTGTTCCGATCTTTAAAACGATCACACATTTACCACCTTATATGGGTATGATATTTGGCCTTGGTACAATGTGGATGCTAACCGAAATGGTGCACACCGGAAAAGACGAAGCAGAAAAAGGTTTGCTTTCTGTCAATCATGCATTGCGAAAAATCGATACACCAAGTATTCTGTTTTTCCTCGGCATCTTATTAGCTGTCTCTGCATTGCAATCAACAGGTATTCTTACTTCCATTGCAAGTTCATTAGACAGGTCGATCGGCAATATCAGTATCATCACGATCATTATCGGTTTTCTCTCTTCGATTGTAGATAATGTACCATTAGTTGCAGCGGCACAAGGCATGTATAGTTTGGATCAATATCCAACCGATCATTTCTTCTGGGAATTTCTTGCCTATTGTTCCGGTACAGGTGGAAGTATTCTGATCATTGGCTCCGCGGCGGGTGTTGCTGCAATGGGGATGGAAAAAATTCAATTTGGCTGGTACCTTAAAAAAATTGCATGGATCGCAATCCTCGGTTACCTCGCAGGAGCCGCAGTATTTTTATTACAACATTATTTGCTGAATCTATAGATCATCATATTCATATAGCTGGTCAATATGGGTTCCGGCTTCCATTTCAAATATAGGATTGATCAATCCGTCTTTTAATCCATATACCCAACCATGCAGATGGGGTCTTTGTTCGTGTTTCCATGCACGTTGTACAATTGACGTTTTGGCAAGATGCATCACCTGCTCTTTTACATTTAATTCGCAAAGCTTGTCAGCCCGCATATCTGTATCAGGGATAGCATCAAGTTCTTCGCGATGGAGTCGATATACATCTTTTATATTGCGCAGCCACATGTTAAGCACTTGCTTGTAGTCATGGTTTGACATGGCTGCTTTTATTCCGCCACAACCATAATGACCACATACGATGATGTGTTTTACTTTCAGATGATTTACCGCGTATTCCAAAATGCTAAGGACATTTGAATCCGTATTGACGACCATATTTGCAATATTGCGATGAACAAAAATTTCACCAGGCTGTGTTCCGGTGATCTCATTGGCAGGCACACGACTATCACTGCAACCGATCCATAAAAATTCCGGTGTTTGAAGGTGCGATAGCCTGTCGAAATAATCAGGGTCGACGGCGATCTTGCCAGTAGCCCAATCCCTGTTTTCCTGTAAAAGCCTTTCGTATGATTTCATCTGTATTAAATTATTTTTAAAAAAGGTCATATGTTGTTCGTCATAAAATTTTCAGCGGCGTTCGTATAAGTTGCCTCGAAAATTTTATGAGTCATTTCATGTTCCGAAATTACTTAGCTGGCCTCATATTTCTTCTTTTTTAAAATGAATAAAAAACCCAACCGGTAGACACCGGCCGGGTTCACATCACGGATCGAAAACTGGCATCTTACGCTACTTTTTCATTCTGACTGTCATCCATTGCAAGATGAACAGCGCGCTTTTTGTTTATGAAACGATATCCAATTGCGTAAATAAGAATAGCCGAAACCACTGCCGTCATAAAGCCCGTTGCAGGGACCATTACGGCCGTATAAACCATCAATGCGACGTGATACTTGTTCATGGCTAGTACTTCCTTTATTTCTTTTGCCTTAACCATTCCGGTGGCTACATATAAAAGAATGCCTCCTATACATGCCATCGGTACCTGTTCAAGATAAATGGCAAGAAAGGCAGCTAGTGAAAGCTTGAAAACAAATTTTGCGATGCCTGCGAGCGGAGATACAGCACCAAGGCGAATGTTCACGGCCGTCCTTGCTAATGCGCCTGTATGCGGAAATCCATTGAACAAGGGAGTAAAAATATTTACCATGCCCTGTCCCCATAATTCTTTGTTTGGATTAAATGGAATTCCCTTATTATTTGCCATCCGGTCGGCCATTCTCGAGCATAATAAACTTTCAATGGCTGCCACGATGTAGATCGCAAGTGCATAATAGAAAATATCAAAAACAACTTTAGCAGTAAATGTTTCGGGTAATAACGGCGCTGTAATTTTTGAAAAATCGGTGGGGATGCTTCCAAACTTGTCGCTGATCTTTATTAATCCGGCACCCGACCAAAATGTATTGACCGCGATATAACCAAATGCCAGTGCGATCAATGGGCCGGGAACAAAGGTTGAAATTTTTAATGATGCTTTGCAAATAACAAATGTTATTAGTGCCAGTAATACAGCAAAAATATTTGCTGTACCAATTTCATTTACCAAAAATTGTAATTGAGTAATAATGCTGTAACCAACTTTTTGTTTACTTCCCAAAATTTCACCGATCTGCGACATAGCAATTACTATTGCAATGCCGATGGTAAAACCCACTACGATCGAATGAGGAACTTTTTCAACCACCTTTCCCAACTTAAATAAACCCGAAAATAGTAGCATGATGCCGGCAATGATGGAAACAAGTACTAAGAACCCGTGGTTATAGGTCGCCATCAATCCTGAAATAACAGGAATGAATGCGGCGGTTGGTCCATACACCTGGTATTTAGAACCGCCAAAGAAGGCACCAAATAACCCGGCAATGGCGCCGCCAACTATCCCTTGCTCAGGTCTAAGTCCTGAAGCCATAGCAAACCCCATCGCTAATGGAATGGCAACCGCTGCGACAATTAATCCTGCTGTCAGGTCTTTAAAAATATTTTTTGTAAGGTTTCCTTTGCTGAGGTCTTCATAACGACCATCATTGGGGTTTATAAAAAATTTGAATCGTTGTAATATCGTTTGTTTTGTTTCCATAAATTATTTTTTTAGAAATTAAGCAGCAATGTTTTTATCAGTAACCATATTTTTTTGTGGCTCCGCATCACTGAACATTTTTTTTGTAAAATGAACCTTCCCATTTTCCACGCTGTACATGCCGCCGACAATACCGATCTTTCCTTCTTTATAGAGTGTCCTGATTATTGAACTTCTTTCTAATATTTCTTCCATGCTGATCAGCACGTTGGCATAGGCCACCTTTTCATTAAGGATTGCATGATCAGAGTGATCGTTATTTCCGTCTGCTTTTTCAATCGCGGGTTTTATTTTTTCCAAAAGGCCTGTAAGGTTGCCCATTTCTACATGATCAACAGCACCTGCGATGGCACCGCATCGGCTATGTCCAAGCACTACTATAAGTTTTGAGCCAGTCACTTTGCAGGCATATTCCATACTGCCCACTATGTCGTCATTTACAATATTTCCCGCAATGCGGATACTGAAAATATCACCGAGTCCCTGGTCAAAAATTAATTCAGTGGATGTGCGGCTATCCATGCAACTAAGTACTACGGCAAATGGATGTTGGCCGTCCTGTATCTCATCTAATTGTTGCAGGAGGTTACGGTTCATCTTCAGGTTGTTGATAAACCTTTTATTGCCATCTTTTAATACTTCAAATGCCAGTTGTGGCGTAAGCGTTTCCAGGAATTCTTTGGTATGCGTTTTCATTTCATAAATTTTTTGTTGAAAAAATAGATATGCAAATGCATGCGAAAGGATACCGCAATGCATTGTCTCCGGCTATAGGATTAGCGAATGATCAGCCTAAGCATATCATTGCCTTCTAAGTTTTACTAGTTAAAAGCCGGGAATATTTATGAAAGAAAATTGGGAGGAGGACATTGTACTTCCCCGTGATAAGCTACATACACGTCGTAGGAGTGACGATGATCATGACTTAATTTGTAGCTGAAAATATAATTGTGTTCGTCAGTATGATGAAGCCATTCTTCTGAAATTGAGGAAGGAGCTTTTTCTTCCGTTGTGTTTGTCAATGGATTTGATTCTTCATTTTCAACAGGTGAATCGACAGGAACAGATCTTGATTCCTGCTTTGCTAATTCTTTCTGGAATGAATATACATAGGGCAGGCTTATGGTAAGCCATGCCAACGCAAAAAACATTACCGTTGCGGCTACTGCATGTTTCAGTTTATATGGGTGCCTTCTTTTCATCCAGGCGACAAAAATAGTGTACGGTGGCGAAAAAGAGAACCGTTCGTGGATTAAAAATGATTAATGACAAACAAATGTGATTTACAATTCTTTTGAGCTTTCCGGGAGATGGTCGTATTCACCTTTGAATGCATACCAGCCGAAGATCATGAGCCCGATCGCGACAGGAATAAAAATGACAACAAAGACGATCCATTGGATCTTTGTATCAAGCACGGGTTTTTTTGCGATCTCTTCAGAAGCAGTCTTAATAAGATAATAAACAGCGGCTGGTCCTAATAAGATCCAGAGTATCCCGGCAAATCTCTTTATTGAATTCATAAACCAAGTTTAATTATTAACGTTCGGATCAATTTTATTTTTAATGTACAGCACCCCGATAACGAGACAAACTCCTGCTACAGCAATGGGATACCACAATCCAAATAATTTATCTGTGTGAATGCTTGTTAACAAAAGAGCAATGAATGGCGTTAACCCTCCAAAAATCCCATTACCGATATGATAAGGAAGGCTCATGGAAGTGTAACGGATCTTTGTTGGAAACATTTCTACAAGAAACGCGGCAATTGGACCGTATACCATTGTTACATAGATGATCATAATAAAAATAATAATGATCATCATCCGGTAATTTTCATCGTTCAGCAATTTGGAGATTTTGATATCGGGTTTCAAAGTGACCCTGCCGGGTTCTGCATAAAGAGTGTCGGTTTTCACTTCTATTAGCCGTATCCCTTCTTTATAATGATGAGTGCTGGTTACTGTTCGTAATGAGTTTCCTGTGTTACTGATCGGAATCATCTTTGTATTTATTTCATTCCTTGTAACCACTTCTTTTTTATTTGTTGTATCTGAAATAGAGAACAGTTGATTGAAAAGCGGCCGATAAGTTACAATGGCGAGAAACATCCCGGTTAGCATGATCCATTTTCGCCCTACCTTATCACTCCATTTTCCGAACACTACAAAGAATGGCGTCGCAAAAAGTATGGCCCATATTAAAATGGTACGGGATTGTTCAAAATCTATCTTACAAACATTTTCAATAAAAGATTGTGCATAGAATTGACCGGTATACCAGACAACGCCTTGCCCCATCGTTGCCCCAAATAAAGCAAGCAATACCATTTTCAAATTTCCTTTATGCGCAAAACTTTCTTTTAATGGGTTGACAGAGGTCTTTCCTTCAGTTTTCAACTTTGAAAATAAAGGAGACTCTTTCATCTTTAGCCGTATATAAATGGAGATCGCTACCAGTACTATAGAAACAAGAAAAGGAATACGCCAGCCCCAGTCATTGAACTTGGTTATTGATGTGGCCCGGTCAGGATCAAGGCTATGACGGGTGATCAGGATAATTCCGAGAGATAAGAATAAACCAAGTGTTGCTGTGGTTTGTATCCAGGACGTAAAATAACCCCTGCGATCGGCCGGTGCATGTTCAGCAACATAAGTTGCAGCGCCGCCATATTCACCGCCCAATGCCAATCCTTGTAACAATCTTAAAAGGAGAACGATAATGGGTGCAAAAACACCGATGCTTTCATAAGAGGGAATAAGACCGATCGCAAAAGTGGAACCGCCCATGATAATGAGCGTAAGCAAAAAAGTATACTTGCGGCCGATAAGATCTCCCAGTCTTCCAAACACCAATGCACCAAAAGGACGAACAATAAAACCGGCTGCAAAAGTTGCTAATGTTGAAAGCAATGCAGCCGTGGGATTTGTTTTTGGAAAAAACTGGTTGGCAATCACAGTGGCAAGACTTCCGAAAATATAAAAATCATACCATTCTATGAGTGTGCCGACAGAAGAAGCGAGTATTACACTGCGAATGCTCGTTGGTTTCATCCGATTAAAATACTGAATAAGTTTTTAACCTGACAAAAAATTTAAACAGAATTCAGTAGGCAATTAATATCCTAGTTAATCCACTCTCTTCATTCGTGGATATCTTATAGGAGAAACGATCAGTGGGAATTTTTCAATTATTACATTACTCGTATCCAATCCGAAACCTTTTTCTTCCGAAAGAGAGATCTCTTTAAGCCAAAAATAAAACCTCATAACTATTCGTTCCCAAAGCGGCAGCTCATTATCATCACTTAAATATTTTTCCATTACAATAACCTGGAAATCGCCGATTATGCTATTTTTTGCCTGGCTATCATACTTACTTATCACACTTACCTCTCTGTTGTAAACCAGGTCTTCAACTACTTTTTTAAACATTAGATTAATACGGGGTTGTACTTTGAATCCTAAACGAAACTCAACACGAATTATATCATTGGGAATGATATGAGTTACGATGTATTCAGCCGTATATGGCTCATCGAGAGTGTCTACATGTATCAACCAATAAATATCCGCCCTCTTCGGTTTTTTGTCTAATAAAGAGTAAATGACCTTGTGTTCTATTTCTTTTGGGTTATCTGCACTGGTGAGATAAACTAAATGAGTAGCATATTTCGGAACACTTTTATCATTACTCAATTCCTGGATCTTTGGAATATAATGATCAAGCCGAACGAATTCAAGATATCGATTTTTGATCCTTCTTGCTCTAAACCATGCGTACATAACAAAGAATAAAAGACTTCCGACAATCAGAGTCACATATCCTCCATGTGGAAACTTGTCCATATTGGCGTATAAAAAACTCAGTTCAATAGTTAGATAAACGGCGAGGTAGATATAAATTAAAAATGACCTGATTCGCCGGATAATTAAATAGTTTGCAAAGAGAATTGAAGTAGCGATCATCGTTACAGTGATCGCCAGTCCGTATGCCGCTTCCATATTTGAAGCTTTCCGGAAAAAAAGGACCATTCCTATACATCCAAAGAATAATAAAAAATTTACCGCAGGGATGTATAGCTGTCCTTTGGCTTCTGTTGGATAATTAATTCTCAGCTTTGGCCATAAATTTAGACGTATTGCCTCACTTACAAGTGTAAAAGAACCTGATATAAGAGCCTGGCTGGCGATAATAGTTGCCACAGTGGCAATAGCAATACCGAAATAAAGGAACCATTGTGGCATAACGCCATAGAATGGATTGAAACCTGATTCAATTATTTCTGGACTGATCAGTTTACCAGGATAATTTCTTAATAGCCATGCACCCTGGCCAAGATAGTTCAGGATAAGACATGTTTTTACAAATATCCATGAGTACCGGATATTCCATTTGCCACAATGTCCAAGATCCGAATATAAAGCTTCAGCGCCGGTGGTGCACAAAAACACTCCGCCAAGAATATAAAATCCCTGTGGATAGGTTCCTAATAGTTTAATTCCGTAGTACGGATTGAATGCTTTTAATACAGACAGATCATCCAAAACATGAATTAAACCCAGCGTGGCGAGCATGATAAACCAAACAGTCATCACAGGCCCGAAAGAACGTCCGATAAATGAAGTACCAAATTGTTGAACAAAAAACAATAGAGTCAGTATTCCGATAACAATATAAATAACCGTCCATTGGCTTATCTCATGAAATGCCGGTACCTGTTTTAACCCCTCTATTGCTGACGTAACAGAGATTGGCGGGGTTATCATTCCGTCGGCAAGCAAAGCTGCTCCGCCGATCATTGCGGGAATTACAAGCCATTTTTTTGTACGTCTTACCAATGCAAAAAGAGAAAAGATGCCTCCTTCTCCTTTGTTGTCTGCACGCAGGGTTAAGATCACATATTTTATAGTTGTTTGTAATGTAAGCGTCCAGATTATAAGAGAAAGCACACCAATGATTAATTCCTCTGATATTACTTTGCCGCTAATAATTGCATTTAAAACGTAAAGTGGTGAAGTGCCTATGTCTCCGTATATAATTCCAAGAGCAATTAAGAGACCTGCAATAGTTACACGATTATGGGAAGACATCCGGACTAAAATTTTGACGGTCAAAAGTATAATGCGCAATGCTGCCTATTCGATTTTGCAGAAAATCCTTATAAAATCTTTATGCGACCTTTGCCTTATTAAAATTTTCCCGGCAATCAAGAAACTAAATTTGTGCAGGGAATTTTTCTATGAACAAATTTTTTTTCAAAAGACATTCGAAAAGCAAACAATACCTGTTTAGTGTAATAATAACTGTGTTGGTATCGGTAATTTGTTTTGGGTTATCAAGATTTCTCGGTTACAGGGTGGTTGCTCTGATCTTATTATTTACAGTCTCGTTACTGGCAATATCATTTGATATACTACCGGTCTTGCTTGCGGCCACACTCAGCGCTTTTATATGGAACTTCTTTTTTATTCCTCCAAGATTTACTCTTCATGTTTCCAGCACTGAGGATACGATCTTGCTGATCATGTATTTTGTTATTGCCATGATCAATGCGGTGCTTACGTATAAAATAAGACAGGCGGAAAAGATCTCAAGGCTAAAAGAAGAAAAGGCGAATAGTGTTAAATTATACAATACGATTCTGAACTCTTTATCACACGAATTGCGAACTCCAATAGCTGCTATTATCGGGGCAACAGATAATCTCCAGGCAAATGATCAGCTTACAAAAGAAGAAAAAGGCCAATTGGTTGCGGAGATATCCAAAGCTTCGTTAAGATTAAATCAACAAGTAGAAAACCTGTTGAATATTTCCCGCCTTGAATCAGGACATATAAAACCCAACAATGACTGGTGTGATATAATTGAATTGGTCTATAATGTAGTGAACAGGGTTGAAGAAAATAACCCGGGAAGAAGGATACATATTAGCGTTGATCAAAACCTGCCGCTTTGCAGTCTTGATAAAGGAATGCTTGACCAGGTTGTCTATAATTTATTAAACAATGCCGCCATACATACGGAATCAAATTCCAGAATCGATATTTCAGTTACATGTCCTGTAGATATACTGAACATTGTTATAGAAGATACGGGCAAAGGTTTTACAGATGTGGAGATCAAAGATGTATTCAATAAATTCTCCCGTTCCAAAGATCTGAAAGCATCCAGTTCGGGTTTAGGTCTTTCGATCGTAAAAGGATTTACAGAAGCAATGTCTGGCCATGTGGTGCTCAAGAAAACAAATTCAAACGGATCAAGGTTTGCAATATCAATACCCGTAAAGACTTCTTCATTTAAAGTTGCAGAACTATGAGCAAAGCAGAAATATTGATAATAGATGATGAACCACAAATAAGAAAGATGCTTGAGATAACATTGCAGACTAATGGCTATTTATCGAAATCTGCTGTTTCTGCAAAAGAAGGATTAATAATGGCGGCTAACCATCCTCCTGAATTAATTCTTTTGGATCTGGGTTTACCGGATGAGAATGGACATATCGTTTTACAAAAGCTGAGACAATGGTACACGAACCCGGTTATCATTCTTTCTGTCCAGAAAAATGAGGAGGATATAATAAAGGCGCTTGATAATGGAGCAAATGATTATTTATCGAAACCATTCCGTACCGGCGAATTATTAGCCCGTATCCGTTCTGCTTTGCGTGATTCGATGGCAGAAGATGGCGATACAACTCTCAATTTCCATGATCTCCAGATTGATCTTTCAACAAGAACGGTAAAAAAAAATAATCAATTGGTCAAGTTGACTTCAACAGAATATAATTTGTTGGCAATATTGATAAAAAATGAAGGAAAGGTTTTAACCCATCAATACCTTTTAAGAGCTATTTGGGGGCCGGGATTTATCAATCAATCGCAATACCTCAGGGTTTTTATAGCACAAATAAGAAAGAAAATTGAAACCGATGCAAACAGACCTGAATATTTATTAACTGAGTCTGGTGTTGGTTATCGGTTCATGTTCAAAAACTAAAAAATCTTTTAGTATACTCTTATGGCAAAGTCGTTGTTTCGTACTTTTAAAGTTCAAAAAAATTGCTATGTCATATCCCTTCCAAATAAAGTCGCAAGAGCAATATCAACAAGCTTATCGTGAAAGTGTCGATCGGCCGGACGAGTTCTGGGCATCTGTGGCTGAAAATTTTCAATGGCGAAAAAAATGGGATAAGGTTTTAGAATGGAATTTTAAAGAACCAAATATAAAATGGTTCCAGGGTGGCAAACTTAACATCACAGAAAATTGTATTGACCGGCATTTAAAGACAATGGGAGAGAAGCCCGCTTTTGTCTGGGAGCCTAACAATCCTGATGACAGGGTAAGAGTGGTTACTTATAATCGATTGCATAAAAGAGTTTGCCAGGTAGCACAGATGTTAAAAAATAATGGAGTGAAGAAAGGTGACCGGGTTTGCATTTATATGGGTATGGTTCCTGAACTGGTGTATGCAATATTGGGCTGTGCGAGAATTGGTGCGATTCACAGTGTAATATTCGGGGGCTTCAGTGCACAGAGTATTGCCGACAGGTTAGAGGATGCACAGGCAGAATATATAATTACATGTGACGGGGCATATCGTGGCGGAAAAGATATTCCGTTGAAAAGTGTGATCGATGACGCATTGATCGGGAATAAAAAAATAAAACGAGTGATCGTTTATACAAGAACAAGAACTCCTGTGTCAATGATCAAAGGGCGGGACTTGTGGTGGGAAGATGAAATGGATCATGCGGAAACACAAGTGGAGAAAGATGGAGTGGTTTCTTTTCCTGCTGAAGAAATGGATGCAGAAGATCCTTTATTTATTTTATATACATCCGGAAGTACAGGCAAACCAAAAGGTGTGGTGCATACCTGCGCCGGTTACATGATCTGGACCACATACACTTTTGTAAATGTTTTCCAATACGAACCAGGCGTCATTCATTTTTGTACAGCGGATATAGGGTGGGTCACTGGTCACAGTTATATTGTTTACGGCCCGTTATGCGCGGCTGCCACATCAGTGATGTTTGAAGGAATACCCACATGGCCCGATGCAGGGCGGTTCTGGGATATCGTTGATAAGCACAAAGTGAATATTATCTATACTGCTCCAACGGCGCTAAGAAGCTTGATGGGATTTGGTTTGGAACCACTAAAAGGAAAAGATCTTTCCTCATTAAAAATTTTGGGAACTGTTGGCGAACCGATCAATGAAGAAGCATGGCATTGGTATGATGAGAATATCGGTAAGAAAAAATGCCCGATAGTTGATACCTGGTGGCAGACAGAAACCGGCGCTTGCCTTATTTCAAACTTAGCTGGAGTGACGCCTTCAAAACCATCATGGGCAACTTTGCCGATGCCCGGTGTGCAGCCTGTATTGGTTGATGAAAATGGAAAAGAAGTGACTGAGAAAGATGAGCATGGTTTCATAAAAGGGAATCTTTGCATTAAAGCCCCGTGGCCCGGTATTATCCGAACTACTTATGGCGATCATGAACGATGCCGGAAAAATTATTTTGCCACTTACGAAAATTTATATTTCACTGGAGATGGCGCATTGAAAGATGACAATGGTTTTTACAGGATAATCGGAAGGGTAGATGATGTACTAAATGTAAGCGGCCACCGTATTGGAACCGCTGAAGTGGAAAATGCCATCGATACGCATGCCGGAGTTGTAGAAAGTGCAGTGGTTGGCTATCCGCACGATATAAAAGGACAGGGCATTTATGCATATGTGATCTATAATGGCAAACATGGTGATGAAAATATGAGACGCCAGGATATTTTACAAACGGTGGCAAGAATAATTGGACCCATTGCAAAGCCCGATAAGATCCAATTCGTTTCCGGGTTGCCAAAAACCAGAAGCGGAAAGATCATGCGACGTATTTTAAGAAAGATCGCAGAAGGAGATATCTCTAATTTAGGTGATACTACAACTTTGCTTGATCCGGGTGTGGTCGAGGAAATTAAGAACGGAAAAATTTAAAATGTTTACTCTTTTTTTTATAGTCATTTTTTTTCTTGAGATCTATACTGCATTTGTTATAATTTTTTTATTAGTCCAATTAGTAAGAAAGAAAAAGCAGCCTGGGAGGATATTGCTCGTAGAGCTAATGTGTATAACCCTGTTTTTTTAGAAATTTTTAGTGGAAGAACATACCTTGATTTTTATTGGAAATTATAGTAGTGATCAGGATCGCGGGAGTCGGGGTTGGCCAATGTGGGGACATATACTTTCAATCTCGCAATTTTAATCGGGATTTTTCTCGTTCTACAAATTGTATTTTGGGTAATTTATTCAAAGAAGGTTCGATTGATTAACCCCAATTGGATATGGGTTCATTTCGTGATTCTTCACAATAAAATTTTTTAAAGAAATAAAGCAGCCGGGTCAGCTGCTTTAGAAGGTTTTTCGAAATATATTGAAGGGCTAGTAAGTAGAACTGCCAGCGAATTTAATCCTCAATCCTATTCATTCGCGTTTTCAATTTGAAAAGCTATCAAGAAAATATCCACAGTTAATTAAGATTTTCTAAAATGAAAATCTATTTTTGATTGGTTCCTGATCCAGCTTCCATTCTATGAAAGACAAAAGAACCGGTATAAAGACTGTACGTATACTTAAGTGGATCGGCAATGTGTTGCTTGTCCAGTTGATACTAATCAACATTAGTGCAGCATTTCATGCATACCGTTTTACACATTATTATGCTGACGACAAAATAAGAAGTCAACAACCTTCTCAAGGCAAACCGTTCCTGCGCACCTGGCGGATGATGACAGGAAAGAAATTAGCGAGATCACTTATTCAGTATTATCCAACCATTCGTTATGATACGGTCCTATTAACTATGACCAATGGAAAAAAGCTGGAAGCCTGGTATATGAAGGCTGAGTCAGCAAAGGGTACCGTTATTTTATTTCATGGATTAAGTTCAAATAAAGGAAATGTGTTGGGAGAGGCTTTTGAATTTAATTCCTTTGGTTATAATACATTGCTCGTTGACATCAGAGCTCATGGAAATAGTGAAGGCATCGCCAATAGTATTGGATACACGGAATCCGAAGAGGTAAAGTTGGCCTATGATCATATTTCAAATAAAGGCGAAAAAAATATTGTATTGTGGGGAATGTCTTTAGGCGCTGTTATCATTAGCAAGGCGATTTGGCAATATGACTTAAAGCCCCGGAAAATAATTCTCGAAATGCCATTTGACAGGTTGCAGGATCATATAAGAGCAAGGGCGAGGATCGGTGGTTTTCCCGGGGAGCCATTTGGTTTTTTTGTTACTTTCTGGACTGGCTTCGAACAGGGGTACTGGGGTTATGGTCACAGCACATCCCGCTATGTAAAAAAAATAAGCTGTCCTGTATTACTTCAATGGGGTAACAGCGATGGATATGTATTGAAAGAAGAAACGGAAAGAATTTTTGCGTCCATCCACTCTCCCAAAAAGAAATTAGAAATATATGCTGGAGCGGGGCATGGCCCTTTGGTATCCGTTAACCAGGCTAAATGGGACGAAACAGTAATGGGATTCTTAGATGATAATTAGCGGCGGATAATAATTTTGGTCCCAACGGGCACATATTTATACAGATCTTCCACGTCCTCATTTTTCATTGAAATACAACCCATCGTCCAGTTTTTATAACGATCGATCTGGAAATCTTCATGAGGCCAGGTACCGTGAATGCCGATACTTCCGCCAATTTTTGCTGATGAAGGGATCTCTCCTGCTGATTTTCGTTGGTTGAACCTCTCCCAGCTTTCTTTTGTTGGATAATCCAGCGCCATGAACCGGTGCCATTTATCATGAACACGTTTTGAGGCGATGTGAAATGTTCCTTCAGGCGTATTTTTGTCTCCTTCCATTTTTTTATCGGAAAGCGAACTATTGCCAAACACTACAGGGTAGGTGGCATACCAGCCCAGTTGATCATACAGACTCAGCTCATAATCTGTTTTGTCAATCACGATATAGACAGTGCCGACCGGCGCCGAGTTTTTGCTGCGGTTCTTGTCTGGATTGTTATCTGTATAATTATGTGTAGCTACCACGCTGCTACCTGCGATGATTGAGGCGAACACCAAAAAAGTTTTCATACACGTTATCCTCCAATTGTCCGGGTGAGTTGTTTTCAAACGACGTGCCGTAACCTTTTATTACGGGGGGTGGATATCTTTTAACGCTACGTTTACAAAACAACACATTTTCCTTTGAGCCTCCAACTGGATTTTACTATGAAAAATCGTTTGGTGAAATATGTTAAACGAATGTGAGTTAACAGGAGAACTTACTTATTGTTTTTTCTGTGCATAAAAAAATCTGTTCTAAAGGATGTTAAATCGGTATAGAAAGTCAGAACTTGCCCGGTATAAATGAGGACCTGTCGATTTCTGGGTTGATTAAATAGTATTTATAGGTAGTCACCATTCCATCTTCAAGTCGAATCGATTTTATTACAAAGGAAAACCCTTCATCCAACTTTTTATAGAAATGGTCAACGGTATATTCGGGAACCCAATCGTGTCGTAGATATAAGACCCTTGAAATTAAATATGTACTGTCAAAATAGTAAATGAAAGCTTTTTTGTCTCGGTTAACTAACCTTAATTTAAAGTATACTTTGTCGTGTATGTTTTCCTTACCCAAATATGTTATTTTATTTCCTTTTTCTTTATAATCGACCAGAGGCCCATGCAGGTCCAGGCTATTTTGACCTTCCTTAACTTCTTGTTTAGGTTTTTTCCTGATTGAAGTTCCGGATGTTGCCGGACTATAAGTCCAACCTTCTTTTTTTGTAACGATTCCGTACCCGGTTATACCATTATCAGTATTTTCCGTACGAACGACACTATCATGAATGATATAACTTTTGAATGTTCGTTCCCGATCGGGAAGCTTAAAGTGCCCTCAAAAATCATCGATCGGATTCCTTTAATTCTTTCATACCCTCCAATAGCTTCAATGTACTTTTTGACGATCTCATCAGCGGTTTGGGCTTCAGCTTGTTGAAATAAAAAAATGTATACCCATGCAGACACTATAATCCTGATAATTAACATATCAGAAATTTATGAAATGTGGTTTGAATAAAAAAACCATCCGCCTCAGGCGGATGGTTATATCATGAGAAATTAAAGAACTCTTACCAGTTGCTGAATCTTATACCTGCAGTAAAAGGTGTATGATCGAGACCTCTTTCCCACATGCTTTGAAATGAATAACTGCCATATAGCTTAACCAGTCCCAGGTTTATCTCACCCACATAAGACAATTTCCAGTCCTGCAGGTCAAAATCATTATGAACTTTTACCTTGTCATCGCCCATTTTTACCTTCTGCCTGGCACTGTACATGTACCCTGCACTAATACCGGCGCTGAAACCAAAGCCATTTCTTTTTTCAGGGGTGAAGTCAAAATTCAGCATTAATGGCACTGTCAGATAATCAGCGGCAAGCTTATTCTTTTTTGCATCCTTGATGTTGTTATCCATCACCACCAATGTTGGATTCTTCTGAAATCGAATTCTTTCATCATCAAAGAAATAATTATTCAGTTCAAGACCAAGGCCATATTTAAGATTCACAATATGGTCGATCAAATTCAGTCTTTGCATAAAAAACCAAATATTCACATTCCGGGATTTGCCACTCTTAATATCAAACCATTCTTCAGTGCTCCCGGGAGCAAAAGCCTGTGCTTCCGCTGACGCATAGTCTGTTTTATCATTAAAACCTGAAAAACCCATGTCGATAACCCACCAGTTGGTTGTCAAATTCTGCGGTGTTTTTCTACGGTTAGGTATCTTCACTTCTTTGTTGCCCGTAATAATTTCATGATCGTTGCCGGGTTTTTTTATAATGATCATTCCGCCGATGCGAATGGTGTCATTCGTTTCTTTCTTGACCGTTGTATCCTTTTGGGCAAAACCTGTGCTGAATAGACAAGCTGCTACGCACACGAGTAAAATACTTTTCATGCAAAAATGTTTTTCCTGTTTAAGAATTTATTTTAATGATACTGCAAAAGCTCCAACCAGCAGTTTGTTGTCATCGGTTGTGGTTTGAATTCTAGTGCGGCGCTCAAATACCCGGGTAGTTTTTCTTAAGAATTCTTTGATGCCGCCTTTGTCTTTATCTTTTTCAAAACGATCATTTTCCTCTGATATATCTGATATATTAGCAAACGAAGGAGAAGTAGATTTTGTTACAGAAGAATTATCTAAAAGATTATTTGTTTTAGCTGCTTCAATTTTTTGGACTTCATTATTTGGAACGGCGGCAATTACATCTGTAACTACAGTTGGATCAGGTATAGGTTTATCAGTAAGCTTTCTTTCTTCAGGCAAATTATTTTTATTATCAGGTTTGTTTGAAGCAATGATGTTAGCTATCTTATTTTCAACAACAGGTTTTTGACTTTCCTTTTCTATAACTGGTTGTACGGAAGGAATGTCCTGATTTAATTTAGCATTATCAGGATGTTGGATATTTTGTGGCCCATTGATTGGCGTATCTATTAGTGAGTCTGTTCGTGAGTTAGACTTAGGAGTAGTAGTCGCAACTTCACCTCCATTCTTATTAGTATTAACTAACCTGAAAGTTGCGAACCCTGCAATAAGAATGATAGCAGCCGCAACCGCAACTCTGAACCAGGTCATACTGATCACACGAACCCTTTCTTCTCTTCTGTATAAAATTGATTTGTCGGGGAAAACAACTTCTGCTTCAGGATGAAGTTTTGTTTTTTGAAGCAAAGCCAGTTCCTGTTTAACAGCAGAATATTGGACAGCAAATCTTTCAACTTCTTTTCTTTGATCAGGAGTTATTTCATCATCAATATAATTAAGAAGCTGCTCTTCGAAGTTAGTAATGTTTATAAATGAATTGTTCAACAGGAATTCTTTCTCTTGAAGCTCAATGTTGTTGTCAGCAACAAATCGTGTTTGACCAAGGATATTGAATTCTTCCTCCAGGTCCTGGTTCTCCTTTACAAAATTCTCAACCGCCTGCTTTTGAGACGCAGTAAGTTCATTATCCCAGTAAAGGATAAAACACTCTTCGTAATTATGGCGATCGATGTTCATGGTTTCTTTTTTACTCAGATCACATTTTCCACCTTTACTAAATATTCTTTTAACTGAACTCTTGCCCGGTGTAAATACACCTTTACCTGGCTTTCACTCAGGTTAGTTATTTTACCGATCTCTTCATAGCTATATCCTTCATAATCTTTTAAAAGAACCAGGGTCCTTTGCGTTTCACTTAGCCTTGCCAATGCTTCATCTAATATCTTCTTTAGATTATTCGCAGGCCTGTTTTGCACTTTTGCATTTTCGTTGAATTCTTCTTTTAACTGTATCCTTTTCACTTTTCTAATATGATCGATCATTTGCCTGTAGGCAACGGTAAAGAGATAAGATTTACTTTTTAGGGCATCAATTTCATCCCGATGGATCCACATTTTTTCAAAAGCTGTTTGCACCACATCGCGTGCATCTTCTTCATTCCTTAGGTTTTTCAGGATAAATCGATACACATTGTCTGCGTAGGTAGTGACACACTCGTTATACTCTTTTTCAGTCATAAACAGCCTGGATAGCAGGCAAAGGTAGTTTAACAGTCCTGCTCTAAGTATTACGGTCGGTGAATTAAAAAGTTACAGTTATAAAGGGGATTTTTTTAAGCAGTAAAGGCTCAGGATCATTATTCCGTGACAGAGGTAGACATAAACTGGCGGGAAAAGGTTTCCCAGATCATTTCACCGGAACCGTCGTTATCAGACTTCTTTTTGCAGCAGTCGTCCATGCTTTCTGAGCAGGCTTCTTTTTGAGCATGTGTCCTCGTGGTGGACCAAAGCACTAAATAACTCCCTGTTATTAGCAGGAGGATCAGGCAAGCTCTTAATAAATATTTACGTTGCATCGGGATCAGTTTCATGATTTGACGAAGGTATTCCTGAAAATGTTACAGCAAATTTAATTTATCATTAAGCCTTGTGCAAGCACATTTTGATGAACCGTGTCATTTAACCGGCAAAATGCCGAAAAAGCCCCGCGAGCAGTACTTTGACCTGGAATTTTGAACCTGAAAATTTGGAGTTGGGGTTCATCTTTATCAAGTCACAGGTAAAAACTGGGACAGGAAGCCAGAAGCCTTCTCATTATATTTGCCGGCCAAACATGTTTTTATGAACGAAATTTTTGTAAAAAGGATCGCCAAAGAGGTTGAGGATATCAGAACCGCCGGTCTTTATAAAACGGAGAGGATCATTTCCAGCCCGCAGGGTGCTGAGATCACGGTAAATGATAAAACCGTTTTGAACTTTTGCGCCAATAATTATCTCGGTCTGTCTTCGCATCCCAGGGTAATCGAGGCGGCGCACGAGGCGATCAACTCACGCGGTTATGGAATGAGCAGCGTGCGATTTATTTGCGGCACGCAGGATATTCACAAACAATTGGAAAAAAAGATCTCTGAGTTTGTGGGAACCGACGATACAATTTTATACGCAGCTGCATTTGATGCGAATGGCGGCGTATTTGAGCCGTTATTGAACGAAGAAGATGCGATCATTTCTGATGCATTGAATCATGCAAGTATTATTGATGGTGTGCGTTTGTGTAAAGCACAACGTTACCGTTATGAGCATAACAATATGGCCGATCTTGAAATGAAACTGCAGGAATCATCACATCTCAGGAGCAGGATCATTGTAACGGATGGCAGCTTTAGCATGGACGGAACAATAGCCCAGTTGGATAAGATCTGCGATCTCGCTGATAAATATGACGCGATCGTGATGATCGATGAATGTCATTCATCAGGCTTTTTGGGAAAAACGGGAAGAGGTACCCATGAATACCGTGGAGTAATGGGCAGGATCGATCTGATTACCGGCACGCTTGGTAAGGCATTAGGCGGCGCCAGTGGTGGTTTCACCAGCGGTAGAAAAGAGATCATTGATATGCTTCGCCAAAAATCAAGACCTTATTTATTCAGCAACACATTGGCGCCCTCAATTGTTGGTGGTTCTATTGCTGTATTAGATATGCTTACCCAGACAACCGAATTAAGAGATAAGCTTGAAAGCAACACAAAATATTTCCGCAAAAAAATGACCGAAGCAGGGTTTGATATAAAACCCGGAGACCATCCTATTGTGCCGATTATGTTATACGATGCTGTACTTGCACAAACGATGGCAGCAAAACTTTTGGAAGAAGGTATTTATGTTATTGGTTTCTTTTTCCCGGTCGTTGCAAAGGGACAGGCAAGAATAAGGGTGCAGCTAAGCGCCGCTCATGAGCAATATCACCTGGATAAAGCCATTGCTGCATTTACAAAAATTGGAAAAGAGCTGGAAGTTATAAAGTAAAAACCCGTAACGGATAATACAATCATTAGAATAACCGTGATTCTACGATTCTAACTTCGATGATTAAGAACATTTTTGTTAGTAGTATCTCTGATATTTTCCGTGAAAGACTATGAAATGTGATCATGGCACAGTATTTTCGTAATCTCCTCTGAATAGCCGTCTTCCTGATCTCCTTTGAATACCGGTTTAATTCACCCTTTTTAAACTTATTAAAACACAAGTATGAAAAAACTGTTGTTCCTCCTGCTTGCAGGATCAGTAATGGCGATGACCCTAAGCTCATGTTCCGCTACCAAAAGAGATTGCCAGGGAAGTAAGCATACAAGATTGAAAAACGGCATCTACCTTTAAACTATTTCATTGTTCATCTTTTATAATCCCGCAAAGCGGGATTTTTTGTTTTTCAGCAGTTTGATAGCCGGCGCTTAACTTTGCCCCCAAATTTTACAAGTGATGAAGGTTAAGTTTATATCAGTTTTTGTTTTTGTTTCTTTTTTATGTTCCTGCTCACCTAATAATGTTGAAGAAGATAAAAGCCTCGGGAAATATTTTACAGAAAATAAAGTGGCCGGATGCTTCGGGCTTTATAATAATGCAACAAATGAGTTTACTTTCTATAATAAAAAAAGATTTACGGATAGCAGTTTCTTACCTGCGTCAACATTTAAGATCCTGAATTCCCTGGTGGGTTTGCAGACAGGGGTGATCAGCAGCGATAGCATGATCATAAAATGGGATGGCGTAAAAAGAAATGTGGAAGAATGGAATAGAGACCTTTCAATGTATGAGGCCTTCCGTGTTTCAGCTATTCCTTATTACCAGGAGGTAGCGAGGAGGATCGGCAAAGAAAGGATGGAATACTGGATGGACACGGTGAACTATGGAGCTGGTCCTAAAGACACTGCGTTCCGGATACATTCGGCTATTGATACTTTCTGGCTCGACAATACTTTAAAGATCACCCCGGACGAACAACTTGGCTTTGTAAAAATGTTATACTTCCACCAGCTTCCATTTTTTAAAAGCTATCAGGAGACAGTAAAGAAAGCCATGCTTTTTGAAAACACAACAATCTACCGGCTCGCATATAAAACCGGTTGGGGCAGAAAAGAAAATGGCAACCATCTTGCCTGGGCAGTTGGTTGGGTAGAAGAAAATAATCATCCTTATTTCTTTGTGTTGAATTTCGAGTCTCCGGATACAAATGCAGATATCCCTTCCATAAGAATGAAAATACTCAAGGATGTATTAAAACAGCTCGGTTTTTTCAAGGGAAAAATGTAACAGTTAGTTCTAAAATTTATGAAACCTTAGCAGTCTTTCTTTGTTAGTTTTGCAATAATTGATACTCTAAGAATTTTATGCAATCCTATTGTGAATCATTGACAGAATACAAGCGGTTAACGACAAAAGAAGTAAAGATCGGGGATCTGTTGCTGGGCAACCCCGATAGCTATCGGTGCCATCCTATTCGCGTGCAGACAATGACAACGACTGACACAATGGACACTTTAGCAACGGTCGAACAATCCATTCGCTGCATTGAAGCTGGTGGTGAATTAGTTCGCATCACTGCCCCTTCAAAAAATGACGCAGAGAATTTATTGCAAATAAAAAACGAATTAATAAAACGAGGTTATCATACCCCACTGGTTGCAGATATACATTTTACTCCAAATGCAGCAGAGATCGCCGCGAGAATTGTTGAAAAGGTGAGAGTGAATCCCGGTAACTATGTTGACAAGAAAAAATTTGAACTGATCGAATACAGCGATGCTGACTATGCAGAGGAGATCGACCGGATCCGGGAACGGTTCACACCATTGATAAAAATTTGCAAAGAATATGGAACTGCCATGCGGATCGGTACTAATCATGGTTCGTTAAGCGATCGTATCATGAGCCGCTATGGTGATACGCCGATGGGAATGGTGGAAAGTGCCATGGAATTTTTACGAATAGCAAGAAACGAAAGCTATCATAACATTGTTTTAAGCATGAAGAGCAGTAATCCACAAGTGATGGTGCATGCTTATCGCTTATTGGTAAAAACCATGTTCGATGAATTTTCAGAATGTTATCCCCTGCACCTTGGTGTTACTGAGGCCGGTGATGGTGAAGACGGAAGAATAAAAAGTGCAGTTGGCATTGGTACTTTATTGGAAGATGGGTTAGGAGATACAGTTCGTGTTTCATTAACGGAAGATCCGGAATTGGAGATCCCGGTTTGTAAGGACCTGGTGAAAAGATATACCAGTCGACAGTCCACAGTCGGCAGTCCACAGAAAATTCCTGCATTTGATAAACTTTCTTACGATCCTTTTATATATCAACGAAGAGAAAGTTTTGAAGTTGGAAATATTGGTGGCAAACATGTACCAGTTGTGATCGCTGACCTGAGTAAGATCGAAAAAATTTCTCACGAACATTTACAAAGTGCCGGTTATATTTATGATGAAGCAACGGATAAATGGAATATCAGTGATGCTGCTGCAGATTATATTTTTACAGGAAATCAAATTCCCGGTTTCGCATTGCCGGGAACGTTGAAAGTGATCGTTTATCCGGAAACATGGATAAGAGCGGAAGATAAAACTAAATATTTTCCAATTTTCCAGGATAGCGGCTATGCAGAATCGGAGATAAAAGGCGATCAACTGAATTTTGTGATGATAGATTGTTTTAATGATGGAGCTGATTCATTTACTTATCTTGATCAATTAGCAAATGACCCAACAGTTGTTCTTTGCTTAAGCAGTACAAATAACAATGCAATGCAGTCTGTGAGGAGAATGTATGTGGAGTTAATGAACAGGGGAATAAAAAACCCGGTGATAAATATAACAGACAGCAATTGGCAAACTGCTGATCAACATTTAATTCACTTTGCTACTGAAACCGGTGGCTTATTGCTTGAGGGCCTGGGTGACGGAATTTGCCTCGGAATGACGAAGAAAAGTTATGATCAATTGGTTGCCAGCTATCAACAAATGAATGCAAGCGGGAGAAACTATACCAACAATTTATCCATTGAGCAATTTATCAATAATACTTCATTTGGAATACTTCAGGCGACAAGAACAAGGATCTCCAAAACAGAATATATCAGCTGCCCCAGTTGCGGACGCACGCTTTTTGATCTGCAGGAAACGACTGCAAAGATCCGCTCGAGAACAAATCATTTGAAAGGGGTTAAGATCGCCATCATGGGTTGCATTGTAAATGGCCCGGGTGAAATGGCAGATGCTGATTTTGGTTATGTTGGCAGCGGACCGGGTAAGATCACTCTTTACCGCGGAAAAGAAATTGTAAAGAGAAATGTGAACAGCGACGTGGCGGTCGATGAGTTGATCGGTCTTTTGAAGGAGAGTGAAGCGTGGATAGAACCAATGTAGGATTTTAGATTTAAGATTGCAGATTTCAGATTTCATGAATACAAGGTTTTGGATAATTCCTTTTATTGTTATTCTTCTTGCTGACCTGGCCGGAGTTTATACTAGTAATGAACCACTCCTATATATAACCAAGCCGCTCTTAATGCCGGTGTTGATCGGCTTTTTTATTTTCCAGACTAAGGATCTTGGTTCGCCTTTAAAAAAATGGATAGTACTTGCTCTTGTATTCTCTTGGGCCGGTGATTTGTTATTAATGTTTGAATCAAGGAATACCAATTTTTTCATTTTTGGATTAGTGGCATTTCTGATTGCTCATATTTCTTATATCCTGTTTTATGAAAGTGTTATACGTAAAGAAGGGCTTACGAAAAATTATTGGTGGTTCCTCCCTGTTACTATTTATTATATCGCTTTAATTTATATTCTGTCGCCCAGGCTTGGAGAGATGAAATTGCCCGTTCGCATTTATGGCATCGTAATTAGTTATATGCTGATCCAAGCATTGCAAACAGGCAGGATAAAGAACTTTGGCGCAGCAACCTTAATGATTGCCGGCGCCGTTTTATTTATCACTTCAGACTCGATTCTTGCTGTTAATAAGTTTTATGAATCATTTGAATACGCAGGGATCGCTATAATGTTTACTTATGGAATCGCCCAATTATTAATCACGCTTGGGGCTACGAGATACATTAGTTCCACGTCAAAACAATAAATTTGCAATTCGTTTTGCCAGGGAGGCAAAGAATGAGGGTAATAGAATTACAAAAGTTGATGTGGTAGAACAAAAAGACTGGATTTGTAGTGCAGCACCGTCCTTCTCCAACGGAGAAGCCCGCCTGACCGGACGGGCAGGGATGAGAGGATGAGGCCTGCTGAATAGAATTACCGGAAGTACAAGAGTCCGCCTGAGGCGGAACGGACGTTTAATAGAATTGATACAGCTGGGTACATAATCTTTAAAACATGCGACAGACAGACTTTCTCGTTATAGGTTCGGGTATTGCCGGTTTAAGCTATGCATTAAAAGTTGCTGAAACGTTTCCTGATAAAAAAGTATTGGTGATGACAAAAGCTGCGGCTGATGAAACCAATACTAAATATGCGCAAGGCGGGATTGCAGTGGTGAATGATCTTGAAAATGACAGCTTCGAAAAACATATTGACGATACATTGATCGCGGGCGATGGGCTATGTAACGAAAAAGTAGTGGAGATCGTTGTGAAAGAAGGGCCTGAAAGAGTGAATGATATTATTGAATGGGGTGCACGGTTTGATAAACAAAAAGATGGTGATTACAAACGTGGGCGTGAAGGCGGCCATTCTGAATTCCGGATACTGCATCACAAGGATATTACCGGTTGGGAAATGGAAAGAGCTTTGCTGGATGCAGTCGGTAAACAGAACAATATCGAGGTGATCAAGCATTGCTTTGTCATTGATATTATCACGCAGCACCATCTTGGATTCCTGGTTACAAAAGCCACTCCCGATGTGGAATGTTATGGTGTGTATGTATTGAATCACGTAACAAACCAAATAGAAAAGATCCTTTCCAGGATCACATTGATGGCGACGGGTGGAAATGGACAGGTGTACAGAACGACTACGAATCCAACGATCGCTACTGGCGATGGTGTGGCGATGGTCTATCGTGCAAAAGGACGAATTGAAAATATGGAGTTCATCCAGTTTCATCCGACTGCTTTATATGAACCGACCGTTCGCGGTCATGCATTTTTGATCACCGAAGCAGTGCGTGGTGATGGCGGCATACTTCGAAATAGCAAAGGCGAAGCTTTCATGGCGAGGTATGATGAAAGAAAAGACCTGGCGCCCAGAGATATTGTTGCCAGGGCGATCGATAGCGAAATGAAGAAAACAGGTACTGAACATGTTTATCTCGATTGCCGGCATTTCAGCAATGAAAAATTTGTTGAGCACTTTCCTAACATTTATGAAAAATGTTTGTCGATAGGTATTGATATTACGCAGCAGATGATACCCGTGGCACCGGCTGCGCATTATAGTTGTGGTGGAATAAAAACCGATGACTGGGGGAGAAGCAGTATAAATAATTTATATGCTTGCGGCGAATGTGCTTCTACAGGTTTACATGGCGCCAACCGGTTGGCAAGCAATTCACTTCTTGAAGGATTGGTTTTTGCTCATCGCTGTTCTGTGGATGCCGCAGAAAGAGTAAATACAATTTCTTTTCATAATAATATTCCTGATTGGGATGCCGGGGGAACATCGCAACCGGGTGAGATGATCCTTATCACGCAAAGTTTGAAAGAGCTTCAACTGGTAATGAGTGACTATGTGGGTATCGTTCGGAATAGTATTCGTTTGCAAAGAGCATCACGCCGCCTTGATCTTCTTTGGGAAGAAACCGAACAGCTTTATCAAACAAGCACCTTATCTCCGCAGTTGCTTGAACTGAGAAATATGATCACCGTTGGTTATTTGATCGTCAAGGGAGCAAGCTTTCGTAAAGAAAGTCGCGGACTCCATTATAACACTGATTATCCGGCTAAGAGTGAGATGGTGCAGAATATTGTGTTGTGATCTTATCATCGCTTGTACTGCAACGAATCTTTCGGTCCCGCTACTTGCGGGATTGCAGTAGCTTGCCCTCAGCGGACAGAAGGGCCCTTATCTTTGCGCATCATGTACTATATCGTTTATGGAGTCCTTTATTTGATCTCTTTATTGCCATTACCTATCTTATACCTGTTCTCTGATCTTGGTTATTTCCTTCTTTATTATGTTTTTAGTTACCGGAAAAAAATTGTCATGGACAATTTGTTGCAGGCATTCCCCGAAAAGACGGACCAGCAAAGAAAAAATATTGCAAAACAATTCTATCTCAATTTCACCGATAATTTTATTGAAGTAATAAAACTTCTATCCGCATCAACTTCTTTTATTGATAAACATTTTACCGGCGATTATTCGCTTTGCAATAGACTAAATGAGGAAGGTAAAAAATGCCACTTTTTACTGGCTCACAATTTCAACTGGGAATTGGGTTGCCTGGCCGTTGCGCAAAATATAAAGCAACTTTTTCTCGTAGTATATATGCCCATTGGCAACCAGGCCTTTGATAAGATCTTTATGAAGGTCCGTACAAAAACAGGAGCTGAGTTACTTCCTGCTACAGATATGAGAAATGCAATAATTCCCTATCGAAATAAAGTCTACGGATTAGCCTTAGTTGCCGATCAAAACCCCGGACATCCAAAGAATGCTTACTGGTTAAATTTTTTTGGAAAGCCAACTCCCTTTGTTAAAGGTCCGGAGAGTGGCGCGAGAAGAGGAAACACCCCCGTTGTTTTTTGTAAGATCATAAAACTAAAACGCGGCTATTACAGGATCTTTTTTGAAATGGGAGAAGAATATCCTGCAAACACTCAACAAGGCGAGCTCACAAAAAAGTATGCGGAATTCCTGGGGAATTTTGTAAAGGACTATCCTGAAATGTGGCTATGGAGTCACCGTCGATGGAAATGGGAGTGGAAGCCAGAATACGGTGCGATCATAAATTAAAGAGGCCCCTACTGGAAAGCAGGGGCCGTTTTTCATCACTACACAAAACTACTAGCTTTTCGATTTTTTCTTTTTCAGCTGGAGATAATCCAGGAAATAGATCACTTTGAGTGAAATGTTATTATTCTGATCGGCTTCAATTGT
>Ga0126305_10000149_pt1 | contig 30731 bp, 23 predicted proteins | sample Plot26_FD_92536 | JGI IMG/M metagenome (GOLD analysis project Ga0126305, IMG submission 92536) | Serpentine soil microbial communities from UC McLaughlin Reserve, CA, USA - Plot26 | ecosystem: Environmental > Terrestrial > Soil > Grasslands | place: USA: UC McLaughlin Reserve, Lake County... | reverse complement strand
GTGGGCAACAACGGGGTCCCGGGCTCACAGATGGCCTCCCCCGGCCAGACCGTCACCTACAAGTGGTACGCCGGAGACATCCGGGTCAACTCCGACGGCACGGTCACCGCGACTCCGATCGAGCTCGGCGCCACCAACCTGATCTCCTCCGACCGCCTGCTGCACGCGAGCAAGGGGGCGATCGGGGCGTTGATCGTCGAGCCGGCGGACGCCACCTGGCTGGAGGACGGGATCGCGAAGACCCTGCCCAGCGGCACCGTGGTCAACCAGACCGCCCGCTCCTCGGCCACGGTGACCGCGGGCGGCGCTTCCTTCCGTGAGTTCGTTCTGCAGTTCCAGAATGACGTGAACATGCGGATCGGGGACCTCTCGGCCACCGGCGACCCGGTCCGGAACCTCGGCGGCGAGGAAGACGCTGAGGACTCGGGCCAGAAGGCGATCAACTACCGCACCGAGCCGCTCTGGAAGCGTATGCAGCACGCTCCGGAGACGCCGTTCGACCAGACGGACGACTATGCCGACTGGGACGACGCCGCCTCGAACGGCAAGGTTGGGGGCGATCCGCAGACCCCCGTCTTCGTTGCCCAGGCCGGCCAGCCGGTGCGGTTCCGCCTCCTCCAGTCCGGCGGCCACGGCCGCAACGTAGCCTTCGCCCTGCACGGCCACGTCTGGGACAAGCAGCCATACCTCAACGGTTCGACCCAGATGGGCCAGAACACCTTCTCCATGTGGGAAGGGGTGCGCATGGGACACGGCCCCACCAACCACGCCGATCTCCTGCTGAGGAACGGCGCCGGCGGCGCGTTCTCGATCACCGGGGACTACCTCTTCCGCGACTTCGGGGGCCCCGGCTTCGACGGCGGCCTGTGGGGGAACCTGAAGGTAACGCCGTAATCCCTCGCACCGGCGCCGGGCAGAAACGACAACCGCCCGGCGCTCCTTTTTTCCATGGCCGCGCCGCTCGCGAGAGCGGCGCGGCTCTTCTCTCCGCCACCAAAGCCCCACCTGCCGCTATTTGAAATCCAATAAGAAGAAACTTATAGCGATTCTTAAATTAGGGAACAAGTTTTGCAGTCTTCCTCCCGCCGTTGGACCCCGATTGACAGGCGCAACCCGTCGACGCTCGAGGTGCCATTTCTCCCGCAATTCTGGCGTGAGCAGCGGCCACTTGGAGCCGTCGTGCGTTTCTCCAAGGAGGAGTAGGAATGGCTGGCTCTTTCCGTATTCGCCGTCTTTCATGGATGGCGGTCCTGGCTCTGCTGTCATTGCCAGGGTCCGTCTCGGCTCAGACCTGCGCCCGCACGATCACCGCGGACGTGGTCGCCTTCGACCAGGTGTGGTTCTGGAACCGCCTGGGCGCCGTGCAGCCCCAGGGCATGATGTATGCCCTGCGGCGCGACGTGCTGCCGATCAGCGGCACGACGCTGTCGCCCGGCAACGTCAAGCTGCGGCCGGACAAGCGGGCGCGGCCCATGGTCCTGCGCATGAACGTGGGCGATTGCCTGCGCATCACCTTTCAGAACCTGCTGAGCCCGGTCCGGGTGGACGACGACCAGTCCAACACCCGCTGGGCCTCGATCCACGCCGTCGGCATGGAGCTCGCCGGCTCGACTCTCGACGACGGCTCCTGGGTGGGCGCGAACCCCAACGGCCAGGTGAACGTGGGGCAGTCCGCGATCTACACGCTCTCCGCCGAGCGGGAAGGGGAGCACGTCATCCAGAGCCTCGGCGCCGTGGCGGGCGGCGAGGGGGACGGCGGGCACGTCAACTCCGGCCTGTTCGGGGCCATTATCGTCGAGCCCGCCGGAGCTCGCTGGTATCGCAGCCAGTTGACCCGGGCTGAATTCGACCAGGCGAAGACGGGGACCACGGCGAACGGCTTCCCCATCCTCAACTACGAGGCGATTTATCCGGTGGGCCACCCCCGCGCGGGGACGCCGATCCTCAACATGCTCTCCGGCAACCAGATCCTCCACACGGACCTGACGGCCATCATCGCGGGCTCGCCGCCGAACGGCGGCGGGACCAGACCCGGCTGGTTCCCGGAGGGGGCGTTCCCGCCGAACATCTTCATCCATCCCGAGCGGAATCAGCCGTTCCGCGAGTTCACCATCCTGTACCACGACGAGATCGGCGCCGTGCAGGCGTTCCCCCATTTCGAGGACGCCGTGCTGAGCCACACCCTGCACAGCGGCCGGGACGCTTTCGCCATCAACTACGGCACCGGCGGCATCGGCGCCGAGGTGCTGGCCAACCGCCTCAAGGTCGGCCCCATGCACAACTGCGTCGAGTGCATGTTCGAGGAGTTCTTCCTGGCGTCCTGGGTGGTCGGGGACCCGGCCATGATCGTGGACGTGCCGGCCAACTCGCCGTGCACCGTCGCCAACGTGCAGAGCGGCAACATCGGCGCCTGCACGCCGACGCCGGGCCGCAAGGCCACCAAGGCGTTCTTCCCGGACGACCCGTCGAACGTCTACCACAGCTATCTGCGGGACCACGTCCGGTTCCGGGTGCTCCACGCCGGCAGCAAGGAGCACCACATCCACCATCTCCATGCCCATCAGTGGCTGTACTCGGCCGACAGCGACAAATCGTCCTACCTGGACAGCCAGGCGATCGGCCCCGGCGCGTCGTTCACGGCCGAGATCGCCCACCAAGGCGGCGGCAACTCCAACCTGACGGTCGGCGATTCGATCTTCCACTGCCACTTCTATCCTCACTTCGCCCAGGGGATGTGGTCGCTCTGGCGCGTCCACGACGTGCTGGAGGAGGGCACCCCGATCGACAGCGCCGGGCGTCCGCTGGCGGGCCAGCGGGCGCTGCCGGACGGCGAGATCTTCGCCGGCACGCCGATCCCGGGCGTGGTCCCCCTGCCCGGCAAGCCCATGGCGCCGATCCCGGCCCGGGTCTCGATCGGCAACGGCCAGATCCAGATCGCCGGCCCCGGCAACCCGGGGTATCCGTTCTTCGTCCCGGCCCAGGCCGGTCACCGGCCGCCCAAGCCGCCGCTGGACACGATCGACGACGGCGGCCTGCCGCGCCACATCATCACGGCCGGCACCTTCGTCGAGGCCCACACCCGTCTGGACTTCGGCAAGGAGCTGATCACCGCGCAGGCGCAGGGGATCCCCGAGGCCGGCAACACCGTCGAGCAGGCGGCCATGGCGTTCCACGCCCAGGCGAGCCACGGCACCTGCACGCCGGCCGGCGTCTGCGATGGGGCGACGCCGGTGCGGTTCGCCACCAACGGCCGCCCCCCCATCGCCGGGGCGCCTTATGCCGACCCCTGCCCGGTGCGGCCCTCGGGCTCGCCCCGCTACGACCGCCTGTACAAGGTCGCCGACATCCAGGACGACATGAAGATCAACAAGAAAGGGTGGCACTTCCCGCAGCAGCGCTTCTCGTCGCTCTGGGACGACGTGGACGACTTCCTCTTCTCGGACAAGCCGCCGGAGCCCCTCTTCTTCCGGACCAACAGCAACGAGTGCGTCGAGTACTGGCTCACCAACCTGGTGCCCAAGGAGTACAACCTGGACGACTTCCAGGTGCGCACGCCCACGGATGTCCTGGGCCAGCACATCCACCTGGTGAAGTTCGACGTCACGGCCTCGGACGGTGCCGCCAACGGCTTCAACTACGAGGACGGAGCGTTCGGCCCCGAGGAGGTCCGCGCCCGCGTCGCCGCCATCCGGGCCTTCAACGGCTGTACGGCGACCGACGCCAGGAACAACACCATCACCTGTCCCCTGGCCCGGCTGCACCCCTTCGCCCCCTTCCAGCGGGAAGAGTGGCGGGGAGCGCAGACCAACGTGCAGCGCTGGTGCGCCGACAAGGTCCAGGACAACGCCGGCGTCGACCGGACGCTGCGCACCGTCTTCACCCATGACCACTTCGGCCCCTCGACCCACCAGCAGGTGGGCCTCTACGCCGGCCTGGTGGTCGAGCCCACGGGCTCGACCTGGTATCACAACGAGACCGGCGCCCTGCTCGGCAACAACGCCGGCCGCTCCTCCCTGGACGGCGGTCCCACCTCCTGGCAGGCGGTGATCGATCCGCCCAACCAGGAGCCCGACTACCGCGAGTTCATGATCGAATTCGGGGATTTCCAGCTCGCCTATGAAGAGGACAGCCAGCCCTGCCGGTTCGACGCCGGATTCGGAGCCATCCGCTGCGACGATCCGGACGACGCCGTCAATCCGCCGGGCCGCAAGGAGATCGGCCTGCCCGACCTGCTGGCGCGGCCTGTCAGCTGCCCGTGCCACTGCCCCGGCGGCGCCTCGACGTGCTCCCAGTGCTCCGCCAGCATCCCGCCCCCATGCCCGGAGCTGGTCTCGGCGGACGACCCGGGCACCATGTCCGTCAACTACCGGCAGGAGCCCGTCGCCCTGCGCGTCCGCGATCCCCTCACCAACTCGCAGGCGGCCGGCAACGCCGGCGACCTCTCCTTCGCCTTCTCCACCCTCACCCGCGCCGACACCGCGCTCAACGTCCAGCCCGCGTTCTACGCGCCGCTGACCCTCGACGTGAAGCCCAAGGACCCCTACACGCCTCTGCTGCGCGCCTACGACAACGACCGCATCCAGATCCGCGTCCTGGTCGGCGCCCACGAGGAGGGGCACAACTTCAGCGTCCAAGGCATCAAGTGGCTGTTCGAGCCCTCGGATACCAACTCCGGCTACCGCAACAGCCAGATGATGGGCATCTCCGAGCACTTCGAGTTCATCGTGCCGAAGCTGGTCAAGAACACCGCCGGCGACTTCGTCGACCGCCTGTGGTCGGCCGGCTCCTCGACCGACGACTACTGGAACGGCATCTGGGGCCTGTTCCGCTCCTACGAGAAGATCCGCGCGGACCTCAAGCCGCTGCCGGACAACCCCCGCAGCCAGTCGGGCCTGCCGCCCGAAGTGATCGCGCAGTTCGAGCACTCCTGCCCGATCTCGGCCCCGCTGCGCAGCTACGAGGTCACCGCCATCACGGCCCAGCAGGCCCTGCCCAACGGCCGGCTGGTCTACAACGCCCGGACCGACGGTGGATTCGGCCCCCTGTTCGATCCCACGGCCATCCTCTACGTACGGTCGAGCGACCTCGACGCCAGCCTCAAGCTGAAGCCGGGCGTGCCCGTCGAGCCGCTGGTCCTGCGGGCCCGGGCCGGCGAGTGCGTCGAGGTGATCGTGAACAACATGCTCCCCAACGCCGCCGGCCTGCTCGATCTGGACGGCTTCAACACCCTGCCGATGATCGTCCCGAACTTCAACGCCAACGACATCAAGCCCTCGAACAAGGTGGGCCTGCACGCGCAGATGCTCTACCACGACCCCAGCCGCGACGACGGGGCCAACATCGGCAACAACCCGGTCCAGACCCTGGCTCCGGGCATCCGTGACCGCTTCAAGTGGTACGCAGGCGACATCACGATCAACGCGAACGGCACGGTGACCACCACGCCCATCGAGCTCGGGGCCACCAACCTGATCTCCTCCGACCGCATCGAGCACGCGAGCAAGGGGGCGGTCGGCTCGCTCATCATCGAGCCCGCCGACGCCACCTGGGTCGAGGACGCGGCCACGCGGCACGCCGCCACCGTCACCTCGCCCACCGCGGTGGACAGCCCCTTCCGCGAATTCGTGGTGCACTTCCAGAACGACGTCAACATGCGGACGGGAGAAGGCAACGGCGAGCCGGTCCAGAATCTGGCGGGTATGGAAGATCCGGAGGACACGGGCCAGAAGGCGATCAACTACCGGACCGAGCCGCTCTGGAAGCGCATGCAGCACCCGGCTGAGACGCCCTTCGAGCTGACGGACGACTTCGCCGACTGGTTCGACGTCCTGGCCAACGTCAAGGTGGGCGCCAATCCGCAGACGCCCATCTTCACCGTCATCCGCGGCCAAGGGGTCCGCTTCCGCGTGCTCCAGGCGGGCGGCCACAGCCGCAACGTCGTCTTCGCCGTGCACGGCCACCAGTGGGACAAGGAGCCGTACATCCAGGATTCCAGGCGGCTCGGCCGCAATCCCCTGTCCTTCTGGGAAGGCGCCCGCCTGGGCCACGGCCCGACGAACCACTTCGACGTCCTGCTCCGCAACGGCGCCGGCGGGAAGTTCCAGATCCCCGGCGACTACCTGTTCCGCGATCAGGCCGGCATCGGCCTCGACAGCGGCCTGTGGGGCATCCTGAGAGTTCTGCCGTAGTTTTCTGAGGTTTCCCTACCCGTGGGGCGAGCCGCTCGCCCCACGGGGACTCTCCCTCATTCCGCGCCGATCACCAGCACGAACTCCCCCTTGAGGGAGGGCCGCGCCTTGAGCTCGGCGAGCAGCTCGGAGAGGGGGCCGCGCAGGATCTCCTCGTGCATCTTGGTCAGCTCGCGGGCGATGGCCACCGGGCGGTCGCCCAATTCGGCCAGGGCGTCCTCGAGGCTGGGGAGGAGACGGTGGGGGGATTCGAAGAGGACCAGGGTGTGGCCGAGGCCGGCCCAGCCTTTATAGAAGGTGCGCCGCTTGCCCGTCTTCGGCGGCGGAAAGCCCGCGAAGGTGAACGGGTAGGGCGGCAGGCCGGAGGCCACCAGGGCGGCGAGCGGGGCGGAGGGGCCCGGGATGGCCTCGACCCGCGCTCCCGCGGCCGCCGCCTCGCGCACCAGGAGGAACCCCGGGTCCGAGAGCAGGGGCGTGCCGGCGTCGCTGGCCATGGCGATCGTCTTGCCCTCCGCGAGGTCGGCCAGGAGCCGCGGCAGCCGCTGCCGCTCGTTGTGCTCGTGGAGCGAGACGAGCGGCTTCCTGATCCCCAGATGAGAGAGGAGGCGGCCGGTGTGGCGGGTGTCCTCGCAGGCCACCAGGTCCGCGGACTCGAAGGCGGCCCGCACCCGCGGCGACAGGTCGTCGAGGTTGCCGATCGGCGTCGATACCACCAGGAGCTTGCCGGCCATCAGTCGCGAGGAATTTCCTGGTCGAGGTTGACGGCGCTGCCGGAGAGGCGGGCGATCAGCATCAGCCGGCGCTTGAAGCGGAACCGCTGCTCGAGGTCGAGGATGCGGCGCACCACCCGCTCGTCGTAGCCATGGGCGGTCACCTCCTCCGGGCGCAGACCGAGGTCGAACAGCAGGTAGAGCACCCGGTCGGCCATCTCGTAGGAGAAGCCGAAATCATCCTCGTCCGTCTGGCCCGGCCAGAGGTCGGCCGACGGCGCCTTGGCGATTACCTGGGAAGGCAGGCCGAGGTGCCGGGAGAGCTGCCAGACCTGGGTCTTGTAGAGGTCGCCCAGGGGATTGAGAGAGCTCGCGTTGTCGCCGAAGACGGTGGAGTAGCCGAGCAGGATCTCGGTCTTGTTCGAGGTGCCGAGCACCAGCGCGTCGAGCTTCTTGGCCTGATCGAAGAGGATCGTCATCCGTTCGCGGGCCATCTTGTTGCCCCGGCGATCGGCGGCAGCGTCCGGCTCCGCCGAGTCGAAGTAGGCGTCCACCATGGGCGAGATGTCGATCACCCGGTGGGACATGGAGAGGTGGTCGGCCACGGCCCAGGCATCCTGCTCGGATTCCGGGGACGACGTGCGGTAGGGGAGCAGGAAGCCATGGACGCGCTCCGGACCCAGGGCACGGGCGGCGAGGGCGGCCGCGAGCGAGGAATCGACTCCGCCCGAGAGGCCCACCACCACGCCCCGCGTGCCGGAGGTCTCGACCGCGTCGCGGATGAAGCTGGTCAGCACGGCCTCGGCCAGGGCCGCGTTGAGGGCGAGGCGTTGATGCACCTGGTCGGACCGGCTCAAGTCGACGGCCCCTCGATGTCGAAGCGCTCGTTGTCGAGCAGCGGCAGGCGCCAGCGCAGGCGGTCGGCGTCGCGCAGGTCGATCTCGGCGACGAGCAGGTGCTCCTCCAGGATGGGCGCCCGCTCGGCGATCTCGCCTCCGGGGCGCACGATGTGGCTGCCGCCGGGGTAGAACGAGCCCTCCTCCCAGCCCACCCGGTTGCAGTAGGCCACCCAGCAGGTATTGAGGACGGCCGTCGAGCGGGTGAGGGTCTCCCAGGTCTCGTGGCTCTCGGGGAGCGGCCCGGCGCCGATGCGGCCCGGGGCGGCCGAGATCACGATCAGCAGCCTGACGCCCGCCGCCGCCAGCCGGCGCGCCAGTTCGGGGTGCCAGAGGTCCTCGCAGATCAGCACGCCCACCTTGCCCCAAGGGAGGGACGCCGGCTCCAGCGTCTTGCCGGCGCCGAGGAAGCGCGCTTCCTGGAAGATGCCGTAGGTGGGCAGGTAGAGCTTTCGGTGGAGGTAGACGGGCTCGCCGCCCTCGAGCAGGACGGCGCTGTTGTGCAGCACGCCCCTCTCCCCCTCCTCGACGAAGCCGAGGAGCACGCGCATAGGGCGGGCGGCCTCGGCCAGCCGCTGGAGGATGGGCGAGCCGGGGCTCAGGGCCACCCGGGGCGTCAGGTGGAGCAGACGGTAGCCCGTGAGCGACAGCTCGGGGAAGACCAGGAGGTCCACTCCGGCCTCCCGCGCTCCCGCGATGCAGTCGAGGTGGCGCTCCAGATTGCGCTCGACGTCCCCCAGCCGGCAGTCGATCTGCGCGAGGCCGATCTTCAGGACGGTTTCGGTCATGATCGAGCCGATGCTAGCATGCCCCCCATGAGGATCTTGATGCTTGCCATCTTCCTGACGGCAGGGGCGTCGGCGGCTCTGGCCCAGAAGCCCGCACCCACGGCGACCGCTCCGGCCGCGCCCGGCAAGCCGGTGCTCAAGGACCGGGTGCTGGCGGTGGTGGACGAGGACCCTGTCCTCGCCTCCGACGCCGAGCGGGTGATCAAGCTCGGCCTTCAGCAGCCCGAGCCCGGGGAAGCCGACGCTCCGTTCCGCCGCCGGGTGCTGAACGCCCTGATCGAAGAGCGGCTGCGCTTCCACGAGATCGACCGCTTCGGCTTCGAGCAGGTGCCGGTGGACGAGATCGAGAAGAACGTGGCGAAGATCCGCGCCCGCTTCCCGGACGACCCGTCGTTCCAGAAGGCGCTCAAGGAGGTCGGGCTCGACCTCAAGAAGCTGCGCCAGCTCGTGGCTCGGCAGCTCCTGGTGTTCACCTACGTCGACGAGCGGCTCGGCCCCCGCGTCTTCGTCAGCCTGGACGACATCAACCGCTACTACCGCAACGTGCTGACGCCCGAGATGCAGCGCCAGGGCAAGCCGGTGCCGCCCGTCGAGGAGATGCGCGAGGACATCCGGGAGGTCCTGAAGCAGCAGAAGCTCACGGAAGAGGTCGAGAAGTGGACCCAGGAGCTCCGCAGGGAAGCTGACGTCGTCATCTACCCCGACCAGCCCGGAGGGGGCCCGCTGCCGCCCGTGGTGAAGAAGATCGAGAAGAAGCCCGCGGAAGGGAAGAAGAAGCCCCTGTAGCGCCCGCCTTTTACGCGACATCAACTCGGCTCTCCGGAGCGGCGGGAGCCTCCGGGCTATATATCTTCGGCATCCGTCTATATAAACAGGAAGCGGGAAGGCTGGGGGAGAGACTCCGCTATATAATATTAGCCTCGGTTTATATGGATTTGACTTCCCCCTGAGGCGAAAGGCCTCCGCGGCAGAGCTCGCAGGGACTTACCTATATAACTTTCAGGAAAAACTATATGAACCGGCGAGGCAGCCGTCGCTCTCCGCGATAAATTTATATAGTTTTGTGACAAAACTATATAGGGGAGACGTGGAGGCTCAAAAGCGGGACCCAGTTCTATATGGATCTTGGACGATTTCATATAGTACGACGGGAGACGAATCTGCCCTGGGCCGCGTACGAGAAGGCGTGAGATCCGTCCTGCGTAGCGCCCTCCGAATCCTCGCCGCCACCTTGGCCAGCTTGTTCCTGCTCCTTGGCCTGGCCGCCGCCCTCATCACTCAGCCCACCTTCGGAGCCGCGCCCGTCACGGACGGCCCGCGGGCGGATCCCAACCGGTTGCGCCGGCACGTCGAGATCCTCGCCACCGTGATGTCCCCGCGGGACGCGGACCACCCCGAGAACCTCGACCGTGCCGCGGCGTACATCCGCGCCCACTTCTCGCGCACCGGCGCCCGCGTCGAGGAGCAGGTCTTTGAGGTTCGGGGCCGCGCCTACCGCAACGTCATCGCCTCGTTCGGTCCTGAGAAGGGCTCCATCCTGGTCGTGGGCGCCCACTACGACTCCTTCGGGGATTTCGGGGCCAACCCGGGGGCGGACGACAACGCCAGCGGCACCGCCGGACTCCTCGAGCTCGCCCGCCTCCTCGACGGCCGCTCCCTCCGCCAGCGGGTCGATCTGGCGGCCTATGCCAACGAAGAGCCGCCGTACTTCGGCTCGCCCTGGATGGGGAGCGCCGTCCACGCGAGGTCTCTGAAGGGCCGGGACGTCCGGGGCATGATCTGCCTGGAGATGATCGGCTACTTCACCGAGATTCAGCCCGCCCCGAGCTGGCTCTTCCGCCTCTTCTACCCGGGCCGGGGCGACTTCATCGCCGTCGCCGGCCGCTGGGAGGACCGCGCCCTGACGCGCGAGGTCAAGCGCGCGATGCGGAGCGCCGGCACCCCTACCGTCAGCTTCACCGCTCCCCGCTCGGCCGGTCTCGACGGCTCCGACCAGATCAATTACTGGGATCTCGGCATCCCCGCCGTGATGGTGACGGACACGTCGTTCGTGCGGAATCCTAATTACCACACGCCGGAAGACACGGCGGCGACGCTCGACTACCGGCGGATGTCCGGGGTGGTGGACGGCGTGTTCCAAGCGGTGGCCATACCGGGCTCCTAGTCGGGGAATCGTCTCTTGGGCAGCTCTGACGGAGCCTCGAGCCCGAACCGTACATGCCAGTAGGCCCAGGAGCGAGGATCGAACACGCCTGCCGGAGGATCGGCGAGAACCTGCCGGAAGGCGCTCTCGGGAAAGTGGCGCCGGACCACTGCGAGGTCCTCGATGGTGCCGTAGGTCATCGCCTGCGCGAGGAAGCGGTTTGGATCCTCCAGCGCTTCGGAGGGGGGCTTCCACCAGAAGAGCCGTGAGGCGACGTTCTCCAGGTCGGTCATGGCGCCACTCCTTCCGCACGCGAGTCGATCCTGGGCAGGCGGTCCGGATCGACATTTCGGACGGCCTGGGTCAATCTCGATTGAACGCTCTCGGGCAGCTTCCGAAGGTCTCCGTCTCTGAAGTAGGTGAGAGCCTTGAGGCTCAGGAGAGGGTTGAACGATTCGCCATAGACCGCCCGGGCAGCTCCCAGCGCTTGGGATAGCTCGATGCCCTGGCGCTCCAGGTCATCCGGGCGGAAATCCTCGTTGGAGAAGAAATCGAAGTCTTCCGAAGTCCGATGTCCCAGGCGCAGAGCCAAGGCCGTCCCACCATAGAGAACGAACCCTGCTGGAACTTCGGTCAACTCTCCCCAAAGCGTTTGTTGAGGCAGGGGCAGGGTGTCAAGGCGCGGGATCAGCATGGAGTCGGTGCTTCGATGTCCACGACGGGCATGAGTCAGTCCCCAAGCTCCTTGAGCATAGGGCTATTCTACCCCGTCACCCTCTTCCCCTCACCACCAGGAGGTGGTCTCAAGCTCGAACCATGGCCGTTGACACATTGTGCCACCAGCGTTAGCCTCTGACCATGGCCAATCGGACCACCTTAAACATCTCCCTAACTCCGGAACTGGGGGACTTCGTCTCCTCCCGAGTGGCTTCCGGACGCTATCAGTCCGCCAGCGAGGTGGTTCGGCAAGGGCTCCGGCTACTGCAGGATCAGGAAGTGACCCGCCAAGCTCAGCTAGAGCGCGTCCGAAGCCAGATCCAAGTCGGCTTGGACCAGGCGAGGCGAGGGGAGCTGCTGGATGGTGAAGAGGTCTTCCAGGAGTTGGAACGGAGCCTCACGGAACCCCAACGGCCTCGATGAGCCGCTTCGTCCTGACGCCTGCAGCCAGGGCAGATCTCACCGAAATTTTCAATTACATCTCGCAGGACAGCCCCGACTCGGCGCGCCGAGTCTTGGACGAGCTGCGCGGGGCTATGCGGAAGCTGTCACAGATGCCGGAGATAGGGCACTACCGACAGGATCTTGCCGATGAGCCCCTACGATTCTGGCCGGTCTACTCCTACTTGATCATCTACCGCTTCGAGCTGCGACCCTTGCAGGTGGTTCGTGTTCTTCATGGGGCTCGGGACGTCCGGAGCATTTTGGAAGAGACCTGATAGTTCCGTCACCCCGCCACCCGCTCCCCCTCCCGCAACACCCTCAGGAAATTTCCGCCTAGGATCAGCTTCACCCCCGCCCTGTCCAGCCCACGGTCCAGCAGCGCGGCGGTGAGGTTCGGGAACTTCGAGACGTCCTCCAGGCCTTCCAGGGTGTCGGGAATGCCGTCGAAATCGGTGCCGATGCCGGCGTGCTCTTCGCCTCCCAGCTCGACGATGCGGACGATGTGGTCCACGAAGGTGGCGAGGGGGACCTTGGGAAGAGGGTGGTCGTCGAAGAGGCGCGCGCGTTCCTGCCAGAGCTTCTGGGGATCGCGGAGGTACTCTTCCTCGGTCTCCTGGAGGACTGTCTTGAGCTCCTTGCCCCGCTTGGAGTCGGCCCGGGAGGCCTCCGGGCTCACGAAGGCGGGATAGGAGTTGGCCATCACCAGGCCGCCCTTGCGGGCGATCTCGCGGATGAGGTCGTCCGGCAGGTTGCGGGGGTGGTCGCAGAGGGCGCGGACGGAGCTGTGACTCGCGATCACCGGGCCGGGCGAGACGTCGAGGACGTTCCGGACGGCCTCGTCCGAGACGTGCGAGATGTCGGGCAGGATCCCCAGGCGGCTCATCCGCCAGACGATCCCCTCCCCCTCGCTCGACAGGCCGCCGTGGGTGGGCGCGTCCGTCGAGGCGTCGCACCACTCGTGGGTGGCCCAATGGGTGAGGGTGACGTAGCGCACTCCCATCTTGACGCAATCGTCGAGCGCCTTGGGCACGGTCAGGGGGCGGCCGTTCTCCAGTCCGAAGAGGACGGCCACCTCGCCGCGATGGGCGGCCTTCTCGAGGTCGCCGGCCGAGGCCACCTGCACGAGCTGGTCGGGGATCAGGGCCTCGGACGAGATCCGGTAGAGCTCCTGGGCGTGCGCCCATCCCCGCTCGGCGTCGAGGGAGGCGGGCACGTAGAGGGCGAAGACCAGGGCGTCCACCCCTCCTTCCCTCAGGCGGGGGAGGTCGATGTGCCGGTCGGTCAGGCGCCGGGAGAGGTCGGCCGGAGTCTCCCAGAGCCGGGTGGGGACGTCGGTGTGGCCGTCGATGACGAGAGATTCGCGATGGAAGTCCATGACCGGGACAGTGTAACGGGGACACTACAAGGAGGACAGTGTGGGCGGCACGTCCATGGCCAAAACTTTGCAAACTCCCGCTCGCCATGGAAGAAGACCGGGAAGACGACCGGAACGAAGTCCTGAACCTCCTTTCCCGCATCGAGGGGAGCTTCGACCGCGTCAAGCAGCGGCTGGCGGACCGCTTCGACCGCGACGATCCGATCCAGATCCTCCCCTACCGCGGCTTCGGCACCCCCGAGCTCCTGCGGATCCAGGGCCGGGTCCTCCAGGACGAGCCCATCCGGCCTGCCAGCCAGCAGGACAGGGCGCTGAGGAACCTGGGCAACATCTGGAAGCGTCTGGAGAGCGACGAGGTGCCCGGGATGGCCGTGCGGGCCGCTTTCGGGGATTGGACCGGCGAGACGGTGACGGACGAGGAGGGCTACTTCCGGTTCGAGATCCGTCCGCGGGAGCCGCTGGCCGGCGCCGGCCGCTCCTGGCACGAGGTGCGGTTCGAGGCCCGCGACCCGCGCACGGGAGCGCCGATCGAGGCCACGGGGTCGGCGCTGGTGCCGCCCCCGGGCGTCAGCTTCGGCATCATCAGCGACGTCGACGACACGATCGTCGAGACGGGCGTCACCAACCGGCTGGCCATGGCGCGCACGGTGCTGCTCCGCAACGCCTACACCCGCCTGCCCTTCGAGGGCGTCGCGGCCTTCTACCAGGCGCTCCACCAGGGGCGTGACGGCGACGACCGCAACCCGGTCTTCTTCGTCTCGGGCAGCCCCTGGAACCTCTACGACCTCCTGGCGGAGTTCATGCGCCTTCAGGGAATCCCCGAGGGCCCCATCCTTCTCCGGGACTTCGGGCTGAGCGGGCGCAATCTCTTGCGTGCCGAGACCCGCGAGTACAAGCTGGGCTGCATCCGGCCGATCTTCGATCTCTATCCGGAGCTCGACTTCATCCTCATCGGCGACAGCGGCGAGCAGGACCCCGAGATCTACCGCCAGGTGGTCCGCGAATACCCCGGGCGCGTGCGCGCCATCTATATAAGGAACGTGGGGGCCGGCCCGGCGCGGCAGGCCGAGGTGGCGGCCCTGACCCGCGAGGTGTGGGGCGAGGGGATCGCGATGCTGCTGGTCAAGGACACCGAGGCGGCGTCCGTCCACGCCGCGGAGAACGGCTGGATCCGCAAGGAGAAGCTCCCCGAGGTGCGCGAGGAGAAGAGGAAGGACCAGGAAGCCCCCAGCCCCGCCGAGGCGGCTCTCAGTAGCCCCCGCTCCCCGTGAAATAGCGCCCTGGAATTCCCCTATTCGCGCCCTTGTTGGAACCCTCGACCCCGCTGAGTCTTGCCAGAACCGCCTTGGATCGGCTAGGCTTTCGGGTTCTTGGGAAAGGATCACGACCGTGAAGAAAGATATGCATCCCTCGCTGCACATGGTGACCGTGACTTGCGCTTGCGGCAACACCTTCGAGACCCACTCCACCAAAGACGAGGTTCGCCTGGAGATCTGCAGCGCGTGCCATCCGTTCTTCTCCGGCAAGCAGAAGCTGATCGACACCGCCGGCCGCGTCGAGCGCTTCCAGCGCCGGTACGCCGCACGTCCCTAGGAGGGCTGCGCCTCCAGCCTTTGGGGGCAGCCTCATGAGCTCGACGAAAAGCCCTGAAGGCGAGCTGCTGGTCGGCGGACAGGCCCTGATCGAGGGAGTGATGATGCGCTCCCCCGGTGCCTTTGGCGTTGCCGTCCGCCGTCCCGATGGCTCGATCGCGTTCCAGCGCGGCAAGGTCGCGAGCCTCGCGAAGCGCTATCCGTTCCTCAAGCTGCCGGTGCTGCGCGGCGTGGCCGTGCTGTTCCAGTCGCTCGCCCTCGGCATCCGCTCGCTCAATTTCTCGGCTGAGCAGGCCATGGCTGAAGACGAAGCCGGGGATGGGAAGGATGGCGTACCGAAGCCGGAAGCTCCCGAGGGCAAGACCACCTCGAACTGGGCCATCGCCGGCTCGATGGCGTTCGGCCTCGGGATGGGCGTGCTGCTGTTCCTGCTCCTGCCCCTCTGGCTGACCCATCTCGCCCAGAGGTACCTGCTGGGCGGCGACCTGTCGAGCCTGGCGTTCAACCTGGTGGACGGGGGGCTCAGGGCCGTGTTCTTCCTGGCCTATATCTTCCTGATCTCGCGGATGAAGGACATCCACCGGGTGTTCCAGTACCACGGGGCGGAGCACAAGGTGGTCTTCAACTATGAGAAGAAGCTGCCGCTGACGGTGGAGAACGCGCGGGCCCAGAGCCGGCTCCACCCGCGTTGCGGCACGAGCTTCCTGCTGTTCGTGCTGCTGGTGTCCATCCTGGTCTTCGCGCTGATCCCCAAGACGGCGCCTTTCATCGTCAAGTTCGGGGGCCGGCTGCTGCTGGTGCCGGTGATCGCCGGCCTCTCCTACGAGGTGCTGCGCTTCACGGCCAAGCACCGGGCGGCGCCGCTCTTCGCCCTGCTGGTGGCCCCGGGGCTGGCGCTCCAGCGGATCACCACCCAGGAGCCGACCGACGACATGCTGGAGGTCGCCATCGCGGCGCTCGAGGAGGCGCTGCGGGAAGACGGCCTCCTTGGCAGCCCGGAGAATCCGGACGAGGTGCCGCTCCTCCTTCCCCTGGCGGCAAAGGTTTGAAGCCATGATCGAGAAACTCGCACAGATCGAGAGAACCCACGAAGAGCTGACGCAGCGGCTGTCCGATCCCGCCGTCTTCTCGGATCCCAAGATCTACCGGGAGCTGAACAAGACGCTGTCGGAGATCGATCCCGCCGTCCGCCTCTACCGCGAGTACGTCAAGGCGCGCAAGCAGTTGGAGGAGAACGAGGAGCTGATCGCCAGCCTGCCGAAGGACGACGAGCTGTACTCCATGGCGCACGACGAGAGGGCGCAGCTCGCCGCGCGCATCGCGGAGATCGAGGAGCAGCTCCGGCGCGAGCTGACGCCGAAGGACCCCAACGACGAGCGCAACGTGGTGCTCGAGATCCGCGCCGGCACGGGCGGCGACGAGGCGACGCTGTTCGCGGCCGAGCTGTTCCGAATGTACAGCCGCTACGCCGAGACGCGGGGCTGGCGGGTGGAGGTGATCGACCTCTCGGAGTCCGAGGCGGGCGGCATCAAGGAGGTGTCGGCCATCGTGGAGGGCCGGGGAGCCTACAGCCGCCTCAAGTACGAAGGCGGCGTCCACCGCGTGCAACGGGTGCCGGCCACGGAGTCCGCCGGCCGCATCCATACCTCGGCCGTGACGGTCGCGGTGCTGCCCGAGGCCGACGACGTCGAGGTGGACGTTGACGAGAAGGACATCCGGGTGGACCGCTTCTGCGCCTCCGGCCCCGGCGGCCAGGGCGTGAACACGACCTACTCGGCCGTGCGCCTCACCCATATCCCCTCGGGCATCGTGGTCTCCTGCCAGGACGAGCGCAGCCAGATCAAGAACAAGGCGAAGGCCCTGCGCGTCCTGAAGGCCCGGATCTACGACATCGAGCGGGAAAAGGCGGACGCCGCGGTATCCGAGGAGCGCCGCCGCATGGTCGGCTCGGGCGACCGCTCGGAGAAGATCCGCACCTACAACTTCCCCCAGAGCCGGGTCACGGACCACCGGATCGGCCTGTCGATCCACCAGCTTCCGACGATCCTGGAAGGCAGCCTCGATCCCCTGGTCGAGCCGCTCATCGCCCACTTCCAGGCCGAGAAGATGGAAGCGCAGTCCCGGGCGACGCACTGACCCCCCGGGCCTCGCGCCCCCTCCTCCGACCGCCTGAGCAATGAAATGTTTTGCGAAGTCCGCCACTTCCAGTTAGAACGAAATTACCGCGCTTGCGTATACAGCACGTGACCGGTCCGATTAACTGGAGGAGCCACCATGAAGAAGCGCTGGTTGATTGCCTTGACCCTCGCCGCCATCTCATCGCCCCTGCTCGCTTCGCCACAGTTCGGCAGCCCGACGGAATCGGTCGGGCGATACAGGTCGACCGAGGAGAAGGCGGTGGACGCCTACGGCAAGGGCGTGAAGCTGAAGCGGAAGGCCGAGGCGGAGAAGGATCCGGAGAAGCGGGCCAAGCTGTACCTGAAGGCGAAGGAGGAGCTCTCGAAGTCGATCGGCTACCTGGCCAACTACGACGGCTATCTCGCCCTCGGCCAGGTCTACCTGGCGTTGGGCAACGGCGAGTCCGCCCGCGATGCCTGCGCCCACGCCCGGGGATTGAAGCCCAACAACGAGGCGGCCACGAGCTGCATCGAAGCGGCGCAGGCGATGGGCAAAGTCGCGAAGCAGGGGGAGGGGGACGGAGGCGGGCGGTAGGGGTGCTCCCCACTTGCCGTCATTTGGGTTAGACTTCTCGAAGGATTACGGTCCGGCCGTCCCGGCCGGACCCGATGTCCAGGATCAGCGAAATGACCCCTAGAACCATTAAATCGGCGGCGACGAAGTCAAGCAAGGTCTCTCTCAAGGCTGCGATGAAGGCTGCAAAGGCAGTGAAGAAGACGAGTCCAGCGAAGAAGTCCAAGTAGGGCCTGCGGAATCAACGCTGTTGAGCCAGGAACAGCGTAATGCCGAGGCTACCCTATGAGGAGTGCGTCTTCCTGAATGTCCCGTTCGACTCAAGGTACGACCCTTTTCTCAGAGCGTTGGTCTTCACCGTGCACGATTGCGGCTTCGTGGCGCGTTGTGCACGGGAAGTCGACAATAGCGGCCAAGTCCGACTATCCAGGATCTACGAATTGATGGCGGAATCCAAGTACGGGATCCATGACATCTCTCGGACGAGCCTGGATCGAGCTCATCGCCTGCCGAGGTTCAACATGCCCCTCGAGTTCGGTATCTTCTTGGGTGCTGTGCAGTTCGGACGGGGAAAGCAACGGGAGAAGTCCTGTCTCATCCTCGACCGCGAGCCATTCCGCTATCAGAAATACTGCTCGGACTTGGCTGGACAGGATATCCGCGCTCATCATGACTGGCTCGACGGAGCCGTGAAAAGCGTGAGGAACTGGCTCAGCAGCCATTTGACCGGCCGCAAGATCCAGGTACCTGGCCATGCCAGGATCTTTGCGCGGTATCAGCGCTTCCGCCACGAGCTCCCGGCCATCTGCGCCCAGTTTCAGCTCGATCCCGCGGAGCTGATCTTCAGCGAGTACACGACGCTGGTGGTCGGCTGGCTGAAAGTGAACCCCTGGGCGCCTCACGGAGCCCCTTGAGGAGCCCCCGCCACCCGTACCACCGCCGACATCGTCAACTCCGCGATCCGGTGCAGCTCCTCCGGCGTGAGGTACTCGTCCGTGCCGTGGCCGCGGTAGGTCTCCATCGCCTCGGCGGGGCCGAAGTCGACGCCGCCGGGGAAGAGACGGGCCTGGGTGCCGCCGCCGATGGCGATGGGGCGGCCGGGCGCGCCCGTCACCTCCTCCCAGGCGGCGAGGAGGCTGGAGACCAGAGGTCCCTCGGCCGGGGCGAGGTGGGGCTCGCTCGTCAGGTTCACTTCGGCCGTCATCGTGGCGCCGCTCCGGCGGGAGAAGGCGGTGGTGCGCTCGGCGAGCTGCTTCTCCATGAGGTCCTTGGCGATCCCCCGTGGATAGCGGATGTTGATCTGGGCGATCGGGGCGCCCTGGTCCTCGCGCAGGAAGGAGATGTTGGAGGTGAGGTCGCCCATCACGGCGTCCCGGTGGGCGAGGCCCAGGGAGCGGCCGTCCGTCTCGGCGCCCACGGCACCGCCGGTGAAGGCGGCGAGGGCTCCCCAGGGGTCCATTCGGAGGTCTAGGGTGGCGAGGAAGGCGGTGAGGTCGCCGAGGGCATTGTGGCCGCTCGTCGGCACGGAGGAGTGGCCGCCGTGGCCCTCGGCCGCCAGCTTGAGGAGGTCGCCTTCACGGCTCACCGCGAGCTTCGCGGGCGGATGGGACTGCGCCCAGGCCGCGGCCGCGCGGGACAGCTCGTCGAAAGCGCCGGTGCGCTCCTTGGCGGAGCCCGCGCGCTCCAGCAGGGCCTCGCCGCGCTCGGCGATGATGGACATGCCGCTGCCGCCGCTCATCTTGGCGATCCGCCACTTGCCCGGACGCGGCTCGGCCACGGGCTGGGCACGGAAGGTGAGGATGCCGTAGCCCTTCTGGGAGTGGGTCACGGGATAGGCGGCGTCGAGTCCGATCGTCCGCTCCGGCGTCGTGGCCCGCTCCAGGTAGTAGGGGATCTCGGCCCAGCTCGACTCCTCGCCGTTGGCGATCAGCAGGCGGAGGGTGGAGTCGAGGGGCCACTGGGCATCGCGGAGGGCCGCCATCACGTAGAGGGCCGCCACGATGGGCCCCTTGTCGTCCTCGGTGCCGCGCCCGATGATCTTGCCGTCGACCAGCTTCGCCTCGAAGGGCGGCGATGACCAGCGCTGTCCCTCGACGCCCTGCACGTCGCCATGGGTGAGAAGGGCCAGGACGGGCTTCGGCCCCGGCAGCGTGATCTCCTCCATGCGCCCGTCGTAGCTCTTGAACTCGAGCCCCAGGTCGCGGGCTTTGGCCGCGAGCCATTCGCGCTGGCGGACGAACTCGGGGAGGTTCCAGTTCTCCTTGCCCGCCACCTCGAAGGTCTGGAACCGGACCAGAGCCTGGAGATCGTCGATCATCCGCTGCCCGTATCGGGCGATCACGTAGCGCCGCAGCAGGCACAAGGCGAGCTTCGGGTCGTCGAAGGAAACGGAAGCCCCCGCCTTGCGGGCTGCTTCCATGGCGGTCTTCTGGAACGTGGCGAACGCCTGGTTCCCGGCGACGTTCGAGCCTGTAAGGGAGCCGGCGGCCGTCTTGAGATAGGGATCGACCTCCTTGCAGCCAGCCGTCTGGGCGAAGACGGTGGGGGCGGCGAGGAGGAGGAGCGCAAGGAAGAAAATCGGCAGGGATCGTCTCATGGGATCTCCGGAAGAATTCGGCTCCGTCCTTCTATCACAGTGCTGGAGGTAGAATTTCAGCAAGAGGAGATAGTGGACGCCTGGAGGTTTTGGATTGACAACGGGCCGAAGCCGTATTATGGTGGCATCAATGCGGCTGCTTGCCGCAGGTGGATGGCCCGTGAGGGGCCAGCGTGAAGAAGGCTCCGTAAGGAGTCTTTTTCATTTCAGTCGAGCCAAACTTTTCCGTATCCCACGACCCGCCCGGTAGAGGGCTGGCAATTCATCTTGGGACGTGCCGCATCCAAGAGAGTCGCACTGAAATCTTCCGGAGGCTGTTCTCCACGCCTTTCCGCCACCATCTCTCGTTTAAAGGGATACGCGAGCAGATCCGCCAGTTCCAGACCCGGGATGGCGTGCTCCTTCTTCTTGAGCTTGATTTTGGTGCTGGTCAGCACCTGCTGGAAGCCCTGCGGCTCGTGAAAGCGCGTTCCTCTCTGGAGAGTGGTCTCGAACGCCTCGAGTAGCTCGTGGTCTTCGTTCCTGCCCCGGGACTCAGCCACGACATCTCCTTCCGCTCCAACCTGGCTCAGCCACCCGGTATAGCGCTCGAGCAAGGTGGCAAGACAGTAATGATAGGGGTGGAAGAGCTCCCGATAGGTCTTTGTTCGATGCACGGCCTTGTCGATCACGACGCAAGTCATGCAGAAGCGAGCGTCTCGGATCACTTGGAGGAGCCCGGCTCCGAATCTTTGGTTGACCTCTGGATCGCGCAGCCGAACGAAGATGCCCTTGCGCCCAAGAATGTCCTTCCTATGAAAGGAGACGGGCGGATCATCTGGATGCCAGCCGAAAATCTCCCTCTTGAGCTCGGCCAAAGCCTTGGCGAACTCCTTATAGGGGGTATCAGAGTCGAACCAGATGCCCAACAGTCCCAGGTACCTGTGGTTATCGTCATCCGCCAGAGTGAACGTGTGGTCCCCGGACTCGTCGACATAGAGACGAAAGCGTTTTTTCTCCATTCCCATTACTCTGGTTTCGCCAGGACACTTTATCAGAGTGCTTCCGGAGAGTACCGATAAGATAGGGCGCCCATGCCCACCATCGCCCACCTCCTCGCCGGAGCCCGCCCCCGCCTCGCCGCGACCCCGTTCGGCGCTCCCACCCGGGAGGCGCTGCTCCTGCTCGGGCACGTCCTTGGCCTCTCCGAGGCGCGGCTGATCGCGCGGGCGGACGACGAGGTTCCGCCCACGTCGGAGCGCCGGTTTCGTGAGCTGCTCGCTCGGCGCCTGACGGGCGAACCGGTCGCCTATCTCCTCAACGAGCGGGAGTTCTTCGGCCGGCCGTTCTACGTGGATTCACGGGTCCTCATTCCCCGCCCGGAGACGGAGCACGTTGTCGAGGAGGCGCTCAATGCGACGCTGCCAGCCTCGCCGCGCATCCTCGACGTGGGAACCGGCTCCGGCTGCCTCGCCGTGACGCTGGCTCTGGAACTTCCCGGCTCGCGAATTGTGGCGACCGACATCTCGGCTGGCGCCCTGGCGGTGGCGGCGAAGAACGCCCGGCGGCTCGGCGCCGCGGAGCGGGTCGCGCTGGTGCGGACGGACCTGTCCGCCGGGCTCGATCTCTCGCGCTTCGACCTCGTCGTCAGCAATCCCCCTTACGTGGACCGCTCCGAGATCCCGGAGATCTCCCCCGAGGTTTGCGATTTCGAGCCTCACCTGGCACTCTTCCCGCCCGGCGCCGGAGACTCGATCCTGGCGCGGCTCTTTGCCCGGTGCGCGGAGCTGCGCTCCGGGGTAGGATTGATCGTCGAAATCGGACGCGGCCAGCTCGACGCCGTCCGCCGGCACGCGGAGGCTTCCGGCCTCGAGATTGCCGGCGTACGGGACGACTACTCCGGAATCCCCCGGGTCGTCGTCTTACAAGGCAGATAACACGGCGTCGGCCGTGGAAAAGGGAAAGCATGGACAAGTTTCACATCGTAGGACCGACGCGCCTGGTCGGCCGCGTCCAGGCGAGCGGCGCCAAGAACGCCGCGCTGCCGGCGCTGACGGCCTCCCTGCTCACCGACCAGCCGCTGACGCTCCGGCGCGTGCCGGCCGTCCGGGACATCCGGACGATGCAGAAGCTCCTGGACCATCTCGGCATCGTCACGGAAGAGGCCGAAGGAGCTCTGGTCCTCCGCCGTGAGCGGCCCAATCCGGAGCACGACGCCCCCTACGACCTGGTCAAGACCATGCGCGCCAGCGTCCTGTCGCTGGGACCCCTGGTCGCCAAGGAGGGGCACGCCCGCGTGTCGCTGCCCGGCGGCTGCGCCATCGGCGTGCGGCCCATCGATCAGCACCTGAAGGCCCTGGCGGCCCTTGGCGCCGACGTGCGGCTCACGCATGGCTACGTCGAGGCCACCGCCTCCCGCCTGATCGGGACCCGCTTCCGCTTCGACATGCCCACGGTCACCGGCACGGAGAACGTGCTGATGGCCGCCAGCCTCGCCCGCGGCACCACGGTGCTGGACAACTGCGCCCTCGAGCCCGAGATCGTGGACCTCGCCAATCTGCTCAACGCCATGGGCGCCCGCATCTCCGGGGCCGGGCAGGAGACCATCGTCATCGACGGCGTCGGCAGCTTGGGGGCCGCCGACCACAGCATCATCCCCGACCGCATCGAGGGCGGCACCTACCTGATCGGCGCCGCGCTGACGGGCGGCGACGTGCTGCTGGAGGGGGCGAGTGCCGCCGATCTGGCGCCTCTGCTGGACAAACTGGCCGAGATCGGCGCCGTCGTGGAAGTCACGGCGGAGGGAATCCGCGTCTGCGCCGAGGGCGAGCTGCGGGCCAGCGGCATCGAGACGGCGCCCCATCCCGGCTTCCCGACCGACCTCCAGGCGCAGTACATGGCCCTGATGACCTGCGCCCGCGGAGTTGCGACGATCAGCGAAACCGTCTTCGAAAACCGCTTCCAGCATGCTCCGGAGCTCATGCGGATGGGTGCCGACATCCGGGTGGACGGCGGCCGCGCCACCGTCCACGGGCCCACGGCCCTGACCGGCGCGGGCGTCATGGCGACCGATCTGCGGGCTTCCGCCAGCCTGATCCTGGCCGGCGTGGCGGCGGAAGGGGAGACGGTGGTGGACCGCATCTACCACCTGGACCGCGGTTACGAGCGAATGGAACTGAAATTGCAGAGTCTCGGCGCGCGAGTCGCGCGGTGGTCAGTTCCGATGGGCTCCTGAAGCGCCCAGCCTGGGTTGTGCTCCGCCGGCTCTCTGCCCTGGGATGCTCGGCACTTTCACTATCATTCTCGCCGTAACGGTCGCGGATCCGCGGCCGGAGCTGGTCGAGCTGCAGCTTGCCGGCAAGTCGAGGGAGGCCCTCGCCCGCGTCGAGCAGGAGATCGCCGACCATCCCGAGGCGTCGCGGGGGATGGGCCTCAGCTATCTACGCGGCCACCTCCTCGACTCCCTGGGCCGGCTGCAGGAGGCCGCCGAGGCCTTCGTCACCACCATGACCGAGACCCCGGCGCTCGAGTCCTACGGCCGCTACCGCATGGCCGTGGAGCACGACCGGATGGGTCATCCCGAGGTGGCCGCCGGCCTGGTCTCCACCGCCGCCGGCAAGAATCCCAGCTCGCCCCTGATCCCCGAGGCGGTCCGCCTCTTCTGCCACACCCTCTCCGAAGGCGGCGACTGCCGGCTGCTGCGCGGCCTGCGGCCGGAGGCCATGCCCGCGCCGCAGCGGCGGAAGGTGCAGCTCGCGCAGAGCGACTGCGCCCTGCGCGGCGGCTATCCCGACCTCGCCCGCAGCCTGCTGGTGAGCCTGATCGAGGAGGACCGGTCGGACGAGCCGGCCCTCGCCGCCGCCCAGCGTCTCGCGGCGATGATCTCGGAGGCTGAGCGCGGCCGGGTGCCGATGCTGCTCGGCTTCACCTTCTATCTCCATGGCGAGTTCGGCCGCGCGCTGCAGCATCTCCAGCGGGCCCAGGGCCGGAACGATGCCCTCTCCGCCCGGGACGCCTACGAGACCCAGCTCATCGTCGGCCTCTCGCTGCTCTCCGGGCACCAATATGGCGAGGCCGCGCTCGCCTTTGCCCGCCTGGCGGGTCCGGCGAGGACGCCTGCCGAGCGAGCGCGCGCCTACTACCTCGAAGGGCGTGCCCATGAGCTGCGAGGCGCCTGGCCGGCCGCCAGCTTGAAGTTCCGCCAGGCGTATCAGACGGAGCCGCAGGGCAGGACTTGGGCCGCGCCGGCGCTCCTCTCGGCCCTGCGGCTCGAGTGGCGGGCCGGCTCCGAAGCCGCCGCCCTGACGCTCTACCGGCTGCTGACGTCACGGCCGGAATGGCGCGGCGAGGCTGCCCGGGCCGCCCTGTTCCTCGCCACGTCGGATCTCGCCCGCGGCCGGCGCGACCGCGCCCGGCACTGGCTCGGACAGGCGGTTCTCGGCAGCCGCGACGACCGGCTGGAGGTGTCGTACTGGAGCGGCCGGCTGGCCGAGCTCGACCGCGATTCGCGGGGGGCGGTGGTCCGTTATCTGGAGTTGCTGCGCGCCGACCCCTACCACCCGCTCGCCCGCTCGGCCCGGGTGAGGCTGGCGGCCGACCCGCTCGCCCGGACGGCCGCCGCCGAAGGCCGCCGCCTCGCCGCCTCGCCGGGTCTCGACGGCGTTCACGGTGCCTGGCTGCTGCTCGGCGGCGATCCGGTGGCGGGCCGCGCTGCCCAGCGCAAGCTCCAGCAGAGCCTCCTCGCCGATCGCGCCGCCGCTCCCTATCTCCGGCTGGCCGAGGTGCCGGTGCGCCGCTGGCCGCTCTGGGACGACGGCCTCGAAAGTCCCGAGGAGATGCTGCTCGCCCTCGGCATCTGGCGCGACGGGGCACCCGCCATTCGCGATCACTTCCCGGCCTCCAATCCGTCCCTGGCCTTCACCGGCGGAGCGCTCCTGGCGCGGGGCGGCGAGCTCTCGCGGTCGATCACCGTCGCCGACGCCCTGCGCTCCCGTGCGCCCGGCCGCCTGCCGCTGGTGCTCCAGCCTCCAGGCTTCCGCCGTCTGCTCCATCCGTTCCCCTATCAGGCGGCGATCATCGCCCAGGGACGGATCCAGGGTATCGATCCCCACCTGTTGACGGCCCTGCTGCGCGTCGAGAGCCGTTTCGAGGCCTCCGCGCTGTACCGCGCCGCCAATCGCGGCTTCGCCGGCCTGCCGCCAGCGACGGCGCGCCGCCTTGCCATCGAGCTCAACCTGGGGCGCCGCTCTCCCGAGGATCTCTACCGCCCCGAGGGCTCGATCGCCCTTGTCGCCACCTATCTTGGAACCCTGCTGAGGGATTTCGGAGGCGCTCAGCAACTGGCGGTGGCGGCCTATGACGCCGGCGAGACGCAGGCCATGATCTGGCGCGGCCAGTGCTTTACGCAGGAGCCTGACGAGTACTTCACCAAGATCGGGCAGCAGTCGACCCGGGATTACGTCCGGCGGGTGCTGGCGGATCAGGCGCACTACGCGGAGCTGTACTGAGTCAGCCCAAACCCTCGAACCGCCGGATCTTCTCCTTGAGGCTGTCGGGGAGGGGCGTCGAGCGGCCGGTGGCGTAGTCGACGCTCATGGGATCCTCAAAAGGACTGCCAGGACATCAACGACAGCAAGGAAATCAGCCTGCTTCTTTTCCTTGCGGTCCCTGCAGTCTTTGTGGTCCTTGGTTCTCTCTACGGCCTGCCGCCCAGCCCCGTGCTCGGTCCGTACAGCACGGCGTTGAGGAAGATCGGCGTCGTGGCCCGCCAGAAGAGCCGGAAGGCGGGGTCCTGGGCGAACAGGACGAGGCTCCCCCGGCCGCGCGACTCCGTCCCCACCAGCAGGGAACCGGCGAGGCGCTGCTCGGCCTCGGGCCAGGCGAAGCCGGCCACGACCGGCGACTCGTCGAGGGCGACCAGCACGTCCTGGCGGGGATCGCCGGTGGCCTTGAGCACCGTCGAGCCCTCGTACAGCACGTGCGGGGGGGTGGTGAGCCCGAGGGTGAGCGGGTGCTGCGGCTGCATCCGGGTGGCGAGCACCGCGCCCGGCGTGAAGACCTCCCGCTGGGCGAGCTGCTTCTCCACCTCCGACTCGGCCGCCTCGGGATCCTCGGTAGCCTTCGAATCCTCGGAGTCATCCTTCTTGGGCGCCTGCCAGCGCTTGATGGAGGTCAGCTCGCGGTCCTGCAGCCAGGTGACGGCGTCGCCGACGGCCACCAGCACGCCCCCCGCCTTGACCCAGCCGTCGAGGGAGTCCTTGAGCTTGTCGCCGATCCGGTCGTCGTAGCTGCCGCTGGGGAAGACCAGCACGTCGAAGTCCGACAGCGGCATCTGCCGCAACTGGCCGAGGTCGAGGCGGTCGTGGTTGATTCCGATCTGCGCGTCGAGAAGGTACCAGAGGAAGCCGAAGGAGGTGGCGTCCACCCCTTCGCCGCTCACTAGGCCGACGTGCACCGGCCGCACCGGCGCCATGTCGCCCGAGCCGAGGGAGAGCCCCTGGATCTCGTACGAGGAAGAGACGCCCTGGGCGTCGAGAGAGTCGGCCTTGAGCAGGTCCTCGAGGGTGGCGCGGACGCCGTCCGGGTTGGCCCGCCGGGGGATGAAGAGGGTGCCCGCCCCGTAGCTGGTGCCGGCGGCACCGCCGCCGCCGGTGAAGGCGCTCAGGGCGACCCGGAAATGGATCTGCCGCTTCTGGAGCGCCGCGGCCAGGCGGTAGGAGGCGATCCCCTGCGGCGGCACGAGCCAGCCGATCTCCCCCTGGCCCTGGATGCCGCCGCCGGCCGACTCCGGCAGCGGCTGGCCGTCCGCCACCGCGCCCGAGGCCACCCAGGTGCGGAGGTTGAACGCGAGCGGCAGGGACCAGGCCGTGATGTCGTAGAACTCGGAGTTGAGGTTCTGCTCCAGGCGCTGCCGCTGGCGGTCGAGGAAGGGCTGGCTCATGGGCGAATCCAGCTCCATGAGCGCCTCGATGAGGTTGCCCAGAGGCTGGGCCGTCGACACGGCGTAGGTGCCGGCCGCGAAGCGCCTCGATTGCGGCTCGCTGGTGCCGCGGCTCAGCGCGCGGACGGGGATCTCGGCCGGCTGCGCGAGCTGCCGCACCCGCACGCCGTGCAAGCTCAGCAGATCCGCGAGGGTCCGCGCCTCCTGCTGGTCGGCTGGCCAGAGATAGGTGCGCACGGGCTCGCTGGCGGCCTTGGCGCGGTTGGCCGCGAAATCCTCGAGGATCTTCCGGTTGTTGCGGGCCGCCGTCCGCACGGTGGTGAGCGAGGTGGTGAGGTGCCGGGCCACGCGGTCGGCGAGCGTGAGCACGCTGCCGTCCGGCAGGGCCACCGCCTGGCCGGCACGGCCGCCGCCCGCCATCTCGTAGGTCATGCCCACGGCCCCGCGCAGGCTCGGGTAGGAATCGCCGTAGCCGGGGTAGAACAGGTCGTAGTTCTCTTCCTTGAAGTAGATCCAGCCCTGGCGGTCGAACGCCGCGGCGTTGGCGCGGCCGAAGGTGTCGAGCCAGGAGAGGATTCGGCGGTCGATCTGCGGGTGGATCGGCTCGGCCGCCGGCGGGAAGAAGTAGGAGGAGTCGCTCCCCATCTCGTGGAAGTCGACGTACACCTGCGGCTCCCAGGAGCGGTAGGCGGCGATCCGCTGCCGGGTCTCCTGCTGGCTCGCCCATGCCCAGTCGCGGTTGAGGTCGAGCAGGTAGTGGTTCTGCCGGCCGCCCGGCCAGGGCTCGTAGTGCTCGGCGGCGGTGCGGCGGGGGTTCGCCTCGTCGCCGCGCCGCTGCTTGTAGCCGTTGACGTACCGCTCGCGCCCGTCCGGGTTCTGCAGGGGATCGAGCAGCACCACGACGTTCTCCAGCATCGCGCCCATCTCGCCCTGGGCCCCCGCCAGCACGTAGGCCGCGCCCATGGCGGCCTCGGCCGAGGACGACTCGTTGCCGTGAACGCCGTAGGCGAGCCAGATGACGAGCGGCGTCCGGCGCACGAGCCGGTCCTTGTCGCCCGCGGTGAGCCCGGAGGGCTCCGCGAGGCGCTGGACGTCCTGCCGGATCTCCTCCAGCCGTTCCAGGTTCTCGGGGGTCGAGATGGCCAGGAGCTTCAGGGGGCGTCCCTCGTAGGTGCGCCCGTACTCCCACATCTTCACCCGTGGCGAGGCGGCGTCCAGGGATTCGAGATAGGCGACGATGCGGTCCCAGGAGGTGAAGCGGGCACCCAGCGGATAGCCCAGAGCCGCTTCCGGACGGGGAAGCCGCTCGTCCAAGGCGGGCAGATCGAGCGTCTCGTCCCGCGACAGGGGCGCCACCAACCCCTGAGCTTGCGCCGCCGGCGTCTGGGCCACCGGCGGCGCCTGGGCCGATGCCGTCGAAGTCCATCCAAGCGCCGCCGTGAAGACGAGCGCGAACGTCAGAAGCGAGGTCTTGCGGACCATGGGGAAAAGGCCTCTAAAGATAGGGATTACGATGAAACGAGGCTCTCGGACGAGATGTTGAGACGCTTCATCATCTCGTGGAGCGTGGTGGGTTTGACCTGCAAGAGCTCCGCCGCCCGCTTCTGAACGCCGCCGCAGGACTGCAGGGCCCGGATGATGATCTGCCGCTCGTACTCGCTGACGGCGTCCTTGAACGAGAAGCCGTTGGGCGGCAGCGCGGGGGGCGGCATGCCGGCCGCCTCGCGCTGGCGGACCGAAGCGGGGAGGAGCTCCTCGGTGAGGAGCTCGCCCGTCGACAGCACCACCGCCCGCTCGATGGCGTTCTCGAGCTCGCGGACGTTCCCTGGCCAGTGATAGTCGAGCAGCAGCTCCATGGCGCCGGGGGAGATCTCGCGGATCGTCTTCTCGTTCTCCCGCGCGTAATGGGCCAGGAAGCTCTGGGCGAGGAGCGGGATGTCCTCGGTGCGCTTGCGCAGGGGCGGCAGGGTCACCGTGATCACGTTGAGCCGGTAGAACAGGTCCTCGCGGAACGTCCCCTGCTGCACGGCGCCGTCGAGGTCGGCGTTGGTGGCGGCGATGATCCGCACGTCCACCCGGATCGTCTCCAGCCCGCCCACGCGCATGAACTCCCGCTCCTGGATCACCCGCAGCAGCTTCGCCTGGGTGTCGAACGGGATGTTGCCGATCTCGTCGAAGAAGATCGAGCCGCCGTTGGCCATTTCGAAGAGGCCCTTCTTGCTGGCCACGGCCCCCGTGAAGGCGCCGCGCATGTGGCCGAAGAGGTTGCTCTCCAGGAGGTCGGCCGGCATCGAGCCCGAGTTGACGGTGACGAAGGGGCCTTCGGCCCGCCGTGAGTGGTGGTGGATGGCCTTGGCCACCAGCTCCTTGCCGGTGCCGCTCTCGCCCAGCACCAGGATGTTGCTCTTGGCGGGGGCCGCGAGCTGGATCAGCTCGTAGACCTGCTGCATCGGCTTGCTCTTGCCGATGATGTTGTCGAAGGCGAAGCGCTGCCGGAGCTGCTCCTTGAGCGACCGGTTCTCCGAGGTGAGGCGCCGCTGCTCCAGCCCCTTGCGGACGGTGAGCAGCACCTCCTCGTTCTTGAACGGCTTGGGGATGTAGTGGAAGGCCCCCTCGCGCATGGCCTCGATGGCGCTCTCGATCGAGGAGAAGGCGGTGATCACCACCACCACCAGGTCCGGATCGCGGCGGCGGATCTGCCGCAGCACCTCCATGCCGTGCATGCCGGGCAGCATGAGGTCGAGCAGGACGAGGTCCACCTCCTCGCGCTCCAGGACCGCGAGCCCCTCCTCGCCGGTGGTGGCGTTGAACGGGGTGTGCCCCTCCTTGCGGATGAGCACGGTCAGGATGTCCTGGAGGACCTCTTCGTCGTCGACGATCAGGATGTTCATGCGGTGGTCACGGGAGAGGGCAGGGCAGAGGGCTGGTACCGCGGCAGCTCCATCAGGAAGCAGGCGCCCTCTCCCGGCTGGCTCACCACACGCAGATCTCCCCCGTGCCGGCGCACGATCTCATAGCTGATCGACAGGCCCAGGCCGGTCCCGCCGCGGTTGAGCTTGGTGGAGTAGAAGGGCTGGAAGATCTTCTCGAGCTTGTCGGGCGCGATGCCGGGGCCGCTGTCGCACACGCGCACGACTACCTTGGAGTCAGGCCTGGAATCCACGGCATCGATCCCCACGGTCAGCCGGCCGCCCTTTTCGCTCATGGCGTCCATCGCGTTCAGGACCAGATTCGTGAGCACCTGCTGCAGCTCGCCGTCGCAGCCCATCACCTGGATCTTCTCCGCGGGGGGCGTCCAGTCGACCTCGATGCGCCGCTTGCCGAGCCGGTCGCCCAGCAGGTCCAGGCATTCGGCGACCAGCGGCGTGAGCGTCACCGGCTTCTTGTCGCTCTGCGGCTTGCGGGCGAACTCCAGCAGGTTGTTGACGATCCGGGCCGCCCGGAACGTCTGGCGCTCGACCTTCTTCAGGATCTCATAGTGGGGATCGGACGGCGCCGTGTCTTCGAGCAGCATCTGGGCGTAGCTCGAGATGCCGGTGATCGGGGTGTTCACCTCGTGGGCCACGCCCGCCGCCAGCATGCCGAGGGCCGCCAGGCGGTCCTTCTCGCGCAGCGCGTTCTCCATCGCCACCCGCTCAGAGACGTCGTGCGCCACCAGCACGTAGAGCCCCC
>Ga0126305_10000148_pt1 | contig 30743 bp, 23 predicted proteins | sample Plot26_FD_92536 | JGI IMG/M metagenome (GOLD analysis project Ga0126305, IMG submission 92536) | Serpentine soil microbial communities from UC McLaughlin Reserve, CA, USA - Plot26 | ecosystem: Environmental > Terrestrial > Soil > Grasslands | place: USA: UC McLaughlin Reserve, Lake County... | reverse complement strand
GGGCATCAATGCCCGGGCTACTCGAAAGAGCCCCCTGAAGGGGACTCAGTCGGCTTCAGCCGGCTGTTTTACCTAGCCCGGGCATTCATGCCCGGGCGGCGCCGGATCGCGGGTCGAATTTGGACCTCTTCCTCAGGAGGAGAGGGACCGAGGGTGAGGTTTTCGAAGGGCATGCCGCCTCCAAGGGCAAGATCTGTGGAAGCCGAAGGAACTGAGAGGATGGCCTGAGGAAATTCATGGCTCTCCGGCGTTCTTTCCCCTGAACGCAATCCGGAGCGGCTCGACGACGAGCGGCACCGGTTCAACTACCGGACGAGGAGAGGATCTTGAAGAAGACCGCGAAGAAGCTTGCCATCAGCAGGGAGACGCTGCACGATTTGACGAACAACCAGGCGGTGCAGATCGTGGGAGGCGCCGGATTCTCTCAGCGTCCCGAAGAGAGCTGCAAGACGACCTGCCAGTGCCAGACGCCCCAGTAGTACGGGATGTGACGTCGGGAGTTGTTGTTGGCCGCCAGCGTTTTCCCCGCTGCGGAGACTCGTCTGGAGCGTCTCTACGGAGCGATGACGCATTGGCGGAGGGTGGAGGTTGAGGGGACGTCAGAACCACCGTTCCCTCAACCCCGATCGTCCGGCCTGCCTCCAACGCTCCGTAGAGACGCACCCAGTCGGGGCGTCTCCGAGGCGGAGGAACCGCTCGCTCGTCCACTCCCTCCAGCCGTCACAAGGTTCTGCCGTCTAGGCGACGGACGCCTTCAGCGCTTTCCAGCCGTCGCACACGGGCTCGATTTTTGCTGGCCTTGGGAATAGGCCTGATGGTTTCCGTCAGGGCTCTACTTCTCGAGGCCTGCCCATGTTCCAACCAGCGAAAAGAATCACGTTCAAGCTCGTCCAGCGTTGTGCGCTCGTCGTGGCCGCCGTGGGTGTCGTTGGCTGCGCTTCCACGGCGCGCCTCCCCGTCTCGGCCGGTATCGGCACTGCCCCGACCCTGCCTTCCCCTGAAAAGGCGCTGATCCCGGTGGTGCACGTGGTCACGGCGAAGGGCTGGCCGGAAGGCGCCAAGCCGGTGGCCGCCGAGGGGACGGCCGTGGCCGCGTTCGCTCAGGGGCTGGACCACCCGCGTTGGCTCTACGTGCTGCCGAACGGCGACGTGCTCGTTGCCGAGACCAACGCGCCGCCGCGGCCGGACGACGCCCCGGGGATCAAGGGTTTCTTCTTCAAGAAATTCCAGAAGAAAGCCGGCGGCGCCGTGCCCAGCGCCAACCGCATCACGCTGCTCCGGGACGCCGATGGGGATGGCGTGGCGGAGACGCGCTCGGCGTTTCTGGAAGGGCTCAGCTCGCCCTTCGGCATGACGCTCGTGGGGGACGTCCTCTACGTGGCCAACAGCGACGCGGTCGTGAAGTTCCCTTATAAGGAAGGGGAGACGAAGATCACGGCGCCCGCCACCAAGGTCGTCGACCTGCCGGGGGGCTCCATCAATCATCACTGGACCAAGAACGTCATCGCCTCCCCGGACGGGTCGAAGCTCTACGTGGCCGTGGGCTCCAACAGCAACGCGGCGGAGAGGGGCATCGAGGCCGAGGAGGGGCGGGCGGCGATCTGGGAGGTGGACCCCGCGACGGGCAACCATCGCGTTTTCGCCTCGGGGCTGCGCAATCCCGTCGGGATGGCCTGGGAGCCCGAGAGCGGCGCCTTGTGGACGTCGGTCAACGAGCGCGACGAGCTCGGCAGCGATCTCGTGCCCGACTACATGACCTCGGTCCGCGATGGCGGCTTCTACGGCTGGCCCTACAGCTATTACGGCCAGCACGTGGACACGCGGGTGAAGCCGCAGAAGCCGGATCTCGTCGCCAAGGCCCTGGTGCCCGACTATGCCCTGGGGCCGCATACGGCCTCGCTGGGATTGGCCTCCTCGGAGGGCACGTCATTGCCCGGCCCGTTCAGCCGCGGGATGTTCGTGGGGCAGCACGGCTCCTGGAACCGCAAGCCGCGCAGCGGTTATAAAGTGATTTTCGTACCCTTTTCCGGCGGCAAGCCGTCCGGCGAGCCGATCGACGTACTGACCGGTTTCGTCAAGGACAATGGCGATGCGATGGGGCGGCCCGTGGGCGTCGCGATCGACAAGGACGGCGCCTTGCTGCTGGCGGACGACGTCGGCAACACCATCTGGCGAGTCACCGGCGCGGCGGCGGCCCGGGCCGCTCAGTAGGGTGCCTTGCCGAACAGCAGCTCGAGGGCGAAACCGATCAATGCCGAGCCTTCGCGGGGCTCGTCGCGCGACTCGCGGGGCCAGGTGTAGCCGCCGATCAGCTCGCCGAAGAGCCACTGGCGGTTGAGGGGCCGCCGGTAGACGACGCGGGTGCCGTACTCGCGCAATGCCACGTCGAGGTCGGTCGAGCCGCGGAGAAAGAGCTCGTAGGCCATCGCGGACCTCGATCCGAGGTTCTGATAGAGCACCGTCGCCGTCCGCCAGTCGAGGCCGTCGGTGCTCTCGGAGATGGTGCCCACCGATCCCCAATGGAACAGCAGTTTCCTTTGCCGCAGGACATAGTCGAAGTCGGCGCTCGAGGTCGAGCCGAAGCCGTCGCGGTTCTCATAGAAGACGGTCTCTCGAAGGCGCCAGACCGACCGCTCGCCCAGGAACACGTTGCGCCGCAGGCGGCCCTGCACAAAGGCCTCAGGGGCCGAGCTCAGGCGGGCCCCGACGTGGAAGTCGAGCCGCTCCGACCACCTGCCGGGAGGCGAGTACCCGAGCCCGGCCAGCCAGCGGTCGTCGGTTTCGATGCCGAACACCGACGAGCGGATGGCGAAGCCTTCCTGGCGGCCGCGAACGAAATCGTTGCGGTCGTCTCGGCCGAGGAAGAGGTTGAACCGGTTCTTGAGGTTCGGCAGGTCGTAGTTGAGGCGCAGGCGGGCCTTGGGCTGCGTGCCGTCCGCTTCGGTGTAGATGGTGGACAGCTCGACGCGGCCGGACACGGCGCGGGCATTCGCGATGTTGGGTTGGCCGAAGAGCCCGTCGAACCACAGGGTGGCGCCGCAGAAGGTCTCGGCGATGTAGCGGCGGCCCTCGTCGATCAGGGCTTCCTCTTCGGGCGTGCCCTGCCGGCAGATCTCGCGGAGCGAGGGCCGCTCCACGGCGGCCGGCGGTGGAGGTTCAGTGGGCTGGGCCAGTTTGTTCCGGCCGGCGCAACCGATCGCGGCGGCCGCGATTCCAGCGGTGAGGAGCAGCAGAAGGCTCGGACTGTGACGGGACATACCGAGGATGGTAGCTCAAGACTGCCGGCCGGAGGCTCCGGCCGGCAGTCGGGAAGGGAACGGCTAGGGGTAGGAGAAGCCCACGGTCGTGACGTTCGAGCAGTACCGGGAGTCGTACCAGGTAGTGGCGCCGGCCCAGCAGACCCAGTAGTTGGCGCTGAACGCCGAGCTCACGAAGCTGTCGCTGTAGTACGAGCTGTAGGTGGTGCCGACCTTGACGCCGTCGCGGAAGACGTCGAAGGCGGGCCAGCCGTGCGTCAGCCAGGAGACGGTGGCCCGGCGGCGGCCGGCGAAGATGGTGCCCGAGCCCGAGATGTTGGACGGCGGGCAGCCGGTGCCGAAGACTCCCACCACGCACCAGGCCATGTTCACCGAGCCGCGCTCGGCGGAGTTGACGCCGTAGAGGTCCTCGGCCGCCCGCAGCGTCGCGTTGCGCATGCCCTGGAAGTCGCTGGTGGAGATGAGGTACTCGGTCTGCGCCCGGTAGAAGATCGCTTCGGCCTTGCTCATGCCGATGCCGGTGACGTTGAAATGGTTTTTGAACCGGGGATGGCCGCCGCCGGCCACGAGCCGGTGGAAAGCCATATTGGAGATGCCCGAGTTGTAGTGGACGCCGCCCTCGTCGTCGGCGCCCGTGTACCGCTCCGGATAGTAATCCTTGGACGATCCATCGCGGGTGGGATTGTCCATGTACCGCAGGGCGTCGCCGGCGGTCGCGGGGGTGTAGACGTCCTCGCCAATTTTCCAGGTATCCCCGTTAAGGCCGCCGTCGGTCCAGGATTCGACGGCCGCGCCGAAGACGTCCGCCAGCGATTCGTTCAGGGCCCCGGACTCGTTCTTGTAGATCAGGTCGGATTCGAAATCGATGACGGCGTGGGTCATCTCATGGGCGACGACGTCGAGGGCGTTGCCGAGCGGCGCGAACCGCGTGCCGTCCCCGTCGCCGTAGTAAACCTGAGTGGAGCTGCCGTGGGCGTTGTTGTACGAGGAACCGTAGTGGCCGGTGGAGATGATCGTCATGCCCAGGCCATTGATCGAATCGCGCCCGAAGCGGCCCCAGTAATAATCGTAGGTCCTGCCGGCGTTGTCGTGGATCGTCTGCAGGACGTTGTCGGTGGACGTTTCGGTCTCGCGGATCGCCAGGGTTCCCGGCAGGGTGGTCGTGTTGTTGGCGTTGTAGGTCTCGCGGGTGCGCACGGTATGGATCTGCGGATGGCGGTCCACCAGACCGCCGGCGATGGCGTCGGCGAAAACGCGATCGATCTGCTGAACGCCCTCGGAATCCTCATAGGCCACCAGCACCGACCAGGCGAGGTGGGCTTCATACTCGGCGGAGTCCACGACGTAGGTCAGCTCGGGACCCTCGAGGACCTTGGGCTCCCGGATGCCGGCCGTGATGTAGGCCGTGGCCAGGGCCTTCTCCGGATCGACTTTCGGCTCCAGCGGCAGGCCGGTATCGGGGATGAAACGCCCGTTGACGGCGTAGACCTCGCCGGTCTTGGCGTCGGAGTGGAGGATCAACTCGGCGCCCACCACGGGCAGGTCATTGATGCGCTGCTGGACGCGGACGTGCAGCTTGCCGAGATGGTCCTCGCGGACGCGGCGGACCTCCAGGTTCTCGGTGCCGGTGGCGCCGAGGCTCTGCTCGGCGAAGGTCCGCAGGAAGGCCGCCGCCGCCCGGCCGCGGTCGCCTTTCGAAAGGAAGCCCAACTTTCCCGAGACGAAGGTCGGCACGCCGTGGCCGTCGCGGCCCAGGATCTTCAGGCCCTGCGCGTCGGCGTCAGCGTCGGGCTGCGCCGCCGCGGGCACGGCCAAGAGGGACAGCAGAAGCAAAAGGTAGAATCGGATCTTCATTTTCCTCTCTCCATGATGATCTTTCAGTAAGAGACCGGCTCGCTGGCCGGGTTCGCGAAGAAAAACGAAGATCCGTCGTCGATCCCCTCAGGCTTGTTTCTTGCTGGATCAGGTAAGAGAGGTGTGAAGAAGCTTTCATGCAAATCATCACTCAGAGGCTGATCCTCCGCGATTTCAACGCCGAGGATCTTCCCGCGTTCCTGGAGACCCACTCGGATCCCCGCTCCGACGAGTTCTACGGCCCCGGGGAGACCGGGCCTGATTTCCTGCGCGATCTATTCGAAAAGTTTCTCAGGTGGGCGGCCGAAGCGCCGAGGCGGAACTATCAACTGGCGATCGCGGGGCGTGAGGATCCACGGGAGCTGATGGGGAGCTGCGGCGTCCGGCTCGAGGGGTGCGAAGCCGGCATGGCCGCGTTCGGCTTGGAGATTTCGCCCCAGCATTGGGGGCGTGGCCTGGCGTCCGAGGCGGCGGGTGCCATCCTGGACTTCGGGTTCCGTGACCTGGGATTGCGGGAGGTCCGCGGCGATACGATCACCGAGAACGTTCGCGTCCAACGTCTGGTGGAGCGGCTCGGCTTCACCAGGACCGGGACGCGGCCGGGTCCCGGCTGGCTGCGCGCGCGGGGGTGGAGCCAGACCGACTGGCGGCTCACCCGCGAAGCGTGGACCGCCGCACCAGATCCCGGGTGATGTCCGCCAGGGTGGGAGCGCCGGCCAGGGCCATGGCGAGGTCGAGCTCGTCGCGCAGGAGGCGCAGGACCCACGCGGCGCCGGCCTCGCCATCGGCGGCGAGGCCCCAGAGGATCGGGCGGCCGAGGAGGACGGCCCGGGCGCCGAGTGCGAGGGCTTTCAGGACGTCGGTGCCCCGCCGTACGCCGCCGTCCATGAGGATTTCGATCTTGTGGCCGCGGGCGGCGAGGGCGTCGGCGATCTCCGGCAGGACGTCGATGGTTGCGGGGGCGGTGTCGAGCTGCCGCCCGCCGTGATTCGACACGACGATGCCGGCGGCGCCCGCCTCGGCTGCGCGGAGGGCGTCGTCGGGCCGGACGATTCCCTTGACCACGACCGGCAGGCTGGTGAGGGATTGGAGCCAGGCCACGTCCGGCCACGACAGCGACGGGTTGAGGAGGTAGGCGAAGTAGGCCGCGAGGCCCGAATCGGCGATGGCCGGCGGCACGTCCCCATAGCCGGCGGGCAGCATGTTGGCCACGGCGAGGCCGGGCGGCAGGCGGAAGCGGTTGCGGACGTCGCGCTCCCGCCGCCCCAGGAAAGGAGCGTCGACGGTGAGCACGAGCGCTTGGCAGCCGGCGGCCTCGGCCCGCCGCACCAGCCCCTCGGTGGCCTGCCGGTCGCGGTAGACGTAGAGCTGGAACCACACCGGCCCGGAGGCGGCGGCCACCACTTCCTCGACGGCGGTGGTGGAGAGGGTGGAGAGGATCATCACCGTGCCCGCCGCTCCGGCGGCCCGCACGGTCGCCAGCTCGCCCTCGGGGCAGGCGAGGCGGTGGAACGCGGTGGGCGCGACGAGAAGGGGCATCGAGACCGGCTGGCCGAGGACCGTGGTCGCCATCTCCCGGCGGGAGACGTCCACCAGGACCCGGTAGGCGAGGGACAGGCGGTCGTAGGCGGCGCGGTTCTCGCGCAGGGTCACCTCGTCGTGGGCGCCGCTCGCGTAGTAGTCGTAGGCGTCGCGGGGGAGCTTCTCGCGGGCGATAGCTTCGAGGTCGAAGAGGTTGATGGGTTCCATGGGGCTCCTTGGCGGGATCGGCCCGAGGATTCTAGTGGAGTGGGCAAGGACATCAAGGACGGCAAGGACAGCAAGGAGAACAAGCATCGCCGATAACGGGCTTCACGGTCCTTGTCGTTCTTGGTGTCCTTGCAGTCCTTGATGTCTTTGATGTCCTTGCTGGGCCTCTTCCACGGAATCCCTCCGCCCAATTTCCTGTTATTCTCAAGGGGATCTTCCGCCCTTCTTACGCTATGCCACTGACCAACTTCCACCCCGCCGTCACCTCCTGGTTCGAGCAGCGCTTTGGCGCGGCGACCGAGCCGCAGGCCCGTGCCTGGCCGGAGATCCGGGCCGGGCGGCATACGCTGATCGCGGCGCCGACCGGCTCGGGCAAGACGCTGGCGGCATTCCTCTCCGCCATCGACGACCTGGTGCGCCAGGCTCTGATGAGTGGAGGGCTGTCCGACGAGACCCAGGTAGTGTACGTCTCGCCCCTGAAGGCGCTGTCGAACGACGTCGAGAAGAACCTGGAGGAGCCCTTGGCGGGGATTCGCCGGGAGCTCGCGGCCATGGGGCTGCCGGATGTCGAGATCCGCACCCAGGTGCGGACGGGGGACACGCCGGCCTCGGCGCGGGCGGCGATGGTCAAGCGGCCTCCCCATATCCTGGTGACGACCCCGGAATCGCTCTTCATCCTCCTCACCAGCGACGGCGGACGGAAGATGCTGCGGACGGTCCGCACGGTGATCGTGGATGAGATCCACGCCGTGGCGGACGACAAGCGGGGATCGCACCTGTCGCTGTCGCTCGAACGGCTGGAAGCCCTCGCCGGGAATGGCGGCCGGTCCCTGGTCCGCATCGGCCTCTCGGCTACCCAACGGCCGATCGAGGAGGTGGCCCGCTTCCTGGTGGGGACGGGCAGCGTGGCGCCCGACGGCACGCCGCGGTGCGCCATCGTGGATGCGGGGCACGGCCGGCGGCTGGACCTCCGGGTGGAGGTCCCATCCTCCTCGCCGCTCGAGGCGGTGATGCCCAACGAGGTGTGGAGCGAGATCTACGACCGCCTGGCGGTGCTGATCCGCGAGCACCACACGACGCTGGTGTTCGCCAACACCCGCCGGCTGGCCGAGCGGGTGACCCGCCATCTCTCGGAGCGGCTGGGAGCGGACCGGGTGGCTTCCCACCACGGCAGCCTGTCGAAGGAGCAGCGGCTCGATTCGGAGCGGCGGCTCAAGGCCGGCGAGCTCTCGGCCCTGGTCGCGACCGCCTCCCTGGAGCTGGGGATCGACATCGGCTCCGTGGACCTCGTCTGCCAGCTTGGCTCGACGCGGTCGATCGCCACCCTGCTCCAGCGGGTCGGGCGGTCCGGCCACCAGCTCGGGGGCCTGCCCAAGGGGCGGCTGTTCCCGCTCACCCGCGACGAGCTGGTGGAGTGCACGGCCCTGGTGGACGCCGTCCGCCGGGGGGAGCTGGACCGGCTGATCATCCCGGAAAGGCCGCTGGACATCCTGGCCCAGCACATCGTGGCGGCCGTGGCGGCGGAGCCCGAAGAGGGATTGCGGGAGGACGACCTGTTCGCCCTGGCGCGGCGGGCGTGGCCGTTCCGCGGCCTGGAGCGGCACGACTTCGATGCGGTCGTCGAGATGCTGGCGTCGGGTTTCGCCACCCGCCGGGGGCGCCGGGGCGCCTATCTGCACCAGGACGCGGTGAACGGCGTCCTCCGTCCCCGCAAGGGCGCCCGCCTGACGGCCATGACCTCGGGCGGGGCGATCCCCGACCTCGCGGACTACCAGGTCGTGCTCCAGCCGTCCGGCACCCAGATCGGCACGGTCAACGAGGACTTCGCCGTCGAGAGCCTGGCGGGCGACATCTTCCAGCTCGGCAACGCCTCGTGGCGCATCCTCAAGGTCGAGCAGGGGAGGGTCCTGGTGGAGGACGCCAAGGGGCATCCGCCGAACCTCCCCTTCTGGCTGGGCGAGGCGCCGGCCCGCACGGAGGAGCTGTCGGCCGCCGTGTCGCGGCTGCGCGAGGAGGTGGCGCGGCGGGTGGTGGCGGAATCGAGAGACGCCGCTGCCCATTGGCTGGAAGGCGAGTTGGGGCTCGATGGGGCCGCCGCGGCGCAGCTCACGGACTACCTGGCCGCCGCGGCGGCGGCGCTGGGGACCATGCCGAGCAGGGACACGCTGGTCGCCGAGCGCTTCTTCGACGAGGCGGGGGACATGCACCTGGTGGTGCACGCGCCGTTCGGCAGCCGGCTCAACCGGGCCTGGGGCCTCGCCCTGCGCAAGCGCTTCTGCCAGACCTTCAACTTCGAGCTGCAGGCTGCGGCCACCGAGGACGCCATCGTGCTGTCGCTGGGGCCCACCCACAGCTTCCCCCTGGAGGACGCCTTCCGCTTCCTGCACTCGAAGACGGTGCGGGGCGTGCTCACCCAGGCGGTGCTCGACGCGCCGCTGTTCGGCGTGCGCTGGCGCTGGAACGCCGGCCGGGCCCTGGCGATCCCCCGCCAGCGGGGAGGCAAGAGGGTGCCGGCGCCGCTGCTGCGCCAGCAGGCGGAAGACCTGGTCGCCGTCGTCTTCCCCGATCAGCTCGCCTGCCTGGAGAACATCGTGGGCGAGCGCGAGGTCCCCGATCATCCGCTGGTCGAGCAGACCCTCCGGGACTGCCTGGAAGAGGCCATGGACATCGAGGGCCTGGAGGCCCTCCTGCGGCGGATCGAGGCCGGCGAGGTGGAGCTGGTGGCCAGGGACGTCGTCGAGCCGTCGCCGCTCGCCCACGAGATCCTGAAGGCCCAGCCCTACGCTTTCCTGGACGACGCGCCGCTCGAAGAGCGCCGCACCCAGGCGGTTTCCCTGCGCCGCTGGCTGGACCCGGAGACGGCTTCCGACCTCGGGGCCCTCGACATGGACGCCATCGTGCGGGTTCGCGAGGAGGCCTGGCCCGAGGCCGAGACTCCGGACGAGCTCCACGACGTCCTTTTGACGCACGGCTTCGTGACGGTGGAAGAGGGGGTGCGGTCCGGCTGGAATCGGCTGTTCGATTCTCTCGCCGCCGCCCGGCGGGCCACGGCCGTGGGGCTATCGGAGATACGGGATGGTCTCCGTCTCTGGGTGGCGGCCGAGCGGCTGCCGCAGATCCTCGCCCTGCATCCGACAGCGCGGCTGGAGCCTGAGATCGCCGCCCCGCCCCGCTTCGCCCGCGTGTGGGCCGCCGACGAGGCCGCCGTGGAGATGGTGCGCGGCCGGCTCGAAGGCCTGGGACCGGTGACGGCCGAGTCCATGGCGGCGAGCCTTGGGATCAGGCGGAGCGCCGTCGAGGCGGCCCTGGCGGCCCTGGAATCCGAGGGCTTCATGTTCCGTGGCCGGTTCACTCCAGGCTTTCCTGGAGAGGAGTGGTGCGAAAGGCGGCTCCTGGCCCGCATCCATCGCTACACCATGGACCGGCTGCGGCGGGAGATCGAGCCGGTCTCCCAGGCCGACTACCTGCGCTTCCTCCTCGCCTGGCAGCGGGTCGATCCCGAGGAGCGGGCCGAGGGTCCGGAGAGCTTGCACGCCCTGGTCGAGCAGCTCGAGGGCTTCGAGGCGGCGGCCGCGTCATGGGAAGGGGAGATCCTGCCGGCGCGGATGAAGGAGTACGACCCGGCGTGGCTGGACGCTCTCTGCCTTTCCGGGCGGTTCGTCTGGGGCCGCGCGTCGGCTCCCGGTCCGGGCGGCTCGCGGCGGGCGCCCGTCCGCGCCACCCCCATCGCACTCCTTTCGCGGGGGAATCTGCCTTTCTGGTGGGAGATCGCCCCGGCCTCCGCTGCCTCCGCTGCCTCCGACACTGCCGGACTCGATCTCTCGGCCGGCGCCCGGGCGGTTTACGACCTGCTGAGGGGCCGCGGCGCCTCCTTCTTCGGCGACATCGCGCACGGCGCGGGCCTGCTCCATACCCAGCTCGAGATGGCCCTCGCCGAGCTGGTGGCGTGGGGGCTCGTGACCTCCGACAGTTTCACGGGCCTGCGGGCGCTCCTCACTCCCGCCCACAAGCGCCCGCCCGTGGACCGCTCAGGGCGGCGGAGCTCCGTGTCCCTGTTCGGCATGGAGAACGCCGGGCGCTGGTCGCTGCTGTACCACCCCGGCGCGGCCGCCGAGGGGATTTCCCGCGACGCCGCCGAGACGGTCGCCTGGACGCTCCTGCGGCGCTATGGGGTCGTCTTCCGTCGTCTGCTGGAGCGGGAGACCCTGCTGCCGCCCTGGCGCGACCTGCTTCAGGTCTTTCGGCGCCTGGAGGCCCGGGGCGAGATCCGGGGCGGCCGGTTCGTCGACGGCTTCTCGGGCGAGCAGTACGCCCTGTCCGACGCGGTGGGCCGCCTGCGCGCCCTGCGCAAGCAGCCGAAGAAGGGCGTGATGGTGTCCGTGAGCGCCGCCGACCCGCTCAACCTCGTGGGCATCGCGACGCCCGGAGACCGTCTCCCGGCGCTCGCCGGCAACCGTCTGCTCTACCGGGACGGCGAGCCCGTCGCCGTCCTCGAAGGCCGCGAGCCCCGCTTCCTCGTCGACCTCGACCCCGCCGCCCGCTGGCAGGCCCAGAACGCCCTGGTCCGGCGCAGCGTGGCGCCGAAGCTCAAGGCGTATCTGGGCCGGTCGGCTTAGGGCCTTCTTCCTACGGCTTGATCGCCAGCGCCGGCTGCCAGCCGGGGTTCACGCCATCCCCGGAGTAGGCGCCCCGGTAGGTCGAGATCCGCGACAGGCCGTTGAAGTCGCGGTCCCATTCCAGCAGGCTGGAGAGGAACGTCAGGTCGATCGAGGTCCCCCGAAGCTGGCCGGTCTTCGGATAGAGGTCCAGGCCCGCCCCCAGGGCAGCCATGGGGTTGTTCAGGTAGGTCGAGGCCGCGGCGTAGGTCCCCGTCACGTTGTTGCTCTGCTGGCCGCCCGTGAGCGGCGTGCCGGCGAAGACCGCGTTGCCGATCACCCGCTGCGGGTAGGCCGGATCGGCGCTCGTGATCGAGATGCCGGAGTTGCCGGCCACCACGGTGTTGTTGAAGATGTCGATGCGCCTGGGAACGCTGTTGTGCCTCTGGATGCGGACCGCCGCCGCGCCCGTGCGGTTCACGAACAGGTTGTCGTGCATGGCGATGTTGCCCTCGCCCTGGAACAGCGCCTCGTAGGGGTTCTGGTAGAAGACGTTGCCGTAGATCTGATAGATGTCCGAGGAGCCCGCGCCGGACAGCGGCCAGTGGCCCACCAGCACGTTGGGCCGCGCCTCGACGCCGGAGAGCGAGCCCGCCTCCTTGCCCCAGACATTGTGGCGGATGATCGTCGTGGCCGTCGCCGGGACGCCGAGCGCCGTGTTGCGGCTGAGCTGGTGCTTGATCTCCATGTTGTAGCCCAGCGTGTTGTAGACCAGGTTATGCTCGATCAGCGAGTTGGCGAACTCGTATTCGCCGGAGGAGCCCCCCAGGTAGAGGCCGGTGCCCGTGCTGGTGATCGTGTTGTAGCGGATCACCCAATTCCAGGCCGGGCTCTTGGTCGAGATCCCCACCGTCTGCACCGTATTGTTGAAGTTCTTCATGCTGAGCCCCTCGACCGTGATGTGGTGGTTCGAGGTCGAGCCGGCCTCCCCCTTGACGCCATCCCCCGGCTTGCCGAGCCCGTCCAGCGAGAGATTGCGCACCACGAGGTAGCTCGAGCTCTTGAAGCTCACGACGTTCCAGGCGTCGCTGCCCGTGAACAAAGCGGGCGAGCCGCTGGCGGGCCCCTCGATGACGATGCACTTGTTGGGCTGGCCGTTCTTGTTCCAAAGGTTGAGCCCCTGGGTGTAGGTGCCGGCGGCGAGCTGCAGCCGGTCGCCGGGGAGCAGCCCCGAGATCAGGGAACGGTAGGTCGAGGGGTTGGCCTGGATGGTCCTGGTGGGCGCCACGCCGCCACAGCCGCTGAGGCTCTGGTCGAGTGTCTGGGCGTGGGCTGCGGAGGCGACGAGAAGGGTGGCGGCGGCGGTCCGGAGGAGAACTTTCCTCAGCATGCAGTAACTTCCTCTAAGGTTGTTGCGGACGTGTACAACGGACTACGAACGACTTGGGCTTGGCTCATTACTGAGTGCAAATAATGCTACGACTGATCAGCGGGGGGTGTAACCCCCTGCCGGAGGGGGATATTCCGCGGCTCAGGCCTGCAAGCCGGAAATCAGGGTGCCGAAGCGGTCGGGATCGACGTTCCCCCCCGAGAGCACAATGCCGATTTTCCGGCCGGCGGCGTCAGGCACCTTGCCATGGAGGAGGGCCGCGAAGGCGATCGAGCCTCCCGGCTCGACCACGATCTTCATGCGGGACGCCAGGAAAGCCATGGCGTGCCGCATCTCCAGATCGCTCGCCGTGAGGATGCCTGCCGTGAGCGCGCGGACGATGGCGAGGGTCCGCTCCGCCGGACGGGTGGTCTGCAGGGCGTCGGCGATGGTGGCGGGCAGGGGGATCGAGACGGGCTCGCCCTTCTCGACGGAGCGCTTCATGTCGTCCCCGGCCTCGGGCTCGACCCCCCAGATGCGGGTCCCGGGGTTGATGCCCTCGGCAACGATGGCGACGCCGGAGAGGAGCCCGCCGCCGCCGCACGGGGTGACGATCACGTCGAGATCAGGAACGTCCTCCAGGAGCTCCAGGGCGAGGGTGCCCTGGCCGGCGATGACGGCGTCGTCGTCGAACGGCGGCACCAGCGCCGCGCCGTCCTGCTCGACGATACGGCGGGCGATCTCCTCCCGGTTCTCCCCTCCCAGACGGTCGTAGAGCACGACGTTGGCGCCATACCCTCGGGTCGCGGCGACCTTGAGGGCGGGAGCGTCCATCGGCATCACGATGGTGGCCCGGACCCCCAGCTCCCGCGCCGCCAGGGCCACGGCCTGCGCATGGTTGCCCGAGGAAAAGGCCACCACGCCCCGCGAGCGCTCCTCCGGCGAGAGCAGCGTCAGCCGTGAGAACGCCCCCCGGGCCTTGAAGGCCCCGACCTTCTGGAAAATCTCGCACTTGAAGAAGACGCGGGCGCCGATCCGCTGGTCGACCAGCCCTGAGGTCAGCACGGGCGTGCGGTGGACGTGGGGGCGGATGCGCTCGCGGGCCGCGCGGATGTCGTCGAGGGTGACGGAGAGGGGAGGGGAGGCGGTCATGGCCGGGACTGTACCCGATCCGCCGGCGAGGAGAAAGCGCCTGGCGGCTCCCTCATGGGAGCCGCCAGGACGCCGCAGGTTTGAGAAAGCCTAGCGACGCTTGTTCAGGTCCACGTCTCCCTCGTTCAGAACCTCGGCCCGCTCTCTGCGGACGTCGGCTTCCACGGTTTCCTCTCCTTCGACCAGGTGCTTCTTGATGACCAGCTCTTCCTTGGGGACCACCCGCTTTTCCATGATCACTTCTTCCTTGGTCAGCGGGACGCGGATCTCGTCTTCACCGATCTGCGCGGAAGTGCCTGTTCCCGCGGTGACGGGCCGGCGCTCCACCGTGACCTCCTCGTGCATCACGGGCACCGACTGCTGCACGTGCTCGGTCTCGACCCGCTTGCGGACTCCGAACTCGCCCGCCTGCTCCCGGCGCTTGCCGACCGCCAGCTCTTCCTCGGAGAGCGTCAACCGCGCTTCGTCCTCGACGCCGGCGCGGCCGGCTTGCCGGCGACTGCCGTAGAAACGATCCTCGTCATAAAGGTCGTGCGAGTAGAAATCGCCGCCAGTCCCCTCGGTCCGGGTGTAATTCTGATCGAATCTCTGCCGCAACGAGGTTTCATGATCGCGATTGAACATGTCGCGGTCATAGGCGGGCAGGGTCGCGACATCGGCGTCGTTCATGGAGTCGAGGATGACCCCATCTTTCGAGTCATCCAGCCGCGCGTTTCCGACCGGCACCAGGACATAGCCAGTGCCCCGTCCCCCGGAGCGCAAGCTGCTGTCCAGATTCACCACCAGGTAGCGCACCCGCTCGGCGCTGGGGTCCACCAGCAGATCTTCCACCTCCCCCACCTTCTTGCCGTCCCTCGCGATCACGTCCCAGCCACGGACGTCCGGATTGCCATCGGCTACCTTGTAGTCGTTCAGGCCGCTCATCGGCACGAGATTCGAAGTGTCGGTCGCTGTTGACGAGCCCATGCTCGCACGGTTGCTGGTATCGCTGTTCTTCATTGGAGTTCCTCCTGTTGATACCCTTTTTGTAGATGATTCCTTGCCCTACGCTTTGGCCTTCAGGCGGCGCGCTGGACGCCGGTTTCCGTGCCCGATGATCCACGGCAGCATGTTCGTACGTTTCTTCTCGACCCTGATCTCAGCCATCTTTACATCTCCTTCGTGGCTTGAGAGTTGATAAAGCGTCTCCCCGGGCTTGTACCAGGACCCCGTACCTTCTGAGCTCTGTAAGGAGTTGAACGGACTGCCGGAACCTGCCAGGATCAGACGCCGCTACTGCACGAATTGATCGTTTGCAAGGATCAGGCCTGAACAAAAGGTTGGAGTGCCCGGGCCTCGATGAAGATTCGGTTGATCTCGGGATGCTTCTCCCGGATCTCCTGCTCCAGGCGGTTGATCGCCTGGGTGACCTCACCCGGCGGGAGGCCTGGACGGAAATCGATCTCCAGGTTGAGCAGCACTTCCTCCGGCCCGAAGTGCATGGTGAGGGGGCACTTCACGTCGGCCACGGCGGGGAGGGCGCGGGCCATGGCGCGGATGTCCTCCACGGTGGCGGGATCCGTGCTCTCGCCCAGGAGCAGCCCTTTGCTCTCGTAGACCAGGATCACGGCGACGCCGGCCAGGATGACGCCGATCACGATCGAGGCGATGCCGTCCGCGTAGGGGCTGTTCCACCGGTGGCCCAGGAGCACGCCCAGAAAGGCCACGATCAGGCCGGCCAGGGCCGCCGAGTCCTCGAAGAAGACGGTGACGATCGATGGATCCTTGCTGGAGCGGAGCGTCTTCCAGAGCCCCTCCTTGCCGACCTTCGGGCGGAGCTCCTTGAAGGCGATGGCCCAGGACACGCCCTCGAAGACGAAGGCCAATCCCAGGACGACGTAGTTCCAGGTCGGATCTTCGAGCGGGTGGGGGTGGAGCAGGTGGGTGATCCCCTCATAGGCGGACATCCCGCCGCCGATGCCGAACAGGGCGACCGCCACGATCAGGCTCCAGAAGTACAGCTCCTTGCCGTGGCCGAAGGGATGGCTGGTGTCGGGAGGCTTGCGGCTCTTCTTCAATCCCAGCAACAGGAGGAGCTGGTTGCCGGTGTCCACCGTGGAATGGATGCCCTCGGAGAGCATGGCCGAGCTGCCGCTCAGCCCCGCGGCGACGAACTTGGTGATCGCGATCAGCAGGTTGGCGCCCATGGCGCCATAGATCGCCAGCGGCTTGTCGTGATGTCCGGAGGCCATGGAGGATCTCGCCGGCCGGGAGCTCTGGGGCGCTCCCGGCCAGCCGCTGGGTCAGGAGCGCCCGCGCACCGGCAGGACGGCTTCGGCGTCGTCCCGGGTGACGTTGTGGTCGGGGGCGTCCACGGCACGGTCGAGCTCGCCGGAGATTCTTGGGGTCGATTCTCCGGTCGAAGCGCCGGTCGAAGCACCGCCCGGCTCGAGACCGGCGGTGCGTGCCGGACTGGCGGCCGCCGTCTGGCCGGTTGGTTGGCCGGCTGTCTGGCTGGCTGTCTGACCGGTGTCTGGAGCCGGCCGCTGCCGGCGGGGGGCGTAAAAACGGCTCTCATCGTAGAGGTCGTGGGCGTAGAAGTCGCTCTCCGGCGCGGGGGCGTAGGTCTGGTCGAAGCGCCGCAGCAGGGTGGTTTCATACTCGCGGTCGAGGTTCTGGCCGTCGTAGTCCGGCAGGCCCGCGGCGGCCGAGGAGTGCAGCCCCTCGACGACGATGCGATCGCGCTGCTGGTCGAGACGGGCCTTGCCGATCGGGATCAGGACGTGGCGGGTGCCCGGGCCGTAGTGGTGCTCGCTGGTCAGGCGGTTCTCCTCGTCCGAGAGGGTGGTCCGCACTACGGCCTCGTTGATCATTGGCGCCAGGCCGCCCATGGCGGAGGCGGCGCTCAGAGTGCCGGCGCCCGCGATATCCGCGGTACCGGCGGTGCCCGCGGCGGCCCCTCCCTGCTCCTGGGCGGCCTCCAGGTCGAGGGTCACGTTCAGGTAGCGCACTCTCAGTTCCTGAGTGTCCACCAGCAGGTCGTCGATCTGGCCGATCTTCTTGCCGTCGGCTCCGAAGACATCCCAGCCCCGCACGTCCGGGTCCCCCTCGGCGACCCGGTGGTTGTGCAGGCTGCGCAGAGGTGTGAGGTGCGTTGCCCTGTCGTCGTTCATGGAGTCCTCCTTGTCCGGTTCGGTTCGACGGGCGCGACGCGGCCGTGCCCGCCGGGAAGCGTTTGCAAAGGCCGAGCCGGAAAAGGAAAAGGCCCGGGGCGGTGACCCCGGGCCGGAGACTTCGCGAGCAGAGTGGGGCTGCTACAGGACGTCGAGCCTGGCCCGCGTGGCCGGCTCGTTGTGCAGGCGCCGGAGGATGTCGCCGGCGAGCCGGAGCACCTCCATGGTGGCCTGCTCGCGTTCCATGGCATCCCGCAGCATGTGGATGGCGGAAATCGCTTCTCGCTCCACGCCCAGCACCCGGAAGGAGGCCACCATCTCCCCGACCAGACCGCGCACCTCGGCGGTACGGCCCTGGCGGAGCCAGACGCCGGCAAGGTCGAGAGAAGCGAGGGCCGCCTGGTAGCCGAGACCCGCGTCGTTGAGGTCCTGCCGGATCTGCTGGAAGGTCGCCTCGGCGGTGACCAGGTCGCCGAGCCCGGCCGCGATCTCGCCCTCGAGCCGGTGGAGCTTGACGACGTCGAGCCAGCCCGCGTGCGCCGCGTAGAGCGGACGCATGCGCTGGAGCTGGCGCCGGGCCTGATCGTACTCGCCGAGCTCGACCCGGAGCAGCAGGACGTTGTGCAGGGCGTGGAAGACCAGCTTGGCGTCGCGGGCGCGGTCGATCATCGAGAGGCCGCGGACGAGGAGCTGGAGCCCTTCCTCGGGCTGGCCGGCGTCACTGGTATACAGGCCCTTGATGATCATCACCCGGCCGACCTCGTGCGAGTCGCTGTGCCGGCGGTGGATGGCATAGGCGAGGTCGAGCATCCGGAACGCTTCCTTGAACCGCCGCTGGCCGCAGAGCAGCGACGCGTCCAGATCCGCGATGCGGGCATAGAGGAGGGGATCGCCCGTGCCGTGCGCGCGCAGGTCGAGGGCGCACGCCATGGCTGCCTCAGCCTCGGCAAGGTCGTTCGCGATCCGGCGGGCATTGGCGAGCTCCGCCCAGGCGCGGGCCTGCATGTCCGCCCGGCGCTCGGCACCGTAGACCGCCGGATCGAGCCGGTCGGCGGCGAGGCGCGCCAGGTTCGCCAGGTGGAGCATGCCCTCGAGATCGTCATGCCGAAGGGTCCGGCTCTTCTCGATGAGGGACTCGCAGAGCCCCCAGGAGGTCGGCCCCTCGGGCAGGGACGCGGGCTCGGGACGGCCCAGGGAACGCAGGATCTCTTCGGACTTCCACTCGGCGGTTTCACGGTCGACCCGGAGGGTCTGCTCGTGAGCCAGGGCGCTGGCGAACGCGGCCGAAATGGCGCGGTCGTAGGCGTCTTCCTCCTGGGCCGAGAGCTGCGGCTCGGGAGCGGTGTCGGGGGTGAACATCACCGCTGAGAGCGGTGACATCTCTTCCCGGCATCGGTCACAACCGCCCAGCAGGTGGGCCACCGTGGCCGTCACCTCGCGGGAAGGAAGGCCATTCAAAAGGAAGCCTTCCAGGGTTTCGCGGCGTGGATGCTCGCTCATCCGTATCTCCTCAATCAGTTCAAAAAATTTAAAACAATTCTCTCACAGCGGAGTCGATGTTACCAGTACCTTCAATTTCCCTGATTGGAAGCGCCCGGGTCCGGATCGGTCGGCGGTGTGACGAGCCAGCCGCCGTTCGGGTCGATGCCCCAGGTCTGCTTCTCCATCGTCGTCCGTGGCGCCTTGGCCGTTTGGCCGCCGTCGAACCAGCGGGCCAGCCGGTCCAGGAAGTTGCTCGGCTCCCCCGTCGCCACTGACCAGACTTCTGCGAGCCGGCCCATGAACCCCTGATGGGCGGCTGCGGGCTGCGCCCCTGCGACCGTCAGGACAGTAACGAGCGCCAGCGCGGCAATTCCTCGGTGAACGGTTCTGCGGTACATCCTCCTCCTCCTTTCGCGAACCGGTGCCGGATCACCCGGGCCCTTCGCGCAAATCAAGTTTCAGTTTACCGCGCGCAAGCGCCCCGGAACCGGGAAGCGCTTCATCATATGCTGCTCTCATGTCCGAAAAAAGTTGCTTCTAACTCTCTACGGTGTCGCAGGGGGGAGAAAGCGCGCCGCTCCGGCGAACTTCTTTCGTACTTTCTCCCGACCGGTCATTTCCCCAGGACGTACGGCACGATCACGAAGGCGTGCCGCTCGGGCGGGAAATCCCGCGTATTACGGGTGACCAGCCTCAGGGAATGGTAGCTCGCGAGGGCGGCCTGGAGCGCATCGGGCATCTTCCAGCGATGCTCCCGGCGCAGCCGTGCCGCGAGATCGGCCACCGGCCGGTCGATGCCCAAGGTGGGGAAGCGATCCAGGAGGCCGGCCGCCGCCGCGATTCCGCCAGCATCGAAGCCGGCCAGCACTTCGGCCCGCGTGATCACGGAGAGGGCCGCCTCCGGGCCGAACCGGGCCAGGTAGCGGGTCGCCTCCGCGCAGCCGTTGAAGTGATCGATGAGGATGACCGAGTCGAGCAGGAGCCTCAGGCTTCCTCGTCCGGACCCTCCGGAGTCTCCCACTCGTCGCGGACCGCCCGCTGATACGCGAGCCCGTCCCCTTCCCGCCAGATCCCCGCGGTCCGCCCCAGGAGCTGCTCCAGAGACTCCGCCGCCTGGGAGGCTTCGCACTGCTCCCGGTACCGCCGCACCGCCACGCGCACGAGCTCCGTCATGGTCAATCCCTCCTCTTTCGCCTTCCGGTCGAGCCATTTCTTGTCCTCGTCTTCTAGACTGATCAGGGTACGGATCATGAGGACCTCCGATATCGACCACGGCAGACGATATCACCAGAGAGCTCCTCTGTCTATATAGACGGAAAAAGAGCTCGCGACCTTGCATGCTTTATCACGCAAAGTGGAAAAGCGGCCCGCCTACAGCTTGGCGAAGGCCGCTTTCCTGCGTAGTTGCAGTACTTTGACGTCGGGATCGACGACCAGCTTCTCCGGCCGGAACGGGCAGACGATCTCGACGGTCCGCTCCTCGCCGGCGCCGAGCACCACCTTCTGGCGGGCGTCGCGGTAGCCGGGCTTCGGCTGGCTCCTTTCCGAGTCATTAGTGAAGCGTTCGCCGGAGACGGCGGCCACCTCGACCGGCATCCGCCCGGTGCCGGCGTTCTTGACCCGCACGGCCACCTTCCAGGGCTGTCCCGCCGCGCCGCCCGTCAGGCGGGCGTCGCTCAGCCGGTACTCCGGCACGACTACCTGATGGAACCACTGCTTCACGAAGGCGTCGTACGCCGCCGGCTGGGAGGCGAAGGGGCGCATCGAGGCGGTGAAGTCCTGGAGCACCGGATAGTCCGGTCCGTTGCCCCAGTCGGCCATGAACTTGCGCAGCCCGGCGAGGGCGCGCTCCCGCCCCAGGTCCTGGTACATCATCCAGAAGACCCAGCCGCCCTTGTCGTAGGTGGCCGTCTGGTCGCCGTTGCGCGAGCCGTCCACCTTCACCAGGGGGCGCTCGGCGTCGGCCCGCCGGGAGTCGCCGTAGTTCTCCTCGATCCGCTTCAGGAATTCCATCCGCGCCTGGGGTCCCTTGACCTGCTCCATGAGCAGGGCGGTCGAGAAGTGCGACATGCCTTCCGAGAGGATGTTGGCACCCGGCCCCTTGCCCGGGGTGAGGAGGTTGCCCCACCACTGGTGGGCGCTCTCGTGGGCCGTCACCATGAAGACGGCGTCGGTCTTGACGTCGCTCTTGGTGAGGAAGCCGATCCCCTCCGAGAAGGTGATGTCGGTGGGGAAGCCCTGGGCGTAGCTCGCCAGGTTGGGGAACTCCGAGAGCTTGAGCTCGCGCCAGGGGAAGGGGCGGAACCACTCCGAGTACCAGCGGCGCGACGCGTCCAGGGCGCCGATCATCTCGTCGATGTTGTAGGCGTGCTCCGGGTGGTAGAAGATGGCCGTGCCGTGGCCGCGCCGTACGGCCCAGCGGCCGCCGACGACGTTGAACAGGCGCACGGGATAGTCCGACTTCCACACCGCCGTCCGCCTGCCGCCCTCGACCTTCTGGCTGACCAGGGTGCCTACCGAGTTGAAGGTGTAGTCCGCCGGCCCAGTAACGGCGATGCGGGTGGTGAACGGGTGGCCGGCGCCGAAGAGGGAGTCCGTCTTTCCCAGGTAGAAGTCGTCGGAGTAGACGCGCGGCTCGTAGTCGTTCTCGTCCTTTTTGATCCCGATCTCTTCCAGATAGCCGACGACCGGCATGAAGCTGGGGGTGAAGCTCGTCAGCACGATCCCCGAAGGGAGAATGAACTCGCTCATGCCGCCGCCGTTCTTGGTGACTCCCTTGGGGAAGCGGCCTTCGAGCCGGAACCCCACGCGGACGCGCTCGCCCGGTTTCAAGGGCGCCGGGGGAGCGAACACGTAGAGGTTCGTACGGTTCTCGGGCTTGTAGGCCTTGCCGTTCAGCGTCCAGCTCACCTTCTCCCAGTGGTTGCCGCCGGTGAGCGCGAACTGCTTCAGGGTCTCGTCGCGGTCGTTCAACAGCTCGTAGCTGCCGCGGTTCTCGAACCAGCTCCGCTCCGGCTCCAGCCGCAGGTCGAGCGAGACGTCGGCGATCGCCGGCTGGGGAGCGTCCTTCCAGGTCGCCAGGTTCTGCTTCCAATAGTCGCGCTGCTTCTTCTCGATGCCCCCACCCTGGAATCCGTCGTTCACGGCGAGCCAGAGGGCGATGCCGGCGACTAGGGGCACCAGGGCGAAAGCCCCCAGGCGGAGCAGGCTCCGCCACAGCGGACCGGGCTGGAGCCGGTGGACGCTCTCGATGGCGTCCGCCTGGCGCCGCCCGAAGGCGCGCACGGCGAAGGCGGTGAAGAAGGCGGCCAGGCCGAGGACCATGAGGCGGTTGAGGAAGAAGGCCCTGCCGTCCAGCTCGAAGACTCCCATGTCGCTCCAGCGCAGCGATCCCCAGACCCACCAGTTGCCCACCCAGCTCATCCGGCCGGTGAGCTGGAGGTACAGGGTGAGGATCATCACCCCCAGGCAGACGCCATAGGTGAGGTAGCGCTGGCCGCCCGCCGCCTGGACGGCGATGACGAAGCAGGTCCAGACCAGGAGCGTGGGGACGAGCAGCAGCCCCCAGACCAGCAGGAACGGCCAGGGATCGAGCCCCACCTTGCCCTGGATCAGGATGGCGATGACGCAGCCGAGGAAGGTGGCGGCGACCATCAGGAGGCCGGCCGCGCTGTTCGCGAGCGCCTTGCCGAAGAGCAGCGAGGCGGTGCGCGCCCGGGTCGAGTAGGAGATGGCGGCGAGGCCGGTCGCACGCTCCCGCTCCAGTGATTCGACGGTGTAGAACATCAGCAGCAGGCTGAGGAGGAGCGAGAGCGTGCTCAGCGTCCGCACGGCGGCCAGGCCGGGAGTGAGCAGGATCTCCGTCTGGAACGGCCCCAGGGCGATCAGGGCGCCGCCCAGGGTCTGCAGCAGGATCAGCGCTCCGAACAGGTAGAGGCCCGGCGAGGCGAGGAGGTTCCGCAACTCCGTGCCGGCCACCGCCAGGGCTCCCCGAACGAGGCCCACGCTGCCCGTGCGCATGCCGAGGTCCGCAAGGGCGCGGGGGAAGGGCACCACCGCGGCGCTGGTGGCATTGGCGGCGCCCACCTCCTCGGCCCGCCGGCCGAAGGGCCACCGCCGGGCGCCGCCGGCGGTCTCCCCCTGGAGATGGGCCGCCAGGTGCCGCTGGGCGAGCACGACGCCGAGCAGGCCGACGCCCAGGAAGGCCAGGCGCGAGATCACGAACGGCGCGTCGAGGCCGACGCGGGCCTTGTTGTAGAAGTCCGCGCCGCGGTCCAGCTTGAGCCAGGTCTCATTCAGCCAGCGGTAGCCGGCGGGATCGATCAGCATCAGCAACCGGTTGATCCGCGGGTCGAGCCAGGTCGGCGCCCAGTCCCAGAGGAAGAAGCCGCTCACCATCATGATGGCGGTGGGGAAGAGGAAGACGGTGATCGGCTTGCGCCAGCGCTCGCCCAGGAAGAAGGCGACGCCGAGGTAGAAGATCAGCGTCGGCAGGCCGAAGACCAGGGCCGGCCGCAGGTAGTTGAGCGGCACGAACGGCCCCTGGATCTCCACCGCCTCGGGGTTGGGCAGCACGTGGTTGAAGAAGACCGCGAGGAGCACGTGGATGCCGAGGACGCAGAGGAACCCCGCGAGGATCGCCAGGAACTTGCCCCAGACGTACTCCGCGGGCCGCAGCGGCGTCGACAGCAGCATGTCGCCGATCTTCGCCTCGTCGTCGGAGACGATCGCCATGCCGGAGGCGATCGAGGCGAAGAAGGAGTAGAGGATCGCGACCAGGACCGCCACGGCGAAGGCGAAGCTGAACTCGGAGGTGATCCAGGCCTTGGTGCCGCCCACCGACGAGTCGCCCGACTGGATCTGCATGTCCCCCGTCGAGAGGCCCCAGGTCATCAGGACCAGCAGGAAGACGAGGAACCAGAAGAGGGGGCGCTTGAAGGTGTGGGAGAGCTCCTGGACGAAGATGGTCCGGGTGCGGGCGAGGCTCACGCCGCTCCCCCCGCCGCCAGGACGGAGGCCTCCTGGGCGGCCTGTGCCGGGCCGGCCTGCGCGACATCCTGCATGAGCAGGAGATAGGCGTCCTCCAGGGCGGCCGGCACCGGCTCGAAGCCGAGGGGGGCGATGCCGTCTGGCTGGTAGACGCGCACGCGGTTCTTGCCCTCGACCAGCACGGACTGGATGATGCGCAGGTTGCGGCGGTGGACCTCCGCCAGCTCCTCGCGGCCGAGGCGTCCCTCGAAGACCTTGCCGTCGATCGCCTGGCGGGACTCGGTGGGCGAGGTCTGGGCCACCAGGCGGCCCTTGCGGATCACCGCGAAGCGGGGGCAGAGCACGGCCACGTCCTCCACGATGTGGGTGGAGAGCAGCACGATGCGGTCGGCCGCCAGCTCGGCGAGGATGCGGTAGAAGCGCAGCCGCTCCTCGGGATCGAGGCCGGCCGTGGGCTCGTCCACGATGATCAGCCGCGGGTCGCCGGCGATCGCCTGGGCGATGCCGAGCCGCTGCCGCATGCCGCCGGAGTAGGTCTTCACCTTGCGCTTGGCGGCCGCGGAGAGGTTGACCCGCTCGAGCAGCTCGGCGACCAGCGGCTTCAGGCCCCCCGGCGCCTCGACGCCCTTGAGCTTCAGCAGATAGGTGAGCATCTTCTCGCCCGTCAGGTGGGGGTAGAAGCCGAACTCCTGGGGCAGGTAGCCGAGGCGCCGCCGGATCCTCTCCGGCTTCGAGAGCACGTCCTCGCCGTCCAGGGTGACCTGGCCCGACGTCGCCTCGAGCAGGCCGGACAGGATCTTCATCAGGGTCGACTTGCCCGCGCCGTTGGGGCCGAGCAGGCCGAACATGCCCGGCGGGACGTCCAGGCTGATCCCCTGGAGGGCGGTGACGGGACCCGGATATACCTTCACGAGATCGCGGATGGTCAGCATGGAACGTCTCTCCTTTTCGAGGGGCGCCATGTCGGCCCCGTCTGGCACCAATACGGAAGAAGGGTACCGAAGGTTACGGCCCGCAGACGCCGGGAAGGCAGGCGGCGCCGTTTGGGTTATCGTCTTCGACCGATTCTGGAGGCTCTCATGATTGCAAGACCCCATCGCTCCGCTCCGTTCCTGCTCGCCACCGTGCTGGGGGCCGCCACCCTCTGGGCCGCCGATGCCAAGGCTCCGGCCGCGAAGACGCCCGACGCGCAAGCCTACCGCCAGGAGATCGAGGCCTTCCGCAAGGAGCGCTTCGAGAGCCTCAAGAAGGAGGACGGCTGGCTCACCCTGGTCGGACTCTACTGGCTGCAGCCGGGGGACAACCGCTTCGGCAGCGACCCGGGGAACCCGGTCATCCTGCCGGCGGGCAAATCCCCGGCCGTCGCCGGCCTCCTGATCCGCGAGGGGGACAAGGTCCGGGTGACCGTCGAGCCCGGCGTCGCCCTGACCGCCGATGGCAAGGCGGTCGCTCCGGGCGCCCCGGGCGTGGAGCTCAAGGTGGACACCGAGGGCAAGCCCACCCTGCTGCAACTGGGCTCCCTCAACTTCTACCTGATCAAGCGCGGCGACCGGCTCGGCGTGCGGATCAAGGACAAGGAGAGTCCCGTGCGGGCGTCCTTCAAGGGGCTCGACAATTATCCCATCCGGCCGGAGTGGCGGGTCGTCGCCCGCTTCGAGCCTTACAAGGACAAGAAGATCCCCATCGCCAACATCGTGGGCCAGGTGGACGACAACCCCTCGCCGGGCGCCGTGGTGTTCGACTGGCAGGGCAAGACCTACCGCATCGACGCCCTCGAGGGCTCGCCGGAGGGAGGCCTCTTCCTGCTCTTCGGCGACAAGACCAACGGCAAGGAGACCTACGGCGCCGGCCGCTTCCTCGACACCGACCCGCCGAAGGACGGCAAGGTGGTGGTGGACTTCAACACGGCCTACAACCCGCCGTGCGCCTTCACGGCGTTCGCCACCTGCCCGCTGCCGCCGGCGCAGAACAAGCTGGCGGTCGCCGTCGAGGCGGGAGAGAAGAACTTCGCCGGCGGACCGCACCACTGACCTCACCCCAACCCCTCTCCTGGAGGAGAGGGGCTTTCAAGGCTGCAGGACCGGGTAGGGGTTGATCGGGTCGCCTTCGTACCACTTCTTGTCCGGCTTCAGCCGGTTGATGGCGAAGTGGAGGTGGGGGCCTTCCGGCGAGGCGTTGCCGGTGGCTCCGACGTAGCCGATCACCTGCCCGCGGGCGACCGTATCCCCCTCCTTGAGGCCGGGGGCATAGCTGTCCAGGTGGGCGTAGTAATAGCAGTAGGTCTCGGTGGGATCGTACTGGTAGATCGTCAGCCCGCCCTGTTTGCTGGTGAAGAACTTGACGATGCGGCCTGCCTCGCTGGCCAGCACCGGCGTGTTGAGGGGGGCCATGATGTCGATCGCGTCGTGGATCCGCCCCTCGCTCCGGGCGTCGTCGAAGGTGTCCTGGAGATCCTCGGGGCGGATCCCCTGGACGGGTACCAGGAGGTCCCGCTGCGCGAGGTCGCCTGGAATCGCCTGGGGTGTCCGAGGAATGCGTGCCGGGGGCGGAGCCGGAGCCGGAGCCGGGGCCGGGACCGCCGGGGGTGGCACGGAGGCCGCCGGCGGCGGGACCGAGGCGACCGGCTGAGGGGCGTCCTCGTTGCCATGATCATTGCCATAGAGAGCGACGATGAGCAGCACTGTCGCCGCCCCCAGCGCGAAGCCGGCGAGCCCCGCGAAGGGGACCTTCCAACTGCCCTTCTTCTTCTCCCCCGTCATCGCCGGTCTACTCCGCGAAGACGACGGGCGTGCCCGGCTTCACCAGGCCCGCGAGGGTCAGAGCGTCCCAGTTGGTCAGCCGCACGCAGCCGTGGGAGAGGGTCCTGCCGATCGTCCTCGGCTCGGGCGTGCCGTGAAGCCCGTAGTGCTCCTTGGAGATGTCGATCCAGACCACCCCGACCGGGTTGTTGGGTCCGGCGGGAATCTTGGCCTTGGAGTGCTCGGGGTCGGCGTCCCAGAACAGGTCGGGGTTGTAGTTGAAGGACGGGTTCAGGGCCACGCCGTTGACCTTCCAGTCGCCGATCGGCAGGGGGTCGTGCTCGCTGCCGGCTGAAACCGGGGCGAAGAAGACGATCCGGTCGCCCTGGCGTACCGTCAGGGTGCTGGCGCTCTTCGAGACGGCCACCTGGATGCCGTCCGGCGCCTGGTGGCCTTTCTCCGGTGGAGCGACGGGCCGGACGTTGGGCACCCGGATCGCCTCGCCCGCCGCCGCGAACCTCGCCCTGGGGTTGAGCCGCTGCAGGAACTCCGGGGTGGAGTGGAACTTCTCGGCGAGCATCTCGAGAAGCGAGCTGTAGCCGAGGGCGGGGAGCTTGGACTTTTCTTCCATGTCCTCGGGGATCTGGGGGGTGAAAGGCCCGTTCGCGTCCTCGGGAGAGATCTGGTAGCGCGCGAGCGCCTGATTGCCGGCCACGCCGACGAGCTTCTGCCACGTCGCGGGGTCCAGCTTGCCGGTGATGGGCAGGCCGTTCGCCGTCTGGAAGGCCGAGAGGGCCTTGCCGGTGTTGGCGCCTGGGCGGCCGTCGATGGCGCCCGGCGAGAACCCCGCCCGGTCCAGGAGGACCTGGAGGTCGCCGCCCGACTGCTGCGAGGCGCCGCCCGCCGCCATGGGGGCCGGGGGCGCACCGGGGGTCATGGGCACCGGGGCCGTGGCTGGCGCGGGCTGAGCCGGTGCCTGAGCCGGTGGGGCCCCGGGTGCGGGCTGTGGCACCGCCTGGGGCGGCTGCTGGGGAGCTTGCTGCTGAGGAACAGGAGCTGGCCGCGGCGCTGGCTGAGCCTGAGGCGCGGGCGGCTGAGCGGCTGGTTTCTGATCCGAGGGCAAAGGCGGGCGCGCCGCGAGGGCGGCCGGCACGAGAAAGAAAAGAAGCGCGATCTTCGGCGTATGTGTCAGCATGGAGTCTCCTTGAGGCCCGCCCTTCAGGCAGGCCGAACCCTAAGGATGCAACCCGCGAGCCATGACCCGCGCGCACCTCGTGGAAGGATCGGGCGCCCATGATCGACAAAAAGCTCAGCCGCTACTTCTTCCTTGCCCTCCTTCTCGGCACGGCAGTCGTCTTTTTCCGCATGGTCGGGATCTTCTTCGTCCCGGTGCTCCTGGCGGCGGTTTTCGCGACCCTGTTCTATCCGCTTTACGAAAGGTTCCTGCGGACCTTCCGGGGCCGCAAGACCCTGGCCGCGTTCTGCTGCTGCTTCGTCCTCCTGCTGGTCCTCATCGTGCCGCTCTACCTCGTGGCCGACATGGTGACGCGCGAGGCCGTGGAGTTCTACCGCACGGCGCAGACCCAGATCGCCGAGTTCGTCCAGAAGGGGCCGGCGGGCCCGCTCGCCCGCCTGCGCAACCTGCCCCTGGTGCGCGAGCTCCGGCTCGACCAGATCGACTGGCAGTCGAGCCTCGACAACATCATGTCGTCGGCCGGCAGCGTCGCCGCGACGGTGATCAACAGGACTTCGCGGGGGACGATCCAGGTCATCGTGCTGCTCTTCACGACGCTGTTCACGATGTTCTACTTCTTCCGCGACGGCAAAGACCTGCTGCGGCGGGTGCGCGCCCTGATCCCCCTCGACCGGGAGTACAAGAACGCCATCGCCGCCCGCTTCTCCTCCGTGGCCCGGGCGACGGTGAAGGGGACGATGCTGATCGCCCTCACCCAGGGCACCCTGTCGGGGATCACGCTGTGGATCTTCGGCGTCGGCTCGCCGATCCTCTGGGGAGTGGTGGCGACGCTGCTGTCGATCATCCCACTGGTGGGGGCCTGGCTGGTGCTCTATCCGGCCGCCTTCATCCAGATCCTGACCGGCCACCTCTGGCCGGGGATCGGCATCCTGCTGGTCACCATCATCGTGATCGTCAACGTCGACAACCTGATGCGCCCGCGGCTGGTCGGCCAGGAGACCGGCATGCACGACCTGATGGTCTTCTTCTCGACCCTGGGGGGAATCAGCATGTTCGGCCCCACGGGCTTCATCATCGGGCCGATGATCGCCGCCCTGTTCCTCTCCGTGCTCGACATCTACAGCACGGAGTTCCGAGAGGCCCTGGACGGCACCCTGCCGCTGGGGGCCCGGGCGCCCGCCCTGCCGCAGCTCGAGCCGCCGGAGGCGCGAGTGGAGCCGGTGCCCGACCCCTCGCCTTCCCGCCCCTCCTCTCCCTGAGGAAGGGCGGGGACAAGGCCGCTTGCCGTCGTCAGCCCTCCGGGCCGCAGTCGAAGGGGTCGCACATGGCGGTGCGGAGGACGCACTGGCTGCAACAGCACTTTCCGTTCAGGCCGCACTGGTGGTCGTAGATGCACGCGGCGAAGGCCGGCCGCGGGCTGGACAGGGATGCAGCGAAGGAGAGGACGGCGGCCAGCAAGAGGAGCGGGAGTCGGAATTTTGTCATAGATCCTCCTTTGATGAGGAGGATTTAATCACAAAAATTAACTATCTACAAGCATCAACCTGGATAAATGACCACCCGCCGGTAGGGCTCCTCGCCCTTGCTCTCCGAGGTCAGGCCGTAGCGCTCGATGACCTGGTGCTGGAGCCGCCGGAGGTGGTTGTTCTGCGGTGAGAGCTCCACCGGGTTGCCCTGGTCCAGGGCCTGGTCGATGGCTTCCTCGACCTCGCGCAGGGCCTCGTCGTCGCCCGCCGTGGGATCGTTGACTCCGAAGACCGAGCGCAGGAAGTTCTCCATCTGCACGATGGTGTTGCTGCGCACCACGTAGAACGGGACCCCCCGGGCCTGAGCGTCCCGCAGCCGGTGGGGCTGGCGCTTCTCCTGGGACTTCAGGGTCACCACCATGTCGGCGTTGTCGAGGTCGTCGACCATGTAGGCCGAGACGCGGAACTTGCGCAGGGCGCGGTCCAGCTTCGCCTTGCTGACGGCGTAGGGGAAGATGCGCACCGTCTTGCCGCGCACCGCCTTGGGCGGCGGAGCGGGAGCGCCCTCCACCGCCTCGCCATCCTCTTCGGCCGGATCGACCGGCGCCGCGAACCAGGGGGAGGCGGTTTTGGGCGTCCGGCGCCCGGCCGGCCCGCGCTCGGCACGCTCCGATCGCTCCGAGCGTTCCGGACGCTCGGGGCGCTCCGCCCGGCGGATCTCCACCGCCCCGCCCGCCGTCCGCGTCCGCAGCTCCGGCCGGGGCGGGACGTCGCGCAGCAGGCGGTCCACCACCTCGGCGACGTCGTGATGCACGGCCAGGCGGTCCTTGTCCTGGATCTCGATCAGGACGCCGAAGGTGGGCGGCGCCTTGCGCTCGAGCACCGTCTTCTGGGTGCCCCGGCGCCGCGCCTCCTCGTCGGAGAGGGTGACGGCCTGGATGCCCCCCACGAGGTCCGACAGGGTCGGGTTCTGGAGCAGGTTCTCGAGCGTGTTGCCGTGGGCGGTGGCGATGAGCTGCACGCCCCGCTCGGCGATCGTCCGCGCCGCCAGCGCCTCGGCCGCGGTGCCGATCTCGTCGATCACGATGACCTGCGGCATGTGGTTCTCCACCGCCTCGATCATCACCCCGTGCTGCTCGTCGGGCGAGGGGACCTGCATGCGCCGGGCGCGGCCGATGCCGGGATGGGGGACGTCGCCGTCGCCGGCGATCTCGTTCGAGGTGTCGACCACGATCACCCGCTTGCTGAGGTCGTCGGCCAGCACCCGCGCCGCCTCGCGCAGGATCGTCGTCTTGCCGACCCCGGGGCGGCCGAGCAGGAGGATCGACTGGCCGTCCTCGATGACGTCGCGCAGGATGTCCACCGTGCCGAAGACGGCGCGGCCGACGCGGCAGGTGAGGCCGACGGCGTCCCCCACCCGGTTGCGGATCGCCGAGATGCGGTGCAGGGTTCGCTCGATCCCGGCGCGGTTGTCGGTATCGAATGTGCCAATGCTCTCTACAATTACGTCCAGTTCTGCGCGTGTGACCTCATGATCGGACAGACCGACTTCCCCGCTTATGTAGCGCGCGGTAGGAATCCGCCCCAAGTCGAGAACGACTTCGAGCAGATCGCCTATGTCGTCGAGCGGGTCGGCCGCTTCGGCAAGGACAACCGGGCGGGGATCGAGCGCACCCTGCACCGCATCTCGGCGATCCGCAACCGGGTCGGGGACGCCATCGGCCTGACCTGCCGCGTCGGCCGAG
>Ga0126305_10000147_pt1 | contig 30834 bp, 17 predicted proteins | sample Plot26_FD_92536 | JGI IMG/M metagenome (GOLD analysis project Ga0126305, IMG submission 92536) | Serpentine soil microbial communities from UC McLaughlin Reserve, CA, USA - Plot26 | ecosystem: Environmental > Terrestrial > Soil > Grasslands | place: USA: UC McLaughlin Reserve, Lake County... | reverse complement strand
GGTTCCGCGCCGCCGTCACCGACGTCGTCACCGGCCTGCGGGCCCTCGACAGCATCGAGGCGGTGAAGAGCCCCTACGGCCCCGGCCAGGAGGGCAAGGTCTCAGCCGACCGCAGCTCCGCCATCGTCGACTACGAGATTCCCGGCGACTCCGAACGCGCCGAAGAAGTCGTCGACGAGCCGCTGGCCGCGGTCGCCGCCGCCCAGGACGCCCACCCCGGGCTGACGATCGGCGAGTTCGGCGATGCCAGCGTGAACAAGCAGGTGATGGAGAAGGAAAACGCCGAGATCGGCAAGGCGACGATGACCTCGCTGCCGTTCACGCTGATCATCCTCCTCTTCGCCTTCGGCGCACTGGTCGCCGCCGGGGTGCCGCTCTTGCTGGCGATCACCGCGATCCTGGCGACGATGGGCCTGCTCGGCCCGGTCAGCCAGATCAGCGCGATCAACCCGGCCGTGGTCCACGTGGTGACGCTGGTCGGCCTCGCCGTCGGCGTCGACTACTCACTGTTCTACGTCCGCCGCATGCGCGAGGAGCGCCACGCCGGGCGCAGCAACGAGGACGCCCTCGCGATCGCGGCGGCAACCTCGGGCCGGGCGGTCCTGATCTCGGGGCTGACGGTGATGGTGGCGATGGCCGGGATGTACTTCGGCGGCGTCTCCAACTTCACCGCGTTTGCGACCGGCACCATCCTCGTCGTCGCGGTTGCGGTCCTCGGCTCGCTGACGTTCCTGCCGGCGCTTCTCTCCGCCCTCGGCGACAAGCTCGACCGCGGCCGGCCGCCGTTCCTCGCCCGGATCAAACGCCGCCTCGGCGGCGTCGGCATCTGGTCGCGGATCGTCGACCGGGTGCTGCGGCGGCCGCTGCTGGCGGCGGTTCTCAGCGCCGGCTTCCTCGCCGTCCTCGCGATCCCGACGCTCGGCATGCACACCGCCCTGCCGGGGATCGAGTCCCTGCCCCGCGACGTCGAGGCGATGCAGACCTACGACCGGATCCAGGCGCAGTTCCCGGCCGAGAGCCTGACCGCTGTGGTCGTGGTCGAGGCTGGTGACGTGGAAGCGGCGCCGGTGCGGGCCGCGATCGCCGAGCTGGGCGATGCGGCCGCGGCGCAGCCCGGGCTCTTCGAGGGTCCGGCCGAGGTCGAAGTCAGCCCCGACGAGTCGGTTGCCGCGGTGGCGCTGCCGATCGCCGGCAACGGCTCCAACGGCCCCTCCAACCGGGCGCTCGACGCGCTGCGCGAGGAGATCGTCCCCGCCACGGTCGGCGAGGTCGAAGGGGTCGAGGCCGGCGTCACCGGGCCCACCGCCTCGATCCGGGACTTCAACGACACGATGACGTCCCACCTGCCGTACGTGTTCGGGTTCGTGCTCATCGCGGCCTTCCTGCTGCTGCTGGTCACGTTCCGCTCGCTGGTGATCCCGATCAAGGCGATCGTGCTCAACCTGCTCTCGGTCGCCGCTTCCTACGGGGTCCTCGTCTGGCTCTTCCAGAGCGGCCACGGCGAGTCCCTACTCGGGTTCGAGTCGACCGGGGCGATCACCGCCTGGCTGCCGCTGTTCATGTTCGTGATCCTGTTCGGGCTCTCGATGGACTACCACGTCCTCATCCTCAGCCGGATCCGCGAGCTGCACGACGGCGGCATGAGCACCAGGCAGGCGGTCGCCGAGGGAGTCAAGGACACCGCCGGCGTCGTCACCACGGCGGCCCTGGTGATGGTCGGGGTGTTCGCGATGTTCGCGACCGTCTCCAACGTCGAACTGAAGCAGATGGGCGTTGGCCTGGCGGTAGCCGTCCTGCTCGACGCGACCATCGTCCGAGCGGTCCTGCTGCCGGCGACGATGTCCCTGCTGGGGGAGCGCAACTGGTGGCTCCCCCGCCGCCTCGGACGGCTCTCGAAGCCGACCGTGAAGGCCGACGGCGGCGAAGTCGAGCCCGCCCGCGCCTAGCCAACGGCACCGGCGCCCGCCATCGAGCGGGCGCCGGAGCCGGGCGACAGGAGAAAGCCATGCCGACCTACCTGCTGGAACACAAACACGAGGCCGCCGAGTGCAAGGCGGCCTCCGCGGCATGGAGCGGCTTCGACAGCCCCCTCCGCCACCAGCCCACTCTCTCCACCTGCCTCGGCGGCGACCACCGCCTCTGGTGGGTGGTGGAGGCAGGCGACGAGGCCGGCGCCATGGCGCAGTTGCCTGCCTATGTCGGCCGGCGGGCTGTGGCGGTCAGGGTTCGGGAGATCGCGGTCCCCTAGGCCACACCCTTGTCGACACCTGGGTACGCAGCTACTGTCGAAGGGAGCTCCAGCGAGGTGAGGTGGTTCGCTGGTCAGCTCGATCTTCGGAGCCTCACATGCGCGCCCACAGCGCTAAGGAGGTTCTCATGAGCCAGGCAATCATGACCGCCCAGGCGAACAAGGAAACGACGGAAGCCGCCTACCAGGCTTTCGCCGCCGGCGATGCCGCGGCGGCGATGGAAGACATGGACGAGAGAGTGGAATGGCGAGTCCGCGGCGACAGCGCGCTCTCGGGCACCTACACGGGCAAACGGGAGATCGCCGGACTCTGGACCAAGCTCTCCGAAAAAGGTCTCAGCACCGAACCCAATGACTTCATCGCCGACGGCGACAAGGTCGTGGTGCTGACGACGGTAACGCTGGCCGGCGAACGCGAGGACGCAGCCGACATCCTCACCTACAACCAGGCGGGCAAGCTGATCGCCTTCGATCAGCTCGGCGACCCCGCCATCTCAAACCGCGTCTTCGCGAAATAGCGCTCGAGGAAGGGCGCCCGGCTCAGCGGCGCCCTTCCCCCCAGCGGAGGGTCGCTACGTCTATTTCAGCTTCACCGTGAGGTTCGGGGAGTAACCGAGCGTCGCGTGGTTCGATCCGCCGATCAGGACCGCGCGGAAGACGCTCTTCGCGGTCACCTCGACGAGTTTGGAGGCAGTACAGCCTTTGCCCGGCTTCAAGGCCTTGCCGAGGTTGTCCCAGGAGCGTTTCTCTTTCAGCTGGAAGAGGACGAGGCGCTGCTGGCAGGTGCCGGGCGGGTTGACGATCGCCGTCAGCTTCGTCTTCTTCCCTTTCACGACCTGCAGCGGCTTCGCTTTGATCCGGACCTTGTCTTTTTCCGGCACGACTACCGGACCGATCGGCAGGGTGACAGAGCCGCCGCCGGAGGACCCGTCGTCGCCGGGGGATCCGTCACCGCTGCCGGGACTCCCGCCTACGGCGAATACCTGGATCAGGCTGAGCAGCGGCATGTAGGCGTAGAGGTCGCCGTTTGGCGCGAAGTCGAGCCGGCTGAAGTAGGACCGCGAGTCCGACTGATAGGCCACCCCCGCCTGGCAGGGGCCGAGTTCGATGCCGCAGACCTGCATCTCGTCGGCACCGTTCAAAACGCCGTATCCGAACGCAGCGATGAAGCCGCCGTCGGCGTTGAAGACCGAGATCCGCCGATTGCCGCCCTCGCTGACGTAGAGGTTGCCGGTGCTCGGCTGCCGCACGATCGACTGCGGTTCGCTGAGCTGGCCGGCGCCGCTGCCGGGCCCGACGCCGAAGCGCAGGTCGAGAATCGCGCCCGGGTTGTCCACGGTGTTGTAGTGGCTGATCCGGTTGCCGAGCCTCTCGGAGATGTAGAGACCACCCCGGCCGGGCGCGACGTCGTTGGGATAGCTGACGCCGTCGGGGCCGTTGACGCCGGTGCGGCCGAACTGCGTCCCGCACTCCTCCGGTTCGCCGGCGGACGGGACCCCTCCCAGCCCGAGCCTGCAGCTTTCGAGCCCGAACGGCGGAGTCCCGGTGAAGTCCTGGTTGATTCCGGCCCCGTGGAAGGCCTGCGAGTAGTAGGGGTGGGTATTCGACAGATCGGTGCCGCTGAGGGTGCCGACTTTGTTCTCCTGACCCGAGGCCACCGCCATTCCGCCGTCGTCGAACATCCGGAGCATCGCCTGGTTGCCGCCGATCCGATCGTCGGTTTCTTCATCTGAGGCGAGGACGTCGTGGTTGGGATCGCCGGAGTCGACCGCGAAGGAGGCGAGGCGATGGCCGCTGCTGGTGGTGGCGGTGATGTAGACCCGGTTGTTGTAGTAGCCGATCCCGAGCGGGTTGAAGTTGGTGAAGTTGAACCCGTCGCCGAGGTTGTTGCCTTCGTCGTCGGTGTGGATGAAGGTGCCACCACCCGAGCCGACCACCCCCCAAAGAGTGCCGTCGGGGGCGACGTCGAACAGACTGACCACCCCGAAGGTGCGAGTCGGCGTCACCGAAAGCGCCGCCGAGGCGGGACCGGCGAGGACGGAAAGGGCAACGAGGGCAAATGCGAGGGTCGCAGCGAGGCGACTGATGACTGGATTCATAGGCGCGGGACCCTGTCAAGTCCGTGGGATGGCGTCAAGCCGCCCGAAGCCGTTCTGCCCACGTCCGGTAGGGCCTATCGTCCCTGGCGTGGAGCTGACGCCGAAGCCGGTCTACGCACCAGAGCCGCCGACGGCCGAGGATCTCGACAAGGAGCGCACGCAGTCGCGGCTGAAGAAGCTCGGCGGGCTCCTGATCCCGTTCGTCTTCCTGGCCAGCAAGGCCAAGATCCTCTTCCTGGCCCTGATCAAGGTCAAGGCCGTGACGACGCTGGGGACGATGTTCATCTCGATCCTCGCCTACGGCCTGCTCTTCGGCTGGCCCTTCGCCGTCGGCTTCGTCCTCCTCCTCTTCGTCCACGAGATGGGGCACGTGATCCAGCTGCGCCGCGAGGGAGTCGAGGCCTCGGCCCCGATCTTCATCCCCTTCCTCGGCGCGGTGATTGCGGCCAAGTCCCTGGGCAAGGATGCCGTAGCCGAGGCCCGTGTCGGGCTGGCCGGCCCGATCCTCGGGACTGTCGGGACCCTGATCCCGCTCGCCATCTGGCTCGCGACCGGCAGCGACCTCTGGCAGGCCTTGGCCTACGTCGGCTTCTTCATCAACCTGATCAACCTGCTGCCGGTGCTGCCGCTCGACGGCGGGCGGGCGATGGCCGTCCTCGGCCCCAAGGTTTGGATCGCCGGCATCCTCATAGCCGTCGCCGCTGCCGTCATCTTCCTCGGCCCGTTCATGCTCCTCTTCGTCCTCGTCCTCGGCGGGCCCGAGCTCTACCACCGCTTCAAGAACCGGCACTCGAAGGAGAGCCGGGTGTTCCACTCGGTGCCGACGCGGACCAAGCTCGTCGTTGGCGCCGTCTACCTGAGCCTCGCCGCCCTGCTCGTCGTCGGTGTCGCCGAGACCTACGTTCCTCACACGCTTTAGGAGTAGGCATTACGGACCGGCGACCTCTTGGACCATAATTAGGCCGCCCTTCGGCGGCGCCAGCAGCGAATCCCGCATGGCAAGCGGTTTTGCGCCCGCCTCCGTTTGCCGCCGCCGGACCTCGATATGCGGGGATATTCGGCGATTGTCGGGGGTTTACTGGCAGAAATGCGGATTTCTGCCTGATCGGGCCTACCCTCGGTTTAAGGTTTGATAGTCGCGAATGTTTCGATTTCCGAGCATGCCCGCATCATGAGTCTTAGCCTGGCCGGCCGAGGGCGACGAGGCCATCGATGTAAGTGTTGAGTGACTCCGCCTCCGGAGGCCGCTCCACCTCGCCCTCACGCCAGATCCGAAAGGCATGCCCTTCGAGTGCCTCTGGACCCTTGAAGCCGAGCGCATCGGCGACGTTGGCCAGAACCTCCTTTCCTTCCACTTCCCGCCAAAGTCGCTCTCGCTCCTCACGCGCCTCGCGGTAGGACCTGATTGCCGCAGCCAAAGCCGCGCGCCGTTGGCTTGCCGTCCCGCTTGCACTCTCTACTTGCTCGTAAGGCTCGAGCATCGTTTGCGCCGCAGCGGAAACGTCGGTAGCGATCTGCTCCCAAGCGAAACTTCGAGCGATCTCTAAGCACCTAGCGGGAACTTGATGCCAGTCCTGTTGATAGAGCGTGCGGCGCCACACCCACTCTCCCGCCCGCGGATCAGCAGCCTCTCGCAGTAAGAGGTGACCATCTCCCGTGGTGCCGCTCTCGGCACTCAGAGCATCTAGTAGATCAGGGTGCAGAAAATAATTCTCAATCTCGTGCACGGGAAGTACCGAAACCGCGTGGGCATCTTCAAAGGCAATGACCTGCTCGTCGGATCGATGATCCCGGTCAACAAAGGCGCCAGCGCGGACCTGTTCGTCGGTCTCCTGGGCGAGGAGCAACAACCCGGCGAGGCGAGCAGCCACCTGTCTGCAGCCGCCGGCCTCTATGAACCGCACGGTTGGCTCAGCGCCAGTGACCTGTACAAAGCGCTCACGCTCCCGGCCCGCCCGCTCACCCTCGATCAGGACGAAGGTCGAGGCAGAAACCGAGAAGGCGGGCGTTCCCAGGAGTGGCGCGAGCGTTACAAGCGCTGGCCGCTCACCAATCGGTTCGGCCCGCCGGACGATCCGGTCCTCATCCCGTTCAAGCGTGAAGGTCGAGGCAAGTCCAGCCGCCTCGACGGCCTCTAGCGAGTGAGTCGCGATTAGAACCTGCCCGCTAGCGGTAGAGCTGCGCAGGTAGCCGAGCCAGCGCTGAAGAAGCTCTGCATTCAGGTGTAGCTCGGGCTCGTCGAGCAAGAAAATTCCATCCTTGACTCCGAAGCGCTCCATCTGACCGATCAGGAAGGCGAGCTCACGCTCACCGCCGCTCAGATGTTCATATGCCAGCTCCTGCCCAGCACTATCAAAGACCAGCCGCCGCGCCTCGAGGTCAAGACGCTTGAACTCCAGATGAGGCAAGACTGAGCGCAATGCTTCGCGATAAGAGTTGAGTGGGTCGGTCGGCGGCGGAATCGGCTCACCGCCGCGGCTGGCTTCCTGGGCAACGTTGTAGTACTCGCCCTGCATGCGCTGGCGCTCGCCGAGCATCGAACGCATCCACTCGGTGTAGAGGTTCTGGGTGGCGAGGGCGGCCTGCTGGCGGATCGCCGCCGGTGCCCGGTCGTCCTGACGGGCCCGTTCGAGGACTTCCGCGTCGGTGATGCTGAATTCGGGAAAAACCCGCTCGGCATCGATGTAGAGGTGCAGGACGCGCTCGCTTTGCTGGTGGCGCGCAACAACCCTGGAAGCTAGTTCGTAGGCGCGGGTTGCGTCAGGAACACCGCCAGCGAGGACAGTCCCCCACGCATAGAAGGTCTCGCCATGACTGTTGAAGGTCTGGGGAACTTGAGGGGGAGGCGGCGGCTGCCCGGCCTCGAGCTGAAGGCTCTCAACCTGGAAGGTAAGAGTGCCATCCCAGAGGCCGACCGACGTCGGGTCAATGCCTTCTGCGATCAGCCCATGGCTAGCGGAGTCGTCCTCAAGGTCGAGGGTAATCGCGATGTTCGTGGGTTGCGCCGCATGAGGCGGGAATGGACGTTTGGCGCTGACGTTCGTGGTCAAGCCGAAGTGGGGCGCGGCGTAGGTGATCGCTTCCAGCAGGTTGCTCTTCCCAGCACCGTTTTCGCCTACCAGGCAGATGAACTCTGCATTCGGGTCAAACTCGACCTCAAAATCAGCGAGGTTGCGCCAACGACCTATTTTGATGCGACTGATCTTCACAGCGCGATGCTAAGCCGATCTTCGGGCGGCGACGTTGCATAACCCCAGAACACTGACTTACATCTAGTCAGAGGCCTGCACCGCCCGCGTTCCGGCGTATGGCAAGCCCTCGAGACGGTTGAGGAACTCCTGATAGCGAGGTAGCGGCGCACGAAGGTCCTCTTCCAACTCGAAGTCGCGAATCCAGCCGCGCATCTCGGCGCGAACGTCCTCCGCCTCTGGAGAGCTGTCGAGATGGGCTTCGATCTCCTCGATCAGCAACTGCGCGTCCTCGCGGCCCGCGCCCCTGGGGTGGTCAGCGAGGAAACGGCGACGGACGCGGCTTACGCGGCTGCGAATTCGCTCCTGCCCGGCTTCGCGGTTTGCACTTCGCTCGCGCTTGGCGAGCTCAGCCAGGAGCGCCGAAAAGTTCGCCTTTAACCGCGCCAACGCGGCATCTTTACCATCCGCGTCCTCGATTACGGCAAGCAGACTACGCGCAAAACCGACCTTATCGAGGTGAAAGCCCTCCTCGCCCAAGTGATCGCGGATCGCCTGCTCCAGCCCCTTGTGGGTTCCCCGGCCTTCGGCGAAGACGACGGTCGGCTCTGCGCTGAAGTCACCAAGGTCATGCTCGGGGGCGAATTCCTGACAGTACTTTGCGGCTGCCCTGACGCACAGCTCAAGCGGAGCCAGATCCTCGATCTCGATGGCGCCGGTCGGATTATCGGCGTCGATGGCAGCGAGCTCGGGGTCGCCCAGCTGCAGCACATGCTCGGAGCGCACCAATTCGCGCCGGCGAGGTCCGCCCCGCTTAAGCGTCTCCCGCGCCGAATCGCCCTGGTGGTCGCCATCGAGCAAAACAATTACCGGCGGACGGTCAACATCCCTACCGCGTGCAAGAAAAGCAACGTAGGGCACTTGGGAGGCTGAGCCCGCCGGCACCAGAGTGATCGTGTTGAGGTCGAGCCGTTGACTGGGTGGCGCCCCTTCCCGCGTTAACAGACTTGATAGGCCGGCTAAGAGGATTTGGTCGGAGAGGCCCTCAATCAGCAGGTTGCAGGTTCCGATGAAGGCGGTCTCACCGACGAAGCCACCGAGAGCCGAACGCAGTGGCTCGTAGTGATTGCGGGAAGCATTGGTGACGACCCGGGTACCCTCGTCGTGTTCGCCCTTCTCCAAGACGCGAATTCGCTCGGCGTGGTTCTTGTCAATCAAAAATGGAGAGTGGGTGACGTAGACCACCTGCACCGGCGGCGTGGTGTCGGACTCGGGATTGGCGAAAGCATCGAAGATTCGCATTAAGTCCTGTTGCCCCGAGGAGGAAAGGAAGGCATCGGGCTCGTCCATCAACAACATCTCGGGCTGCCCGTCAACCGGCGCCTCGTGGGATAGATGTTGAACAAAATAGCTGAGGAAATACTTAAGGCCAGCGCTTCGCTCGTCAAACGAGTAGCTGGTGCCAGTGCGGTCATGAATGACGAAGGCAAGGCCGGTCTCGCGCAGGTCGACCACCAGCCGAAAAGCGCTGTCCTGGGACCACCAGTGCGGGAAGTTCAGGCTTTTTGAAAGTTCCTCATTAACTTTGTCGACGATGCTGTTGGCGTAGCCGTTGCGCTCTTCATCAACTGCCTTAAGCAGCTCGACAAAGAGTTCCCGCTCGAGTCCGGCAACTTTGGTTAGTAGGTCATCGGCGAGCTGGTATTGCCGAGCGGTGCGAGGGTCAACCTCCGCCCCTTCGCGGAGCGCCTCAATTACCTCGTCGGCCGAGGAGCGCAATGCCTCCGCGGAAGCAAACCATCCCTCGCCTCTGTTGGCTAGCCGCCGCAAGCGCCGGCGAAGGCCATCCTTGCCCTTAGCGTCCAATTCCCCGGCCGCAAGGAAGTCCAGCGGCACGGAGTCTGGCAGCGGCGTCCCGGCGTCAATCTCGAAGTAGGTCGGCAGACCAAGGGCGCGCAGCAGGCTCGGCTTACGCACCGCCACCATCTCCCAGGAGCTACCGCGCTGCAAGTAAAGCCGCAGCTTCGGAGTCTCATTCATACGGAAGAGCGCCGCGGTGCTCGCTTTGGGCGTTTCGTCCAGCTCGCACATTTTTGCCACCGTCTCCCCTTGCGCCGCAGTGATCTGGAACCGCACGCCAAACTCCGGCAAAGTGAGAGCCGGGTCATTGGAGAAGAACGGGGAGTAGCGACAGAAGTCACCCCGCTCAATCTCCTCGCCACCGAGTGCCATCTTTATTGCGTCAAGTAGTTGGCTCTTGCCCGACTCATTGGCGCCGACAACCGTGGTGATCTTCGGATCTAGACGAACGTTGACGAAGGGATAATCGGCTCCGCCGGGCGTGCGGTCCCACGGATCAGGCTTGTAGCGAGGGTCTGACTTGCGCAGATAGTCGTAATTCAGCGAGCGGAAGAACCGCACATAGATCGACTCAATCAGCATTAGCTGCCTTCTTCTCTCACCCTGCCATGAAGTTCACAGCGCGAATGGGTTTGCTTTCCGTGCGAAATAGGGCAATCAGTCCTGCGGTATCGGTCTAGGCCGCATCAGGCCTCCGGACGCGAGTATGCATAGCGCGGAGCACCAGGGTGAGCTTGTCCTCTTCCAGCCAAGACTCAGTTGCTTCGGCGATCAACGGGAACACCGTGCGCACCTCATCGGACAGCTCATCCCCACGAAGCTCTACGGCTCGAACGACGTTTGACCAGATGCTGTAGAGGTGACCCGCTAGATCAGCCCAGAAGAACGCCGGGTGGATCTGCTCGTGGTCAGGTAGAAGCGGGAGGGCATCCCGCGTTGGATGTCCCCCATGATCACAATGGTCCCAATAGTCCGCACTGAGGTAGCGCCCGCCTGATCGCTTCCGAAGTTCGCCTGGACTCCAGAATTTTTTTCGCCGATCTCGGTCGGCATGCAGCCATTCCGCAGCTATCTCGTCTTTCTCTGCAAACGCGAACGAGAGGTACTCGATCTCTAGTAGCTGTCGAACAAGAGCAGCCGCTCCATACCGATTGTCCACCTCAATGAGGTCTATGGCCCCCCGAGTCAACTCACCACCGATCTGGCAAACAGTTGCGAGACCCACCACATCGTCATCTCCAAACCCGAAGGGTGACTGACCCTCCGCACGGGCAGGTCCAATCAAGGCGCCATGTAGCCAAAGGAATTTGCCGGTTTGAGCTAGCGCACCTGCGTATTTTCGGCACATCTCGGCCCGAGTCTCTTGATCCTCCTCATCGTCAGCGAGCTCAAGAAGCGCTTCCTTGGCAGCCTCTTCGCCACCCAGCTCCTCGAAGATCTCCTGAAGGCGCTCGTTGCTCATCTCGAAGACCGTATAACGAGTCGACCGACGCCTAGCGATGGGCCTCTGGCTTCTGCAGCCACACGAGAAAGCTCAACCCCAAGTTAGGTCCTTCCAGCAAACCTTCCATGGCGGTAGTCATTTGAGTGAACTCCGAACTCGGAAAACGAGTCGGGTGGATGATGACGAGACCGCGATGCTCACGACTCATCTGGGCGTATTCGCGGATGATCGGTTCGAAGTCGACGCGGTTGTAGGTGACCAGGGCTCGGCCTTGCTGCTGAGCTACTTCGAAAAGGTCGGGATCGCTCAGCCCCCGGAGGCTTGGGTCCTCCGTGGCGGCAGTGACGTCGTGGCCGCGGTCTCGGAGTCGATCCGCGATCTTGCCGCTGATCTGCTCGTCGAGGAGGAGCTTCACGCCAAGGCGGCCTGTTCGCGCTGCCAGGCCGCTTCGGCTTCATCGGCGTCTGCGGTGTTGAGGGTGATGCGTCGGTCGATCTCGTCGGGGAAGGCGCCGTAGTAGCGGACCGCGGACCGCACTTGGGAGTCGGTGAGGTTGAGAAGCTGAGCGGTGGCGGCGATCGCCTCCTCCCCACGCGCCTTACCGCTCTTGAGCGTGAACATGAGCTCCCAGACGTCGGGGCCGCCGGCCAAGGCGGCGCGACGGCCGGTGGGGCCGCCGCGGAAGACGATGCCGGGGTGCTCGTCCATGCGGGTCCCCTCGTCCACGTAGCGCTCGGCGAGACGCGACTTGTTGGTTCCCGCCGCCTCGCTGCGCTGCTTCAAGCGATCGAGCACGTCGGTGCCCCATCGGGCTGAAAACGTTTGCGTGTCGCGCGCTGCCATTGTCTTACAGCGTATTACAGCAGGTGCTAGCAGCGGGAATCAACAGCAATTGCCGCATATCCCGCCTATTCACCATCCATCAGGCAGTTTCTGCCTGATCGGGAGCGGAATTTGGGTCCGGTTCAAACCGATACCGCCGACCCCGACCTACCGATTTGCAGGGGTTTCTTCTAGGGGTGGCAGACGGGATTCGAACCCGCGACCGCCGGCACCACAAGCCGGAGCTCTACCAACTGAGCTACTGCCACCGCGCTGTACTCAATCTACCGGGCTTCGATCTGGCTGGGGAGGCTGGATCCCGGGTCGAGAGGAGGTGGTAGGCCCGGAGCTCGAGGCTCCGGGCCTACCACGGGTGAGACGAGGCCGGGGATGCGCCATCCCACCCATTGCCGACGCCCCAGGGGGGACGCGGCAAGCCTTTGGGAGGTGCGCTAGCGCTTCCCTCCGCAGTCGTTCTTCAGCTTCGTCCGCCGCTCGACCCGCATCCCGTTGTGGCCGGCGAGGGCGACTTTCGCCCGGTTGGGACGGGCGCAGAGGTTGCGGCTGTTGACCAGCAGGCCCTTCTTCCCGCCCTTCATCTCCAGCACGAAGGTGGTGACCGGAGCGTCGGGGACGCCGGCGAAGGTGGTGCGGATGCCGCCGTCTGCCGAGTCGATTCGGCCGACCAGGTCGACGTCGAACTGGCCGTGGAGGTCGGCGACGATGTCCGGCAGCGGATGATCGGAGGAGCGCAGGTAGACCGGCCCTTCCAGGGGCTGGTCGATCAGCGGCGAGACCGCCTTCGCGTGGCCGTAGATCGATTCCGCCGGGCAGGCCTGGGCCGCGTACTGGACCCGGGTGCAGATCGTGCGGATGTGGGCCTGCTCGAGGAACTCCGAGTGCGGCAGGGTGACGACGACCTTCTTGATGTTCGCTTCGCCCGGCGCCGCCCGCAGGCTCGCCCGCAGGCGCGGGTAGTTGCCGCGGTCGGTCTTTCCGAACAGCCGCAGCCCCAGCCGCGGCCCGAACTCGAGCGCCCGGCATTCGCCCATCTGGTACGGGCTCGTGACCAGGGCGGTCGCGCCTTCGTAGCTGCCGAACAGCCCCTGCACCGTCAGCGGATCGCAGCTGGTCGGGTTGCGGGTGAAGTCGGGCTTGTCGAGGTTGACCCAGACCTGGCGCAGGCCCAGCGGCACCCCGTAGAGGATCGTCGGCAGCGGATCGGTAACCGCCTCGGTCTGCGTGGTCAGGGGATCGATGTGCAGGGCGCTGCGCACGACCACGGTGCCGAGGTCGTAGGGCCCGGAGATCGCCGGGGTGACGACGACGAGGCTGAGCGGCGCGCCCTTGTAGGGACCGGCGAGGTAGACCCGGCTCGAGATGTAGAGCGGCGTCGGGCCCGGCCCGGCGGCGACGGTGGCGGTGCCGATCTGCGAACCGGTTGGGCAGCTGGGCGCCGCCCGCTCGGCGGCGGCGGTTCCCTCCACCGGCGAGATCGCCGCGATCGTCGCCGCTGGGCAGTAGGAGATCCCGCGCAGGTTCGCCAGCTGTCCCGGGGGCAGCTTCACGTCGATCGTCCGCAGTTGCTGTTCGTCGTCGCCCCGGTTGAGGCGGAAGACGAACGGTGACGCGCTCCCTGCCACCGGGTTCCTCGCGCCGGCGTCCAGCTGCGGCCGGAACGGGTGCTCGCAGCGCTGGTCGATCCCGAAGGAGCTGGAGGCGCTGACCGACTGCCCCGCCCAGGAGTCGATCTGCATCGTCATCGTCTTGCGGCCGCACTCGGTCGGGTTGGAGAGGACCGCCCGGGAGCCGCCGCCGAAGTGCAGGTGCATGGTCGAGAACGGGAGCTGCGGCGCCCCGTCGAAGGTGGAGACGACCCGCCCGGTGTTCGGGTCGACTTCGACCTTCCCGGGCAGCTTCACCCTGGCCCCGAAGCCTTCGAAGACGAGGTAGATCGCGAAGAGCGAGTCGAATGGGTTCGCGTGGGGCTCGGCGAGGTAGATCGTCCCGCTCATCGGCTTCGGCAGCAGCGGCGTCTCCAGAGAGGCGTCGCCGACGGCGGAGCTGGTCGGGCAGGTCGGCTTGGTCGCGTCGTGGATTCCCAACTCCTCTTCGCTGCAGGCCTCGAGGCCGTCGGCGCCGCCCGGGGAGAGGGTGACCCCCTCCGGCAGCGTCGCCACGACCTTCTTCACCGGCGGCACCGCGAGCCCGTCGGGGTTCCGCGTCAGCGGGACGTGCAGGTCGAACGAGTAACCGGCAGGCGCGCCGGCGCGCTGGTTGTCCGACTGCCAGGAAAAGGTCGGCGTGAAGCTCAGCTTCTCGCAGCCGATTGGGCCCGGGGACTGGAACTCCGCTTTCGCGTAGTTGCCGGGTTCCTGCCAGGAGTCGACGCGCAGCACGCTCGTCAGCGTCTCCTCCGTGCAGTCCGTCGGGTTGGTGACGAAGGGCTGGCGCGGCCAGTTGGTGCTGGACGGTGGGCTGAAGCATTCGCCGTTGAAGCAGAGGCGTCTGCGGAACTCGTCATGAGCGGGATCAGAGGGGACCCCCCACAGCGTCACCTTGGCGCCGACGATCGCGGTCGGCTGCGGCAGTTCCCGGGTCACGATCGTGATCCCGTTGTCCCTGCCGGTGCGGACGAAGGCACGGGTGTGGAGACCGGTCAGCAGCGGCGAGTAGCCGAATTCGCTGGGCACATCCGCGTGCGAGCCCATGTTCCAGAGCGGCATGAAGATCGTGGTCTCGGCTTCCCCGCCGGTCGCCGCCAGCAGTTCGACCGTGCCGACCTGGCTCCCGTCCGGGCAGCTCGGGGCCAGCGTTTCCTGGCTGAGCTGTCCGAACTGAGCCTCGGAGCAGACGGTCGCCGCCGACGGGTCGCCGACGAAGCCGGCCGGAAAGTCGATTTCGACGTCTTTGAGGTTGCCGTCGGGTTCGACGTTTCCGAGTTCGTCGAGCTTCGTCGTCACCTTGAAGCTGAACCGCTGTTCGTAGGGATGGCCCCCTGCGCGTCGGTCGGCGCTCCCGTCTTTGTTCAGGGTGACGCCTTCGAACGAAGAGATCTGGAAGTCGGCGCCGGCCGGGGCCGGGGAAGCGAAGATCGCCGCCAGAAGGACTCCGAACAGGACCGCGTTGCGCCGCATCATTTGTTACCTCCCTGGTTCGAGCCGGCCCCTCGCGTCTTGCGGTGGTGCCTCCTGTGTTTCTTCACGCAGCGCGCCTTGCCGTGGCGGCGGACCCGCCGCTGGTTCTTGCGACACCGGGTGCCAGGCTTGACGTTGCCGTCGCCGCGGTAGGTGCTGCTGCCGAGGTTCGGCGCCGCCGGCGGGGTGCTGGCGTTGCGGATGCATTCGCCGCCGGCGCAGGGCGGAATCGGCTGCGGAGGCACCGCGAAGCCGCCACCGAGCCGGGCGTCGTAGAGATCTCCGAAACCGTCGTCGTCGCTTTTCAGCAGTTGCTCTTTGGTCACGAAAAAGACGTCCTTCCCGTCCGCGCTCATGTCGGCGAACCGGCTCGGGAATTCGCTGCTTCCGCTCGAGAGCAGGCTGACCTTGCCGCCCCGGTAGGCGTAGACGTCGTGTTTGCCGTTCGAGTCCCGCTCGACCAGGGCATCCGGGGTGTCGAAGACGACGAGGTTGCCGTCGTCGCTGATGAAGCGCTCGATGTAGCGCGTAGTTCCAACAGGACTGGAGACTGGGAGGAGCGTCGCGCCCCCTTCCGGGGCGGCGCCGTCGCCGTGACAGGAGACGCAGACGAGCTCACCGGCGTCGGCCGAGTAGCGATAGACCTCGGGGTCGGGCTGGCCGCTGGAGGCGTTCGTGTTGTCGTAGCCGGTCAGCTGAGCAGCGGAGGTGAGGAGGAGGTGCCGGCCATCGGGGGTGACCTGGGAGGTCAGTTCCCTCATCCCCGCTTGCCAGTCGCCGGTGTCGGCCTCCGCGAGGGTCATCAGGAACTTGGCCTCTCCGCCGTGCCAGAGGTAGAGGTTCGGAGCGCCGGGAGTGGCGCCGGGAGCGAGGTCCCCGCGGGCGACGAAGTAGGCGTAGGAGCCGTCGTCGGAAGCGCCGACCAGGCCGAGGACTTCGGCTTCGACTCCGGCCGGGTTGACCGAGAGGTCGGTGAGCTCACCGCTTTCGGCGTCGAAGGCGTAGAGGTTCTCGCCGCTGCCGGGCTCGGCATCGTCGGTCAGCAGTCGCCTGTCGGTGAAGAAGGCGATGCGGCCGTCGCTGCTGGCCTGCCGGAACTGGGTGGTGGCATCCCCTGCGACCGGCGTCGTTCGCTGCGAGGCCGAGACGTGGACGGTTTCCGTGCCGTTCTTGCGCAGGTAGAGCTCGGGGCCGAGCGCGCCGCTGAAGAAGTAGATCCGCGAGCCGTCGTCGGAGAAGGCGTGAAACGAGCGGTTGAAGCTGTGGGTGATGTATCCGTAGGTCGGTTCTCCGTTCGGCAAGATCGAGACAAGGCGGACCTCTCCTTCATCCCATTCATAGGCGGCCCCGTTTATGCCCTCCGACGTATACGGTTCCTGGGCGCTGAAACCCACCCGCGAGAAGTCCGGGGTCGCGCCGGCGATGTCGAAGAACGTGCGGTAGACGGCGGCGAACTGCGCGACGCTGAGCAGCCGGTAGGTGTCCGTGAGGTTGTCGTACGCGTACACGTTGGCGAGGTTCGGGTCCGCCTCCGGGACCAAGGTCGGGTTGCCGGTCGCCACCACGTCGAAGCGCAGGTCCGGGGAGAAGTAGAAAAAGTTGGGGAGGGTCTGGGAGCCGGGGATCGGCGTCTGGGGTGGGGCCAGCGGAACCAGGCTCCAACCGCTGGGCTCGCGCCGGGAGACGTAGACGTTCTGGATCGCGCCGGCCTCCGACCCCGGCAGCGGACCGTTGGCGCTGAAGGCGGCGGCATCGCCTTGCTGGGCGGCGAAGGCGACGAACGGTTCCGCAAAGCCGATGTTGTAGTCCTTGTCGACGGGGGAGACCTGCTCGTATCCGCGGCATTCCGGGAGCAAGGTCGATTTTTCGACCCGCACTTCGGCGTTCGGGCAGGGAGCGGGCGGACCAGCCGTGACCAGGGTGGTGAAGGCGCGGTCCGCGCCAATCGTCGTTTCCCCGGTTTCGGTGTTGGTCGCGAGGAGGCGGAAGTGGTAGGTCGTCCCTTCCTGCAGGTCGGCGAGCGGCGCCGTGACGACATGGAAGGCGCCGTCCGCGCTGCCCAACGGCCGGGCGGACGCCGGCGCGACGTTGCCGTAGCCGTTGTCCGTCCCCCATTCGAATTGGTAGGTCACCGCGGAGTTGAGCGGGTTGACGCGGCCGGACAGGACGGCCGAGTCTCCCCCCACGTCACCCGCGTAGAGGGCCTGCACCCGCGGCGCCGCCGGCGCGGTGCTGGCGACGATCGGCCCGGCGCTGCCGCTGGCCCCGGCGTTCGAGGCGACCAGTTTCACTTCGTAGTCGGTGTTCGGTTCCAGCCCGGTCAGGGTCTCGGCCACCGCGTGCGAGGAAGAGTCGGCGGCGATCGTCCCTCCCTGGGAGCCGCAGCCGGGCACGCACTCGAAGTGCCAGAAGACGTCGAAGGCCGCGGGGTTGCCGGCCGGAGCTTCGGGGTCGATGGTGCCGGAGACCTCGGCGGTGGTGGCGGTGGTCGCCCCGGACGGGTCGATCGTGACGCTCGGAGGATCGGTTGCCAGGGTGGTGAAGGTCGGGTAGGGCGGCTGCGTCTCGACGTGGTTGGCGAAGTCTTCGTTGTTCGCGATCAGGCGCACCGCGTACTCAACGCCCGGCTGGAGGCCCTGCAGCGTTCCTTCGACCGGCAGCGGTTCGGTTTTTTCCGTTTCTGGCGCTTCGATCGTTCCGTTGACGTTGCTGTTCAGCCATGAGCCGGGTTCGTCCGGCGTCGTCGTGTATTCGAAACCCCAGTAGGCCAGCGAGGGACCCCCGCTCGGGTTGACGGTCCCCGAGAGGTGCGCGCTGGTGTAGCCGACTTCGCTCGGCGGGTCGATCGTCACCGCCGGCGGGGTGTCGGCGAGTGAGATCGCGCTCCCGATCGACAGCCCCGTCACGGTGGCGGCAAGCACCGCCCACAGTCCCAGTCTCTTCAAGTCGACTCCCTTTCCCTACTTCTGGCCCGAATCCGTCGGACGCTTCCCTGTGCGGCCGAAGATAGACACCTGTATCTACCAATGTCAAGGTCAGTTTCCTCGCAAATGCATCTTGAGCTAGCTAGATTCCGCTTATAAAGCGGATTTTCCTGATATAGATAGAAAAGATAGAAAATAGATGGGCTGAGATTTCTATCTGATTCAGCTACGAGACAGGTCAAACGAGAGCAAGAAGGAAGGGGTCGCGAATGGTCTCTACGCCTTGGGGGGATTCCAAGTCACTGCGCAATCGACGGCTGCCACCGGGGCCGGGCCGCAGCTCCGAGCAGGTGCTGGCGAATCAGCGCGACCGCCTCCTCGGGGCAATGGTCGGCTGCGTGGCCGAGCGGGGATACGCCGCCACCCGGATCGTCGACGTCGCCACCACCGCCGGAGTCTCGAGCAAGGCCTTCTACGGCCATTTTCCGGACAAGGAGAGCTGCTTACTGGCAACCGTGGACGCGGCCTTGGAGAAAATGGGCGACAGCGATCCGATCGAGGCGGTCACGAGATATCCGGCGGTTGCCGCGCTTTGCCTGCTGGAGACCCCGGCCGCGGGCGCCAGGGGGCTGGATCGCTTCGACCGACTCGTCGCCGAACTGGAAGCACGCGTGGCCGCGGCGGCACCGGCCCCCCTGCGAGCCGACGACGCCTGGGAGGAGATGGGGCGCGCCTACGTCGGCGGCCTGGTCGAAGTCACCCGCAGCCGCCTTCTCCAGGGGCGCGCGAGCGATCTTCCCCAGGTAACCGAGAGCCTGCGCGCGCTTGCCTCCTTCTACCGACCGCCCGCCCAGTCGCTCGCATCCGCCGTCCGGCGACCGCCGCCGGCCAGCGAAGCACTGGAGGCCGCGGACCGCGCCGAGCGGTTGATCAGGGCACTGGCCGTGGTCGTCGCCGCCCGCGGCTACAAGCCGGCGACGGTGGGTGAGATCGTCGCCCGCGCGGGTGTCTCGAACTCGGTTTTCTACGCCTACTTCGGCGACAAGGAGGGGGCTGCGCTGGCGGCGATCGAGAGCGCCTGCGCCCAGATCGTGGCCGCCGTCCTGCCAGCCTTCCGGCGCGCCGGGAGCTGGCCCGACGGCGTCGGCGCGGCAATGCACGCCTTCTTCAACTTCCTCGCCTTCAGGCCCGCCCTCGGACAGCTGGTGATGGTGACCGCAAGTGAGATCGGGCGCACCGCCCTGAAGCGACGCGAGGTTGGCCTGCGACCCCTGCTGGAGGTTTTCAACAGAGCCTCCCTGCAGGCGCCGCATGCGCCTCCCACCTGGTTCGAGGGGATAGCCGGTGCGGTCTACCACCTCGCTTATTCGACCCTGCGCCAGGATGGCCCCGCCGCGCTGCCGCGACTGGCGCCGATCAGCGCCTACCTCGCGCTCGCTCCGTTCCTCGAGCCGGAGGCCGCAGCAGGGATCGCCAGCAGCGCCCCGGAGGGTCGACCCTTGGACGGGTACCTGGGTCCGAGGCCGACGAGCCTCCCGTTTGCCCAGGCGGTCCTGAGCGCCTTCACCCCACTTCCGGCGAGCGTGAGCGAGGTCGCCGCCGAGCTCGGGGCCCCGGAGGACGAGGTGCGCAGGGAGGCCGAAGGGCTGGCGAAGATGGGCTTGGTCATCGCCCCCGACGGCGATGACGAGCGCTTCCAGGCCCGGCTGGGCTTCATGCGCGAGGACGAATGGGGGCGCCTCCCCCAGAGCGAGCGGGAAGCCGTGTCAGCCGAGATCGAGGGGCTGATGCGGCAGGACATCGAGATGGCGATGCGAAGCGAAACCTTCGACCGCCGGCCGAACCGGGTCCTGGTGCGGGCGCCGCTGGAGGTGGACGAGGAGGGCTGGCACGAACTCCACGACCTGCACCTGAAGATGATGGTGGACGTTTTGGAGGTGCTCGCGCGCACTACCAAGCGGCTGGACCAGAGCGGCGAGCGCAGAATCTCGGTGCGGCACAACGCGTCACTGTTCGAGATGCCCGGCCTGGACTGATCTAGCCGCCGGGCTTCAGGGCACCGGGACGGTGGAGATCAGCGCTTCTTGCCCGACCGCTTCTTGGCGCAGTCGTTCTTCACCTTCGGCTTCAGCTGCTGGACCTTGCCGTTGTGGCCGGTGAAGCGGACGATCGCGCGGGTGTCGGCGCCCGGTGAGCAGAGGTTTTCGGAGTTGACCAGGAGGCCGCGCTTGCCGCCCTTCATCTCGAGGACGAACTTCGAGACGGGGGCGTCGGGGACGACTTCGAAGGTGTTTCGGAGGCCGTTGTTGCGGCCGGTGTCGATCCTGCCGGCCAGGACGATGTTGACCTGGCCGTTCAGCGTCGCCACCAGATCCGGCAGCTTGTTCGAGGAGGACCGCAGGAAGACCGGGCCTTCCAAGCGACGGTCGAGCAGCGGCGTCCACGCCTTCGCCTTGCCGTAGATCGAGCCGGCGGGGCACTTTTCGCCCGGCACCCTCCCCGCAGCGAACTGCACGCGGGTGCAGACCGTCCTGATGTGGGCCTGTTCGAGGAACTGCGAGTGCGGAAGGTTGACCTGCGCGCGGGCGATGTTGGCTTCACCCGGTCTCGCCGTCAGCACCGCCCGGAGCCGGGGCTTGGCGTTGCGGCCGGTCTTGCCCAGAACCCGCAGCGCGAGCTTGGGAGCGAAGCGCAGCCCGCCGCAGCCTCCGACCTGGAAGCGGTCCTCGAGGGGGGCCACCGCGCCGCTCGTCGAGAGCAGCCGGCCGCTGACGGCCATCGGATCGCAGCTGGTCGGGTTGAGGGTGAAGCTCGGGCGGTCTAGCTGCAGGGAGATCCGCCGCACGTTGAGCGGGATGCCCTCCAGCATCGTCGGGAGCGGATCCGACTTCGCCTCGATCTGGACCTTCTCCGGGTCGACGTAGAGGGCGGTCCTGACCACCACGGCGCCGAGGTCGAACGGGCCGGCGACGGCGGGGGTGACGATCACGAGGCTCAGCGGAGCACCTTTGTAGGGGCCCGCGAGGAAGGCCTTGCCGTCGACCACCAGCGGGTTGGAGCCGGTGCCGGCGCCCACCTTGACGATGCCGAGCTGCGACGCGCTCGAACAGCTCGGGTGCGCCTGCTCGAGCGAGCCACCTCCCGGGCCGCTGCGGGCCTCGGCCTGGGCGATGGCGCTCTCGGCGCAGTAGGGAATCCCCGCGAGCTTGCCGAGCACGCCCTTGGGGAGCGTGGTGTCGATGCTGGAGAACCGCTGCGTGCCGTCAGCGCGGGAGAGGTTGAGGACCAGCGGGCTGTAGGCGCCGGCGAGCGGCGAGACCGTCCCCGCTTCGAACTTGGGCGCGTTGGGCTGCTCGGCCTCGGAGCCGACACAGCCGCGGCCCGGGCCAGCGTTCATCTCGAAGCTGCTCTGCGGGTGCGCGTCGGCGCCTGCCGGAGAGGTCCAAGGAGTCAGGTCGCTCGTGCTCGTGAAGCTGCCGCAGGTGATCGGCGAGCTCAGTGCCGCGTTCTGCCCGCTGAAGAAGTCGAGCTCGAAGTGCTCGAACGGCAGCTGCGGGTTTTCCCTGAAGGTCGTGGTCAGTTGCCCCGTCTGGGGATCGACCGCCACCTGCCCCGCGAGCTTCACCACCACGCCGCTCTCCGGGTCGTGGAGGGCGATGTATATGGCGAGCAGCGAGCCGAAGGGATTGGACCCGCGGGCAGCGCCCGCGTTGCCCTGCTGGGCGACGTATACGGCGCCCTCGACCGGGTGATCGAGCAGCGGCGTGTGGATCTTCGCGGTACCGACCTTGGACGCGTCCGGGCAGGCGGCCGGCCCGGGTCCGTGCAGGTCGACCTGCTCCGGTGAGCAGCCCACCAGGCCGTTCGCCCCAGCGGGATTGATCACGACGCCGGCGGGCAGCCGCACGACCGCGTCCTTCAGGTTCGCCTCGGCAAGCCCGATCGGGTTCTGGTTCTGGGGGACGTGGAGGTCGACGTGCAGCCCGGTCGGCGAGTCGCTGACCTTCGTGTCGGGCTGAATCTGGAGCTCCGGCCTGAACTGCAGCCGGTCGCAGCCCGTCATCCCGGGCAGCGTCGATACAGCCGTGTCGAAGATGCCCGGATCCTGCCACGCATCGACGCTCACGAGCGCCCGAAGCGGCCCGAGGCAGGCAGTTGGGGTGGTGAGAAAGGGCCTCGGGAGAGCGTCGCTGAGGCAGGGCGGAAGAGTCCCCTGACAGAAGCGTTCTGCGAAGTGCCCGTCATCAGCTGGAACGCCCCAGATCTTCATTTCCACTCGTTCCACGCCTTCGTCTGCGGTGATGAAGATCGAGTCTGCATTGACCCCGTAATCCGCTCCGGTCCGGACACCCGCGTCGATCCGCGCTAGCCCGAAGTTGTTGAAGCGGGCCGTGAGTTGCGCTGCCACCCCGCGCGGCGGGATGACGTTGTAGACCGGCCCGGTTTCTCCCGCGCCACGCGCCGAGGTGATCGAGGCGTACCCCACCTGGGCATCGCCCGAGCATTCGTTCGGCTTGACCCGGAAAGACGCACACCTCGGCGTCGCAGTCGGGTTGCCGATCAGCCCTGGAGGCAGCTGCACCCCCACCGTCCGGAGGTTCGCGGGGACGCTTTTAGCATGTGCAGTGCTCAGGGCTTCGGTGACGGAAAGAACAAGCACGACTTTCAGTTCATATGGATGCCCTCCCGCCTGAAGGTAGGGGTTGCCTTCCTGATCCAGCGTTTCGACTGAGAAGGACTCGATGCCGAAGGTTGAGAACGTCGCATCTTCACCGAGCGAGATTCCACCCTGGTTCGTTGCGACAAACCGGAAGTGGTACAGCGTGCCGACCTTGAGACCGCTGAGCCCCGCACTCGCGGGTTGATTGCCGAAGCCCGGCGACAGGGCCTCCGCGCATGGAACCTCGACAGCCCCTGCATAGCCGACCTTTTGGAAGGTGAGGTCATCGGCATACTGGACCGTGCAGACCGTCGCATAGCCAAAGGGGTCTATATTGGCCTTAACAGTAGCGCTGCGAGTACGGACGATGGCCTTCTCTTCCGAGACGGCAGCAGCGCCGAAAGTGGTGAAGGACATATCGGCTCCACGACTTTCATTCCCCTCAGCGTCTTCGACAACGAGACGATAATGGTAGGTGGTCGAGGTCTCGAGTTCCGAGAGGGCGGCGTTGACCGTCGTGCCGGTAGCGTAGGGAGCCGCGGGTGAGCAGAGGGCGGTTTCGCCATACGCTTCAGTCTCGCCGAATTCGAAGCTGCAGGTTGCAATCTCGCTGCCACCGTTGGGGATATCTGGGGCGGCTTCGCCGCTCACCATGGCGCCGGTCTCCCCTACCCCACTGGCCGACCCCGTGGTCACGTCGGGAACGATGATCGGGCCGCTCCATATTTCACCCTGGTTATCGAAGGTGTTTGCAATATAGACCTGATTGGTGTCCCGGTTGACGTCGACGGAGTTGCCACGACCACCAAAGGTTGCGAACAAAGTGCCCAAAGGGTCAAACTCTCTGATTACGGAGCCTTCTTCGCCATTTACGAGATACACATGATCGGTTTCCAGGTCGACCCCTACCCCCAGGGCGTGGGGAGCCAGTTCATACTGGAAGTTTCCAGTGGAATCAAACTTGACCGCGGCCCCGAATTCCCCCGCGAACAGGTTTGCATTCACAATGTAGAGGTCACCCACCGAGTTATAGGCGAGCGAGAAGGGCGCGCTGATATGAACATCGACTATTTGTTCTAGATATTCACCGGCTTCATCGAACTTGTAGACGACTCCGCTTCCGTCGCCGACGGCCAGATCCCCATTGACGGGATCTACCGCAACGGAGAGCGGCATAAGATCACCGCTCGGAGTTTCGCTGCCAGCCCCCCCCGCACACTCGGTTGCCGACGGAGTAGCCGAGCCGGTTATCTGACAGACGTATTCCCCGGATTCGTTGAAGAGGTCCACGACCCCGTGCGCGATATCGGGTACGTAGACGAAGCCGGAGTTTGAGCCTCCTGAAATGTCCACTGCGGGACCGGAAGAGAGCTTGAAGGTGGCGAGATCCAAGAAGCCGAATGAACCAGCCGGCGTTTCAGAACCGTTGAGTTGGATGCCCGTCGGCGTACCGCTTGCGTCAGCTTGGTAGACCCTCGATGCCGGCCCTTCGAAGCTGAATTCACCGATGTCAAGGTTTCCTTCATTCGGACCGCCCGAGTTATCGAGGTCGAGGAAGGTCAATCCTCCGAGCGAAAACGTCCCTTCCCTTTCGTGCAGCACAGCGGCCGAGGCCGAACCTCCGAGACCCAGGCTGAAAAGCGCGGGAAGAGCGATTATCGAAGCGAGAACAATTGATCGGAACACCCTCACTTTGCAACCCCCTCTCGACTCTTACGGCGATTGCACTTTCTGGCAATCGGCTCCTCTGCCCTCTTCCAGGCGACCCGGCCAGCGACCCGGTTGCCGCGCTTGCCACGATGCCTCCGCGGAAACTGGGCACGACAGCGCTTTCGGGGGCGGGCGTTGCCGGGGCCAATGAAGGCGTTAGTCCCTGCCGTCGCCCCTGCGGACGCAGCTCCGATGTCTCGACATGAACTATCGCCACATGCGGGGGGATCAGGCGACGGTTCCAGGAAGCCGCCGCCGATTCTCACGTCGTAGTAGTCGGTGATCAGGTCGGTGTCACGGGTCACCAGAGGCTGGGCAGTCGCCATGAAGACATCGCTTCCGTCAGGCGTGGCATCGAGGAAGCGGGAGCCCGACTCGCCGCTACCGGTGGATAGCAAATGCAGCGAGCCTTCGAGGTATTCATAGACGTCCCGAACACCGTTTCCGTCCTGGGGTAGCAATGCATCGGCAGTCTCGAAGAAGACCTGCCCGGCATCGGAGACATTGCGCTGTGGATAGACGTTGCTCCAACTGTTGTTCCTGCTCACGTTGGCGGACCAATGAATGGCTGCGCCGGCCACCGGCGGCGCACCACCTGGATGGCAGGACACACAGCTGAGTTGGTTCGCCCGGGCGCTATAGAGAAAGATCTCGATCCGGGGTTCGCCGCTTTTAGGGTTGATATTGTCGTAACCGGTGAGACTGCGAACGGAGTTGAAGGCGAGGAACTCGCCTCCTCTCGAGACACGAGCGGTCAGGCTGGGTCCAGACCCTGCCGCCCCCCCGCAGTGAGCTGCCCCCGTCCAGTCACAGTCATCCCCGCTCGAGTCAAGCGTTGCCACGAAGGTGGTACCACCTTCGTGGAGCAGGTAAAGGCTCGCTTCTCCAAGCACCGGAGAACTACCTGCCGAGTTCGGCGCCGAGCCGAGGTCGCCCTGTGCCACAAAATACAGGTAGCTCCCGTCTTCTGAAGCGCCACTGACTCCCAGCACGTTTGCAGATCCGGTGGGGGCCACCGTCAAATCCTGAAGCGAACTCGTTCCATTGGACAGCAGGCGATATTCGTACAAGTCTGGAGCGCCAAAGCTCGCCGTCGCATCCGCAGTGAGCCGATTTTCCGAGGTGAAGAAGACGCGCGAACCATTCGCGCTCGCGACCATGAATCTTCCTCCGCCGCTGGGGTCCGGCCCCATGGTTTGGTCGACCTGAACGGTGGATGCTCCGTTTTCCCTAAGGTAGAGCCCTCCCGCTGCTTCGAAGAAGATCCGTGAGCCATCAGAAGACACTGCGTGGCGGAATTGAGCCACATTGCTCGCCTGTTCACCCGCCAGATCGAGTTCGCCCGCGTAGTTTCGCGTCGCCCCCGCCAGCGACCCGTGAACCGGAGTGCCTTCTGGAAGAATGGTTACGAGACGCACCTGCCCGTTGAACCACTCATAGAGTTCGTTACCTCCGCGGTAACCAATCGGTGCATTTGCAGTAACCGCGAGTTCCTCTTCAAAGACGACATGGCTGAGGTCATCCGATCCCGCAATGAACGACGCTGGCCAATATCGTTGGTTGTTTTCTACGGGTTCTGGCCAGATGACTCCCTCCGGCGTTACGTTGACCAGCTGGTATGAATCGACAAGATTGTTTCGGACGAAGAGGTTTCGGAAGTGTTCCGGCTCACCTGCGACGAGGCGGGGTTCATCGTGACCGCATTCCCATTCCTCGTCAAAGCCAAGGGTGGCCACTTCGTTGGTGGTGGGCGCCCCGGCCGGCAGATCGAGAATCGAGCGAGTCAAGTCCGTTGACCAACCCGAGATACCCAAAGTCAGGGGACAGAGCAGATCGTTCAGGGGGGACATGGGAGGAACCAGCTCCTTGCTGATCCAACCCCCGGACCCGCGGCTCGCGAGACGATTAAGCCCCGGGGCCAAGGCTTCAGGCATCGGCTCTGACACCCATGCCAACCTTTGCCCATCAACGCTCGCTCTGGCTCCGTTGACAGGGGCCAAGGCGCCCGGGCTCGGATATTCGGAATCCAGGGATCCCGCCTCCGGTTCTCCCGAGCCCTTTGCTACTGGGGTCACCATCTCGTACGCGCGACATAGCGGGAGGCCGCTCGTTCCCTGCTGGATCCGAATTCTCTCATTGGAACATGGGTCGGCGGCGCTGGCGCTCGCTAGCACCGCAATCTGAAGAGTCCCAACTAGAAAGAGGCCCGCTATGGCGGCTTTCGCTATTCCCTGCGTCTGTCGCCGCTTCCCCTCGACCATTCCCCTCTCCCTGTGACCAGGCCGCAGACGCGGCGATTCCCGTTACCGAGGAAAAGAATTACGTATGGGCTCAGGCGAGGCAAGATTTTAGCTCGAACATTTCCTGGTTGACGATAGGCTGATGAGCGAGGACGTCCCAACGCGCCGTGCCAGATAGCTACCGCCTCCGCGCCCATGCCATGTCAGCTCACTAGCTCACACCTTCCGTAGACGTGAGCGTTACTTTCTAGCTTGTGGTCATGTCTGTGCTCCTTTAAGAGCCGAAGAGTCAGAGGACAGCTAGGAGAAGGGGCGGGGTTCCCGCCCCTTCTCAACTAGGTGCCTCTATCGCCTCAGACGCAACTCGTAGCTGTAACGGTGATTTCCTGACTAGTAGTGAGGGTCTGTGTCCCTTGGACGGCCGAGCCAGTCAACCCGAAGCTCGGGAAGCCACTCGATTTCGTTTTCAGGGCTTCTGTCGTGCTCACATGGGTGCATCCGACATTACTCAGGTACGAAGCAGGCGTCGGGTGCCCTCCAGCGCTGTAGAAGTGGAGGGTGAACGTTTTCGTTTTTACATTTGGAGATGTGAGTTCAGCGATGACTTCACCGACAACTTCAAGGCTCGCGAGACCGCCAGCGCACGTGAAGGTAGCGAAGGTCTTGCTTGCTCCTTCGCCTTTCAACAGAATGCCGGTTTTGGTGCTGTTTGTTTCCAGGTAAACCAATGTACCGTGGAGTTTTTTGGTCACGATTTCTCCAGCGGCAGCCCCGCTGCTCTGACATCCCGCACCGAACGATGCGGTACAGCCGGTGAATTTGACCACCACATTTTCAGCTGTAGTGGTTGAGACGATGTTGCCCGAGCTCGTGCTTCCGGTGCATGTCACTTTGTTTCCGTTTGTCACTTCGAGTAGCCCGTGTCCCCCTGCGCCCGTGAAGCTGACCGGGAAGGACGTCGCATCTACGACCGGCTCACTGGCCGAGGCCATGCCGGCCCCCATCACTGCCATGACGGAAAGGGCGGCAAGAACTGCCAACCCCAATGATTTGAGATACTTCATGTTGCTTCCTCCTGGTTCTTGGTGGGCGCGACCAGAGGTGTTGAGTTTCAGGTCTGCCCATTTATTTGCGGTGACGCATCTAGTGCGCCGGGGGGAAGCCTTAACCCCGGCCCGGCCGATTGCAAAAATGTTTTTGCGACCTTTTCTGGTAGAGGCTGCGGGCAGGGGGTCATTGTCATTCGAGATCTGAGGCGCAGAAGATCGCGCGCGAATCCATGTTGCTCTGATCGGTACGCCTGTCCTCGCGGCCGTCCACAGGCGCAACACCAAAAAAAGCGGGCGTTTAGATACGCATGCGGTTTTTTACTGGTATACCTAGTTGCGGGGTACCGGGAGCTTGAAGGCGCAATTTCCCAAACTGAAGCCGCGACCGGGTCATTCAGGCCGCAATGTCGCACGGCATCAGCGCGCCCGGCTCCATGCCGCAGCGATCGACCTGGTGAACAGCGGAGGGTTCAAGAAACTCACCGTCACCGGAATCGCTCGAACAGCAGGCGTCGCCAACCGAACGTTCTACGAGAACTTCCGGGGGAAGGAGGACTGCTTCCTCAGCACCTACGACCTGATCGCCCGCGGTGCCGCGCGTGAAGTTCTCACCGCGCAGCACCTGGAGCGAGGCCCGGAGGCAAAGATCACCGCGGGGATTCACGCCTTCATGGGGGTGGTCGCCGCGAACCCGAAGGCAGCACACTTCGTTCTCATCGCGGCCCTCGACGTCAAGGCCGCCTTCGCGAGAACCCACCACACAACCGGACTGTTCGAAGCGATCGTGACGGAAGGCTTCGCCACCACTCCCGCCTCGATTGGTTTGCCGCCGTCGCTCGCAAAGGGAATGGTCGCCGGGTTCAAACACGTTGCGACGTCTCATATGTTGAACCGAGCAGAAGGGGACTTGATCCCCGAGAGTGGGGAGATTTCGAGCTGGGCGCTTTCGCTGGGGACCGGGGCGACCAGCCAGATGTTCGCATCGCCTCGAGCTGCCAAACCCATACGGCTCCCGGCGATCAGCCCAGGGGAACCGGATGGACGCTACCCATTCGGCGACGAACGCGAGGCGATTCTCCTGGCGGTGGCCACGCTGGCAGCCGGCGAGGGATACGGAGCGCTGACCCTGGCCCGCATACGCAGCAGCGTCGGCACCTCGAGACGCAGCTTCGACGAGCAATTCGCGAGCATGAACGGTTGCTTCCTGGCTGCCCTCGGAATTCGCTCCAGCCGCATCCTCGCGGCCCCCACGGCTGCCGCCCTCGCGACAACCTCCTGGCCGGAGCTGGTTTGTCGAACCTTGGCGGCTCTATGCGACGAACTCACAAGAGATCCGATGCTGAGCAGATTGCTGTTCTTCGAGCTGGCCCATGCCGGGCCCGAGGGGACCCGCTGGCACTCGGAGTTCATCACCCATCTAAGCGCTTCGCTTTTCGTCGGCGCGCCTCCGCACATGGGCTCCTCCGAGTTGTCCTCCGAAGCGTCGGTCGCGGGCGTGTGGGAGCTGTTCCAGGCGGCTGCGATACGGGATCCCGGCCAGCAGTTCTCCCACCTGATCGGCCCCGCTGCATATCTCGTCCTCGCGCCGGAGATCGGCGCCGAGGCGGCGATCGCGGCGGTCCAGAACGACCGCGGTCGCCCGGGCGGCCCTGGGGCCGCTGCCTAAGGCGCGACTGCAGCGCTGTCGCGGGTGCGCCCGCGCTCGAACAGGGCGCCCGCCCCAGGCCCGCGCGAGAACTCGATCTCGTCGTCGATCGGGCCCTTCTTGAGGAGGCGGACGTCCTGGGCGTAGTTCTGGTGGAGGCGCCATGGGTGGGCCTTCGCTTGTTTGGGGAGCTGGTCGAGGGAGCGGAGGACGTAGCCGGACTTGAGGTCGATGAAGGGTTCGGTCTCGATCGCGGGATCGGGCGCTTTGGGCGTCGCGACGCGGTAGCCGTTGGCATCCATGTGCTTGAGGAGGCGGCAGATGTAGTCGGCGACCAGGTCCGTCTTCAGGGTGAAGGAGGCGTTGGTGTAGCCGAGAGCGAGGTTGAGGTTGGGGATGCCGCTGAACATCATCCCCTTGTAGCCGACGGTCTCGGAGATCTGCTTCTCCTTGCCGTCGATGAGGATCTGCAGGCCGCCGAAGACGAGCAGGTTGAGTCCGGTGGCGGTGACGATGACGTCGGCCTCGAGCTCCTTGCCGGACTGGAGGCGGATCCCCTTCTCGGTGAAGGTCTCGATCTGGTCGGTGACCACCTCGGCCTTGCCGCTGCCGATCGCCTTGAAGAGGTCGCCGCCCGGCACGACGCAGAGGCGCTCGTCCCAGGGGTCGTACTTCGGCTTGAAATGGGTGTCGACGTCATAGCCCTCGGGCAGGTTGTGCTTGACCCCTTTGCGGACGATGCGCTTGATCACCCCGGGCCAGCGGCGGGAGATCTTGTAGCTGGCCAGCATCAGGAAGACGTTCTTCCAGCGGGTCGCCGCGTAGGAGACCTTCTCCGGCAGCAGGCGCCGCAGCAGCTGGGCGACCGCGTCGGCAGCCGGTCGGGAGATCACGTAGCTGGGAGAGCGCTGCAGCATCGTCACCTGCGCCGCGCGCTCGGCCAGCGCCGGCACCAGCGTCATCGCGGTCGCGCCGCTGCCGATCACGACAACCCGCTTGCCGGTGCAGTCGAGGTCCTCGGGCCAGTGCTGGGGGTGGACGATCTCCCCCTCGAAGCGCTCGGTGCCCTGGAAGTTCGGCGTGAAGCCCTCGTCGTAGCGGTAGTAGCCGGTGCAGCCGTAGAGCCAGTCGCAGGTCAGCTCAACCGGCTCGCCGTCGCACTCGGCGCGGACGGTCCAACGCGCCTCGGCGCTCGACCACTCGGCGGCGACGACCTGGTGGTTGAAGCGGATCCTCTCCTCCACCCCGTACTCCTCGGCGGTCTCCTTGATGTAGTCGAGGATCGACTCGCCGCTCGTGATCGACTTCTCCCCCCGCCACGGCTTGAACGAGTAGCCGAGGGTGAACATGTCGGAGTCCGAGCGGATGCCGGGGTAGCGGAAGAGGTCCCAGGTGCCGCCCATCGACTCGCGCGCCTCGAGGATCGCATAGCTCTTCTCGGGACACCGCGTGTGGAGGTGGACGGCGGCGCCGATGCCGGAGAGGCCGGCGCCGACGATGAGGACGTTGACGTGCTCGCGCTCAGTGAACATGGGGGATCTCCCTCCGGCTATTTGCTCAGGCGAGCGAGGAGGTCGCTCGTCATCGGGGTGGACTTGAAGCGGCCCTTCTTGGCGCCGGCGCGCATCTGCCGCCGGATCACCCACTCGACCAGGCCTTTGGGGACGAGGCGAAGAGCGGCGTAGGAGCGGGCCCCGCGCTTGGTCGTGGCGAGGTCGCGGACGGGCTTGCCGTAGAGCGCGCGAACGATCGTCTCGACCGCGGCGCTGAGCGGCTCCGGCGGCACCATTCCCTCGAGGCCGATGCCG